>Ga0257114_1000445_pt1 | contig 32518 bp, 16 predicted proteins | sample SI112_10mmetaG_FD_190149 | JGI IMG/M metagenome (GOLD analysis project Ga0257114, IMG submission 190149) | Marine microbial communities from Saanich Inlet, British Columbia, Canada - SI112_10m | ecosystem: Environmental > Aquatic > Marine > Inlet | place: Canada: British Columbia | collected...
ATCGCGCGCCATCGCGCCGTACTTCCCGGGCGCCTCGCGCGGCGCGTTCGGTCGACGCGGCATGGTGTGGTGACGCGACCCAGGATGATTTAGTGTTGGCGCATCCATCCATCCACTCGGCCATCCATCCGGCCGTCCAATCATCGACGGCTCGCCGCGCGTCCGACCGCGACGCGGACGCGCGCGCGCGTTCGGTCGATGGTAGAAAATACCGCGCGCGCGCTCGCGTCGAGCCCGTGGACGATCTTGGTCGCCTTCGTCGTCGTCGACTGCGCCAAGCACGCGCTGACGCTTCGCTTCGACCTCGAACCGTTGCTCGCGCTGCAGCGCGCGATCGCGAAGGCGTCGCGGTCGCTCGCGCGACGCGCGTCGCGCGCCGACGCGACGTACGAACGACGGGTGGAAAAATTACGCGCGCGACTCGCGGCGCTCGAGGCGAGGCGGACGCCGGCGACGCGCGCGGCGCTGCGATGCGCGCACGGGGCGAGCGCGATGAAGGCGGTCTGCGGACTGGCGTTCGTGGGCGCGAACGCGCGCGCGGTGATGTTCGCGCTGCCGAGCGCGTGCGCGTGGCCGATGGGGAAGTGGCTGTCGTTCGGGCTGGACGAGGACGCGCGCGAGGACGGGTGCGTGGGGGGGGTGGCGTGGACGATGGTGAGCGCGGCGGGCGTCGACGCGGCGTGTCGAGCGTTCTGGACGCCGGCGATGCGAGCGATGCGGCGCGGAGGCGCCGACGCGTGAGAAAAGCGTGATTTCGATCGGTGGCGCGCACATGGGCGCGCGGAGGCGGCGCGACGCGCGTCGAGGGATGATTCGAAGACGCGAGGAGACGCGCGCGCGCGGCACACGCCGACTCGACGTCGGCGTCGACGTCGGACGACGCGCATGTCGCGCGGCGCGTCGGCGCGCGGCGCGGTATTGACGCGGCGCGCGGCGCGCGTCGTTTCGAACGCTCGCGCGCGCGCGGCGATGGCGCGCGCGCTCTCAAACGCCGAGCGTTTACAGCCGCGCGTGGACGCGTGTAACGAAATCACCGCCGCGGACCACGCCAAATACGTGCCTTTCGTCGTCGACGGTCACGCCGTGGGCGCGCTTCAGCCGTGGTTCGCGGACGAGCTGTTGGGCGCGAGCGGGTCGGGGACGCTCGAGCGGGACGCGAGCGGGACGGTGGTTTTCGCGCGGGAGTTGGATACCCCGGATAAGCGCACGGACGCGCTGCGACCGGCGCTGGAGGCGCTGAGAGATAAGGGCGTCATCACGGGTTGGCGGGATGAGATTTTTCCCGTCACGATGGGGTACGGCGTGCCGCCGTTGTTGCGCGTCGAACGCGCGGCGGCGTCGCTCTTGGGCGTGCGAGCGTACGGCGTCCACGTGAACGGGTTCGTGACGTTACCGGACGGCACCAAAGAGCTGTGGGTAGGGAAGCGAGCGAAGAACAAACAAACGTTTCCTTCCAAGCTCGATCACCTCGTCGCCGGAGGATTGCCCGACGGCATGCCTCCGAGCGTGTGCGTCGTCAAGGAGTGCGGAGAGGAGGCGAGCGTGCCCGAGTCGTTGGCAAAGAACGCCAAGGCGGTCGGCGCGGTGAGTTATTCGATGAATTACCAGGGTTGCTGCAAGCGAGACGTGCTGTTTTGCTACGATTTAGAGCTCCCGCTGGATTTCGTGCCGACTCCAGACGACGGCGAGGTGGAAAGTTTCGAGCGATACGAAATTTCCAAAGTGATCGACGTCATGGCGACGACGGAGGACTTCAAGCCGAACTGCTGCCTCGTGATCATCGATTTTTGCGTGCGGCACGGTTTTATCACCCCGGACGAGCCAGGGTACGTGAAACTCGTGCAAAGCTTGCGCGTCGGTAACGATTAGGACGCGTTCCGTGTAACAACAGCACATTGAAAATGACATCCGTCTACGAGAACATGTCGCGGCTAACTTCTCGCAACCCGAACGCGCCTTCCCAAGATCGCGGCACGCGCCACGGCCCGATGTACGTCGCCCCAGGAATCGGCGCCTTCGGTTCTGTACCTACATCTATCCCACACGCGCGCGCCGCCGCAAGCGCCATCCCCGCGCCGTCGACGCTGTTGTCGCCCTCGCTGCACACCGCCACGACGCACCCCACGCGCGTGTTCGTTCCTATCGTATCCACGAGCGCCCAGTGCGGGTCCACGGACTCCGCGATCTCTTCGGAAGGTGGATACACATTTTCTTCGAGCTCGATCAATTCGTTCGCGGCGCACATGGACTTGAAGTCATCGTCGCCGCCGAACCGCCGCCACTTCGTCCCGCCGATTTGCGCCGCGCTCGCGCCGTACGTCGACGGTAAGCTCGACAGCAGCACCACGCGCTCGGGATGAGCAAATGTCGTCAAAAAGTTGACGTACTCTTCGCAAAATAATCGTCGCGCACCGATGTTGGCGTCGCTGCGGATCTGCGCGACGACGACGGTTCGCGTTTCCCGCGCCTTCGCGTCCGCCGCGAAGTCCACTTCTCCGACGTACACCTCGCACGCGCACGCCAAAGCGCCCGCGACGTCACCATCCCCGACGTCATCGTACAGCGCATCGCGGCCACACACCGGGATCAAGTGTTCGAAGTCGAGGACGCCGACGCGCGAAAGATTCAGGTTGAGCGCCAAGACATCGCACGCGAGCTGACCGACGTTCCCGCACGTCCCAGGCGCGGGGGCGATCAGGATATCGCATCGCGAGACTCTCTCCAGCGCGTCCGGGACGTCGGGCTTGGGATGAAACGACATCTCGCGCGTCGTCGCGCGCGGGAGTGTGCGGCGCGCGTCTCGACGGCGAGTGCGACGGGGCGAGACGCGGGGAATCGACGCGCGTGAAGTCGATACAAAATAAGCAAAGGTTACGCGCGGCGCATGTCACCTACATAGACTGACGTTCGTGCTTGTCGAGTAAAGTGGTGAAGGACGTGGTCGAGGCGTACTCTTTCGGGTACATCTCTCGCAACGCGTCGTCGAACATCGGTGAGCCGTACACCTTGGCTGGATTTTTGAAACTCCACGACGTCGCCGTCGGCCAAGACTGATGCTTGTTCTTGCGGAGAGCCTTGAACAGTTCCTTTCGCTCTTTGTTCACGTACGCCGACGGCGCGGCGCTGCAACAACTCTCGGGATCTGGCAACGACAAAGTCCCGCGACGATCGGCGCTGAGCGAAGAATCGGGACTGTAAATGGTTTGCTTGTACCACGTCACCAACTGCCCCCATACGTAAAGAGCACCGTACCGTTTTTGCAGCATCGCCTCCCTGTTACCACGGAATGCGTTAGGGATGTGCTTTCGCTGCGTCGTCGGTATCACACTCGCCACATCATCGATGTTCACCGCGGGCGAAATGACGTTATCGAGCTTGGCGTGTGTGAACCAGTTGCGAGTGTTGGCGTAAAACCACAACAAATCTGACACTTGCGCGTAAAAATTCGCGTCGATTCGCCTTAAAATCGTACAAATCTCGAGCATTGACTCACACGCACCACTAGCGGTCTTAGGTCGTTCATCAATGTCGATGCGTTCCTGAATCGCTTTCATCGCCGCGTCGACGCGAGCGTCGCCGGTTTTTGGCATCTTCGCCATAACTAATCGACTCTTGCTAACAGAGTTTGACCCTTTCTTCGCCCCTGCGCCGGCTAATATTGAGCGCAAGATTCGTCGTAATATGGACTCGTCACCGCTCCAAAGGTGCTCGATCACTTCGCTCTCTGTCAAAACCCGAAAGAATGGAGCTCGTTCCTGTCCGGATCGCGTCAACACGTACCGGATTTTATCGAGCGTAACGATAAGGTTCGTGATCCTCGTTGCCGCCACCCCAATTGCTTCGCTTTTTGCCCCGAGTTCGTTGTACCGACCGAAACGCGTCGCGGGCAAGCTCATCAACTCGTTCGGGAGTTCGTTCTCCTCTAGCTTGATGTACTCGAGAGTCAACGCCGCCCACTTGACGACCCAGTCCGGACAATGTTCGAGCGCACATTCGCGGATACCGCTGTCATGTAGCATCTTACGATCAACATTCGTCAACGCAGACGTGCTCGCCTTGAAAAGTATGGCGTTGCGATGTAAAAATGCGTGCTTTTTGTTCACCACCGCCGTGAACGCGCCCGAGCCCGAATACGTGAGGAACGAACCTCGGCACGTTGGAGACGAGCACAGACAAAATCCAGTACGGTATTCCTCGGCGCTTTCGGTGATGCAACTATAGTCCCACGTCATCTCTTCGCCGTATGCGATGTCTTGCGTGGTGAACATACCGAGGGTAAGCTTGCCATCCTTTGCGAATGTCACCGTTTGACAATTCGGTTCGCACGAGTGCGAAAGCCGCGACGCAAAGCAGCCTTTGTGCATCGCTTCGACGAAGATGACGTGCCGCCCACGATCATCGTGCGGCGGACGCTCCAGCGTGATGTTGAAGAACGAGGGAAGCTCCATGCCGGGGTAACACTTTTTTATGGCGTCTTGCCGTTCGTACCACTTCCACGGCGAATAAATTTCACCGATGTAGTGATTCACGAACGTACCCGCCTTCAAGCCGTTGGGATTTATGCATACCACACCCGTACCTTTGGGATGGATTCGAAATCTCTCGCGCCTAGCGCGCGGATCATGGGATTCGACGATTTCTTCTGTATGATCCTCCGCCTTGACTTCTCCCGTAGTCGTCGTAGAGTTTGCCTTCTTCTTTTTCGGCGCCGGCGCCCGGGCGTAGTCGTCGTCGCACTCCGCAATAACTCTCAGCAACGCGCGCGAAGCCATCGCCGTGTGTTTCTCACCATTCTTTATCGCATCATCGAGCACGCACTGCGCCACACGCGACGCATCCCAGCCATCAGCGCCGAGCGTGTGCAACTTCGGTAAAAATCGCTGTTGCAAATACTCCAGTCGCCTGGGCCGATTCTCGTCGCCCGCGTACCACGCCACCCCAGATATGCTGGCCAAAATCGCTTCGCGCGTGAAACAATCCATCCCCCACAGCGGTCTTTCCTCCACATCCACCCCCAAACGCAACGGCGTGCGCAACTTCTCCGTGGACAAATCTAATTCCAGTCCACTGTGCGCCTTCATCGACGGTTGCTGTCCCGTCGCCGCCGCCGCGGTCCCGTCGCTCACGCTCACGGGCACGTAATCCGTCCATCCATCCCTCACCGACGTGTTCAACCGATCAAACAACACTTTCGCGTCCTCATCTTCGACACCGACGCCCGCGACGTACGCACCATCCGGCAGCACATCGTACGGAGTGACGTCGTACGGCGTTCGCCGCCAGGATTCGCACGCGTAATACGGTTCCTCCGTCGCCAATTGTCTCAGCTTTTCACGCACCACCGCGATCGACCCCAACCCAGCGTGCGACGTCTTCGCCTTTCTCACCGCTTTCTTAGCGCCGAGCTTCGTCTCCGGTCGCGATCTCGCCTTCGCCGGCGGCGTCTTCTCTCCGTCAACCGCCGGCGCCCTTCGTCGTCTCGTCCCCGACGTCTTCCCCGACGCCCTCGGCGCCCTCGTCGCGCCGTCCGTCGTCCCTCGAAACACCACGCGCGGGACCGCGCCTCGCTCCTTCACCAACCGTCGGCTCTCGGCTTTACCGCACTTATCGCACAGATCCTTCCCGAACAGCGCGGACGATGGGTCGTGCCCGCGTCGCCAATGAATCGCGAGTGCGTCGCCTTTTCTGTCGCATTGCGCGCACGCGCGCACGCGGTACTTATCCGCGGGCGTCCGCGCGATGACGAGCGCGGTCTCGGTCATCGGCGCGCGCGACGGCGCGCGAGGCGCGTCGAGGAATGACGGTCAAGTGCGATGGCCCGCGCGCGCGGCTGTCCGAACTGATTTAAATCGACGCGACGCGCGAGAGACGAAGACCGGGACGCGGGGCGCCGCGCGCGCGAGCGATCGGGCGCGACACGCGTGGGCGGATGCATGGATTAATACGCGTCGGTCGTCGGTGTCTGTGATGCGTTGCGATGGGTTGAACGTCGAGACGGGGCGTCGACGACGGGACGGTCCGATTTCGGCGCCTCGGGCACGCCCGTGATGAAGGAAAAGAAACCACGACGAGGTTTCGACGCGTCGTCGTCGACGACGTCGCGTGGATCGTCCGTGCGCTCGTTTCCGCGCGGTGCGGGCGCGGAAAGCGCTCGGGCTAGACGGAGCTGTAACTCGTCGATTTGACGTTTCGCCGAAACCAATTCGCTCCGAGCGCGTTCTTCCGAGATTTTAACCGTCTCCATCTCGCCCTCCAGCTTGGCGAGTTTACCACGAAACGCGTCTCGATCGGCGTTAGCCTCCGCCACGCGCTGCGCCCACTTGAGCTCGAACGCCTCGTCTTGGTCGCACATCCGCCGCTCGAGTTCGGCTTCCATTTTCTTCAGCGTCTCCAAAGCTTTGCGTCCTCGATCGCCATCCCCGCGTTCGCGCTCGACCGCTTTCTCCGCCTTTTCCAATCTATCCGTCAATCTCGCCGTGGCCTCGCGCACGGCCAGCGCGCGTCCCTCCGTCTTTTCGTGTCGCGTCTCCCTCGCGCTCGCCTCGAGCGCTCTATCCTTCGCCTCGATCTCGATCGCCAACTCCCGCGCCGCCGCTCGGTACCCGTCGAGCTCGAGCTTCAAATCCTCGACGACCTCTTCTAAAATATCTATCCGCATCGACGCTTCGTCGTCGTCGACGACGAACTGCGGCCGCACCGTGACGCACAGCTTCACCGGTCCTTCGTCTTCGCCTCGGACGCGCGACGGCGACGCCCGCGCGCCGAACGCGACGCGCGAGGCGTCCACGCCGTTCGGAACGCGCGCGGGCGACGAATCCGCGTCGTCGTAATCTTCCGTTTCATCGTCGCTTTTGAGCGTCGCGCGCGACTCGACGTCGTCGCGCGCGATGACCGGACGCTTCTTTGTCTTCTTCCGCGCCATCGATCGACGCGGCGACGCGCGGCGGCGCGGTCGCGGTCGTCGTCGCGCGCTGGAGAGTGAGGCGCCGGAGAGCGCGGCGAACCGAACGCCGACGAAGGAACGAATGTGGTCGGTGTTTCATTTCAAGAGATACGGAATATCGTGGCTAAAGCGCGCCAAAGAATGGATTCTCAATCGCGCCGTGAAGCTCCTCGCCCGCGGTGCGCAATAACACCGGGTCGGCGCCGTCGCGCGGTAACACGAGACGCTTTTCTCCGGCGTCGTCGACGGTTTCGACGAAACCAAATTCCAAGAGATAGATTTCGCCCCCCACGGCGGCGACGCGCTTTTGAAACGCGGCGTTGGAGAGCTTGATAGAGCGATACTTTTCTTCGCTCGGATCGCGGGCGATGTTGCCGAGGTACGTCAACAGCGTCTTAAAGCACGTCGTCACGGCGTCGGCGTCTTCGGCGAACGCCTTTTTAATGTCCACCAAGTGCTTGCGTAAATTTTCCAATTTCGAAACCGGTTTGACGTACATCCCCGCCGCAGCCTTGCGAGCTATCTCCTCTTGCGCCGCCTGCGCACGCGCCTCCTCGCGTTGACGCTCCTCCTCCATCTCCTCGGGCGATAACTCCTCCGGCAATCCGAGCTTTCGTCGACGCTCTCGTCTGTCTTCGTCGATTTTCACGCGAATCGCGGCGCGCGCTCGATCCATCTCCGCCTTCTCCGCCGCCCTCTGCTCGGCATTTCGCTTCAAACTGAGCTCATCTTCCAACTTCTTCGCCTCCAACAATTCTTTCCCGCTCCGGATCCGTTCTTGCTCTCGCAGTCGTTCCATCTCCTTCTCCTCCAACAACCGCTCCGCCTTTTTAGCGGCCGCGTTTCTACGCAACTCGTCCGCCTTTGCCTTGGCTTCCTCCGGCGTCATCTTACTCACCGTCTTCACCTCTCGCGCCTTCAAGCCTTCATCTTCCACCAACAACGGTTCGTTCACGTCCGCATCGTCTTCGTGTCGCTCTATCCAATCGATCGCCCGTTCCGCGGAATCCGCCTTCGAGTAGTACAACGCGCGCACGGCTTTGTTTCTCCCGAATCCCATCAATTCCGTCAATTCTTGCAATAAATCCTCGCGCACGCTCGGTTCTTTCAGCGTCGACGCCTCATCGCGCGTCGTCGCGTCTTCTTTCACCGCGTCCGGCGCGGCGTCGACGTCGACGGGCGTCGCGTTCGTCGCGTGTGCCGTCGCGGTCGCGGTCGCATCGTCATCGTTCGCGGCTTCGAAACTGTCGTGTCCGGTCGTCGCGCCGTGCGATTTCGCGCGCGCGATGTCCGCGAACACCTCTCCGCACTGACCGCACTTGATCTTCATCGCGCGCTCGCGCGCGTGGGGGGCGCGGGCGTCGATGTGCGGATGACGATGGATCTCAAAAAGCACCGCGCCGAGGCGCCGGGCGGAGGCGCGGCGCGAGAGACGGCGCGGATGACGGATCGCGACGGGAGGGCGCGAGACGCGTGAGTCGGTGACGATGAGATTACATGAAAAAGAACGCGCGACGAAGGGCGTTTCGGCGTGTGTCGGCTCGCGCGCGCGTGCGGCGAGACGAAGTCGCGCGCGTTCGGCGCCGACGCGTCGGATGGCTCTTCGCTCGCGAGCTCTTAGGCTCGCGAGCTCTTAAGCTCACTTGCGCTCGGCCGCCGCTAGTCGGATTGCTCTTCGCGAGCGAGCTCTTCGGCTAACTCGCGCTCTGCCGCCGCGACGGCTTCGTCGGCCTCGCGCTCGGCGATGGCCTCGGCCTCGTCTTCGTCCTGCTCGTCTTGCTCTTCTTCGAGCGTCTTCCACGCGCCGGTTTCGGTGGTGGATGATTTCACGAGCGCCTCGTCGGCCGCTGCTTCGTCTTCCGCGGTCGTCCAGTGTTCGGAGAACAAACCCGCGCCTTGGAAATTCGACCACGCCGATTTGCGATGGTCCGCCATCGTCTCGACCTCCGCCTTGGGCGCTTCAACGAAGGCATCGGTGATGGGATTCGTGGAAGCCGGCGCTTCGCGCTTCGCACGCTTGGGCGCGACGTCGGCCTCCTTCGTCGCGACAGCGCCCTCGTCGACGTACGACTGCGTGATGGCTTCGAATGAAAACGTCGTCTTCGGTCCCTCGACGACTTTCCGTTTCTTTGTCTCCGCGTCGCCGAAGGACGTCCCGAAGATGTCGTGTCCGTTTTGCTGGCTTCGCCAAATCTTTTGCGACTCGCGCAGTTCGCGCTGCGCCATCGACGGCGCCCGCACTTCGCACGCCTTACTCGTAAATCGCGCACCCGCTCCAATCGCACTTCGTTGCGTCGTCGGTCTCGAATCTAACGTCAGCGGCGGCGCGCCCGCCTTTATCGCGTCCTCCAACCGTTCGCACAGCGCATCCTTACTTCCCCCAGGATTCACCCCTCGCGCCCGGCACGCCTGTCTCAACTCTTGCAGCGTTAACGTCTTCGCGCTCACGATGTCGTACCTCGCGCCGACGTCCGCGAGTTTCCCATTCGCATCTTTGATTCTTTCCTCTCGCGCGTCTCGCTTCGCCGGCGACGCCGCGCCGAACAGATTCGCCCCCGCGTGCTGTCTCGCCCGGTTCTCGTTCCACTTCCTCTGCGCGTTCTGCGCGAACGGCGCGTTTTCATCACCGCCCAAGATCGCCTCGACGCCCGTGCTCGGGCCGAGTTTACGCACCGGGTGGTGCGTCGCGACGTTTCGTAATTTGATGGCGCGCGGCGCGTGGCTCATGAATCCATCATCGTTCGCGTTCGCGTTCGCGTCGGCGTCGCTCAGCGGCGCGCGATCGGCGAGCGGTGACGTGGGCATCGTGTGCTTCGTCTCGGGATGCGCGTTCGCCGCGCGCGCGAGGCGCGAAGTGACGCCGGGCGAGCGATTGCGCACTCGGAGAGACAAATCGTCTCTTTTTCGTGCTCGTTCCCCTTTCTGCAGTTTGACGCCGCGAGTAGTGTTACAACGTTACAAGTTTGGGGTGGACCACGCGTCGATGACTTCGGTGCGGCTGCGCAAAGAAGGCGTTCCCTCGGCACCGCTCGGCGTGTAGGAGCCAATGCCGACCGTGGCGAGGAATTTCTTGGCGTTTTTGATTGGGCGGATGCGGCGAGGTTTCTTCTTCTTCCTCGAGAAGCGTCGCGACGGCGCTTTTCGACCATCGCCGCGCGGTACTTCGATGTCGACGTCGACGTCGTTCCATCCGGTGCGAAAGAGTTCGGCCTGGGACGTCTGCGACTTAATTCGGTCGTCGACGGCCGTCTCCGACTCGGAATCGTGCTCGGCGCCGCTGGAAGTTTCTGGTTTGGGCTTCGGGAGCAAGTTGGCAGTTTTCTTCAACCGCTCCGCGACGCGCATGAAGATGGACTGCGTGTCATCGATCTTGCTCTCGACAAACTTTCCTCGAAAGCCGACGAGCGATTTCAACACGCTCCATACGATGTGGTTTTTAAGCTCTGACGTCAAGTCACGCCAGCGACCGGAAAAGTTTTCGTACGCAAAGGCGTCGACGCCGAGTTGCAAGTCTCTGAACGCGCGTGATTTGCCTTCGTACGTCATCTTCATGTGCAGAGGATGAATTCTGAAATAGCGCAAAAGTACGGTTTTGTGATCAATACCCTTTTCGCCCTTTTTCGCATGCACGTCTTCAAACTCTTCGAGAACTTCATCTTTTTCTTCGTTCCAACGCCATCGTCGCCGATGCTTTGACGCCGACATCTCCGACGGCAATTCAAGCGGCGTCAGATGCACACCCTTTGCGTTTATAGATTGCGCCCGAATCAAGCTCTCGCGCGGCGACATCTCCGCATTCTTGGCGAGCGCCGGACGCCTGTAAACATTCTCAAACGCGTCGTGATCGCTGGACTTCGTCATTGGAAAGAGATATTGGTAAATCATTTTGTACTGCGAGTGCTTGATGTCCACCTCGAACGGTTGCACACTCAGCTCCAAATGGTCGTATACCGGTTTCTCCGGCGCCGATCCCGCGCGGATGGAGAAAAAGTCAATCAACGGCACGTCGTTACGCGCGCGTGATTCGTGCACGCTTCCCGGTGGAATCCAGCGAGAAAACATCTGATCGACGCAGCCTTCATCGAGCGACACCATACTTAAACCGTGCAGCTTAAATCGCAGCATCCCAGAAGAGTCAACCTGGCGTTCGCGCGAAAGCGACAGTCGCGAGAGCTGAGCGGAGATGAAAGGACTCCCACCCTGCCACAAAGTCCAAGCCGCGTGTTCGATTTCGAGACTTAATCGAATCGCGGAGTGCCGCCGATAGAGCCTATCGTTCTCTTCGGCTTGATGCACCGCAGCGAGGACGCGCAACTCAGCCTTCTGCGCAGCGGACCAAAGGACATCGATTTCACGAAGGACTTTCTGCTTTTCGCTCGGCGCCAGAGCGACCGCGCGGCGATAATTCTTCTCCATACTCTCCACCGCCCAGCGAGCGGCCATCAACTTCATCATCGGTTTCGCGACGATAGCTGAAGATTCAAGCGCAACCGTGTCACTCAACGTTCGATCACGACTCATCAAAACCTTTGAAGCCTGAAAGCTCGGTCGAGGACGCTCCAAAGCCGCTGGTGTCAAGAATAGGCTCGCCATGACGTCGATCAAAACAACGTACTGGCTCGAATTCATTTCCGCGACGATTTCGGGAGAACGCATTGAAAATTGGCTCACCGCTTCCCCTTTGGTCTCGCTCGCCGTGCGCTTACCGAAAGCCTGAACATCAGCCTCCGTCGGCTCGTTGTACGCGTACAACTCGGCGTCGGTTATGCGACTTTGCGTCGCTGTGACGGCGTTTGCGTGCTCAAAAACCATCGAACCTGGAGCGAAAATGCGTCGCAAGAGCGAACCTGATTCTTTGCGACCGTCGCCACTTTCGAATACGTCGTCACGAACCAAAGAAGTATGTATGCCATCCACCGAAGAATGATTTTCCCGCAACCACTGCACACCGGCGTTTAAGTCGACGTTCGTCGGCGCCACGTACGCTTGAACTTGTTGTAAAGATACCGTGACGAGACGACGACCCGTCGAACCGCCGTCGTCCATTCGTCTACCAACCACAAGTCCGCCTTCGGCTGCGAGTAACATTCGACCAGCGGCATCTTTGCCCTTAAAATTGATTTGCGGAGCGGTGATTTGAATGACGAAGAGCACAACAGCTTCCGTCGCACGTTTCGGTGATTCGTAATTCTTTTCGAGCGTCTCTTCCGCACTTAGCGCGTGCAAACTTGGTCCATCGCCCATGATATCGTCTAATTCACGGCGACGTCGACTCACTCCCGACAGTTTATCCGCTGACTTTAGGATGCGATTGAGCTCGGTCCAAGTCGGCTCGCGTCTTTCCGTCTGCGCCGCCGTCCAAATGGCGTTGATCCAGCCGAGGATAGCGTTCCGCTGTTCGGCTTCAATTAAGATCCGAGGAGCGTCAACTTCGATCTGAATGCCCTGGCTGGCCACCGAATCTTCATTGCGCTGAGTAATCTCGAGTCTTTTCGTGTCTAATACCAACGTTGGATCCGTGGACGTCGGGCGCGAAGCCGATCCATCATCTGCCTGTGACGGGCTCTTGGCGCTTCCTTGCAACATCTCTTTGACGACGTCGTCGAGCTCTGCAAAGTTCAGTCTGTTGGTAATAGATCCAGCGCGAAGATTAGCGAGGCGACGTGGACTCGATCCCTTACGTTCGAGACTGCCGTCACGCTCAGGCACGTGGAATTGCGACGAATCTGCTCGCAGGGTGAATTCCACCTTGGTCCGAGGCGCTTTTTTCGCGACGCAATGCACCGATTTGAGACAGAAACACGCCCCGTACGCATTAGCTGTCTCGTCGCTCGAAGCGTTCACCACATGAATGACGCTCGAGGTGATGACAGTGTCGATGCTTGCGAACAAGTCAACCAAACTTATCGATTCTGGGTGTTTTACCCGTCGCGGGGCGCCCCACGGTCGCAAGTTCCAGATCGACCGCAGCGCGACCATTGGCTTCTTCATCCCATGTTCCCATTGTTTCATGAACTCAACGTCATCTGGTGTCAGCGCTATGGTCGGATTCGAATAGTGGCCCTGGTGTTCGAACGATGGCACGTCAGTGGTAAGATTTCTCACGTATTCGACGAAGCGATCCATGGTCGCGGCGTTGACCATTTTCGTGACGAACTCTTCCATGGACGCCAGATCGACATCGAGATTCACAAAACAAGCACTTGAGCGCGTCAAATCTCTGGAGTAAAGCTCCTTTCCAGTCGTTGAGTCGTGTCTGTAGTGCGTACGATGACCATCGCCGCCATCGAGGAGGGCTTTGAATTCGTAATCTGCCTTGACGCACATGACCGGGAAGATGACCAACTTATGCTTCGGCGATGGTTCATCCGCGCGTGGCGTCGAAGCTTCGGTACACTCTTCATCATCTTGAATTCTTGATATCGTGAAGTTCGCGCTACGAATGACCACGTTGCGCGGCTTCATGTCGAACTCCCACATGTCGGCGAAAATCTCTAGCTCGCTCGCAAACGAGTCTCCCCCGTGCGCGCCGAGATGCTCAATCTGTCCTTGACTATCCACCTTCGCACCGGACTGAATCATCGTTATACGCATTAATCCGCGCCACTGACTTCTCAAAATATCCCACCAGGGCATGCTCGGCGGTCTGGGATTGTTTCGATCGTATTCCTTCGTCGGCGGACGTCCACCTCCGCCTCCTGGAATGTGCTTGTGCAGGCGTGGAAGGACGAGTCTCGTCGTGAGCTCTCGCGACACATTGAACAAATACGGCTCAATGCACGTCGCCACAAATATATCAGCTTCTTTGATGTCAAAAGTCGCATCTGTGTACCACATCGCCGTCGGTCGCGAAGGCGTGTCGGGTCCGTTTGTCTTCGCCCATCGTCTTCGTCCGACAGGGAGGGCAACTTGTCCCGTCAATATGCGCGGGGCGTATTGTCTAGCCTGCACAAATGCCCCTGCGATCGTGGCTTCACTACACATGAAAATAGGACGTGCGGTCAAATCCGCCACGCAGACGCGCATTTCGGTTACGCTTGTGTGCATCGTCAAAACGTTTTGCATCTGCAAAGACACAGAATCGCTATACGGAGCATCCACACGACGTACGTGCGCGCCTGCTTTCGCTGTGAGCTCATCACCATCGCCTTTACCACCTCCCCACACTGCCGTAGAGGTGACGCTGCCTATATCCATGTGCAACGCGGAGCCACCGCCGTTTGCTAAGAATTCCTTATGCTGGAGATACGTCGTGGTGATGCTTCGCATCGCCTCTTCAGTGGAAGACGTAAACTCCGCGGCCGCGATGCAAGATCCCAATGCAGCTTGCTTTGCACGCATAAAACGCTCCAAATCATTCGAGTCTTCGACTTCAATTTCGATACTGCTGACCTTGACATTGATTTCAGTCGCCGGTTTTGACGGAGACGAAGCCCATTCGGCGCAGGCGGGTAAATTGGCAGCCAACGAAATTCGCTCCTTCTTTGCGCGCTTCCCAGTCGTTTTCACGACGTCGGAGAATACCGCTTCGCCTATAATCATGGCTACCATGGCGTCGCCGAGGTCTAAGTTTGCGGGAAGCATGAGCTTTGCCTTCTCAACCACAATTTGAAACTTGCGGCGCCTGGCGATGTCTTCGGCGTCTTCGTGTGTGATCGCTGCGACATGAGGCAACGTGCGTTCGCACTCGTCTTGAGTTACGGAGATCAATTCTAACTCCGTTACCGTGTATCCGTTCATACCAAAAGTCACATCTCTCACGCAGCACGTTTTTTCGAGTGGGCGCGCGTCCATAAGTCCAAATGATACTTGCGCGCACGCGCCCGGCGTGACAAAGAACGAGCCGCTGACTTTGCGCACGTCAAACGAAAGATCCAATTTTGTTTGATCCTTCGAGGCGTTTTGCGTACCGTCAGTCGACATCTTTGCTGGCTTTGCAGCCTTTGCCAGGTTTGAAATTTCTAGTGCGAGAAAATGCGCATCCGGTTCCCAATCAAATTCGACGCCTTCCACGGATACTGCCGCGCGCTTGTTGGCGCCTTGTTTGTACTCAACATCGAGACTTCCGACTAGCATCACGCGGTTGTTCTCTACCGCGACTTCTTCGTAATTGACTCGTCCGACCCACCGCGAATCTTTCTTCGCCTCTTCGGCTTTGGCGGGTCTTTGAATGGTGTCGTACATAGAGACTGTGAAACCACCCGCCACCATTCTCGTTAAGTTTGCCTCCGGCTGCGACATCTCTGCGAGCGGACAACTTATGTCGAGCGCGCACTCTACAGGCTCATCGCCGCGCGAGTTTTGCGGTATCTCACCGAACGTCGAGTAAGGCGTCATCGTGCATCGAGCGCGCATCGCTGTGTCGACCAAGATGACGCGTGTAGATTTCTTCACCTTATTTGAAGACGTCGCCTTGTCAGACGAATCGCCTTTTGCGCTCGCCATGGTTGCCTTGGCGCGCTTCGCGACGGAATCAATCTTCTTTGCGAGTTCACCTGCTTCGTTCATGTTCAAATCGATGGTAGTTTCCGACAACTCAACCGCGTTTCCGGCAGCTTCGGATCGCGCAACGCTGATGGCTTCAATCTGCACGACGGGGTGGTAACCGGGAACCGTCACTTGTACGCGTGACATCGTGCACACGCCGCGCTTGTCTGACGCGCTCGAACTAACTAGCATACACGTCCCTTCATCGACTAAATTTCCATATCGACCACGAATCTGCTCGGTGAGAAACTGACACGATGTTGCCCCGTGCTCGTCGTACATTCTCGCGCATAGCGACGTTTTGCACATCATCTGCGCATCGACGACGTCCCACGGCGCCGAGTTCTTTTTTGTGTTCGTCGACTTAGTGGAGCCGTTTCTTGATTTCGTTTTCTGCGCCTTTAACGCAGCGACTAAATCTGCCGCATCGGCATGGTGCCTAAAATCGCACGAATCCACCGTAAACGTTGCGGTGGCGGGCAATTTGCCGCCGTCGCCGAGTGCTTTCTCTGAAAGCGACAAGAATACCGAGGCACTCGGCGCGTTGATGAGAGCTAATGTCTGATGCTTTCCATGCACTAATTTTGCATCCGCCACGGACATATTCACCTCTGCCCACGCGTCCGCCTCGAACGCCGTGGAGGCAAACGGCGAGACGACTTGCTGTTGCTTTCGAAAGAGACGAAATCCCTTTTTGGACGCGCTCACTCTCTCGACCGAGAATTGCATATGCGTCATCACGCCAGTCAACGGTGCTTCCTGGTTCTTATTCTCCATCACGACGCGTTTAAATTCTATCTTGCATTTCCTCGGCACTTTGAGTAGACCCCTCACAGCCTTGTGCGGACCTTGCTGTTGTTTGACGGTAATCGGCGCCAAATCTGTTTTCGTCTCGATCTTCTTCGCTCGCTCGCCAACACGCTTCACGAGAGACAAGGTCGAACCACTCAATCCCGCGTGCACAGGTACGATAGTTTTCGTCTCGGAATCAAACTCCGCGACGAGGTTCACGTTGGTGTCTGTCATGCTCCAACCATCCTTGCCTCGCAGCATACGTGCCGTGATGAGGAATTTCAGCGAAGCTCCGGCCGTGCCAGACGCTTCAAACGTGAGTTTATCACAAAACAACACGTCGACGTCATCATCATCTTCTTCGCGCACCGTCAGCGATACGACCGTGATGTCGACAAAGGACGCGATGCCCTTCATCAATCTCCACTTGCCGCGCGTCATCGCCTTCTTTTTAGTGTTCGTCATTTTTGCGCGACCTAAATCAGACGACTGCTTTTGCAACCCATCCTCCGTATTTATGTCGGCTTTACTCCGCGTCGTAATTTCTACGCCCGACACCACGAACGCCGCCTTGAGCGATCCGACGCCAAAGCGTATGAACCGTCTTCGTCCGCTCGCCGGCGTTCCATCCGATGACGGACTATCGTTACCACGAGGCGTCATCTCCGCGAACCCATCATCACTTTTACTTCTGGTTTTACCATTCTTTTCACCCACGCGCGGCAAATCATCCCGTAAATGCTTCCCGCTCGCCTTGCGCAACGCGAAATTCAACAACCACGTCACGATGGTCGACGCGTTCCCCACGTACGCAATCTCCGCAATCTGCACCCTACGCAGCGCCGTGCCGGGCTTGTTAAAGCTCACGCTCACTCCACGCACGCTCGTGATCCCGAAACTATCGATACTCAATCGCAACCCGCTTCGATTGACGAAGCTCGCCTGTCGTCGCCATTCGCGTCGTCAGTCGACTGTCCCACGTCGAGTAATCATTCATCGATCTTCCGCCGCCATCGTGCGCCGTCCGTCCTTTCGCGCGTCGCATCGACGTAAAGGAAATCGCGCGACCGTTTCGAGGCGTCGAAGCCGCGCAATGACGCACCGCGAGTCCTATAAACCAGGGCAACACCGTTCGAAGCACCCAGTGAAGCGTCAGCGCGATCGACGTCGCACCGACGATGAACAACGCGATGATGACGCGAACGTCATTCAACTGCGTCGCCGCTACGATGGCGTCCCCCATCGCGGCCCGTCGGCGCGCGCGCGAGGCGTGTCGGGGACGCGCGTCGCACGATGGGGGACGACGGTTGGTAAGGCGTCGGGTTGAAGCGCGAAGACGAAGACGAGCGTTCAAATCATTTCGTTATGTTACAATCGTGAGCGAGCGCAGGGTGGAAGACGGTGCTACGTAGCGAAATATGACGAGGCGTTCGCGTGTTCGCGGCACTTGGCGGCGGCAGCGACGGTATCCATGTCGAATCGCGCGCGCGCCTCGGCGAGACGAGCGTACGTCATCGCCGCGTCGCGATGGGCGCCGAGCTTGGCGTAACGCTCCGCAGCGCGCTCGAGGGCATCGATGACGCGAGATGCGATCGATGCATGACCAGAATCGACGGTCGTGGCGATGAGCGCGCGCGCGCACGCGACGTACGCTCTGGCTTGCAAGCGCAAATCGTCGCTCGATAGGAGCTCAAGCGCGCGCGCGTCCAACGCGTCGCGCGCGAGTTGCGCGTGCGAGTTTCCGAGCTCGAGCCAAGACTCGCACATTATGCACAATGCACGCGTTTGAATCGGCTCGATACCACTTTCGGACGCTTCGAGCTCGAGCGGTAGAGCGCGCATCAACGCCAACGTCGGCGCGCCGGCGCTCAGATGCGTCTCGGCGAGTGAGATTTTGGCCCACATCGCCGCGTGCTCGTCCTTCACTTTCTCGGCGTCAGCGATGAGTGCGTTCAACTCTTTTTGGGCATCATCGAAGTTCTTCATCAGCCTGTCCAGGTTTGCGTTCATCCGCCTCGCTTCAAAGTACGCCGCGTTGTCTGCTCCCGACTTCGCGTCGATGACGGCGAGCATGCGCTGAGCGACGCGTCTCGCGGTCGCGTACGAACCAACGCCTACGGCGCGGTCGTAGTGTAGCCTTAAAAACGCCAGGGCAGAAAACTTGTTTTCGCATCCATCTTTGCCGAATATTTCTTCGACGTGTCGACACACTTCGTCGGCGGCTTCAACGCCTTCGCACTCGCTCGCCGCAGCGATGAGCGTCGCGCAACTCGTCGCGGTTTCATCCGCCGAGGCTTCGCGATCGAGGTAAAGCTGACGAACAGCGTACAGTCGACCGATATATTTGCACCCATACGTGCTCCAACCCTCCGCAGCGAGCGTAGACGCAGTACCCGTCAAGCTCCTGAGCGCCGTCGCCGTGGCGCTCAGCGTGTACCCACACGTCGGCGTCGACGCGAAACCTTTGGGTGGTGGGTACAAATCGTTCCCAGCGCCGAGCACGCCGTCACCCGATGACTCACGCGCTAATGCTAACGACGCCGCGGATGCGGGCGTGGCGGAGACGAGTTGAGTGAAGTGTCGCGTTAACTCGATGTCGACGAGGTTTCGCGTCGCGAGCGCCGGCGTCGTCACGATGTCTACGCCACCTCGAGCCGCGCGAGACAAGGCACCACCGCCGGGCGCGTGCGAATGTGACCCAAGTGCCCGAGACGGGTTGTCGATCGCGTACTTTGTGAGTGCGAGCGAGGCGTAGGCGATGAGATGCGGCGACGCCAGCTCCGCCGCTTGCGCCGTCAATCGTCGGAGCAGCGTCGGCAGTTGCTCGTCTTGGTGCGACGCTCGATGACTCGACGCGTCCAAAGGTGCTCGCGATAACAACGCCGTGGTGAGCGCGAGAGCGTGCGCCAACGACGCCTCGTCACCATTCTGCTGCGCCGTGCGCACGGCTTCGGAAATCGCAAACGTCGCCTCGTCCGCGTGCGAAAACGCCAGCTGCGTGGACGCGAGCGCCAATAACGCCGTCTGCAACCGCTCGCGCCCGGCGTTGGCGCTTTCAAACCCGCCCACTAAAACGCTATCGCCTCCTAAATCCGCTCTCAACTCGTTGTGCTCGCCGCTGATGTCAAAGTGTCGATGTAAATGCTCCACCGCCGCTGGGTAATCTTTCCGTCGCAACGCCGCTGCGTGACGCAAGTAGTGCAGCGTCGGCACTTCGGGCGCCAAATCCCGCAGATCCTCGAGCGCTTCCGGCGGCAAAACTCGATCGGCATCTACGGCGTGCGTATCGTACGCCTCGACGGCGCGCGTGACGAGCGTCGTCAGCACATCCGGCGCCGCGCACGTTCTCCCGCTCGTCGTCGGCGGCTCGTTTTCGTCGCCTTGGATTGCCCGCGCGACCTCCTCCGCGTACGCCCGCACCTCATCCAGCAACGTCAGCGTCGCCTCAAACGGCAATAAATTAAACCCCAGATAACACCGCTTCAAAAACATCCCGATCGGCGTCCACCCCTCGACGTCCCGCGTCTCGAATCCGTATTCCGCCTCGTAATCCTCCGCGCGCGCGTTCGCCGCCACGCATCGCGCGTCCTCAAAAAACGCCTCCAAATCGTCCAAACTCTCCGACACCTCCATCAATTCGTCCAAAAACCTCTCCAATCCCCATCGCACGATCGCATCGCGCGCCGCGCGTTCCGTCGCGTCTTCGTTCGTCTCGCTCGCCGTCGCGTCTTCCAGCGCCGCTCGCAGCGCCCGCGTCGTCTCCGTCGCGCTCCGTTCGCGCGTCCCTCCGCCCGCGAGCGCGTCGACCGCGCACTTCGCGTGCGCCGCGCGCACGTCGCGCACGCATCGCGCCGGGTCTTCGTCCACGCGCGTCGGCGCGCGCGCGAGGGCGTCCTCCCAGACGCCGGCGCGGCGACCGCCGAATCCGAGCGGGTCGAACGCGACGCGCGCGGCGATCACGGCGACGGCGACGCGGTGCGCGGTGGGCGCGCTTCGCGTGATTCGCTGGCGCTCGTCCACGGCGTCGGTCGCGGACATGACGGCTCGCGCGCGCGTGTGCGGGGACAGAGGATCGACGACAGCTGGAGACGGGTTTAAATCGCTAAATCGCGGCGCCACCGGTACGAGGGCGACTCGCCGTCGCGACGACTGCGGATGCGCTAAAAAGGTCGGTCACTCGCGCACCTTGAGTAAAATGCGGCCGAGCCAATCGGCCATGCGAGATTCGCGACCGCCGCCGCTGGCGGAACTCAGGTGGGCGAGACGGGCGATGACGCGCTGACTCTTGCGAGCGCCCAAGAGGCGAGGAAGATGGGCGTCGTAGTGCTCGTCGAGCAGGGCGTGGACGAGCCTGGTGGCTTGGTGAAGGGCTGTTGATGATTTGGAGTGCGCCACGGGGAGCGGGGAGACGTACTCTTCGACGGCGACGGCGGCGAGGACGTCGAGGGCGTTGACGGCGACGGCGGCGGCGCCGTACTCGGACCAGCCGATGAAGGCGAGCGTTCTTAACACGCGGAGCGCCGCCTCTTGAAGCGTGCCGCTCTGCTCAGGCGTGGCGTGCGCCACGTATGAGGACTTAATGACGAAGATCAAGCCGTTTTCCTCCACGCAATCTGCTCGGAGGCAACTCAGAATCGCGGCGAACAACGTCGCTCGCTTGCGCCGTTCGGGCGTCGGCGGCTTTTCAATCCCTCGCTCGACGTCGAGTGGTTCACAGAGGAACGACTGAAATTCGGGCGTGGGCGCCAACATTCGAATGAGCATGAGCGCCAAGAACCGTGTGCTGTTCGGGGCGATCGATTTCAGGCACGATCCAAAGCCGCTGTGCTTTTGCGCCACGGCGCCAAACGCGCCCCGGCCATTCTCCACGCCCACACCGCTCGCGAATCGAATGAGCGCCACGATCACGGCGTCGACGACGCGCCACTGACCATCACACTTCGCATCGGTGAGTAACTGTATCAATGTCTCCAAAAACGGCGCCACCTCCGGTGCCTCTCCCCCTTGGCTCCCCGACAACCTGCTCTTCGTCGTCTTCGTCGGTTTTGGCGTCGGCGCGGACGCGTGATTCGTCGAACTCATGGACGCCGGAACGAAGATACGACCGCTGTGTGCGCGCGGATGCGCGACGAGCGTACCCATGCCCGCTCCGCCTAAACCGGGAATCCCCGCCAAAGACGCTGGCGGCGCCCCGTGCGCTGTGACCGTCGCGACGGTTTGATTTCTCTGCGCCCCGCACGCGCCGAGCACGATGCTCAGGCTTCGCCCATCAATCATCGCGAGCGCGGAAAGAATTCGCAATATCGACGTCACGTGCGCGTAGTGCGCCGAAGACGTGATGGAATTCGATGTTTCTACGATGGACTCGACGAGCGCGCGCGTGAGCGCCACCGTCGAATCCGGATTCGTCGCCAAATTCATGAGCGCCGCGCGCACGGGGTTCACCAACTCCGCACTCACGACCGATGATTCGTTTGGTTTCGCTAAAAAAGAACTCACATCGAGCGGAACGTCGTTCATCAACCGCGCGAAGACGTTATCGCTCGAGTAATACCCGCTGACACCGCGTTGGTACAGCGTCGCCGCGACGTCGGGCGGCGCCATCGGAAGCGCCAACGCGAGCGTTTCGGGCGGCGACGCCACGCTCAAACCTTCGCGCGCGCGTCGATGACTGCCACCAGCGCTCATTCCAGTCGTACGTTCACCAACTCGCGCTTCGCTTCCTAACACATCCCCACCGCTTGCGCCGCCCGTTCTCTGTCGCTTGTTCGCCGCCGTCTCTTGGCTCTCGTCTCGTGACGGTCGCTTTTGTCCCGCCGACGCCCTCGCCCGGCGTTCGGCGCGAACTTCCGCGGCGAGTTTCGTGCGCTCGTCATTCGCCGCGCGCAACTTCGCTCGCGCGTCGTCCTCCAGCCTGCGCGCCTCGGTGATCTCTTCCTCTTTAAACGCCAACTTCGATCGAAGCGTCGCCAACTGCTGCTTTAAATCCTGCACCTCCGCCTTCGCCACGACGCTCGCCGCGTTCGTCGACGTCGGCGCCGCGCGAGCGTTCGCCCCATTCGCCCCCCCCACCGCGCCGTAATTCACCTCCCCCGCCCCCCCCCGCGCCCCTCCGCCGCCGTCGCCGCTCGCGCTCGCGCCGTTTCGCTTCAAATTTTCATTCTCGCGCTCCACCATATCCAACTTCGACCGCAGCATCCCCAACCGCGCGTCGCGCTCGATCAGCATCTGTCGCAACTCCTCGCTCGCGGTCGTCCCATCGTCTCCGCGCGTCGTTCCGCGCGCGTTCGTCGTCGCCTTCGTCGTCGTCGCCGTCTCGTCGCCGCGTCGCCGCTGCGTCAGGCTCTCCTCCACCGCGTCCAACACGCTGTCGTCGTCGTCGTCGTCGTCGTCGCGATTTCGTCAGTCACGTTCGCGCGCGCATCGTCGTCGTCGTCGCGACGCGTTCGTCGCGCCATCGCGCGCGTCGTCGTCGTCGTCGGAGCGTCATCTCGATGACGAATCGACGCGTCCGCTCGCGGTCGCGCGTCGCGTCGCGCGTCGCGCGCACCTCCCCGCGCGCGCCCAGAACCCATCGTCCGCGTCGTCGTCGTCGTCGTCGAACCCGACGGACGCCATGCGCGCCGCGGTGTGGCGCGTCGTCGCGCCGTTCGCGTCGCGGACGACGGCATTGCATGACGACGACGGTGCGTCCCGTCGCGCGCGCGCCTCTTCGCGCGCGCGCGCGCGTCGCGCCATCGCGTCGTCGGCGATGCGCGGCGCGCGCGTCCGAGCGCGCGGCGCGGTGGGCGATCGCGGCGGTCGAACCCGAGTCGCCCGACGCGTCGCTGACGAATGATGATTTAAAACCCGTGCTGGCGAGCGCGCGGACGTTCGCGCTGCGCGACGTGGCGTCGCTGTGGGTCGGATTGGTCGTGTGCGTGCCCGCGTGGACGCTCGTGGCGCGGGTGGTGGACGTGGGATTCGCGGCGGGGGAGGCGATGGCGGTGGTGGCGAGCGCGAACGCGCTCGTGCTGGCGCCGATGATCGCGAACGGCGCGGCGGGGACGAAATACGGGATAGGATTCCCGGTGTACTGCCGCAGCGCGTTCGGGGTGCGAGGAGCGAGCGTGGCGACGTTCGCGCGCGCGATCGTGGGGTGCGGGTGGTTCGGAATACAGACCAACGTGGGCGGACAGGCGCTGGCGACGATGACGCGAGCGATGGGATTCGCGGCGAACGGGACGGTTTTACCGTGGCTCGGGTTGAGCGTCGAGGCGTTGGTGTGTTACTTGACGTTTCTCGCGGCGCAATTGTGGGTGGTGTATCACGGGATAGAGTCGATCAGACGCGTCGAGGAGTACGCGGCGCCGGTGTTGATTTCGCTCTCGCTCGCGTTGTTCGCGTGGGCGGTGACGGCGGCGGGAGGCGTGGGGCCGATATTCGACGCACCGAGCGCGTTCGCGGTCGGAGGCGCGCGAGCGGGCGAGTTCTGGAGCGCGTTGCTCCCCGTTCTCACCGCGACGGTCGGGTTTTGGTCGACGCTTTCTCTCAATATTTCAGACTTTACCAGGTACGCGAAATCGCAACGCGATCAAATCGTCGGGCAAGCCGTCGGTTTGCCGGCGTTCATGACGATGTTTTCATTCATAGCGCTGGCGGTGACGTCATGCACCGTCGTCATCTTCGGTGGCGCGATCAGCGATCCGATCGAACTGGTTTCGCGCATAAACACCGGACCGCTCACGACGTTTCTCGCGATGTGCGGTCTGTCGTTAGCGACGCTCTCGACGAACATCGCCGCCAACGTCGTGGCGCCGGCGAACGCGTTGGTGAACGCATTTCCCCGTTCAATGAGCTTCCGAAAAGCCGGCTTCATCACCGCCGCGCTCGGGACGTTGTGCATGCCTTGGAAGCTCGCCGCGGGCGACGGGTTCATCTTCGTCTGGTTGATTGGATACGCCGCGTTGCTCGGCCCGATCACGGGCATCATGATCGCCGACTACTTCTTCGTTCGCGAGCAAACCCTGGACATCGACGCGCTGTACAGCATGGACGCGAAATCGCAGTACTGGTACGCCAACGGCTTCAACGTGCGCGCGTTGGCGAGTTTCGTCGTCGGCGCCGGCGTCTGCGTGCCCGGCTTCTTGCACGCCGTCGGCGCCAATCCCGCGTGCTCCGCCTTCTTCCGCGGGCTTTACGCCAACGCCTGGTTCGTGAGTTTCTTTCTCGGCGGTGGTCTGTACTTGCTCCTCGAGCGCGCGGCGCGCGCGACGAATAAAGCTAAAATGTAAATCGTTTAGACGCATAGTACGCGCCGCGGGCGGCGACGACGACTACTCGTCGCGCCGTTTCCCCAACATCGCCGCCCACCGCCGCGCCTCCTCGCCGTCGTCCTCCTCCTCTTCCTCCGCCTCCTCGACGTCCTCGTATTCATCCACCGCGCGCATGAACGCGTCGTACCTGCGTTCCGTCGTCTCGTCCGCGTCGTCCGTCGCCCCGCGCCTCGTCGCCGCGTCGCCTCCCGCGTCGTCCCGCGCGCGCGTCCTCCACCTCCCGCGCTTCGCGCCGCGCGTCGACGCGAACCGCGCTTCGCTCACCGCTCGTATGCGCCCGCGCGCGAGCCCCGCTTCCGGCGTCGCGCGCCGCGCGGCTTCGCTCAGTCGCGCGTTCAACACCATCTGCGTCGACCCGAGCGCCGCCGCCGCCGCCGCGCACGCCGCGCCGAGCGCGGCGCAGGCGCACAGCGCGCGCCGCAGACGCGCGGCGCGCGTTCGCGCGCGTTCGCCCGCGCTCGCGCGGTCGCGCGGTCGCGCGCGCGTCATGTCGTGCCGTCGGCACCTCGCGACGCGATGGCGTCGCGACGCGACGTCGTCGTCGTCGCGTTCGACGACGACATCGCGCCCGCGCGCGAGGGCGAGACGCACGAGAAAGTCCTCGCGTCGTCGTCGCGCGCGGCGCGCGCGCGCGACGGCGCGGAGGGCGCGGCGGCGTCGCGCGCGCTGAGCGAACTCGTCGGTTTCGTGTTGGCGTCGCGGTCGATCGCGCGCGCGTTCGCGCCGCGCGACGCGAGCGACGAGGACGCGCTGGAGTTTAGCGTCGCGCGAACGCGCGGCGCGCGCGTGGCGAGCGTGCGGGCGCGCGGGACGAATTCGTACGCGTGCGCGCGCGTCGACGAAGGCGCGGCGCCGCGGTGGTCGACGAGCGACGGCGAACTCAGGGCGATGCTCGCGCGCGTGGTCGAGGCGTACGAAGAGGGCGTGCGAACGAACGGGGCGGCGGCGGACGATCGGATCGCGCGACGGGAGGCGTGGACGCGGGCGGTGGCGACGGCGACGGAGGCGCCGCGACGGGCGGCGAACGCGAACGCGAGCGGCGCGGCGGCGGCGGCGGCGGCCGAAGACGAGGGGGCGACGTCGCGTGGATTAGATAAATACGCGGTTTTTTACGGTCGCGAGCGCGCGCGGAACGAGGGAGGTTTGGAATTGACGACGGCGGCGCCGGCGGGCGCGAGGACGGAGATGGATCCGCGCACGGCGTCCACGCTCGCGCTGTTGCGACGAGACGTCGAGCGCGCGAGCGATGGTGACGCGATAGAGCACGCGTACGTCAAGCCAGGTCACGAGGCGTGGGTGTGCGTGAGCGCGACGGCGGACGAGCGACGGTACGTGGCGATCGAGGACACGAGCGATACGCTGTTGCGATGCGCTCGACGCGTGAAGACGTTCGCGCAAAAGTCGTTTCCGGATGCGAGCGGCGCGTTCGACGTCATCGAAGATTCGTGATGCGTGCGCGCCTGAAGATGGTTCGAACAATTAGCGGTAGTCTAGGTAGTGTTACAACAACAACATTCAACATTCTCGCGTCGATTCACGGCGCCGTTTCGACGCGGCGGTACCAATTCTCACGTACGAGCGCGCACACCTCGCGCAATCTTCGAATGAATTCGGCTGGATTACGATCGTACGTATCGTCGTGGCCGGCGCCTCGAATCCAGTACGGTTCGAGAAGCGATTCGTTCGTTTTCGCGCTCTTGCGAATGGTTTCCCAAAGCGTCTCGCCGTGAGACACGTGTACGACGTTGTCTTGATCGCCGTGAATCAACAGAATCGGACACTGGATGTTCTTCACGACTTGATAATTCTTGTACACGTCCATCTTTTTGAACACCTTGGCCGGCGTGCACCACGCTTGCGGCGAGCTCACGACGTTCAAGGCGCTGAGAAGCGGAGAAACCAAAACGACCGCGCCGAATCCCGCGTTTTCGCGCTTGCCCGCGTGAAAACACGTCGGCCCGCTTCCAATGGACTGTCCGAGCAAAATAATTTCCTCGCGCGACACTCCGAAGCGTTCGATGACGTGCGCGACGACGGCATCGATGTCCGCGTACGTATCAGCCACGCTCGGCTCGCCGCGACTCTGCCCGTATCCCGAGTAATCGTACGTCACCACTCGACAATTCAATTGCTGCGACAACTTCCGCGCGAACGGCGCCACCTCCCCCGCATCAACCGCATTGCCGTGCGAGTAAATCAACGTCAGGTTCGCGCCGTCTTGCATCGCTCGAGCGTCGTCCTCGCTCGCCGCCGATATCCTCGTCGGCGGCGCTTCGCACGTCATCGCCACCACCTCGTTCCCTCTCGCCGTCGTCACCAAATCCACGCGAAAATCGTCCAACACGCGTTGAAACGCTGCCGCGTACGTCGCCGGCACGTGTTCCTCGTTCGCGATCGCTCTGAGCTCTCCACTATCGCTCGTCCCCGCGCGCTCGCCGTCCCCGTCGTCGCTCGCCTCTCGCTCTCCGAGCGCGTAGCTCGGCGGTTCCGGCGGGAAAAACGCCAAATCTCGCGCCAGACGCTCGCTCGAGCATCGTTTCACGCAAAACGCCGTCCCAATCACCGCCGTGCTCACGCACTGCGTCGGCATCGTCGCTCCGACCGCGTCCGGTCCAACCGCTCGAGCTCGAGTTCAAATCGAGCGTCTTCGCGCGCGCTTTTCGCCGCGCTTCGCCGCCCGAATCGCGCGTTCGCGCGCGCGTTCGCGCGCCGCGTTCGCGTCGCCCGTTTCACCGCGCCGCGGCGTCGCTCGCCGCCGCGCGCGTCGCGTCGCGACGTTTTTTGACGCGCGGCACGCCGAGAGCTCGAGGGTTTACTCGCCGACGCCACTCATCGACGCGTCGCGACGCGCGCGCGCGACGAAACCGCGCCCGACGCGCGCCATCGACGCGCGCCGCACCGCCCGGCCTCGCGCCGCACCGCGCGCGCCGTCGACGACGAGACCGCGGCGACGTCGGCGCTCGAACGCGATCGCCGTCATCGAGATCGAGACGACGCGTTATCGCGCCGCATGACGCCCTCGGACGCGCTCGAGCGCGCCGCGCGAGCGTCGTCGAGCGCGACGACGGCGCGCGCGCCCGTCGACGGCGCGTGCGTCGCGCATTCGCCCGCGGAGACGGCGTTTTACGCGCACATGGCTTCGGGCGCGCTCGCGGGCGCCGTCGAGCACACGGCGATGTTCCCGGTGGATACGATTAAAACGCGCCTGCAGGTGGCGGCGAGCGGGACGTCGTACGCGCAAGCGATCGGGACGCTCACGGCGCGCGCGTCCGCGGCGAACGCGGCGAACGCGGTGCGGTCGCTGTATCGAGGGGTGTCCGCCGCGGGGTTGGGCGCGGGGCCGGCGCACGCGGTGTACTTCGCGACGTACGAAAAGTGCAAGGTGGCGTTCGGGGGTGGGAACGTGAACGAACACGCCCCCGTCGCGCACGCGCTCGCGGGAGTGTGCGCGACGGTGCTCGCGGATGGGTTGCAAAACCCCGTGGATACGGTGAAGCAACGACTGCAAATCTCGGATTCGCCGTACAAGGGGGCGCTGGATTGCGTGGCGAAGACGTTTCGGAACGAAGGCGTGCGGGCGTTTTATAGAAGTTACCCCACGACATTAGCGATGAATGTCCCTTTCACGGCGATCCACTTCGCGGCGTACGAAAGCGCGAAGACGGCGCTGTTCAAGGCGAGCGAGGCGGAGAAGGAGGGGTTCGCCGTGCAATTCGCCGCCGGGGGCGTCGCCGGGGGTCTAGCGGCGGCGGCGACGACGCCCATGGACGTCGTCAAGACTCGCATGCAAACGCAATGCGTTTTACTCGATTGCGACGTCGCCAGGACGGTGGAAACGACGTACAACAGCGTGTGCACGGCGCGAGGCGCGCCCAAGATTTGTCCGCAAGAGCTCGCCGCGCAACGCGCGCGAAGCGCCGCCGTGCGTTCCGCCAGCCCGATGGACGTCGCGCGCGCCATCGTTCGCGACGAAGGCGCGCTCGCCCTCACTCGCGGCATGAGCGCGCGCGTGCTCTTCCACATCCCAGCCGCCGCCATCTGTTGGACGACGTACGAAGCCGCCAAGCGCGCCTTCGGTTTGGACGGCGACGACGCCTTCGGCCACCATTAATCCCCCGACGCGCGTCGTCGTCGTCGCGCGCGCGCGCGGCGCCGCGAGCGCTCACTCGCGCGCTCGCGCGCGCCTCGTTCGATCTGCCGCGCGCGCGTCTTAGCCAGCCATTCTTCTTTCAATCCCAGCCCGCCTTTGTTCGTCGTCGCGTCATCCGAATCGACGTCATCGCGCCGAAAAGCGTCCCGAGGGAGCCTGCGTCGTCATCGCGCCGCGCGCGCCCCGACGCCGACGCGAGAGCGACGCGAGAGCGACGATGCATCGCGCGCGTGACCTCGCGCGCGCGCTCGCGCGCGCTCGCGCGCCTCAGCGCACCGCCGCGCGACGCGACGTCGACGGCGCGGCGACGACGGCGCTGGCGACGCAAAAGCGCCTCGTGCAGTGGCGCGCGGAAGATTTCGAAGTCGACGCGACGACGGACGCGCCGACGCCGCGAAAGTTTGAAAAACCGAAACCGAAGAGCGCGATACGCGGCGCGGCGCCGCCCGGGATCACGCCGACGCTGGCGAAGACGGGACCGGCGGCTGGGAACGCGAACACGGTGCCCGAGCAAGACGAGAGCGAAAAGCACAGCTCGCAGGCGCACCTGGCGCGAATGATGCGAGATGGAAGCTCGTTCGTCGAACACGGCGTGGGAGGATTGGATAAGGAGTTTGCGAATATATTCAGACGAGTGTTCGCGTCGAGGATGGTGGACGCGAACATCGCGAGAAGGTTGAAATTGCAACACGTGCGAGGGGTGCTGCTGTACGGGCCGCCGGGGACGGGGAAGACGCTCGTGGCGAGACAGTTGGGGAACATGCTGAACGCGCACAAGCCGAAGATCGTGAATGGACCGGAAATTTTGCAAAAGTTTGTCGGTCAAAGCGAGGAGAACGTGCGGATGTTGTTCGAAGATGCGGAGAAGGAGGCAAAGTTGAGGGGCGACAAGAGCAAGTTGCACATCATCGTCTTCGACGAAATCGACGCGGTGATGAAGGCGAGAGGCACGGGAGGGGAGACGGCGAGCATCGTGCACGACAACGTCGTGAATCAGCTTTTGACCAAGCTCGACGGTATGCACGCGCTGAATAACATTTTGATCGTGGGTATCACCAACCGAAGAGACTTGCTCGATCCCGCGCTTTTGCGCCCGGGTCGTTTAGAGTTGCAAGTCGAAGTCGGCTTGCCGGACGCCACCGGTCGACAGCAAATTTTGAAAATTCACACCGACTCTATGGCTAGCGAAGGCTTGCTCGGACCTTGCGTGAACTTGGAAGAATTGGCGAAGAGCACGGTCAACTACAGCGGCGCCGAGTTGAAGGGCCTCGTCACCGCGGCAACGTCGTATTCGTTGACGAGACACATTAAGAAGAGCGCGGAATTCGACCAAGCAGAGAGCGCGGAAGCGCCGGTAGTGCTCATGGAGGACTTCCTGAACGCACTCGAGGAAGTGCCGCCGGCGATGGGCGCCGACGCCGCGACACTCGAAGCGATGCGCCCGGATGGGTACGTTGCGCTCGAATCGCAATCGGAGCACGTCGTCGCAGAAAATCAATTGAAGTCGTTCGTCAAGGCGTTACAGGACGGCGCGACCGATCACATGACGTGCATGATCAGTGGACCCACGGGGAGCGGGAAGACCGCGCTCGCCGCCACGGTGGCGTTGGCGAGCGAGTTCCCGTACGTCAAAGTAGTCAAGCCGGACACCGTCATCGCCAACGCGCCGGGTGGTTCCGGCTCCACAGACGACGTGCTCACCGCCGCGCTCAAGGCCTCGTTCGAAGATGCGCTCAAGTCTACGCTGAGTTGCTTGGTCGTCGACTCCGTGGAGACGCTCGTCGGCGTCGCCCCGGCGGATGGAAGCGAGTCTCTCAACGTCGCGCACCCGAAGGCGCTCGCGACGCTCAGCGCTTTGCTACAGCGTAAGCCACCTCCAGGCCGACACTTGCTCGTGATGCTCACGACGTCGTCACCAAAGACGCTCAAACGTCTCGGTCTCGGCGCCGGCGGCGTCATCGACGCCGCCGTGGAAATTCCCGCGCTTTCGCTCGAGCAAGCGTCGAGCGTGTTGCTCTCCACCGGCGCCTTCAAGGACGAATCCGCCGCGCGCGAAGCGGTGGATTTCTTGAAGCGTCCGTCGGTGCCGATCAAACCTTTACTATCCACGGCCAGACTCGCGCGCGCGACGTCCCCGAACGCCGAATCCGGCGTCGCCGCCGACGTCTGGCGCCGTTGCGCCGAGCGCACCGAGCTCCTCGCCGCGTGATCAAACCGACCAACCTCACCGTCTGTTGTTGTTGTTGTTCTTGTACCCTGACATCGCTCGCTCGCGGATTACGCCTGATCTAGTCAGCGCTGATTACAGTATTTTCTATTTCAACCCAAACGAACGCGTTTACGTCGCTCGCTCGCTCGCCGCGACTCGTCGTCGGCGCGGCTCGCGTCTGCGGCGTCTCGTGACTTTATTCGTCGACGCCGCGCCGCGCGCGCCGCCGATGGCGCGCGCGACTCGCATCGTCGCCTTCGTAATCTTCCTCTGCGTCGTCCACGCCGCGAGCGGCGCGCTCGACGCGCGTGACGTTTCGAAATCTTCCTTCTTTGATGTCGACGCTCGAGCGCTCGAACGCGCCGCGCACAACGCGCTCTGGCGCATAGACGGGCGTCGAATCGTCGCCCGGTCGAGGGTGTTATCGTCGACCGATCTCGGATTCACGCTGACGACGAACGCGACGACGACGCGGTCGGGCGGACGCGTTCGCGCGACGGTTTCGACGACGGCGACGGCGAACGCGACGTTCGCGGAGCATTGGATCGGAGCGTACTCGCCGGCGGGCGCGGACCCGACGAAGACGGCGCCGGTAAAATACGCGGTGTTGGGGCGCGTGGATGGTTACGCGACGACGGGGTCGGCGAGCGTGGTGTTTGAGACGTTGACGCATCGCGCGGCGACGTACGACTTCGTATTGTTCGCGAACGCGCCGAACGCGACGACTATGATGGAGGTGGCGAGGAGCGCGCCGGTTCACGTCGAGGACGCACTGGCGCCGGTGTGGCCGCGGGTGACGCTCCCGACGGGTTGGGGGGGATCGACGACCGAACGCGGCGCGTCGGCTCGCGTGACGTGGCAAAGCGGACGAAACGCCAGTCACGGCGCGCGATTGACGTATCGCGTGGGTAACGGCGCGTACGCGCACGTTCCGGCGACGACGACGACGTACGACGCGCGCGATTTGTGCGGGGCGCCGGCGAACAGTTTTGGATACAGACATCCGGGGTACGTGCACACCGCGGCCATCGTAGCGCGCCCAGGCGACTCGATCGAGTACTTCGCGCGCGACGCTCACGGCGAGAGCGATCGGTTCACGATGCGCATGCCTCCGGCAGAAAGCAAAGATGCGAAGACAACGCTCGCGTTGTTCGCGGATATGGGTCGTGGATCGAACGACGACGCCGAAACGTGGCGCGCGTACGGTCAACCTTCGCTCAACGTCAGCGCCGCCTTGGAGCGCGACGCGCGCGATGATGCCATCGACGCCGTGTTTCTCTTCGGCGACTTGTCCTACGCCACGGGATACGCCAGCGTTTGGGACGAATGGGCGGCACAAATCACGCCGTGGGCGTCTCGCGTGCCGTTCATCTCCAATCTCGGCAACCACGAAGCTGACAGCTCGACTTGGCCAGAGTCTCGCGTTGCGGACGAGTACGGCGTCGACGACAGCGGCGGCGAATGCGCGGTGCCGGCGACGCGCTTGTACCCTACGCCTCGCGCCGGCCCAGACGCCGATTGGTTCGCGGTGACTTTCGGATCGATTCGCGTCGTGTCGATGAATACCGAAGTCGACTTTTCGCCCGCTTCGGCGCAAGGCGAGTGGCTCAAGCGCGAACTTT
>Ga0257114_1000448_pt1 | contig 32435 bp, 26 predicted proteins | sample SI112_10mmetaG_FD_190149 | JGI IMG/M metagenome (GOLD analysis project Ga0257114, IMG submission 190149) | Marine microbial communities from Saanich Inlet, British Columbia, Canada - SI112_10m | ecosystem: Environmental > Aquatic > Marine > Inlet | place: Canada: British Columbia | collected...
ATATTTTACTTTTAAATTATATCTTTAAGTAAAAGTTGCAAATTACTCAGAATTTTTTCAAAATTCTTGCGTCATTTGTGTTATATCTACTATTAAAGATGGGAATTGGTATTATACAAAAGTTCATCTTAAATATTATTGCTCATGATCCCTTAATTTATTGTTAATAAATTTGGCAATATTAATTATCAAACTTTGTAATGCTTAATTACAAAATAGTAAGAATATATGCTGTTAACTTAAGGGAGTAAATAATTAAAATCATTCATTCTTCCATCCTAAGATTTATTATCCTTAATCCATTCAATGATAGTGCTTTTTGGCAAATTGCCAACTTTACTATCAATTACTTCACCATTCTTAAATAAGATTAAAGTTGGAATGCCCCTTACTGCATATTTTGAAGGTGTTTCTGGATTCTCATCAATATTACATTTGTAAATTTCTACTTCACCAGATAATTCTTCACTTATTGTATCAATTGTTGGTGCTAATTGCTTACAAGGACCACACCAGCTAGCCCAAAAATCAATTAAAACTGGTTTTGATTCTTTCAAAACCTTTTCTTCAAATAATTCATCAGTTATTTCTTTTGCCATAATTATAATAGGTTAAGTTTGTTAATATTGAATGGAAATACCATTAGCCATTAAAGAATTTTTTAAATTTATTAAAAAATTTCTGTAATTGAGGGTTAGAATTTTCTGCAATTGATTGATCCAATTTTTCTATCAATTCTTGCTGTTCATCATTTAATTTAATTGGTGTTTCAACAAATAATTTGACAAACATATCTCCTCTTCTTCCTCCGGAATTCATAATAACCATACCCTTATTTTTAAGGCGTAATTTATGATTAGTTTGTGAACCAGCAGGAATTGTTAATTTTGCTTTAGAATTTTCGATAGTTGGAATTTCAACCGAACCACCCAAAGCGGCTGTTGTCATTTTGATTGGAATTTCAATATGAATATCATTATTTTCTCTAATAAAAAATTCATGATCTCTAATTGAAACAAAAACATATAAATCTCCATCTCTACCACCTCTAGCTCCTGCTTCACCTTCACCAGAAATTCTAATACGATTACCATCATTAATGCCAGCAGGAATTTTTACAGATAGATTTTTATTTTTTTCATATCTACCCTGACCATGACATTGATCACATGGATCAGTAATAATTTGTCCCGTACCATGGCAAGTATGGCAAGTTCTTTCAACAATGAATAATCCTTGCTGTACACGAACCTTTCCTGCACCACCACAAGTGCCGCATGTTTGTGCTGCTTTTCCAGATTTAGAGCCAGTACCATGACATTTTTCACAAGAGGAAGCAACTTTAAATTTGATATTTTTTTCAACACCATTAAATGCTTCAAAAATATCAATAGCAATATTATATCTAATGTCAGAACCTTCAACTTCGGCTCTTCTTTTGCTTTTACGACCTCCGCCAAAAAGATCGCTAAAATCACTAAAAATATCATCAAAATTAGAAAATCCGCCACCGGCTCCTCCACCCATACCGCCAAATCCAGAGGCAGAATTACCGCCATTTCTTTCAAAAGCATCATGACCATATTGATCATAAGCTGCTTTTTTCTGAGGATCTTTCAAAACTTCATAGGCTGTTGTTGCTTCTTTAAATTTTGTTTCAGCCTGTTTATCACCAGGATTTTTATCTGGATGATATTTCATAGCTAATTTACGATAGGCTTTTTTGATTTCACCATCATTTGATGATTTTGAAACTCCTAAAATATTATAATAATCTTTTGACATCTATGTTTAATTAATATCGTGAATATGTAAAATACCTTTTATATTTTTTTCTTGATCAGTAATAAAAATACTTGTGATTTTTTTTTCATGGAAAAAATCTTTAATAGTTATCACCAATTCATCACCATTTATATTATATGGATCTTTAGTCATTATATCCTTGGCGGTTAAATCCATAAAATTTTGATCATCAGTTAAATGACGCCTTAAATCACCATCAGTAATAATGCCAGTTAATTTTTGATTATGATCAATAACAGCACTACATCCTAAATGTTTTGAAGTCATTTCTAGTAAAATATCTGAAATTTTTGTATTTAAATTAACAATAGGAACGGATTTTCCCACTCTCATAATTTTTGAGATTTTTGTTAAATTAGAACCTAATTCACCACCAGGATGAAAAGCACCATATTGCTCTTTAGAGAAATTTTTAATTTTCATTAAGGTCACAGCAATAGCATCACCAATGGCAATCATCATAGTGGTTGATGTTGTTGGGGCATTAACTTCATTTGCTTCCTCTATATTTGGTAAAATCAAACTAACATTACTAATATCAACTAAATCCGAGCCAGATCTTCTAACAATGCCAATTAAATCAATTTTATTATTTTGGCAATAATAAATAATGTCAGTTAATTCCTTTGTTTCACCGGAGTTTGAAAGTAAAATCACTACATCATCCCTGGTTATCATTCCTAAATCACCATGGCTAGCTTCCGATGGGTGGATAAAAAATGAAGAAGTTCCTGTAGAAGCCAAAGTTGCTGCGATTTTATTGGCAATATGGCCAGATTTACCCATACCGCTAAAAATTACACGACCTTTGCAATTTAAGATTAAGTCAATTGCTTTACAAAAATCTTCTCCAAAATAATTTAAAAGAGCGTTCAAACCTTGAATTTCAGTTTTTATCGTATCTTTTGCTATGTTAATATATTTTTGATTGATCATTTTATTTATTCAATTTATGCTCTGATTAATGTATTATATAATTATCATTTTACTAAAATCAATTCTATGAGTGAAAAAAAAATATTAGATAAATTTACTGCAGCTGGTGCAGTTTTGAAAGGTCATTTTAAATTATCTTCTGGTTTACATAGTGATACTTATATTCAATGTTCAAAAATTGCCCAAAATGCTGCCTTGAATAATGAATTATGTTCTATATTGTCCGAAAGAATATTGCAAAAAATAGGTGATAAAAAAATTGATCTAGTCATTTCACCTGCTATGGGTGGAGTTTTGGTAGGTTATGAATTATCAAGAATATTGGGTGTAAATAATGTTTTTTGCGAAAGGGTCAATGGAGAATTTCAATTAAGACGAGGTTTTGAAATTCCCAAAAATTCCAATATCCTAATTGTTGAAGATGTTATTACTACTGGCAAATCTTCTTTAGAAGTTTTGGATCTTATTGCTTCTTATGATGTTAATATTCTTGCTGAAGCCTCATTAATTGATCGCTGTGATGATGATATTGAAAAAAAATTAGCTATTCCTGTAATTTCTTTATTAAAAATTGAAGCAGCAACTTTTTCTGCTAATAATATACCGGAGAATTTAAAAAATATTGAAGCTATTAAGCCTGGAAGTCGTTTTATTTCTTCTTAAATTTTTTTTAGATTTTCTAAAATTTTTATTTCCGAAAATAACATGATTTTAAAAGAATATTATAATTTTGATGTTTTAATTATCGGATCTGGAGGTGCTGGCCTTTCTGCTGCGATTGCCTTAAATGAAAAAAATATCAATAATATTGCCATAATTAGCAAACTCTCCCCCAATATTAGTCATACAGTTGCAGCAAAGGGTGGAATTAATGCTGCTTTAGGAAATGTTGATGATGATAATTATAAATATCATATTTATGACACAATAAAATCAGGAGACTATATTTGTGATTATGATATGGTGGAGAAGATGTGTAAAAATGCTCCTAATATTATATCAAAATTACAAAGGATAGGGGTTGAATTTACCAAATCTGAAGATGGAAAAATATATCAAAGAAAATATGGTGGTCAAACTCTAAATTTTGGTGGAGGAAAATTATCACATCGAGTTTGTTGTGTTTCTGATAGAACGGGTTATGAAATTCAAGATAAGCTATATAAATATTGCTTGAGTAAGAATAATAAATTTTTTGAATATTCATTTATTTTTGATTTATTAATAGAAAATGGTAAATGTTATGGTGCGATTGCTTTTGATATGGAATTGGGACAAATTAATATTTTTCATTCTAAGGTAGTAATTGTTGCTGCTGGTGGATATAATCAGATTTATGAACAAAATACTTCAATTGCTAATTTTTCTGGAGATTTAATTGCAGCAACCATATCAAATAATTTTCCAGTACAAGATATGGAATTTGTACAATTTCATCCTACTTGTCTTTATAATAGCAATATTTTAATTAGCGAAGCTGCAAGGGGTGAGGGTGGTATTTTAACCAATAATAAGGGTGAAAGATTCATGACTAAATATGCCCCAAAATATGGTGATTTAGCATCAAGAGATATTGTTTCAAGAGCCATGTCAATGGAAATATATCATGGTAATGGTGTAGGTGAAAATAAGGATCATCTTTGGTTGGATATTTCACATTTAGATCCTAAAATCATTCAAGATCGCCTTTCTGAAACAGCTGATTCAGTTAAGTTATTTGCTGAAATTGATGTTTTTTCTGATAAGATTCCTGTTGTTCCAGCTGCTCATTATACAATGGGTGGTATTCCAACTAATAAAAATTGTCAAATGATTGATATAAGTGAGGATGGTACTGAAACTACAATTGATAATTTATTTGCTATTGGAGAATCAGCATGCTATTCAGTTCATGGTGCTAACAGGCTTGGTTGTAATTCCTTGTTAGATATTATTATTTTTGGTGATATTTCTGGTGATTTTATTGCTAAAAATATTGATAATTATAAATTAGAAGATCTACCAGAAGATTTAATTGCCAAACATATTGAGAATATATCAAACTTATTTGGTGATAGAGAGAGTAATATTTCTTTAGATGAAATCCAGAAAAAAATCAAAAAAATCAATCAAAGAAATATAGGAATTTTTAGAAATAAAAAATTATTACAAGATGCTCTAAATCAGCTATTGAAATTGCAAGAATATTTATCCAATATTAAAATTAAGGATGATAATTTGAAATTTAATTCAGAATTAATTTCATATTTTGAGGTTAAGAATTTATTAAAATCTTCAATTATGACCTGTTTTTCAGCTTTAAATAGAACAGAAAGTCGAGGTGCTCATTTTAGAAATGATTATCCATATCGTGATGATAATAATTTTAGATGTCATAGCATTGTTAAAAAGGATAAAAATGGACAATTACATTATCAAAAAAGGAAAGTAAGGGATAGATTTGTAAATGAAGATATTAAAATAAAACTAAATAAAAGAGCATATTGATTATGATAGATTTTCCAATTATTTTACCAAATTTTGATCCTATTTTAATATCATTTGGTTTTGTTCAAATTAGATATTACTCCTTAGCCTATATTTTTGGCATTTTATTCGTAATATTTTTTCTTAAAAAATATGCCAAATCAGAAGGATTAATGAATGATAAAAATATTGATGATTGGCTTTTATATGCGGTTTTAGCTATTGTAATTGGTGGTAGAATTGGCTATGTTTTATTCTATAACTTTTCTCATTTTACAGCCAATCCTTCAGAAATTTTTGCAATATGGCAGGGTGGAATGTCTTTTCATGGTGGATTTTTAGGGGCTATTTTGGCCATGTGGCTTTTTTGCCAAAAAAACAATATTAATTTCCTGAAATTATCCGATTTATTAGCTATTTCTTCTCCCATTGGATTATTTTTTGGTAGAATTGCAAATTTTATTAATATGGAGCTTTATGGTCGGGTTACAGATTCTAATTTTGGCGTTATTTTCCCTAATATCGATAATTTACCAAGACATCCAAGTCAAATTTATGAAGCAATTTTAGAAGGTTTGCTAATTTTTATTATTTTATTCTTTTTAAAAAAATATAGTAAATTAAGTCAAATTCCTGGTATTTTAGCAGCTTTATTCATAATTTTATATGGTTCTGCTAGGTTATTTTGCGAATATTTCAGAGAGCCTGATTCTCATATTGGATTTTTATTTGATAGTAATATTACAATGGGTCAGATTTTATCAATGCCAGTAATTTTAGTTGGTTTTATATTATTATATTTATTTGTTAAGAAAGGCAATGGGTAATGCAAATTATATTTTACTTTTAGATTATATCTTTAAGCAAAGGTTGCAAATTACATTACATAATTTTTAAATGGGAAATGGTATTATACCATTTCCCATCTAAAAAACTATGTTAAAAGATTGAACAATCTAGCTTCATCTTTTTATCTGATATTAGCAAAAAGCCTCGGGAAATATAGGCATATTACCCTCATTTTTTACAAATATCAAATAAAAATATTTTGCTATATGGTCCATTTTTAAATGGGAAATGGTATTAATCGAGTTTCAATTTATTAAACCCTCCTTATGTGAGGGTTGAGATGGTTAATATTAGAATTTTTTATTTGTGGCATCCACCCCCACCAAAGTAGCTTTGTTGCTTTGACTCAAAAAAGCGGTTTGCTTTTTTAGGGGGAGTTATTTATAAAACTTGTTTTTCATTGCGGTAATTGAGTTTTGCAATAATTTATTAAGTTTATTATCAAAATTCTCATCTTCTATTATTTTTCCTGATCTTAATATATCATTTAGTTCTGATAAATATAAAGATAATCTATTGGCACCAATTGAGCCAGATGCACCTTTTAATTTATGGATGGCCATTTCTAATGATTTTTTGTTATTTTTACCTTCTTTAATTTCTATCATTATTTGCTGAGATTCAGACTCAAAAGCATCTATAATTTCTGACATTTCTTCTTTTGTAGGTAATAAATCCATAAAATTATCTTTTAATAGTACATTTTCATCTGTGATTTTAGTAATATTTTGTTTATTTTTGCTAGAATTTTCCATTTTACTTGGATGGTAATAATCAATCCAAAATCTTGATAATATAATCATATTATCACCATTACTACCCTTTGTTACATAATCATCAATTCCAGAATTTAACATTTTCATCACAAGGTCTTTATGATTATCACCAGAAATTGCAATTATTGGGGTTCTGTAATTTATTTTATTTGTAATATTATGTGATTTTTGTATTTTTATCACCTCTTTTGTGGCTTCTATACCACTGATCTCTTTCATATTAATATCGGTTAGGATTAAATGATATTTTGTTGGATCTTTTTGGACTAAATCAATAATATCCTTGCCATCCTTACATTTGGTAACATTAGCACCTTTTTTCTCAAATTGTCTTGCAATTGCTATTAAATTGACCAAAACATCATCAGCAATGATTATATTTTTATCTTTTAATGTGTTTTCATTAATGATAATTTTTTCATGATTGATATTTTTTCTTGGTATATAATTATTCAAAATCCATTTAGAGATATTTCTAGCAATAAATTTTAGATCTTTGGGTTTGGTATAATAATTATTAACTCCTGCTTTTAGGGCTTCATCAATTATTTCCTGTTTTTCACGGGAGCTATAAACTAAAATAGGTATATCATCCTTTGATAAATTTAACTCATTTCTGATTTTACTTGTTAATTCTATTCCATTTATATCAGGCATTTCAATATCGGTTAATATTAAATCAAATTGTTTATTTTCTGCTGTTTTAGATTTGATTAATTCAAATGCTTCAACAGAATCATTAATGACAGTAATATTGAAATTGGTGCATTTTTCTTTTAAATCTTTTGATAGAATTTCAATATTTAATTTTACATCATCAATCAATAAAATATTTTTTATTGGTTTTTTTTCTACAGATTTTTTTGCCTCTTCAAGAGTCATACCAGCTTCTAAAGCTTGCTGTTTTTTGATTTCTAGTTCCTTAATTTCCTTTTTACCTTTTTCTTGATTTTCTTTTGATAGAGTAGGGAATAATAAGCTAAAAGTGGTATATTTTCCAACTTCACTCTGGCAAATAATTGCACCATCAAAATCATTCATCACCTTTTGACAAAAATATAGCCCAACACCAGTACCACCCTTTTTGCCAGAAGTAAAATAGGAATCAAATATTTTAGTGATAATATCATTCGCAATACCAGGCCCAGTATCAGTAACATTAATTACATTATATTCTAAAATATCTGAATTTAATTTAAATTTTTCAATTAAATCACTATCTATTGATTTATTAGGCTCAAAATCAATAGTGATTTTAGAATCAGGATAGGTTTTTAAGTAAAATAAAGCATTTTTGACTAAATTAAATATGATATATTTAAAGGCAGTATCTTTAATATGAAGGATGAAATTATTATTTTTATCAATATCATCAATTGCAATAACTTCTTTTTCTGCCTCCTTAGCATTGATTTTTCTGCCATTTAAATCAATGATAACTTTGTCCTTTTCCTCATTGGATTCATAACCATAAATGATTATAGAATCAATAATGGTCTTATAAGCACTATGATAGGACAAATCATCCTTGTTGAATTGCTTTCCTGCCAATTCATGCAAGTTCATGTCAATTATATTATCTGCTAAATCAATTGTTTTATTAATCTGGCGTTTAAAATTTATCGTTTGATCCTGATTAGGATTTTGCTCCAGATTTTCAGTTGCAAGTTTTATGGCACCAATAGGATTGCGAATTTCATGGGCAATAGAAGTAGATTCCTTTAAGAATTTTAAATGTAAACGGATACGTTCTAGAGCTATACCAGATTTATGAGCTAAATTATCAAATAATTTCATATCATTATAATAAAAATAACTGTTTTTATTGGGTCTTTATTTTAAAGTTATAAAACCCATTATTCTTGATCCATAAATTAGAGGGATAAAGCCTTTACCATAATCATTACTATCTAAAAAATCTTTGAAATCCTGTTGTACCTCATCATATTTTATTGATAAAATTACTTTATGATCTTCTAAAATTTGATTTAATTGTGATAAATGTTAATTTTTTATATCATGACCATAATATTTTATAAATGATTTTTTGTTAGAATTATCAGATTCATATAGATAATTTGATATATAAAATGAGTTTATTGTTATTCCCATTTTAGATTTTATAAGATATTTGGTGTGATTAAATAAATTACTTAACTTTATTACATCTAAAAACTTTTTATTGATATAATATCTTAAATTTTCTTTTTCATATGATCGTAATGTTGTTTTAGATTCAAATATTGAGTCAAATTTGTTACATAAAATTATATATAATTCGAAAGAAGAAACTAGATATATTAATGAAAAAATTATTTCAAAGTTTTGATTATTTAATTTAAGTAAATGAAAGATATGAAGGGAAAATAAGTAAGAAATGATTAATATTATAATTGAAAAGAATTTTGACAATATTTTGATTATTAATATTGAATTCTCAAAGATTCTGTGTTTAATTAGTGCATAAGTAACAAAAGTTGTATAAATAGAAACTAAAATATTTAAAAATGGGTAAGAAGGTATCGATAAATAAGGTAACAATGTTGTTAAACCGCCAAGCCAACTTACAATACAACCATAAAAAATAAATTTATTTTTGTAATTAAATTTAATTGATTTATATAAAAGTAAATGACCATAAATCATAAAAAAAATGGTATATATATAGTATAATGAATAGAAAATTGTTACATCTGGAATAAATTTAAAAACAAAAAAAGGTTTTACCCCACTGACCATTATGGGTGTAAACATAAGAATAGAAAGCGACAAAGCAGATAATAGATTTATTCTATTAAAAATTGGCTTTACTTTTATATTAGAAACTATAATTGCTACTCGAAAGAATAAGAAGGTGATAAAAACTATTGATGCACAATTAATTCTTGCATATATTTCAGCTGTTTCTGGGCAACTAGCAGTAAGATATAAGATGTAAAAAAAACTCCAAATACATAAATTGATATTAAATAGTAAGAAATAAATATATTTTTTACCTAACGTTAGAAAAAAAATTGATAATAATAGACAAGTAACAAAATTAGTAAATATTGAGACTAATGTAAATGTTAACATCTAATTTGTATTGTTTATTGAACGCTGGAATTATATATCTTATTCCATTTTTTGCAATAGGAATTTTTATTGCGACTTAAAAACCAGTGATCTCCAAAAAATCAGCATCAAATTTTTTAAGATCCGAAATTAAACCAGACTTCTTATTCCTAATCTTACTAAATTTATTAGGATCTGGATCATAATATTTATCTATATTCCACCTATCATTAGGAACATCACTTATACCATCCCTACCTTCCAACAAAGCCTGCCACAAGCCATCAGGGCCATAAATATTACCGGGAAATCTAATTATAGAATTGAATTTTTTTTGGATTTATTGAGAAAAGTGGTTTTTTTGGCATATTTGTTATATTTTAGGTTTTTATTTGTTGCATCCACCTCCACCAAAGCAACAAGTTGCTTTGACTCAAAAAAGAGGTTTGCTTTTTTTAGGGTGAGTTATTGGTTTTGTTATAAATCTTTTACCATTAAGATAATTTTTTTTGCTCAATCTTCTCTATTTTGTCATGATCAATTACAATTCTATAATGAGGATCTTCATCATTGTTAATTTCAACAAATTTACTGCCCTTATCTAACAATTTGCAGCAATCTTCGCTTAAATGTAATAGATGTAATTTTTTCTTTAATTTCATATATTTTTCGGCCAATTCGTCAATTGCTTGTAGGGCTGAATGATCCCAAGCGCGAGAATATTTAAAATCGATAGTTACATCTTTTGGGTCATTTTTTGGATCGAAAATCTTTTTAAAAGCAAAGATTGAAGCAAAAAATAAATGACCATGAAGAATATAGGTTTTTTTGGTTTTTTTTGTTTCAGTTTCGGCATAAAGACTATGAGCGCTTTTCCATGCAAAATTTAAGGCCGAGACAATAACACCAATAATTACAGCAATTGCCAAATCAGTAAAGACTGTAACAACTGAAACTAAAATTAAAACAAAAGCGTCATTTTTTGGAATTTTACGGATAATTCTAAAGCTTGACCATTCAAAAGTTGCAATTACTACCGCAATCATAATGCCGGTCAGTGCTGCAATTGGGATTTGCGCAATAAGATTAGAAGCAAATAAAATGAAACAAAGTAAAAATAAAGCGGCAGCAATGCCAGAAATTCTACTTCTGCCTCCAGATTTAATATTTATCATACTTTGACCAATCATGGCACAACCACCCATACCGCCAAAAAATCCTGTTATAATATTAGAAGCACCTTGAGCAACACATTCTTTACTATTTCTACCTCTAGTGCCAGTAATTTCATCAATTAGGGTTAGGGTTAGTAAGGACTCAATTAAGCCAATCATTGCTAGAATAAAGGCATAAGGTAATATGATTTTTAAAGTTTCAAAATTATAAGAAATTTCAGGAATATTGAAATTTGGCAAAGATCCAGAAATATCAGCCAAGTCACCAACATTTTTAGAAGGTAAATCTAAAGTAATGACAAGGAAGGAAATAATTAAAATTGCACCAAGAGGGGCAGGGATAAATTTGGTAAATTTAGGTAAATAGCGAATGGTTGCAATAGTTAAAGCAACTAATGCTAATGTTGTATAAAGTAAATTGCCACTCATCCAAATATTGTCAATTTTAAATTGTGATAATTGGGACAAAAATATTACAATAGCCAAACCATTAACAAATCCAAGCATTACAGGGTAGGGCACCATTTTAATGAATTTTCCAAGCCGTAAAAAACCAAATATCACCTGAATTAAACCCATTAAAATTACAGTTGCAAAAAGATATTCTACACCATGATTTGCAACGAGAGAAATCATAACAACAGCCAAAGCACCAGTAGCGCCAGAAATCATTCCCGGTCTGCCACCAAAGGCTGCAGTGATAAGTCCAACCAAAAAGGCGGCATAAAGACCAACTAAAGGTTCAACCCCTGCAATAAAAGAAAAAGCTACGGCTTCTGGCACAAGAGCTAGTGCAACTGTTAGTCCGGAAAGAATTTCAGTTTTATAATTTATATTTTTCATATATGGGTTAATTTTTCTATTAAATAATAGGGATTAAAGATGTTAACATTAAATGATTTAAGTTTAAAGTTAATATTAAATTTCTTCTATTTAGGGTTAAGAATATTTTGCTATATTGTCCATTTTTAAATGGGAAATGGTATAAGACCACTTCAGTTATCTGAAGGTCTTAAAATATTTTTGGAGGAAATTAAGGCGATAGTGGTATTTAGTTGTAGTCTGATATTATTTTATGATTAATAAATTATATGTCAACACTAATTTTAGTATCAATTTAATATTTATTCATAAACCACTTCTGACACATCCATAATATAACTATCTAAATATAATGTTTTTTCTTCTAGCTTTTCTATTTTTTTGCCATTAATACTTAGCCTAATGAAGTTATTTTCAAAAATAAATTCAATTACACCCCCCAATTTAGAAAAATTATTTATGTCACTAATAGTGATAATATCATATTTATTAACTGCTTTTAAAATATCTAAAATATGTCTTTCTTCTGATAGGCTAATATATAATAAGTGACAATCATCAAAATTTTGATTTTGAGTTTTTTCCTTAATAATCATATCTTTAAGATCTAATTCTTTAAGATATAATCCAACAAAATCAATTCCTAAAGTACAAATAATATGTTTTTTATTATTATGCCAAGTAATATTATCCGATATGGCTTTAATCCATGAGGCTTTAATTTTATAATCCTTAATGCTTTTGGTATTTGCATTAAAAGATATTATTAATAATGTTAAAGTTAATGTGAAATATTTTATCAAAATTTAAAAGGAAATAATATTTTTCGCATTGCTTTTTAATATATGACTCTAATAATCTTCATGATATTAACTCTAATAGCATTTTATTAAATGAAATATAAACAGTCCTCTATTATATATTCTGTAATAATATTAATTGCAACCTCTTTAATAGTTACAGCTCTTATTATACATAAATCAGAAAATAATAAATTACATTATAGGTTAGATAATGAGATTAAAATAATTAATAATACTTTAAGTGATTTTTTTACTAATATTTGGAGAGTTAGTGAAGATAAGGGTAGGAAAATTTCTAATAATTCAGCCATTAATAATGATATAATCAATAAATATTTTAAACGACAATTTAGTTATATATCGGAATCTACATCCTTTATACCTTCCTTATTATGGCCAAGATTCTATTGGCTTAATTTAGATCATAAAATATCTGTTACAAGCCATAGGGGTATTTTAAAAAATCCAGTATCGATTAATTTAGAGCCTTACCAATTTTTAGCTATGCAAAATCCATGGAATATTTATTTTTCTAAAACCCATAGGGAAGCAGATACTAATAAAAAAATATTAAAAGGTATAATTGCCATTAATAATGACGAGCAAGAATATGTAGGGAGTATTATTATAAGATTTGAAATTAATAAAATAATCAATCGCCTAAATTTATCATTAGCTAATAAGGAGGCAAATTATTTAATTTTAAATCAAAATTTAGATCATATTTTATCTGCCAATAATTTGGAATTTCAGAAGATAAAAGAAGATAAGGAATTACAAGATATTTTTACTAAGGAATATAATTTCAATCAAATAATAAATTTGGATAATCCTGTAATAATTGGTGACCTTATATATAATAAGGCTATTAAATTACCTAATTATCCATTTTTAATATTATCAGGATATAATAAAAATCAGCATTTTCAAAATATTGTAATATCAATCTTAAAATATATTCTAAAAATATCTATCATTTGTATAGCTTTTATTTTAATTATTTTATGGATTAATAAAATTTTTAATAATGATATTTCAAGATCAAAGAAAATAATTAAGAAATATCGGCTATCAAGCAATAAATTAAGAAATGAAAAAAGAAGATGTATTCATTCTAAAGAATCAAGCGATATTTTCTTTAGTGGTATTATCGGCACAATTGAAGATCCCATTTTAGCTATAAAGCAAGATATTAAAAAATTACTACAATCTGAAACACAGGAAATTATTATAACCGCTAATAACAAATTAGATATTTATAATAATATGTTAGATAAATTATTAATTATTGAATCTTTTTCTGCTCAAAAATTATCTTTTGAAAATGTTAATGTTAGTAATATTATCGAAGAGGCAATTAATCATCATCAACATATTACTATTCACAAAAATATTAAGATTGATTTTAATAAAAAAAACAATATTCAAGATATTTCAGTCGATAAATTAAGATTATTGCAAATTATCAGTAATATTATCTATATTTCATTGTTAGATTCGCCAAAATCTAGGATTAAAATTAATATTAATAATAGCGTGAGAGATGGTAAGAAATTTTTGAAAATAAATTTTATTGGTGATGGTAATGGTTTATCTGAAGAGGATAAAAATTTATTAAGCTCCTCAAATAAAAAAAAATCCTTATATAATAATGAATTACAAGATATCGTTAAATTAGTAGAATTACATGAGGGAATCTTAAATAGTATTTCCAATTATAATCAGGGGACAGAAATTATTCTATTATTGCCATATGATAGGAATGATGATAATCCAACAAAAAAAGAGAAGATAAAAATGGCTGATAATGTAATTATGTTGCCTAGAAGAAGGTAATATCAAACATCATCTTTGATAGTAGATATAATAAATAACAAAAATAAATTTTGTTTACTTTCAAAAGTAATAAATTACAATTTTTGAATCAGAAACTTCTTTTAAATTCATTTTTTAAATTATCAAATAATAATGGACAATTCAAAAAAAGATCCCAATATGTTAAAACCTAAAATCTCTATTTTTGGTATTGGTGGTGCAGGTGGTAATGCCCTAAATAATATGATCCAATCCAATCTTGAAGGCGTTGAATTTATTGCTGTTAATACCGATTATCAAGCATTATCCGACTCTCTTGCTGCAAATAGAATTCAATTGGGAGAAGAATTGACCAAAGGTCTTGGTGCTGGATCTTTTCCTGATATTGGCCGTAAAGCTGCTGAAGAAAGTTCTTCTGAAATTTTGCAATATATTGAAGGTAGTAGCATGGTTTTTGTTACTGCTGGTATGGGTGGTGGTACTGGTACTGGCGCATCTCCTGTTATTGCTAAATTAGCAAAAGAAAAAGACATTCTAACAGTTGCAGTAATTACTAAACCTTTTCATTTTGAAGGTAAGGGCCGTATGAATGTAGCAGAAGAAGGTATTGAAGAATTAAAAAAATATGTTGATACTATCATCGTAATCCCTAATCAAAATTTATTTCGCATTTCCAATGAGCAAACAACTTTTGAATCTGCCTTTAAAATGGCCGATGACATCCTTCATACAGGTGTAAGAGGTATTACTGATTTAATTGTAAAACCAGGCTTAATTAATCTCGATTTTGCCGATATTAGAACCATCATGACTAAGGGTGGTAAGGCCATTATGGGCACTGGTGAAGCATCGGGAGAGGATAGGGCGGTTATTGCTTGTGAAGCTGCAATTTCTAATCCGCTTTTAGATGATGTTTCAATTGAGGGTGCTAAGGGTGTTTTGGTAAATATGACTGGCGGTACTGACATTACTCTATTTGAAGCTGATATGGCTGTTAATCGCATTAGGCAAGAGGTTGATGAAAATGCCACAATTATTTTTGGTACTGCCTTTAAAGAAGATATGCAGGGTCAAATTCGTATTTCTGTTGTTGCAACTGGCATTGAAATTTCCGATTTGGAAGAGGATTTATCTTCTCCAAAAATTATCAATATGAAAGAAATTCAAGATGATAAGGATTCTGACAAGGAATTAATAGTTGATATTGCTAAGAAAAAACCAACTTTCTTTGACCCAGGAATTGCCAAAAAACCCGAATTGGATGAAAATAATGATTCTTCTTCTCAAAATTTTTCAATAGAAGAAAAGGAAGAGCAATTGGATGATTTGGGAATTGAAAATATTTCTGAAGAAAATCTCGATTCTCAAGAAATATCAGAATTAGCAAAAATAGAAGAGGAAAAAGAAGAAAAAATACAAAATCCAGAAAAAAAGGAAAAATCATCCTTTAGCTTATTTTCTTTTATGAATTCTAAAAAATCTAAAAAATCTGACTCTAAAAAAGAAGAAAAACAAAAAAAGGAGGATAAAGTAATAAGAGAAAATTTAGAAAAAATTCAATCTGATTCAGAAAAGGAAATTAATCATCAATCTAAAGAAAATCCTCTAGGAGTTAAGGATGATTATGATAATTCTACTATGGATGATGAGATCTTATCAATTCCAGCCTTTTTAAGGAAAAAATAATTTTTATCATGATAGATGAAAATCACTTTTTTCTAAATATTAATAAAAAAGCTGGTTTTTCTTCTGCCAAAATTGTTGCCATAGTTAAAAAAATCTTAAAAGCAAAAAAAGTAGGCCATGCTGGTACTTTAGATCCCATTGCAACTGGTGTTTTACCTATTGCTGTTAATAAGGCTACTAAAATAATTGATTATATTCAGGCAGAAGAGAAGGAATATTATGCCGAAATTAAATGGGGTGAAAAAACAGATACCGATGATATTGAAGGCAATATTATCAATAAATCATCAAAAAAACCTTCAAATTTGGAAATTATAACAATAATTTCTGATTTTTTAGGAATGGTTGAACAAATTCCCCCTGATTTTTCAGCTATTAAAATCGCAGGAAAAAGATCCTATAAATTAGCTCGAGATGGTCAAAAACCAGAATTAAAAAAAAGATCAATTTTCATTAAAGAAATTAGATTAATATTTAATAATAATATCAAAGCAGGTTTTTTTATTAGATGCTCAAAAGGTACTTATATTAGATCTTTTGCACGGGATATATCCGAAAAATTAGGATCTTTTGGACATATAATTACTTTGAAGAGATTAAAAGTTGGCAATTTTACATATCAACAAACAATTTCTCTTGATAAGTTAAAAATACTATCTAAATTTGATAGTGCTAATTTTAAGTTACGAACGATAGATATATTAGGTAACAATCCTAATATCAAGGTTGATAATGATGTTGCAGCAAAAATTGCCTGTGGTCAGAAGTTCTCATTACCTATTAAATCTTACAAAAGTCGCTTTGTTAATTTAATTAGGATAGATAAATTAATTGCTATTATTGATATTAAAAATAACAAAATAGTAAGATTTATTAATCAATAATTGTTAATATGACACTAAATACTGAATTTAAAACAAAAATTATTAAAGAATATCAAAATACCGAAAAGGACACTGGATCGGTTGAGGTACAATGTGCTATATTGACGGAAAGAATTAAATATCTTACCGATCATTTAAAGCAACATAAGAAGGATCATTCTTGCAGAAGAAGTCTTTTAATATTAGTTAATCAAAGAAAAAGATTGCTATCCTATTTAAAAGCTAAATCTGTCACAAGATATAATGATATTATCAATAAATTATCTCTAAGAAAATAATCTGACAGTTTGCTAGCTAGCTATTGATATCTTGCATCCTGTTTGATCGAAACAAAATAAAAAAATATGTTTAACGAAATAAAAAAAGAAATTGAATGGGGGGAGCATAAGTTATCCTTAGAAACTGGTAAAGTCGCTAGACAAGCTTCTGGTTCTGTAATTGCCAAGATGGGTGACACAACAGTTTTATGTGCTGTTACTGTTGCTAAAAAACCAATTGAAGGTGCTGATTTTTTACCTTTAACAATCAATTACATCGAAAAATATTATGCTTCAGGTAAAATTCCTGGCGGATTCTTCAAAAGGGAGGCTAAACCTTCTGAACTTGCAACATTAACTTCAAGATTAATCGATAGACCAATTAGACCTTTATTTCCTAGTAACTTTAGAAATGAAATTAATGTTGTTTGTCAAATTTTATCTTATGATAAAAAATGCAATCCCGATATTGTAGCTATGATAGGTGCTTCTGCCGCTTTACATATTTCTGAAGCTCCTTTCTTAGAAGCTATATCTGGTGCAAGAGTTGGCTATGTTGATGGTGGCTATGTCTTAAATCCTGATGCTAAAATCTTAGAAAATAGTAAATTAGATTTAGTGGTTGCAGGTACTGAAAGCTCTGTTTTAATGGTGGAATCGGAAGCTTCAGAATTATCTGAAGAAATTATGCTTGGTGCAGTAAAATTTGGTCATGAGCAATTTCAGCCAATCATTAAATTAATCAATGAATTAAAAGAAGAAGCAGGAAAGGATAAAATTGCCCCTAAAATTGCTGAAGAATCAACAATTGATGCTGAAATTAAGGATTTTGCAGCTTCTGACATTGAATCAGCCTATAAAATTCAAGATAAGCAAGAAAGAGTATCTGCTCTTGATGAAATTAAATCTAAAATCACTGAAAAATTCTTTAATGAAGAAGAAGGTATTACTCTTAATAAAATTGACTCAATCTTTAAAAATCTCTCAAAAGATGTGGTTAGAGGTTCAATTTTAAAAGAAAAAATCAGAATTGATGGTCGTTCTCCAGAAGATGTAAGACAAATTAAAGCTGAAGTTGGTATTTTACCTCAAACTCATGGTTCTGCCCTATTTACTAGAGGTGAAACTCAGGCTTTAGTCGTAACAACAATTGGTTCTTCTCGTGATGAGCAAATGGTTGATGGTATTGATGGTAGTGTTACAAAGGAAACCTTAATGCTACATTATAATTTCCCACCATATTCTGTTGGTGAAGTTGGTCATTTAAAACCTCCTGGAAGAAGAGAAATTGGTCATGGTAAATTAGCTTTAAGGGCAATTAACCCAATTTTCCCAAGCTATAATGACTTTCAATGTGTAACAAGAATTGTATCTGAAATTACTGAATCTAATGGTTCAAGCTCTATGGCTACTGTTTGTGGTTCTTCATTATCATTAATGGATGCTGGTGTTCCTCTTGCTAAGCCTGTTTCTGGTATTGCTATGGGTTTAATTAAAGAAGGTGATGATTATGTAGTTTTATCAGATATTATGGGTGATGAAGATCATTTAGGAGATATGGATTTTAAAGTTGCAGGTACTGAAGATGGTATTACAGCTTTACAAATGGATATCAAGATTTCTGGTATCAATTATGAAATTATGGGTAATGCTTTAAATCAAGCTAAATCTGGTAGAGGTCACATTCTATCTAAAATGGCTGAAGCTCTTTCGGCTCCAAGAGAGGATTTAAATAGCAATATACCAAAAAGTGAGAGCATGAAAATCTCTCCAAAAAAGATTAAGGATTTAATTGGTCCAAAAGGTAAAAATATCAAATCAATCTGTGAAAAAACAGGTGTTATTATTGATGTTGATCAATCTGGTATTGTAAAATTATCATCTAGCGATTCTGAAATGATGGAACAAGCAATGATTATGATTAAAGAATCTGTTTTTGAGCCAGAAGTTGGCGATATTTATGAAGGAACAGTAGTAAAAATTATCAATGCTGGTGCTTTTGTTAATATTTTCAATAATAAGGATGGTTTTGTTCATATTTCTGAACTTGCTAATCACCGTGTTGATTTTGTTGAAGATATTGTCAATGAGGGTGATATTATCAAAGTTAAAGTAATTGGCTTTGATAAAAAATTCAGACCAAAATTAAGCTATCGTTCAATTGATCAAGAAACTGGTGAAGACATTTCTTATTTAATTGAAGAGGAAAATTCTTCCAAAAAAGATAATGAAGAAGATGTAAAACCTCCTAAAAAGAGAGGATTCTTTGGTTAATAATTTTTTATAGGAAGCACTTAGGGCTTCCTATTTTTTATAATATATCAAATGCTTCTAAAATTACTCATAAAAATTTGGCCAGCATTAACCCCAATTTTTCTATATATATTCTGGGTTATCATCAGGAGAATAATATTTAAATTACTGAATAAAAAAAATTATATAAATGCTAATTATAGTGATTTAGATAATGATAATCCTAAAAATACAATTTCTCCTTATTCCTTAAAAAATAAACAATTTATCTTTGTTATTTATTTAAGCCTAATTTTTCTAATAATATCATTCTTATCTTTTGCCTTAACTGGGTAATTTTCATTCAACCCTCCTGATGAGATGATCTTATTTTGCATCAATTTTGGGTAGGGTTTAATTGCATTTATATTTTTATTTATTGCATGTATCACCAACAAAATTTGCAATCTATCATTTAGTTTTTTATTTGTTGCATCTACCCCCGCCAAAGTAGCAAATCTACTTTGACTCAAAAAAGCGGTTTGATTTTTTTTGGAATTATGATTGAGTTAAAATTTAGTATAATTAATTATTGATATCAATTTTTTTAAGCTTATAAATATAAGATATTACTTGAAATAATTTAAAAATACATGTTAATAGAATTAATTTTGCTTTTACCCCTTATTGGAGCGATAATTTCGGGTTTATTTACGGATAAAATTTCTGATAAATTTTCTCAAATTTTCAACTCGTCTCTTTTGGTTGTGTCGGCTATTCTTTCTAGCATTGTTTTTGTTCAATATGGATTAACTGGCATTTCAACAAATATTCATCTTATTAATTGGATGAAAATTGGTGCTTTTTCTGCTGATTGGTCAATTAAGATCGACTCTTTAAGCTCGGTAATGCTTGTTATTGTAACCTATATTTCTTCTTTAGTTCATATTTATTCTGCTGGCTATATGAAGGGGGATAAATCAATTCCAAGATTTATGTCCTATTTATCGCTTTTTACTTTCTTTATGTTAATTCTTGTTACAGCCGATAATTTCTTGCAATTATTTGTTGGTTGGGAAGGTGTTGGTGTGGCCTCTTATCTTTTGATTGGTTTTTATCATAAAAAACTTTCAGCAAATTTAGCTTCGATGAAGGCTTTTATTGTGAATAGGGTTTCGGATTTTGCTTTTATTTTGGGTGTGGCCTTAATTTTCTTCTCTTTTCAATCAGTTAATTTTATAGATGTTTTTTCCCATGTGATTATGTTTCCAAATAATGATTTAATCATTTGGGGTTTTACTTCTATTGATATTATTGCTATTTTACTTTTTATCGGTGCTATGGGTAAATCGGCGCAAATTATTCTTCATGTTTGGCTTGCTGATGCTATGGAGGGGCCAACTCCTGTTTCTGCTCTTATTCATGCTGCAACTATGGTTACTGCTGGTGTGTTTTTGGTTGCTCGATGCGCCCCAATTTTTGAAAATTCTCAAATTGCTTTAGATTTTATTACAATTATTGGTGCAACTACCGCAATTTTTGCCGCTACTATTGCTTTAACGCAAAATGACATTAAAAAAATCATCGCTTATTCAACTTGTAGCCAATTGGGTTATATGTTCTTTGCTTGCGGTGTTGGTGCTTATAGTGCTGGTATTTTTCATTTATTTACTCATGCTTTTTTTAAAGCTCTTTTATTCCTTGGGGCAGGTGCTGTGATCCATGCTTTACATCATCAGCAAGATATTCGTAAAATGGGTGGAATTGCCAAAAAATTACCAATTACTTGTGCCGTAATGTGGATTGGATCTTTAGCTTTGGCAGGTCTTCCTCCTTTTGCTGGATTTTTCTCAAAAGATATGATTTTAGAAACTGCCTATATGTCTAATTCATCATTTGGGCAATATGCTTTTTATATGGGTATTTTGGCAGCATTTTTAACAGCCTTTTATTCTTGGAGATTGTTATTTATGGTATTTTATGGCAAAACAAATATCTCTAAAAAAGATTTTGACCATATTGAAGAAGTGCCAAAAATTATGTCAATTCCATTAATTTTACTGGCAATTTCTTCAATAATTGTTGGTTTTATTGGCTATAAATATTGGAATATGGTCTCACAAGATAACAATTTCTTTGCAAATGCTATTTTCCTATCGAAAGATAATAATATTTTAGCAGAGGCTCATAATGTTTCTCTATTCATTAAATTATTACCTTTGATAGTTTCAGCAGCGGCAATTTTCTTGGCTTATATTTTCTATATTGCAAAACCAGAATTGCCAAAGATTATTGCTGCTAAATTGCAGCTTCTATATAAAATTTCTTTCAATAAATATTATTTTGATGAGATTTATCATGTGGTTTTTGTCAAAAATATCCAAAAATTAAGTTTAAGATTATGGCAATTTTGGGATGCTAAAATTATTGATGGCGTCCCAAATTTAATGGCTGCAATTTGTAAGGATAAATTACCAAAAATTATTACCAAAATTCAAACAGGATATATTTATGATTATGCCTTAATAATGTATCTTGGAGTTATAGCCTTTATTTTTGCTTTAATATTTTCATTAGGATTATTATAAATCATGACTAAATCCAATAATTCTAACAAAATGTGGGGCGGTCGTTTTGATTCTGCCTCGTCTGATATTATGTTAGAAATCAATTCTTCAATCGATTTTGACAAAAATCTTTATCAATATGACATTTTAGGCTCAATTGCTCATGCTAAAATGCTGGCAAAGCAGAAAATTATCACCGATGAAGAATCTAAGAAAATAATTTCTGGCCTAGAGCAGATTAAAATTGAAATTGAATCTGGAAAATTCCAATTTAAGCAAGAATTAGAAGATATTCACATGAATATTGAATCTCGCCTTTCTGAAATTATTGATGATGTTGCCGGAAAATTGCACACAGCAAGGTCTCGTAATGACCAAGTTGCAACCGATTTTAAACTTTATGTTAGAGATGCTTCAAAGGAAATTCATTCATTATTAAGCAATTTACAAAAAATTTTAATAGAAAAATCGGAGGATAATATTCAAACTATTATGCCTGGTTTTACTCATTTGCAAACTGCTCAGCCAATTTCTTTTGCTCATCATTTATTGGCTTATTTTGAAATGTTTGAAAGGGACAGGATCAGAATTGAAGATGCAATTGATCGTTTAAATCAATCTCCTTTGGGATCGGCTGCTCTTGCTGGAACTTCCTTTCCTATTGATCGTGAATTTACATCTAAGGAGCTTGATTTTGAATCTCCTTGTAATAATTCCCTTGATGGGGTTTCTGACCGTGATTTTGCTTTGGATTTTGCTTATAATAATTCTGTAATTGCTATGCATTTATCGCGTTTTGCAGAAGAAATTGTAATTTGGATGAGTAAGGGTTTTGATTTTATTATTATTTCTGATGATTTTTGTTCTGGCAGTTCAATTATGCCACAAAAGAAAAACCCCGATGCAGCAGAATTAATAAGGGCCAAAACAGGCAGAATATTTGCCTCATTAAATAATCTTTTAGTAGTTTTAAAAGGTCTGCCACTTACCTATTCTAAAGATATGCAGGAAGATAAGGAGCCAATTTTTGACTCTTATAAATCAGTAAAAACCTGTATTTTAGCAATGATTGGTATATTATCAAATTTAGAAGCTAAAAAAGAAAATATGCTAAAAATGGCCGATGCTGATTTTTCTCTAGCAACTGATTTGGCTGATTTTTTAGTAAAAGATCTCAATATTCCATTCAGAAAGTGTCATCATATTACAGGATCTTTAGTTAAGATTGCTGAAAATAAGAATTGTGATTTATCAGATTTATCATTAGAAGAGATGCAAAAGATAGAACCGAAAATTTCTGATAAGATTTTTGATATTTTAAAGATAGAAAATTCTGTTGCATCAAGACAAAGCTATGGAGGCACTGCTTTTGGTGAAATTAAAAAACAGATAGAAATCGCTAAAAATAAAATTAATTAACCCTAAAAGTCGTTTCGCGTCTTGACTCCTATATAGGGAGGTTTTTAAATTGTAAAATGTTTTCAATTGCAATTATTGGTAGGCCAAATGTTGGTAAATCAACCCTTTTTAATAAATTAGTTGGCAGAAAATTTGCTATTACGGATGATACACCAGGTGTTACTCGTGATCGTCGTGAGGCGGAAGGTAAATTGGCCGATATTAAATTTAAATTAATCGATACAGCAGGTTTAGAAAATGAAATTGCCAAAGGTGATCTTTCAGAAAAAATGCTGGAACAGACTGAGATTGCAGTTTATGATGCAGATCTTTGCTTTTTTGTGGTTGATGGTCGGGAAGGAATAAATAATATTGATTTTTATTTTGCCGAATGGCTGCGTAAAAAAAATAAGGATGTGATTTTAATTGCCAATAAAAGAGATGGTAATGAGGGGGAAGTTTTTGAAAAGGAATATTATCGCTTAGGTTTTGATCAGGCAATTGCTATTTCGGCTGAACATAAGGAGGGTTTTCATTTTTTATATGAAAAAATATCTCCCTTTTATCAAAAATATCAGGAAAAATATTCTGAAATTGAGGAGCAATTAAAGCAAAATGCCGAGAAAAAACTACAAATTGCTGTAATTGGTCGGCCTAATGCTGGAAAATCTACTTTTTTAAATAAAATTCTGGGTAAAAACCGTTTAATTACAGGGCCTGAGGCTGGCATTACTCGTGATTCTATTGCTATTGATTATGAATTTGAAGAAAGGCAAATTCGTTTTATTGATACTGCTGGAATTAGAAAAAAATCAAATATTACTCAAAAATTAGAAAAATTCTCTTTAGAGGATAGTTTCCGTGCCATTAATTATGCCCAAATTGTCATTTTATTAATTGATTCTAACTGTGCCATTGATCATCAAGATTTGGCAATTGCCAATATTGTTGTCAAGGAGGGTAGGGGTTTGGTAATTGGCGTAAATAAGATAGATTTAGTTGAAGATTCGGCTCTTTTTATGCGTAAAACTCGTGAGAAATTGACAATTTTAATGCCAGAAATTTCTACTATTCCAATTGTTGGTATTTCAGCCAAGAGCGGTTATAATATCAATAAATTATTACAATTTTCTTTTAGCGTTTTTGATCAATGGCAAAAATATATCACAACAGCAAAATTAAACGAATTTTTGCAATATGCCAAAGATCATCATCAACCAATTATGGTTAAGGGTAAGGAGGTAAAAATAAAATATATTACCCAAGCGAAAAAAAACCCACCAACCTTTGTAATTTTTACTAATTATCCCAAGGCAATTAAGGGTTCTTATGAAAGATATCTTAAAAATTCCTTGCGTGAATTTTTTGGTTTAGAAATGGTTGTGATTAGGATGATTATTAAAAAAAGTGATAATCCCTATAAGGATGTCAAATATAAGAAATTCTCTAAAAAGACTCATAAAAAATAAAAATTATTATGAATTGATAGATTTAATTTGTCAGGTCACGTTTTTGGAGCGCTTTTAATAGCTTCAGCATTATCATATGATGATAATGTTATAAATGGTGATCAGAGAACTATAGAGGAAATGCAGTTAATTTCTTCTATATCAAGAAGTAATATAAGTCCCATAATGGATTTATCAAATATATGGCCTTTATTCAGAATTGGTGGTAGGTAATGTTAGCAGATAGGATTCTTGGTAATATTCAACCACCGCAAAAAAATGTTCAAAACCCTACTGCATATGAATTGTTAGAAGAAATTCTACGAGCTAATGGCTAATAATACCAAAGTTCATCTTAAAATAAATTTGGGTATTATATCCTTATCATAACTTCTTTTAGAAACTCCAAGAATTTTATATTTTCATCCCTTTTTCCAATTGTCATTCTGAGGCAAGAAGGTAAATTATAAGATTTCATGTCACGAATTATCATGCCATTATCTAATAAATATTGATTGATTTTTTGGCATTTTTCTTCATTTTCAAAATCTATTAAAATAAAATTAGCATAGGAATCATAAAATTTAATATTTAATTTTGTTAATTCTTTTTTAACAAATTCTAATTCTTTTTGATTATATTTTTTTGATTTTTCTATAAAATCAGCATCTTGAATTGCTGCAATGCCTGCTTTTTGTGCTGCCATTGAAACATTAAAAGGCCCTCTTACCTTATTTAAAGATTGGGCAATATATTTTGAGGAGTAGCACCAACCCAATCTTAATGCTGCTAGGCCATGAATTTTTGAAAATGTACGCATCATAATGATATTTTTATGATTTTTAACATATTCAATAATATCAGGATAATCAGGCTGGTCAATATATTCAGCATAGGCTAAATCCATGGCGATGATAATATTTTTTGGCACATTGGAAATTAATTGATCTAATTCCGATTTTGTAACATATGATCCTGTTGGATTATTGGGATTAGCAATGAAAATAATTTTAGTTTTATTAGAAATTAATTTGATAATTTCCAGAATGTCGGTTTTAAGGTTTTTTTCTTTAGCTTTAATGGTTTTGGCACCAAATTTTGTTGCTGAAATTTGATACATTAAAAAACCATATTCACTTTGAATAATTTCATCTCCATCACCAGCAAAAGCTTCAATTAATAAGGATATAATTTCATCACTTCCGGCGCCGCAGGTAATTTGCTCACTGGAAATATTGTATTTTTCGGCAATTTTTTCTCTCAATTCTAAAGATGGTCCATCAGGATAGCGGAATAATTCCTCCGACGCTTTTTGATAAGCCAAAATGGCTTTTTGACTAGATCCTAAGGAATTTTCATTAGAAGATAATTTGATAATATTTTTAGAGCCGATTTTACTTTTACCAGCAATATAGGGTTTGATATTTTCTATGTAAGATTTAGCTTTAATCATTATTTTTAATTATTTTGATAAAATTCTTCGATTAATTCAAGAATTTCATCTTTTTCTGTGCTTTTATTGATATTGGCCCGATAATTTGCTGCACCATTCATGCCATTGCTATACCATCCTAAATGTTTTTTGGCTAAATTAATGGCTACTTTTTCACCATAATGATCTAGCATATCGTGAAAATGCTCTAGGATAATTTTTGTCTTTTCCTGAATATTAGGTTCTTGAAAACTATAATCATTTTGCAATTCTCGGGTAATTTGTTCAATCAACCATGGTTTGCCATAGCAGGCTCTACCAATCATTACTCCATCTGCTTTTGATAATTCTATGGCTTTTTTAGCATCTTGACTATTTTTAATATCGCCATTAGCAATTACCGGAATTTTTACAGCCTTTTTGACATTTTTAATAAAAGCCCAATCGGCATTGCCATTATACATTTGGCATCTGGTTCTACCATGAATTGTTAGCATTTTTATTCCAACATCCTCAGCTTTTTTGGCCAAAATTGGGGCATTAAGATTTTGACTATTCCAACCCATACGCATTTTCATAGTAACAGGAATTTTAACCGATTTTACCACCGCATCCATAATTTTGGTTGCCAATTCTTCATCCTTCATTAAGGCTGAACCAGCAAAACCATTTACAACTTTTTTGACTGGGCAGCCAAAATTAATATCAATAATATCTGCTCCCAAATCTTCATTTAATTTTGCTGCTTCAGACATTATTTCTGGGTCACATCCAGCTAATTGTACTGAAGTTAGGCTGTTTGCATCATCCTTCTGGCACTTTTGCATTGAGCTGGAAGTTTGCATAATCATCGCGCGCGATGCTATCATTTCGGAAATTAATAAGCTAGAGCCAAATTTTTTGACTAATCTACGAAAGGGTAAGTCAGTTACTCCTGACATTGGTGCCAGTAATATATTGCTTTTTAATGTTATTTTATCACTAATTTTGATCATTTAAATAGATTTTATAAAATCTTTTATTATAATTTTTGTCTTGTAATTTCTTCATCTAAAAATAAACAATATAGATTATCCAAAAAATTGTCAATATTTACTGAGATTAAGTTTTTTAGATATCAATCTTCTTCATTATTATGAAATTATTTCTATATTGTTCATTATTGGATGATGTTTTAAATTTAAATTAACATCATGAAACATAAAATTGAAGAATTTGAAGAAAGATTAGGCTATCAATTTCAAGATCAATATCTTTTGATTGAAGCCATGACTCATCCTAGCTGTACTAGTCGTAATAATAAAAATTATCAAAGATTTGAATTTTTGGGTGATTCTATTATCTCTATGATTTTGGCTGAAATTCTTGTTAAAAGATATCAATCGGAACAAGAGGGTAATTTATCAAAAAGATTAGCTCATTTAGTTTCTGGAGATTGTATTTGGCAAGTGGCAAAAGATATTGGGGTAGAAAAATTAATTATCCTTTCTAAAGGTGAAGAATCTCTTGGTGGTCGTGATAATAAAAGAAATCTTGAAAATGCTACTGAAGCATTAATTGCTGCAATTTATCTTGATTCTGATTTTGATAATACCAAAAAAATTATCACAAAATTATGGTCTAAATTAATTGAAGAACATATCACGCCACCAAAGGGTGCAATTTCAGCCTTGCAAGAATTAACTCAAGCAAAACATAAAAAACTGCCAGAATATAAAATTCACAAAATTGGAGGGAATGATCATAAGCCAATTTTTGAGGCAGAAGTGATAATTAATGATACTCATTATAAAGCAATTGGTCATTCTAAAAAAGATGCTCAAAAGAAAGTTGCTGAATTAGCTTTGAAGAATTTTAAATTTTAGATGATAAATTACCATTTACAATTAAAGCAAATTAAAGAAAATTCTTCAATTATAAAATTAAATGATGATGGGGTTGGTTTGGGCTTGGCCGAATTTATCAATAATTCTAATAAAAAATATTTCCTACATATTACCGAAAATGATAAGAGGTTAGAGCAAATTAAATCCCAAATTGAGTTTTTTGCCCCAAAGATGAAAATTCTTACTTTTCCTTCTTGGGATTCCTTACCTTATGATCGTTCCTCTCCTAAAAATTCTATCATTGCTAATCGCATTAAAAGCTTAATTGAAATTTCTCAAAAAAAAAAGCAAAAAACAATAATTTTAACCACTATAAATGCTATTTTGCAAAAAATCACTCCTAAAAATGCTGTTAATAATCTCGGCTTTGAGATTAATCAGGGTGATTCCATCGCTACCGATAAAATGATCGAATTTTTATCAGATAATGGCTATAAAAGGATGGGCACAGCCAATGATATTGGAGAATTTGCGGTAAGAGGAAATATTATTGATGTTATAATTTATAGCAAATTACAAAGAGAAGATGATTTAATTGGCTATCGTTTTGATTTTTTTGGTGATGAAATAGATGAAATTCGCTGTTTTGATCCTATTACCCAAATTACTTCTAATTCAGTCAAAAAAGTTAGTTTTTTTCCTGCAAATGAGATTATTCTTAATGAAAAAACTATCAATAATTTTAAAAAAAATTATCATCAAATTTTTGGCTATCCAGATTCCGATCATCTTTATGATCATATTATTGAGGGCAGAGAATATGCTGGTATGGAAAATTTTCTACCACTTTTCTATGAAAATGATTTAGATAATTTATTTGATTATTTTGAGCCAGAAAATAGCTTTATTTGCCTTGAAGAGAAGATTTTTCCTGAAATTAATAGCAGAATTGATCAAATTAATGAATATTATCAATCAAGATTGGATACTATTGAAGAATCTCGTAAAAATGGCAATATTTATAACCCTTTAGCACCAGAAAAATTATATTTAAATTTGGAAGAATTTCAGCAAAATTTGGCAAAATTTTCTGTTTTAAAATTTCATAATTTTTCCAATCCCAATCTTAATGATCGTAATCTTGATTTAAATATAAAATCCATTCCAAATTTTTTAGAAGCAAGTAAAGCCAATAAAAAATATGTTTTTGAATTATTCAGAGATTTTCTACAAAAGGAATTAATCGGCAGGAAAATTATCATTAGTACAATTAGCCAAGGTGCAAGGTCGGTCATTGCTAAAATTTTGCATCAAAATGATTTCTTAACTAAGGAAATTAATGAAATTTCTGATTTAGAAAATCTTAAGAAGAATGAAATTGGTATAGCAATTTTTGAGCAAAAAAATGGTTTTTATGGTTCAGATTTGGCTATAATTAGTGAAAATATCCTGCTTGGAGAAAAAATTAAACGCAAAAATAAGCAAAAATTAAGTAAAAGAATTTTAGAAGAAGGTTTTGCCCTAAAGCAAAAGGATTTGGTGGTTCATATGCAGCATGGTATTGGTTGTTTTGAAGGTTTGGAAACTATAAAAATTGGTCAAAATCAAAGTGATTTTCTTAAAATTACCTATAAAAATAATGATAATCTCTTTGTTCCAGTTGAAGATATTGATTTAATCACTAAATATTCTTCTGAAAATCCTTTAATTGAATTAGATCAATTAGGTGGAGCAAATTGGAAAAATCGTCGCAAAAAAGCTCGTGATAGAATTAAAATTATTGCTGAAAAATTAATTAAAATTGCTGCCAAAAGAAAATTACAAAAAGCACCAATTATGGATGTGGAATCTGGCCTTTATGATGAATTTAAAAATGATTTTCCTTTCATTGAAACTAATGATCAATTAAAAGCAACAGAAGAAATTGAAGATGATTTGATCAGGGGATATCCAATGGATCGTTTAATTTGTGGTGATGTGGGTTTTGGTAAGACCGAAATTGCTATGAGAGCAGCCTTTATTGCAGCTTCTAATGGTTATCAAGTGGCTATTATTACTCCTACAACTTTACTTTGTCGTCAGCATTATAATAATTTTCTCAAAAGATTTTCTAAAACTAATCTAAAAATTTCTAGCCTCTATCGAATGAATACAGCCACCCAAAATCGTAAAGTTAGGGATGGGATGGAAAATGGTGATGTTAATATTGTGATTGGAACTCACTCAATTTTGGCTAAAAATACCAAATTTAATAATTTAGGACTGATAATTTTAGATGAAGAGCAACATTTTGGCGTGGCACAAAAGGAAAGAATTAAAGAATTTAAAAATGAAATTCATATTTTAAGTCTTTCAGCAACTCCAATTCCTCGGACAATGCAAATGTCACTTTCTGGCATTAAGGAAATGAGTATAATTGCCACCCCGCCAATTGATCGTATGGCTATTAGAAATTTTGTTATGCCTTATGATTCTGTTATTGCTAAGGAATCCTTAATGCGGGAATATCAAAGAGGAGGGAAGAGTTTTTTTGTTGTGCCAAAAATTGCAGATTTACACCAAATTGAAAAACATCTAAAGGATTTAGTGCCAGAAATTAAAATCAGAGCAGCTCATGGTCAGATGAAACCAGATGAGTTGGATGAAATTATGAATGATTTTTATGATGGTAAATTTGATATGTTACTTTCAACTACCATCATTGAATCGGGGATTGATATTGCTGATGCTAATACAATTATTATTTATAAGGCTGAGCATTTTGGCCTAGCACAGCTTTATCAAATTAGAGGCCGTGTTGGTCGTGGCAAAATTCGAGCCTATTCCTATATTATGAGTAGTGTGGGCCGTAAATTAACCAAAAATTCGGTTAAAAAATTAGAAGTAATGCAAAATATTGATTCTTTGGGTGCTGGTTTTTCCATTGCTTCTCATGATATGGATATTAGAGGTGCAGGAAATATAATTGGTGATGAACAATCTGGCCATATTAAAGATACTGGCATTGAGCTTTATCAATCAATGTTAAAAGAGGCTATCGAGAATTTATCTCATGATGAATTGCAAATTATTGATGATTATCAGGTCAAAATCAAATTGGGCTTATCTTTGTTAATTCCTGAAAATTATATTTCTGACATTGATTTAAGAATGAGTCTTTATAAAAGAATTGGCAATATCAAATCAGAGGAAGAAAAACAAGCAATGGAGATGGAATTGGCGGATAGATTTGGTAAAATTCCTGAAGAGGTTAATAATCTTTTAGAAATTTCTAATATCAAAATCCAAGCCAAAAAAGCTAATATTTCTAAGATTGAATCTAAGGGGATGGATATTATGATTGAATTTAAAGATCAAAATAAGGTTAATATAGATGCTTTATTGAAAATGGTTTTTTCTAGTAAAGGGAAGATAAAATTGGAAGGGGAAAGATTGATTTTTGTCAATCACCAGAAAAAGCCAAAGCTAGATCTGGTAATTGATGCAATTGAAAATTTACACTAAAAGACCTTTGCATAAATCCCTAATTTCTCTCTAATTTTATTCAAAATATTTTTTTGAAGAAAATTTTTAGAAAAAATTGTATTTTTTGGATATTTTTGACAATTTATTGGCAAAAATATCAATTATTTTGGTATTTTGGTGGTATTAAGGCTTTAATTTTATTTACTGTTTTGAGCAAATTAAGACAAATAGATTTTAATCACACCTCCATTAGGTATAGTCAAAATACCCGTCCTAGACTTATCAATACATTCATTATCATACTGAGATAAAAAAACAAAAGATGTATCCTCAACCTTAATGCAAGATGCAGATAAATTAAAAAAAGAAATAAAAGAAAAAGAAAGAAAAATAAAGAACTTACCCAAAAAATTACAGACTTTTATAAAATTAAAGATTGATATTAGAAATGAAACTAATAATCCTCCACCAAGACTATAAACTCATTCTTAAAGATCAAATCTAATTTTTAGGCAAATTATAGTTCAGTACCAAATTAGGATATATGTTGCATACACCCCCACCAAAATCGCACAGCGATTTTGACTCCCCCGTAAGGGGAGTTAAGGCTTAGTACTTGTTGCATCCACCCCCACCAAAATTTGCTTGCAAATCTTGATTCAAAAAAGCATCTTGCTTTTTTTAAGAGGAATTTATTACCTAAAAATTACATATGATAAATATATATAATCAATGATT
>Ga0257114_1000449_pt1 | contig 32389 bp, 44 predicted proteins | sample SI112_10mmetaG_FD_190149 | JGI IMG/M metagenome (GOLD analysis project Ga0257114, IMG submission 190149) | Marine microbial communities from Saanich Inlet, British Columbia, Canada - SI112_10m | ecosystem: Environmental > Aquatic > Marine > Inlet | place: Canada: British Columbia | collected...
AATACAAAGATGATGCACATTCGTGGAGCCACAAGTAAAACCCAGATTCTATCAACTGGGCCTTGGGGAAGGAACATTATCCCCGCATCACTCGACACTCCAGGTTACATCGATCAACTAGATTTGGTAAAGCTCCCAATCAACCCAAGAGAAGTAGTAAAAATTAACAGACGGCTACTTGAAGCAGGTATAGGTGAGAACAACGAAGAGTATAGATTGACGTTCATAGATAGAAATACTAACAATGTAGCACTTGAGTTAGACTTGGGTCCGCCTATTGCGATAACAAATATACCAGTAGACAGACCTAATTCTCATATTGATGATATAGGAAGAAACATCCGATACTCAGCGAATGTGGTGTTTTACCAATCTTAGAGCCACTCTACTATCTGTGCACCTGCACTAAGTAGTAAAGCGACTATCATAATACCTTGAGTTACCTTCCAACGGTAATCTACCTTGTCTGAGATCTCATTTAGAGTCTCCATAACGAGCTTTTTATCTTCTGGATTCAGAGTAATTTGGACGTCGAGCTCACTAAGATCTATTCCTAATGACTGTAAAAACGAGTTAGAGTTCTTTTTCTTACCCGAACCGCGCTTCCTTTCACGGATAGCGGGGTTTTCTCCCTCGTAGGTGGTTGTGGGGTGGTTGTGGATTTTTTCGTCACTCATAGCAAATCCTCCTTAGAGAACTCTTCTTGAGCATCAACGAAGATAAACGACTTCAATTTACCAGATCCCGTATAACGTAGCTGGAACTCGCTTGGATACTTGGCGAGTTTGAGATCTTCAAACATCTCTATGGTTTCAGAAGAAAGCACTTCGATGAAAGGTACGACATGAGTAGGACACACGATGTCGGGTATGGTTCCACACTTTAAGCGCACTTCTGTAAAGAACGGTATCTTTTCCTGTAGTAAAGCATTACAGACTTCAAAGATAGTCCTCCTGTGCGCGTCTGTGTGGTCCACGTTGAGCCTAACAGCGTTCATTGGTGTTTTGTACGACCTATCTACGTATTCACGCACAAACTCGTTAATCATTGCTTGTTGTTTTGGTGCTACTTTCATGCAATCAGCTCTTTCTAGCGTAGATTAAACTTATTGTAGCACACTTTCTACAAGCAATAGAGATCTTTGTGCACACTGTGTTAACTGAATAAACAGTCATTTCAGCGAGCTTACCGCACTCTGGGCAGTCTGCTTTAAGATGAGTTTTACCAGTACTTTCTCTACGTGCTTTACCTAAGTTACGGTAGCTTCGTGCATCTATCATTTTAGTCACTCTCCTCCCTCCTAGTCATACTTTGTACAAACTCGTGCTGCTTTGGCCTGTGATCATGTCGCCACTTCACCATCGTTTCTGGTTCTACAGGAATCGCTCTAGCTCCGCCAAGAGGTTCCCATCCTTCTTCTGTTATCAATTCTTGAACTCGCTCTTGAAGTTGGTTAATTGTGTTTGCCTTAACTATGATGTATTCCATTACTTACCCTCCACATATGTTTCTTTGAATGCCTTCAAACTGCCACGAAGTATCTTTTCAGTCATCTCTGGGTCATCTCCGTTAAGCAAATTATCTATCTGGATTACTAGCCACTGAGCAGACTTTCTGTGATGTTGACACCACCACTCTGGTTCAGCCGTTTCGCCACTTGTTAGTCCTAGTCTATTCGCCACGCGATACCCCCAGGTGTGCCATCACGCCGTAAACTTGGCGCGTAGTTAAGTTAAATCTAGTAGCAATATCCACTACAGGAACCATATTTACGTAAAGTTCTCTGACTTGAGACACAATCTGTATCTCATTAGGAACCTCTTGTAGAGTACCAGTATCACTACGTGTATACCCGTATGGTACATTGCCTACATGCTTACGAGTTTGCTTCATTCCTACCTTGATGTTCAAGCTTCTGAGGTCTCTGTAGTATTCGCGAGCCTGCATAGTATATTGTAGCGCCTTAGCATTGTTGCCTTTCATACTGGCTACTACACCAGCATACGGAGCCATAGCACACCTGACATCACACCCACTTTCTACAATAGACGATATATCAGATAGTTCTACTCCCTCTAAGGAATATAGGATGATTAATGAATATAGTTTAGCATCTCTGGTTAGCTCAGCGAGTCCACTGGGTATTTCATCCCAGCCATCTGCGTAGACTTCCTGGATAGTTTTAGGATCTATACCTGCTTCTGTCACCTTACTAACAAGGTAATCTTGCATCATGTCATAGTCGTATGACTTATCTGGCGGACAGTATATGTACGCTGCAACTGGTTTATCCAACACGCAGATCACACATCCATTACGCGAGTAACGGTTTGAACCCACTGTCCGTTAAGGAAATTAACGTAGCCCATTAGATTCCAACCACTCTTCATTGCTTCATTCACTCTTTTTTCTAGTAACTCTAAGTTACCATGCGTTAGTACTCTGTATTCTTTCATCTTTACCAGCCTCTGCCAAATCTCTCATAGAAATATCCAGCTAACAGTAATACCATACTGGCAGCGATAAACCATGTAGAGTTAGAAGTGATTACGTCCCATGACCAAATGTAAGGGTCATACCATCTACCGCTGGTAGATGCGCCAAATGACACAATAAACGCGCCACAGACAAGATAGAAGGCGAGCTGCTTGACTCCATCCCAGTCAATTCCACCGTAGATAGGATCCCAAATCACGAAACTCTCTCCTTTATTGATTCTAGTTTACTTTGGGTATTTGAGGTTCGCTATTGTCATCTATCGGTAGAGTTCTCTTTCTTTTTGTAACAGGTATCACATCTACTCTGAACGCGACCTACCATCTTGATAGTGTATTGATTTAGTGGCAGACGCTGACCACAGCCTCCGCACCATCTTTTACCTTTACCAGCCCACATTACTCTTCCTCTCCAAAGTATTCTTCGTAAACAGATTTCCAGGTTCTTCCATAAATCAGATCGCTGACCGTTCCTTTAGAAACCCCAAATTCCGTTGCCAAGTTAGTCATAGTCCACTCTTCTTCGTAGTATAGAGTAAGAATCTCAAAAGCTTCGTCTTCGTTTAACTTGCTCTTATGATTGTTAGAGCCACTGACGTTACCAGAGCGACTTAAATCCTCCATGTTAGCATTATGATCCCCTATTTGGAAGTGAGATCGTCTGCCACATAGCCTGTTATGGCACTGGTGCAGTAGGTAGTCCTCTGGAGGAAGTATCTCTTCTGTCTGAATTGCATAAGCAACACGATGAGCAAAGAAGTTTCTACCCTTCGGATAGGACTTCTTTACGTGTATTCTTCCATACCCAGCTTTATCCAATCCGCCCTGCCACTCTAAACACTGAGTGGACAGACGCCCATCAGTAAGCACATACTTACTCATGAATTTATCTGCCCACTCTTCATCTTCGATCAGCAATCTTAGGTGGTCTTCGGGGCTCATGTAAAGTACTCCCAACACGTACAGCACTTAGAGCAGCATTCGCACTCCCAACAATTCATGTCTTCGTCGCATAATGCGCACTCTTTAGCCATAGTTACTCAACCACTCTTAGACCAGCGTAAGCCTTCTTTGTGGTATCCCACACACTAAGCTCGTAACCTAGCGCTTTGCACTTATCCATGTAGTTTAATGCGTTATCGGTAATTCCATGGCACACTAGGACGCCTTTCTTCTCATCTAAAGAGATTAGATATCCCAGTAGCTGGTTGACGTCGTTAGGGTAGCCTTGCTCACGCTTTACTTCAAAGATAATAGTCTCTGCGTCGAGCGTAGCTCTAATGTCGAGTTTGGTACCAAAATGAGTAGATATCTGGTGTTGGATGTCTTCGTAACCAAGCGGACTCTCTTCAAGATACTCCATTAGGTTCTCTTCAATTGCCTTCTCTTGGATTTCTTCTTCTTCTGGCTTAGCAAAGTGGGATTTGATGGTTTCCTTTTCCCACACCTCAGCAACAAGCTCCTGTAGCTCCTGGAAAGCATTCGTGTTTTCTTGAATGTTATCTTTCTTAGGAGTAGTCGCTATACCATGATGAATAGTTATGCGACCATACAGCCTGTTCTGGCTAGGGTGATTGAAATTAAAAGGAGTCTTTCCATTATCAGACTTAATCTTCGCGAGAGGACTCTTACTACGAGCTACCACTACGCGATCGTCTTTAACGACGTCGAGGCCAGCAGATCCAGTGGTTGCTTTAATTGGGTCGAAGTTATTAGAGTTCTTTTTCTCTACCAACTTGTAAATGTCCAGACTAACTTTGAAATCGTTGTTCTTTCCATTTATTTCGTGACCTATTAGCAAGTGAGCAGTATTAGATGAGTGCCAAGAATCTATAGTATGCCTTCTCTTTAGAAAAGCGGGGTCTGTCATTGCTGGATCTTCACTACGGTACGCAAGAGTAAGTGACTTATTTGGCTTGTCTAGAATCATTGCGTACTTGTGCCCCAGCTTAGCCTTGATCGAGGTAGCGGCAGAGCCCTTGTACTTCTTAGTGTATTGGGCTTTAGTGTGATCACAGGTAATTACTATGGATGCTCCGACCTTATCTGTAGGATCAAAGTCTTCTTCGACGAGGATTTTACCATCGTTAGCGTCTGGATTTAGCTCTTCGATAAACCACTGTCCATCCTTTCCTAGATAGCTATGGAAGGCATTAAGAGACCCAAGATGCTGAATCGCTGCTTTCATCCCAGCTCCGTGTTCGTTCATTCCAGTACCCTTCTTTCCGCCAGGAGCGAAGGCAATTGGAATGTCAGAAGCTTTCATGCCACATCCATCATCTTTTACTTCTAAGTAAGTAACTAAGTCGTTAGAATTTGTGTAGATATTAACAATGACATTGTTTGCACCAGCTCCATATGAGTTATCTACTAACTCGTAAAGTGCTGTTTCAAAGTCATAGTTAGCGTCAGCAGCCAGAGAAACGGCTCCATCGTAACTGTACTCTAGTTCGTATTGTTTCTTTACCACCTAATCACCTCTTGAAGTTCTCGTTGTAGCAGATAGTCTTGAAGTCGCACATCTTTCCACAAAAGTTAGCCTTTGTGTCTCCAGCTGTTGCCTTAGTCTGACCGTTGTACTCTGGGTTTGGCGAAAAGAGGCCATTCTCATAGTTATTCAACAAGTCGCTTACCATGACAAGCTCATCTAGATCTTGTAGTAGTCTCTTAAAGTCGTCTTCTGTAACTTCAAAGTCAATAGTGCGCACCACAGGTGGATAGGCACTATGATCTCTAGCTTTTTTCTTATCTACGATAAGATAGCGGAAGGTCGTTAGACCAGTCATCTTAGCGTACATGGCAGGTTGATGTTCACCTAGTGCTCTTGCTAGTGTCCAAATGGCCTTGAAATAGTCAGATGCTAACTTCAAGTCACCAATTGAACCATCTTCAAAGACCAGGTCAATGAATCCTCTTAGCCTTAGCTTATGGCCACGAGGTGTAGTTACCTCAACGCAGCCTTCGACTTCAGTCTCTTCGGTTTCTGGTAGCACAAGTGCATTACCGTAAGAGTCAGCGCCGTCACGAATTGCTTCAAGAAGTCCCTTACCCCATGTCTTTAGCTGCTCGATTGCTTGAAGCTTATCGGCAGCGTCGACAGGAAGCTTGTGTTTGTAGTCACGAGGATCTTCTGTTTCCATTCTAGCTTCTAAGTCCATGACTAACAGCTCGATTAGATCGTTGATGTTGTCATCGGACTCTTTGATTTTGTTAGTAACTTCTGCTTCTAAGTCGAGAGACGGGATTCCGTCTTCGTCATTAACTACCTTTTCTCCAGCGTCGATTCTAGTTCTAAGCTCTCTAATCTCTTTATTGAGCTGCATGTAAGGTGAGTCCTTAGTAATGTACTCATCGAGAGCGACCATGTGTAGTGCAGATCCCTGTAGGGCTGCTAGACCTGATGTCTTTGGAGCTTTACGTACATAGTTGTAGTAAAACTTCATAGAGCAGTCTTTCCATGTCTTTAGCTTACTAGGTGAGATATCGGTGATCTCCCACTTGCCGTGTGGCGAGTCAGTCCAGCCCATTACTCTGCCCCCTGTGCTTGAAGAAACGCTTGGGCTGCCTCTTTGATAGCCTCATCTTTGTGAGACTTTGCAGTCCAGATTACAAACTTCTTGCCACGCTCATTGCTAGCATAGACCTTAGCTACGGTCATGTTAGCGTAAGCTCCACTTGAGTAAACTACATCGCTAACGACGGTAGTTTCACTTTCACTTTCAACGGTCGGGTCTTCGGATGTCGGCGGTTCTGTATAAGCCTCATTTGGCTGGTTAGAGTCCTTTTGCTCGGTTTCCGAAGGAACAGGTTCATTTGCTGGTTCCTCTTCTACAGGGGGTTGAGCGTTTCCGCCTTCCACCAATCTCAGATCCTTCTTGCGACTAGGTACGATTCTTGAGATTCCCTCAAATTGTACCTTAATCCAAGCTGTTCCAGGGTTATCTACAATGACACCTAAGTGCCCTGTAATCAGACCCTTGCTCTGATTTGGCTTTCCTGCGTAAACTACTCTTGCACCGATAGCTAAGTCGCCCGTTACTGGTTTAGAAGTCTCTTTTACCACTTCTTCCACCACTGGGTTCATCGGCTCATCGGCCATTTCGTTCTGTACGGTTTCAACCACAGACTCGCCAACTTTTTCATTGGCTTCTTTCAACACATCCTGTGCAACCTTAACGAAGGCTGGTACAGGAGTGCCGATACCTGTCTGTAGTATCGCTTCAGCGATGAGACGGAGGTTTTCCTCAATCCCACGCAATATTGTTTTTGTTTCGTCTTCTGACAATTCTTCAACTCCTTTGGTAAAAATTCAATGAATGCCCGAGGTACTTAACCCTACCCCAAACTAGCCTTGAAGGAAATGAAGATTCACTTCCGCCAAAGTACCCCTGACGAAAGAACTCTATCTAGATTCAATAGGGGATTGTGTATGAAACTCTGTTTTCATTGAAGTACCCTTAGCGAAATGGGGTACTCACGCGCGTACTCTATACTTAGTGAGGGATATTCGATAGTCCTTGAAGGGGTATATCGTAAGATCGCTATAGCAAAGTGGAGATACCCATAGATGAGGTAACCGTAGTTATTTGTGAGGAATATGCCCAGTATCTTCAGTGTAAACTATATCTGGGGCGGTTTCTTTATGTACCTCGGGCAGTCACAGGAAATTTGAGTGAGATTATGTTGTTCCGCCAAGCTACCCTTGAAGGAATACCAATTACACCTAAGTACCCCTGAAGAAAAGGAGATTGAAAAATGAAAGAAACAGATATTAGATTATTGTGTGTATTGTTAATGAACACCATCTACAATGATATACGTAAGATAGTAAGAGAAGAGCTAGAGAGATCGAAGGAGGCATCAGCATGATTGATGACCCAAATTGGTTGGCAATGATCTTGGAAGAGATGGAAGAGGAAGACAGGCAAGCGAAGCTAATAGATGACTTGGCTTTCCTTGCGTGGGCTGAAAAGACTCACCCTGCTTATCTAAACAATCTCAAAGACGGCTACCGTCGATTCAAGGAGGAATCCGCATGAGAGCAGTTACATATTCTAGAATCAGTACTGATCTCCAGAGTGAGACTTCCATTAACGAGCAGACTCGTAGAGCTAGACAATACGCTGAGATGAAAGGATGGGATGTAGTAGATTACTTTGAGGACTCTGGTTTCTCTGGTATGAATACTAACAGACCTGCTTTCCAGGAGCTTATGGAGAGGAAGGGAGAGTGGGACGTAGTAATCGCTCTCAAGCTAGACCGCTTCCATAGAAACTCATCTAACGCTCAGCTATGGGCTAGGAATCTAAACACTATAGGAAAGAACTTTGTTGCTATGGATATAGATGTAGATACTACTTCTGCTATGGGTATGGCTGTATTCAAAATCATTACCGCACTAAACGAAATGGAGGTTGAAGTAACCCGTGAGAGAACTAAGATTGGTCTTGACGGTGTAAAGAACGAAGGCCGCTGGGTCGGTAAGCCTCCATTGGGCTACGATTCAGTATACAAGATTACTGAAAACGACAAAGATAAAGGAATCTTGCAGGTAAATCCAGAAGAAGCAGAAGTCGTTCGCTCGATATTTGAGCAACATCTCAACGAGCAGCCTCTATCCAAAATTGCAGAGTATCTAATAGAGAACAATATACCTACTAAGAGTGGTAAGCGTATATGGTCTAGTGCATCTATCAAAGGAGTTATCGCCAATAAAGAATTCTATCTAGGTAATTTTACAGACTTAGACGGCGCATCTAAAACATATTCCTGGGAGGCTATACTATGTTGAGAATAGAAGGATCAACTGATGGAGTTACTTGGGTGGCTTATGCTATCAAAGGTAACTTGCTTGAGGCACGCGAATCAGCAGCTAGCTGTATCTTGAAGACCAAGCATACTCAGGTACGTATCGTGGAGGCTTAAAGATGGCTACAATAAGAACAATAGTAGCAGATCCACCGTGGAATGAAACGGGTGGCGGCCAGATCAAGAGAGGCGCGGACAGGCACTATCCGCTGATGAAAGCAGATGATATAATCGAGCTGATGAAAGAGTGGATAGCAAAGCACGATAATGAAGACAATCAACACCTATACTTGTGGGTAACTAACAATTACCTAGAAGATGGACTGAAAGTAGTCAAGGCATTGGGCTTCCGCTACATAACTAACATAGTGTGGGCAAAACCTAGCTTTGGATTAGGAAGGTACTTTAGAGGGCAGCATGAAATATGCTTATTCGCTACAAAGGGTAGAGGATTCGATGAGTGCCTACGCAAGCCGTCAAACAGTGTAGTTTCTTTAATCAACGCCCCAAAGAGACAGCACTCTAGAAAGCCCGAAGAGTTTTACGACCTGGTCGAGAGCCGTTCTTATGGTAACTACTTAGAGCTCTTTGCCAGATCTCGTCGTGGAGATAGCTGGTACGTAGAAGGTAACGAAGTAGACAAATTCACTGAGGAGGCTGAAGAATGAGCACAGAACTGTGTATACTACTCTTCTTACTAGTCGCCTTAGCTTGGGGCTGGATCTTAGGCGAGAATGTAGAGCGCACTAAGTTATCTGGCTGGGAAGGATACAAGGAGGAAGAATAGTGGAACTAGCAACCATACAAGCATACTTCCATTCAGAGAAGACTTTAGAGAACGGAGTGTGCGGAGCGTGCAACATGATGCACAGAGAGCTGCTGTTACTAACGGTATCTACGTCCAAAGCAAGGAACAAAGGTCTTCTTATCTGTGAATTTTGCTTCACAAGAGAGGTTTTGCGAGGTAACTTGACGCCAGACATGGCTCCAAAGAAAGTCAGAAAGTCTGAACAAAGGAAAGTAGATCAAATCGTTTCTAACTTATTCGGAGGCGAAGAAGAATGAAACCCAAAGCTAAAAGGAACATCGCTATGGTCGACGAAGTTATTGCAATTGGAGAGGTCTTTAGTAGCAAGCAAGTTATCGAGAGGCTCTTTATCATGAAAGAAAATGCCATACCATTTCAAGGCAAGCTCAGGACACTTAGGTTCGTACCGACAAGTGTAGGAGTCACTATGGCTCTAAGAACTACTGACAGATATATCGAGCTCGGTCAAAATGATAACGTAATCCAGTGGAGGCGACAAGCTTGACGTTCTGGAAAGAACTCTTTGTACCGAGCAGAGACACTAATGCTCTGATAGTCTCAGAGCTGGCAGCTATTGACATAGCATACTTATGCCCTAAGTGCGAAAGTGGCAGAACAACCATATGGCTGTTTCCAGATACGACTATGGCATTCACCGACGAGTGCTGTAATCAAAAAGTAACATTCCACCCAAAAGAAGGAGATGAATATAGTGACTGAAGACGACGAATACTATGAAACAATGATTAGAGCACAGAAGAGGACAGATCCTAAAGAGGAGATAGCCGAACTAAAGAAAAAGAACAAAGCCATCTACGAGACAATTATCGTGGCACACAGAACGTTGGCTGCAGGAGGTCACGAATACGAAGCTAAGATTCTTGATGAGGTACATAATATACTCATTATCTTAGATAAGAATCCAGAATTGAACGTCTACGGAGCGATGTTGGTTAGCAACATTACAGCACCTGAAGTTATGGATCAAGCCTTCGCAGGGCTTCCTGTCAGCGCTGCAAGAGCTGCAAGAGCTGAAAGACCAGGGGTCATCAGAGGAAACGGTAATTTTAATTTTGCTGGACAGCAACAGCAAGAAGGTAACTCAGGGCATTATCAGCCTACTGACTACGCCACTCCCGCTGCCCGCGCTGCAAGAATCGAAGAAAACAGGCTCAACCAACGTACCCCTAACTTGTTTAGCATGGGTATGATGGGACTGCCGACTATTTCAAGGCCGATGAACAATGACCAGCCAAACCAAGCACTTAGTAACAGTCCTCTTAACGACGCTGCTAGACAGTTACATAGAATGGAGAGATCTATGTGTCACTTTAGAGGAGTGGGTTGTGACCATCAAGCCACCTGCATGAATGAACACGGCACTCCCCTCTGCAACCCTTGTTCACAGAGAGACTATCAAGCTAGGGGAAATAATCACGGTTACGAGATTTTACCCCTCGATTTTGAAGATGATGACCCAACAAGGTAATAAGGGGGACGCTCGGTCTATTGATTGACGCAGAGGAACAAATACCACCCACCCAAAACGGAGAAACTCGACACTATGAAACACGAATAAACCAATTCAATTTCATTAGCGCAGTGACCCGTTTACAAGGAGGAATTAGATGATTAGGAAGTTTATCCGAAGAATTCTTTTTCCGCCACCGTGGAAAGATGGTGTGTGTAATACATGCACCCTTCCCACATTCGATGGTGTCTGTCCTTCCTGTGTCGATAAGACAATAGGAAAGTGAAGATATGGGAAAAAAGAGAATAATTACGTGGATCGAACAGACTATGGAAGGGAGAAGTGAGCCGATGACAAGCAATGAGATTATGAAGATAATATCTGACAAGCATCCGAAGCACTCACCTTCGACACAAGAAATATCCCAGAGGCTGACAAGAGGTAAGCAATTTGTCAGAATGGGATACATTAGAAAGAAAGCTTTGTGGGGACTAGGTGAGCTAGATGAGTGACTTGATTGCTTTCGTCGACGCGATAAACCCATTCGGGCAGGAAGCTGGACTGATTCTAGGACTCAAAGCCAAAGAAGATGACTTGGAAAAGATCTTTGAGTGGATAGGTGGCCTAAAGAGCAGCCTTCCTCCTGGATTCTTACTACAAAAAGTGACTGTTGTAAAGCCTGTCCGTAAAGAATTCAAAGGCCATTACATGCACGAGTCGCTTACAAAGGTTGGTGCATACTCACCTTCTGGCAGCGCTAACGGTAAGTGGCACAAGCTGATCATATCAGTAGACTGTACGGAGGAAGAATGAAGCGAACATTTGTACTAGGTGGCTTCGATACTGAAATGAAAGAGATTGCTGACCTACTTGACTCTCATGGCGAACGTTATATCTTTGCTAAAGAGGGTGACAGTAGAGTATCTCGTACATTAGCTTATGATGCTACTTCACCTAAACCTGCTTACGGACAGGTTTGGATTGAGTGCTGTCATAGAGATTACACTAAGAAGGAGATGGCTTCGCTAGGAATAGAAGTCATAGACCACCACTCTGAAGGAGACTTTGGTTACGGCCTGTCAGCTAGCCAGTTCTATGAGGCTTCCTCGATAGGTCAGCTCCATAATTTGCTTAACTGGGAGCCTACTCTTAGGAGTAAAATCATAGCTGCGGCAGATCACTGCCTAATGTTAGGTTATATGGGTAAGTGTCCTGGTGTAAGAAGAATAGATATTCTTTCATTTCGACTAGAATTTTACCGCAAGAGGTACAAAGACCCGATGAAGTGGTTACAAGAAGCGCACGAAGAAGTAAAGAAGTGTCCAGATATTGAAATAATGGAGACCATTGTGAAGGACATAAGTGGAGTTCCTAAGCGCTACAAGCCCTTTCTCTCAGAAGTAGCTTGCTACTACGGAGTTAAGACCATCAGGATCAGCAGGAAAGAAGATGGTTCCACCAAATTATTCTTGTCTAACTTATCAAAAGAACACCTCGGTCTATTCATGACCACTACTTGCTATCAATGGGGCAGGGTCAAGAAAGTATACGGAGATCCTACCCGTCAATTTGTAGGTTGCATCTACAGTGATTACCATGGCCCTAGCAGTTGATGACTACCACACTATCATTACGACACCTCGTAAGATGATTGTTTTACCGATACATAACTCTCCAGTTAATTTCTATCGCTATCCTCTCTCTGATATCGAACTATCATACCCTATGTATTATAGTCATATGAGGAGAATGCTAGACAAGGGAGTAGATAGGGGAGATATATTCGTATCAGAAGGTGCGCACGAAGTTAGTATATGCTGGATCGTGGCATCTAGAAGTGTACACATAGACAATGGCGAAGGCGGAAGAAAGCCAGCTCGATTCTACACAGGTTGGCTAAAGGATGGGTTTGAAGAGATGATCCGCAGAGGTTACGACGAAAAATACGATATCGCCATACCCGCTTTAGGCGTCTACGAAGATGACTCTACCGACCCAGTTACTTTTTGGAAATTGGTCAGAAAATACTTTAAAAGCAGCCCGAATAGAGTGGATTTCTTGCTAAACTGGTGAGGATAAGTCTCTTAACTGTAGTGAACCTGCGATTACATGTGCGAACTAGCGCCAGCCCAATGATGGGACATATTCAGCTAGAGCTTGAGGCGTTGTATAAACTATCGCAAGAGCTTACAAGTGGCGAAAACGTCGAGCTTTGCTCTTCCTTTGAAATCGAAATAAACGGTTCTGAACTAACAGTCATTAGCTTCGTACGTAACCTTTCCGAGTATCTACTCACTATCGAGGGAGAAGGTAAGGATATGTCTGTCATACTTCGCTCAACAGACATTCCAGAACTATTTATCGCACTACCAGCGCCAGCTGTCCTACATATAGGATCCGCGCCAGAGCTGGTAGGTGATTTGTGTTGAGTGAATCTGGTGTCACCACCTTTGATATGACAACCCTCTTTTCTGCACTACTAGCAGAGACAACTGAAAAAGACGGCGTAGCGGTCAGTATAGATGACTGTGACTGTGAAGAATGTAATTCAAGAAGAGGCAATATCCATATCTACTCAACACTTGAGCTTGCTATTGTCAAAGAAGGCCAAGCTATACTTCAAAGACTAACCCCTGACGAAGCGAAAATGTTAGCAAATAAGATTATCAGATACGCAGATTTTGTAGATGCTACAAATAAAGCAGTAGCAGACCAAATAGATCAGCTAGAGGAATACGTATGAATTACAAGAAGTTCCATAGATCTGCTGTTTATACCGCCTATGGTCAAGATGAGCTCTACATAAGAGACAATACAGCAAGACTGGAAGCATTAAACCAGTCCTGGCAAGGATTCAAGCTAAAACATCCTTACTATGCAGAGCTGCTTGAGATGCTATTTGAAGACGAGGCCGTAGAAATACACGTATTTGCTAAGCCCTTCTCGGAAACAAGAGCTCTTTTAGCGATTAGAGAATTTGAAAAAACTCTGCCCCGTCGCAAAAAGATCAATCCTGTGTGAGTTAAATACGAGATACCTATAGTGAAGTTAATTGTTAAATAGGGAACGAAACAACCAATTGTCATGGGAACTAAGTTTTTCACATACGACGGCAAGCAATGTGGCTTCATTAGAAAGATGGTAGATGACGTAATTCTGATCGAAGACGCCTGGATTAACGAAATGAAAGGGCACTGTGCTACAAACGGATATGACACTCTACTAGAACTGGTGGCAAGAGTCCTCTCTGCAAAGGGACACCCTGCTATCAGCAGGGCACAAGCATTCATTGTGCTACAACAATTCTTCAAAGGAGAGGTTCCAGAAGTACTCCAAAACACCGACATTGATGAAGTCAAGGGCAAAGGTAACTTGTTTGCCAAGCCAGCTAAAGCAGCAGCAGCTGCAGTAGACACAGTTACAAAGCCAGTAGGTAAAGTAGTCGGGGGAGGAATCAACGCAGTTAGTGGTGTTCTAAAGAAAACTAGCTCCAAGAATCAGTCCTCTGAGGTGACAGAGGATGGCTCTGAGTGAAAGAGACGGTGAAATACTGTCGATTCTGCTTGAACATCCGTACCTACATGACGGACTGACTGCAGAAGCGGCGTTTAACTACCTACTAGGAAGGACACATAACGATCGTCGCCAAGAAGCTTGGCGCAGTTCTATCAGAAAGACTTCTTTCTGGATGAAGAAAGTCGGGTTTCGTGTAGTTAGAACAGGCCCTTACAACAGATATTTCTGGGACATTTGACTATAGTGAAAAGTAACCATTATAACCTCCCGACCACGAACCGCAAGGGATGAGAATTCTAAAGAAAGCGGGCAGGCAACCAGCCCCGAAGATTGCGGTTGCACAGTATCTGGAAATATCCAGAGATTTGAAGAGAGATCCGAGATTCCACTTGAGTAATCAAGACGTTAGAGGTGGCTCTGTTTGGTTCACTGGGCCAGTAGACGGAGAGATGATGTCAAGATTTATTGACTTGTTATCTTACCACAACAGCAAAGTCGATGGATTTTCCGTTCTGCCATATTCTACTATCAGCAAGAATGCTTTTAAATCCGCTAAGTTGAAGTCCCTAGGTTTCGATTTCCAGGGATTCGTGGCTTCATTACCGCCAGCTGTATCGCAAAGTAACGGCTGGTATAGAACACAGTGTCCTAACTGTGTTCGTACAGGGAAAGCTCGTTCACAAGGCAGCCTTGTCTACAACGAAGAAGGTATAGTCCATTGTCATTCTCATTCATGCAAGTGGCACGATGTCGTCGACGGTTTCTATAACAAGGAGGCTAAAGTATGATTATTAGTGCACTTTACGAACAAGAGCCAAACAAGTACCACTTGTCGAGAGGGAAGGTTCGTCACGATCAGACTCACGAGCTTGTTATTCGTGATAGAGAAGAAGTAGATGGCCAATGGGTCAGAAGGCAGCAGATAGTGAAAGACTTCCGCCCGTATTGTTACGTCGTGTGGAACAAGTCACTACAGCTTCAAGACAGAAAGAGAGACGTTATGAGACCACTCACTCCTGTAATGGCTACTGATGACTTTAGGGTCGAGCGAGTTATTGTAGACAGCGGCCAAAAGAACGCTGATGGAGATAAGTTAGGTAAGATAATCTTTAAGTCTCCAGAAGATCTACGTATGTGGCGCTACAATCATTCATACACCTTTGAAGCCGATGTTCCCTATGAAGATCGTTATCTGGTGGACAATGTCAGTGAAATAAAGCCATATAAGATGAGAAAGCTCTTTCTTGATTTGGAAGCTCTTCAGTATACTAAAGACGACGGGCCTATCCTCTGTAAAAACTCTAACAATCCGCGCGATAATCAGATGATTAACGTCATCGGCGTGTATGATTCGTATACTAAGACTCGTATGCAGTGGTGCCAGCATGAGAACTTGGAAGAGGACGTACAAATCAAGCAATTCGATGGTGACACCGTCGTAGTTCGTCGATTTACTACAGAGAAAGCCATGTTGAGGGATTTCGTTGACTATATAGATGAGGTAGATCCTGATTGTATAATTGCGTGGGGTATGGGCTTCTATGATATGCCGACACTCTATTATAGATTAGAGAGTCTAGGTATAGGTTCTGAGACACTATCTCCTTCGTCATTAGGTAGTAAGCGCTTTACTAGAGCCCCCACAAAGGGCGTACAATATCGTTGGACGGCGCAACCCATAATAGGTCGCTTAGTTATTGACTTGAAGTTTCTTTTTGAGAGAATCTACAAAGACAGTAAGTCTTCTACGCTTCCTTCGTACAGTCTGGACATAGTTGGCCAGAGATTATTTGGTCGTGGTAAGACCGAGTTTAGACCAGACTTCTATGAGGCGGACTATGATGAGTTTATTGAGAACTACTTGTATTACAATTACCGTGACGTTGAGTTAATGATTGAGATTGAAGAATCGTACAACCTCATAGAGGGTCAGCAGAATCTACAGGAGTTAGCTATGTGTCAGTTTAACTCTACTTTCTACGGATCCTCTTACGCCCGTGTGTACTTTATGCGCAAGGCCGACTTCAAGCAGAAGTCTGGATACTGGCAAGGGTATATGGAAGAAGACAATGAGCTACAAGGCGCTATTGTCCTAGATCCAGAAGAGCTCGGTACAATAGGTCTACATAAGAACGTGGCTATCTTAGATTTCGCGGGATTGTATCCATCAATGATGCTAACTTTCAACACATGCTGGACGACAAAGGTCAAGCCAGGTGAAGAAGATCCAGATGATATCATCGGTGACGGATGCAGATTTAGAAGAAGTCCTATTGGTATCCTACCTCGTTGTGTAAAGGAGCTAGATGAACTGCGTAATCGTTACAAGGCGCTAAGAAACTCTGCCAGTGACGATGACAAAGAATACCGTAAGTGGGACGACGCACAGAAGACTGTGAAGCGCCTACGTGCGACTTTCTATGGCTTGATGGCGCTTAAAGGATATGCTTGGGGTGACATTCACATTGCCCGCACTATCACTCACGGTGGAAGAACCATGCTAAGGAAAATTATGAAAGAGTCTGAGAGACTAGGTTACGAAGTGGTCTACGGTCACACCGACTCTATCTTCGTTAAGCTGGGTGATGATAAGACTCCAGAAGAATGTGCAGCGGCAGGTATCGAATTGGGTAAGCATCTAACTAAGATGTGTCAAGAAGAATATAGAACAGACGCTATTGATGTCGAAGCAGAGTTAATTATGGATAAGTTCTATCTTCCCCGTCGCAATCGTTACGCGGGCAGAATAATGTGGAAGCCCGATTACGGAGAGACCCCGTTTGACATAGCCAAAGAGCCTGTAGATAAGCGTATCAAAATGCAGGGTCTTGAAGCAAAGCACACTAACACTGCACAGGTTGGAAGAACGGTTCAGACCGAGTCAATCAAGATGATATGGGACGAAGCTACACCAGATGAAGTTCTAGACTTCGTGAAAGGGCTTATTACTTCCGTTCGTGAAGGCGACGTTCCTAAAGAACAGTTACTTGCTCGTGCCAGACTAGGTAAGTGGTTAACTAACTTCTCGGAAGATCTTGTTCCTAAGACGGAAGATGGTAAGCGTGCTGAATCTCACCATCCTCTATGTAACAACAAGAGAAGTTACTCTTATGTTGGTAAAGGTGGTAAAGACAAGAAGTGTGAGTGTAGTCGTTGGTATGGTGCACCTAATCACTACTTGCCTGGAGCGACAAACGACGATGCCAAACCAAACTCGGCTGCTCACGAACTTGGGTGCTATGCGTTCCTAGATGGTACTTCTAGAGCAGCGTCTTGGCACAACATGATGCTATCTGACGACGTCTATCCAGCGATCGACAAAGGTGATTCGTTCTACTATACATTTGTAAAAGATGGACCAACATGGATACCTAATGGTGGCTATATTGCATTCCATGATGTATCGCAGATAGAAAACTATGAGTTGGACATCAACCGTATCATCGAGAAGAACATCATCGACAAGCTCGATCATATCTTCTACGGCATTGGACTCAATAATGATGTGCTTCGCTCTGAGCCAGCAGTAAAGTACTCTATAGAGGACTTTCAATGAGGGTAAAGAAACAGCGTGTCTGGAGAAAGTGCCCAAGTGGCCATGATGTGTTGGCTATCTATCATACCCAGTTTGGGTATCATAGTTACGATATGGATCCGTGCGCAGAATGTGAATACTGGCATATGCGCAAATGGTATCCTAAGCAGCTCTCTATAGATTTGCTAAGTAAAGTTCGTAATGATAAGGGCAAGTGGGTAAGAGGTCCTAAGAATGAAGCCTTAGAGCGAGTCACTAGAACAATGGCTTCTCTGGTTAAGCATCAAGACGTAATTACTGTATTGGAAGTATACGAAGAAATCTTTGATGAGTACACTAGAACAGTCAGTCGCTTGTGGGCAAATAGTCTCCTACGGAAACTGTCGAACCAGTAACTATTGCCTCAGCTGGGCCGTTAATCTTATCGTTGTTGCCCATTATTGAGCCCGCCATAATAGCTTCTGCTTGTCTCTCAAGTGAGCAAGCTGCCATGACTGAGTAATTACCGAAGCCTGCACTACCCATTGGCCCTAAGCTCGTCACTACTCCTTCTTCGCCCATAGCGTCGCATATGAGTCTTACATATCTATAGTCATACTCGCCCACTCCGTCGTCGCTGTTCATTTGGAAATCAAGTTCCTGCTCTATCTGCCATAGAGCTGCCTCCATTCCAAAGCGCTTGCTAATCCATGCTATGTTATTGGTTTGAAGTGCTTCAACCTCTAGGTAGTTGTTAAGTCGATCTACCACATTGTTTAGTGTAGTGGCACTAGCGTCACGGATATCGAGAGTATATCTCCCTTCTATGGCATCATCATGATCGGGCTGCACCAGATAAATCACGTCAGCATTACCTACACCAGAGAACTTTGTAGAGTATATTCTTTCTTTCACCCTCAAGAAGTCAGCCTTGTCTGTACTATCTAAGTAAATAACAAAGGGTCTGTCGAAATTGACCTCTGGGTCTGTGCGGAAATTAACTCCCAGTGCCTTTACTGCCTTGTTAATCTGATTCCTAACTATCTGTTTAGTCTTACTTAGACCGAGTACATCTATCATCTCTATATTGAATTGTATAATAAGAGCCCTATCTTCTAGGTTATATGAGATTAAGGAGATTATTTGCTCTCCTGTTGCCGTACGACAGATAGAAGCGACCTTTCTTGCCAGAGATTCCTCGTTGTAGTCCTCACGGAGAGGTACTCTAGTTCTGGGGTTCTTAATTTTAATAGCCTCTGATAGTGGTGACTCAAGAATCTGCTTAGTTCTATCTACAGAACCCTGGAAAGACATCTTCCCTGCGAAGTGGAATGTTCTAAGAGCTGCTTGTGTAGCTGGTTCACCAAGGCATCCACCAGCTGTAGCACCTATAGCCTCTCCTGTCCTGCAAACAGAGTCGTCATAAAACTCGCAGAATCGTTGTGCGATCTGGCGCAGAGCTACAGCTCCGATGATCCTGCCCCTCAACTTATCAGCAAGAGTTTTCTTACTAAGTTTAGACGGTGGGAATTTCTGATATAACTGATAATGGACCTCCAGTACCCGTTGATGATCCACATTAGAGCCCTCGCACTCTGGACAATGATGGGTAGAGTATTCTTTCGTGTGTGCACTTTCAAGAGGATAACCGTGCTTACACTCAAAGTCAAACAACAGTGGCTGTAAAGTGATTATGTGCCCGTCTTTATTGGTATCTTTGTGTGATCCTCTTATGTGATACGGCGCTAATCCGTCATCTCCTACGATAGGTGAAATCACTCGACCAGTTCTGGTGTTAACCACTTGCTTTTTGTCATTAACAACTAGGGATTCCAGTGCCTTAATCATCTTTCTTTCTAGATAGCCAGATACTGCAATCTGTCCTTGTCCTGATTCGATAGTGGATCTTCGACCTCCTGTAGATCCAAACCAGTATTCTGTTGGCTCAAATCCGTCTGAATAGCTTGAGTAGATGAAACCAGAGTGAGCCGGGTGCTTCAAATCATAGGTTTCTCCGTTGTCCCCCTTCATCGGGAAGTGCGCTAGAGATCTGTCGTGATTAATTCCAACCCTTAATCGCTTACCACCAACGAGAGTCTGCCCGTATGAGCCGCACATTTGTCGCACGTTCATGTCCTTACCTCTAGCCTTAGATCTAACAGCTATTTGCATTGGATTACCGGCTCCTTGTGCATTTTCTATAGGTACGAGTAGTCTATCTTCGTATTCTGAAGTATACTTGTGAATCTTTTCGTCGATGAATCCAACTGGATCGGACGCAGCAAACACCTTTTCATCTTCCGTGGTTGCCAAACTTAGGTATTGTTTCGATCCCCATAGATTCTCTGCTTCTATTACCTTTTGAGAATACAGTTCATACATGTCACGAATGTCCTGCTTGATAGCTTTATCTTCTACCATTACATCAGTCAGCCCCATTGTAAAGCCGATTACTGCGTGGGCAGCGAATCCTAGCCTCGTAGCCATCTCTATGTATTCCACCAGTTTTTCTTGGCCTTTCTCATAGCCTTCATGATAGATAAACGAGGGCGCTATAGAAGCGCCACCCTCTCCGAACGAGTCCTTTTCAAGGGTACCTTGAATCAGCTTTCCTTTGTAAATCACAATGCGTTCCTTTTGCTTTTTCTTGAGCTTAATGCTCGGATCTATAGAAGAGGATTCTTTGTCTTTGTAGACGATATTTCCTTCATCATCTACTTTAGGGGTATTTCCAATAAACGTCGCTGATACGTACTCTGTGTCCAAGACTGTAAAGAGATGACTAAAGATTGCTCTTCCTGTATAAGCTGGATTGCCATCCCCATCTATTGTATCTGGCGCTGGTAAGCTATTTACTGTTCTATAGAGCTTATTACTGCTCCAGTCTTTCCACTTTACAGGAGTTGTGACTGATTTGCTATGCGCTAGCCACTTCTTTCTTATTTCTTTAGGATCCCTTATTTCGCTGAATACGTATGTGTAAGCTTGTAAGGCTAGTGATTTGCTCAGATAAGGGATTCCTTCATCTGTGAAGCCTAATCCTGTTGTGGAGTTCCACTCATTTCTTCGTTGCTTGTTAGTGTGAGTTAAGAGATACAGTCCGCTTGTTTGATCTTGATCTGTTGCGACTGTTAGCTTTCCATATCGTGCGTGAATGATATTCTTTGTTAACTGCATCCATTTGTTGGCATCTTCGATCGCTTCAGGAGTCTGGACAAAGTGTAATTTCATTGCGTCTCCGTCGTAATCTGCGTTGAATGGAATACATACAGTTGGGTTCATAGATAGCGACTTTGCGGGGCGCACTCTTGCTCGCATTGCCAAGATTGATTGTCTGTGCAGAGAAGGTGCTCGGTTAAACAGTCCTACATCACCGTCGACGATATGTCTTCTAATTACCGATCCCAGTAGTAGGTATCTTTCAAATAAGATCTGTCCGTTTTCATCTCTTACGACCTTGACATTTCCAGGATTCTTGTTCATTATGTCTCCGTCTACATACAGGGTAGTGGCTCCAGGATAGTTATTTGGTCCATTAAGTAAAAGTTCTTTAATCATCTTCTTATTATCGTCTGTCACTACTTCTAAAGTTGTAGCTTGCATTGCTATCTGTGTCGGGACTCCAACCTCATCTATTGACAAAGCTGGATCTGGAGTGATTACGGAATAAGAAACTTCTTCTACATACTTTGATTGTAGGTTGTTTCTGAACCTTCCGCGCTTACCAGTTAGCCTGTTTATGAGTCCCTTGAATGAAACATTCTTCACTTTGCCACCAAATCCTCTTTGTTGGCTTGTGCCTCCTGAACCTATAGCTTTCCTTTGATTATCATATACCCTAGATACAGCATGATATAGTTGAGTAGTAGCTCTAACAGCCATACTATACTTTAGATTCCTAATCTTTATGTCTCTTAGTCTTTCATTTACTACAATTACGTCTTGATAGAGCTTAGTAAGGTCGTTTAAGTCATTCATTCCTGTATCGGGTATGAATCTAAATGGTCTAGCGGTATTAGGTGCAACGGGTAGAACTCTAAAGAATAGATCTTCTGGCCTTGAAGTTGACGGATCCAACCCGAGATACTTACACATCTCATCGGGTATCCTTTGAAGGATTTCATAGACTTCTAGATAGTCGATTCCTTTAGCCCCATTGTAGTATCTGTCGTCTGGCACAGGGAAGTAAAACTGTCCACTTGAGTGCTTAAATCGTACCGCTGGATTAAACGACGCGCATCTTGGACATTTCTTCTTTTCCTCAGCCTTGGTTCCATGATATGCTTTGTATACTTCTGTAACTCTGTTACGAACTTGCTTAAATCCAGTAAAGTTTCTCTTATTGAGATTGAATAGTGAATCTACTGCTGGCTCTAGTGATTGTTGTGCGGTAACTGGTAAGTTTAGATCCCCGCAAGAAAAGCAGATTCTGTTTAGTGTGTTCAGTATAGGATAAGTTCCTTTAGCGTCGTTCCCACTGAACCCTAAGTAGGCAGCCTTTGGCACTGGGATCGACAGGCTTATTCTTCCAAAGTGGCCATGGCATGAGTTAGTTCCATCCTCACTGTTGCTCAAACCACATGTTTCACAGGATTCGGTGTTTGTAGTCCCCATACGCATATCTTGTACGCCCCCTCTGATGGGATCAGTTAGTCCTGTTGTGAATGAATCGGGTGTAACTAGTTCCATTACTGACATGTCAATGATTTCTTGAGTCGTCATTAGTCCCATCTCAAGTTCTCCGACTTGTTTTGACGGGGTGGTGAATACTGAATCTGTTCTGCTACTACGATAACTAATAGCTGGCTCTTCTACTCCTCGCTCTATTGCTTTGAGTGATACTGCTTTTGGCAAGACTTCTTCAAATGGAACCCTAATTACTGCTCCTCTTAGCCCATTTACTACCGCATTGGGATAGTCGGATGTGAGATCCTGGAAAAGAGAATCTTCTCTTGCTATTATCGTAACAAGTATGTAGTTATCTCGCGCACCTCTTAGACCTGCAGCATCTTCGTGTGTTTTAAGGTACATCTTTGCTGATGCCTTTGTTGTAGGGACCCAACGATGCCTTAGTCGCCCAGCTGATAATCGGATACTTAGATTGCCCATTTCATCGAAGTCGTCTGGTGTTGCGTACCAGATGAACTGCCTTAACTCCATGGCTATCACTTATCCCACAAGGTGCCTTCACATAACTCTATTGAGCGTGCCAATAGGCTAATTGATCTGAAATCTCATTCATCTTGTGGCCAGAATGCCCCTTTACCCATTGGAATTGTATGTCGTAATTGACGTTGGCGAGCAAGTTGTCAAGTATGCCTAGTATTTCTAAAGTACTTTTGTCGTCACTTTGGCCCTGGCCAGCTGCAAGATCTATAGCTGCCGTGCAGTCTGAGCATACTCTGACTAGGCTTGCGCTCTTGTTAGAGTCCTTTAGGTAGCGACCCATGTGAATTAATCCATAGATAATTGCAGTTAGCTCCGCCAGAGTAGAATTGGGCGCGTCCCCTATGCTAAATCCGACCGACATCTCGATTGATTTAGTTTCATTACAGTAGATTGTTACTCCTACACCTGCCCTGTAGTCATCATTTACCATCACTGAGGCATCTGTGTATACGTTGTAGGTCAAGGGATAATCTTTCTTAGATATACAAATCCCTCCCCTGCGCTTTTTGAGTGTCTGATGATCTTTACTACTGCGCCTAATGGAGTTTCTACGCCGTCATTACGAAGTCGTGCCAACTCGGCATCTGCGTAACTGATCAAAGGTAGCTCTGATTCTTTCAAATTAAGCTGCGTGAGCTCTCTTTTTGACTGTAAATCAGTCAAAACTTCGTGTAGTGGGGTATGTTTCCACTGCATGCGTATCACTATTCCGATAGTGTCGGCCTAGAAAAGCCTACTCCCAATCTTCCCAATCTTCCCACTCGTCCTCATCGTCGTTCTGATCTGGCGACTCTGCGGCCTCTTCATCTTCCGAATTAACAGAGGCGAGTAACTTGGCGACCGAATCGTCATCTTCGTCAGTATCTTCCTCAGACTCTGCTTTAGGATCATCTGGGTCTTCCGCCGAATCTTCGTTTTCAGTCTCTTCTGGTACTTCTGCTTCTTCGTCGTCGTCTTCGTCGTCGTCGTCTTCGTCGTCGTCTTCTGCTTCTTCGTCGTCGGCTAAATCGTCCCAGTCATCGTCTTCCCACTCGTCTTCCCAGTCCTCGTCTACTTCTGTGACGGTTTCCTTCTTTACTTTTGGAAGCTTTGGATCTTTTTGTGGTGCATCTTCTTCATCTGGTTCTTCGCCGTCTTCATAGAACTCTGTATAGTCTACAAGCGTGACTTTTTCGTTCTTCTTGAGCTCAAAAGCCGCCAAGAAGCCATCTAGCTTCTTATCTGCCGCTTCTTCGTTCATCGACTCTATGCTGATTGTCATGTCGACCAGGAATGTCTTCATGGAGTTTGGTAGTTTCGTCGCATACTTAAGCTTGCACTTTTCATAAGCTCAATCAATTTACTCTTATAGAATACTTCATAACCCAGTTATATGTGCCTTTGTATATGGACGATAACCCTGACGACCATTTCATTACAGTTAGCATACGTAGAAAGACCCGAGATGCTCTTAAAAAGGTGGCTTTGTCTAAAGAGCCAGTATGGAAGACGATCGACAGATTGCTCAATGAATACAAAGTCAGTCGCCTAAAGAGGGATTAATATGTCTAGAAGATACGATCGAGTAGTTAAGAACATTGAGAAGGCGTTCACTGCCTACTCACAGACCGATATCAGCCGCGTTTCTTTCGCTCAGCTCAAAGATTGGATCAATTCCAACACCAAAGACGGCATTTCTTCGCCAAGATTGGCCAGTTTCCTTCGCCAGAGATCACATTTCAAGTGCGTAGAGCGCACTAGAACCATAGGTACTAACCTTACTGAAACGTACTGGGTAATGGAAGAAGTCACTGTTTGATACCGGTATCTCTAGCGACGTATCAATAATGAGAAGAGGCACCCACTTGGGTGCAGCAATCTCACCAGATGAGCGATTACGGAAATAATTGGCCTGTAGAGAATCCAGAATTAAACAAAATAGTAGAACAACTGCTAAAGGATCACACTTACGACGAGTGTGTGACGATAGCAGAAAGACTACTACATCGTGTAAACTGGCTTCGTGAATACTGGGCAAAAGAGGACTATTGAGTCCCTCATCACTAGGTAACGGGCTAACTACCCAACCACTACGATTACTATGCTTAAGGCAGTATCAACTATAATAGGAGATATTGTGTACGTAAGTATAGAGCCGTAGTAAACAAGTTAACAATAACAATAGCCCCAAAGGGCAGCCTGGAAGCAGTATGGACTGCGAAGGCGATTACTACAGCTTATAATAAGCCGAAAGAGGTGATATTTATTGCGACCCCCGAGATGTTGGGTACGTGTATTAAATTATCTAGTCTCCCTCAAAGTAATTCGACTGTGCTTGAAACAGGTAAATAAGAAAAATAAGTCGTAGTGACTGAAAGCGCCATGGCGTTAGTAAGGCTACGATGAATAGCAAAACGGAGAAGACAACCAAAAATAAACCAAGTCGTCCGAATATCGGGCGCACCAGCACATTGAGTGTAAGGTTGAAAAAATGAACAACATTAAAAAAATTAAAACAGTAATAACAAAAGTAGCCAACATACCAAAGTTGGATAGAAAGATCTATCCCCACAAACATGTTTTGGCTGTCTATGATGCTGATACAGGAGAACTTCTCCGATATCAGAGTATGGAGTACGGTTGGTTCCTTTGGGGCTACTAACCCGAATGCCGAACTATGTCATGATTACTAAGACGCGTTCGACGCGTGAAGGTCAAGCAGTTATAACATAAGAACCTGCGATGAACCAGCCGTCTCTCAGAGCGTTCAGGCGCTCTGGGAGACCTTTAGCGTGTCCCGCCTATTATGTGCGGGCACCAGCACATTGAGTGTAATTGTAACGATACCGGTATACTTACCGACGTTATAATAATGAGAAAGGAGGATAGGATAACCGAATCACTAGCAATAGCGAAAGCGTTAGTGTGTAGCCCTAGCCTGAAAAAACCAATCTTTCTCACCAGTACAGCCGGAACAAGTCTTGAATGTAATATTCAAAGACGGAGGAGTACATCTGAGAAGGAAGGCGAGTCCACGTCAGACGCCCACAAACCGCAAGGGGAGTGGGCGGGCGTGCGATGGTTTCGTCTTCTAACTTAGGTAGAAACATAACTGAAAATGGCTCATAGACAACCGTGAAAGTTTAGGAAGCTCTGCTTCCGCAGGCTTTTGTGATACTTACGTCCAAGTAAGTTGAAAGGTTGAAAACGGAGAGCTAATAGATGAAGGCATCATCAGATGCCGAACGGGGTAACACCCGTTCAACTCCTGTAGAGGACTTACGAGTCCGTTATTCGCATTTTAATGCACTACAGGAGACCAAAAAATTAAAAAAACTCAATCGCGCCTTATGGCGTAAGAGATAATGTAGAACCGTGAGTGGTAAATACCCAAAGGGGGCGTAGAAGTTGTGGAAACACAATCTCAAACCACGGTTAGTAATTCAACTTGGAAAACAGAAACCCGAATACAAAGAGAAGTTGAGCGCTGCAGGAGCTAACTACCGTACCAGATCAAGCTGGCGGTAGTCCTGGGCGAGGAATCTCGGGTGGTGATACATTGTCGTTAACGACGCTATTAGATTGAATTTTGCTTGAGGGGATTAACCCAGAATGTTTGACTAGATCGGAAAACTAGTCCTACACATTCTGACCATTGATAGCAAACTGTAAGTGAACTGGTCGGTCACTTACCGAATCACTAAAGACTCTTCTAGGAAGTAGTTGCTTTATCACAGCACTTTCTAGTCGTAATTAAAAAATGATAACTGTAGGAGCACTAGTACCGACTAACTCCAGCTGCGCAGAAATGCAGTACATACAGTAGATTCGGAGGAGTGGAGAGAATTCAGAAGTCTGCAGAAACGGACGAAGGATCTCCCGGAGGGATGGGATGACTACAAATGTGTAGAAAATCAAAAAAAGAACTCTTAACGAGTTCAACAGATGCGTTTCTACCCGTGAGCATGCAGAAAGGAGACTTAATTACTCTCTAAGTAAGTGTGTTAGCGATGGGTGGAGGAAGTCGACTGAGCTAGTCGATTACACCACAAACGGTAGAACTGTGGTTGGCTGCCAAAAACAGACGGGGTTCGATTCCCCGGCGATCAGCCACCACTAGAACATTTGAGTTCAATTGTAACGATACCGGTATGGTTACCGACGTTATAATAATAGAAGGAGGGAAGACTCCTTTAATAGATGAAAAGCTGCATACGGCTTAGCGACGATATCACATCACGATCACTGTCGGTCCCTCACTGAAACCAGACAGCCGTGACGCTCAAGTACCGGGAGGGAACGAGTGCCTGCGGAGGTGTGAAGGAGCAAAACAGTGGGAGGTAAACAAGTACGTGCACTAGATGCAACCGATAGACCAGGCGGGCGGCCGTGAAGGCAGCGTACGACGGATAAAATAGAATGAGTATACGCGCATGCGGAGAAATAAGAATAGACAATCAGAAGACGTTAGACTCGGGAGGGCTTAACATTGGCACTTCTGATAAGACATTTGCATGAAGAACTAAAACGTGAACAAAGTGATTAAAGTCGGGTTGAAACCGATAAGAGGGACGTCACGACCCCTGCGCATTCAGGATAGGACTTTCGATAACGATTGAGCCTATACCAGCAAGAGATTGTGGGTGTCACCCACTTGGCGGAGCTAGCAACTTAAGTAAGACTATGTTGCTGAACGACATATGTCGAATAACTCCGCACGCCTATGGGTGTCGTTACAGCAATGAAAATGAAGACGGGGATCCGAAATCCTCACGAGTTTGACTTGTCGGGTAGCGGCGTGGCCATAGGACGCAGCACAACTGCTGCGTGTGGCACCCACAACCTTCTCGCAGTTGCTCGTAAGAGTACTAGGAAAGAGAGACCAATCTATCAAAAATTGAAGCACCGGTCTATATCGGTGTGGACAATCAAAATACATTTACTGACGTGTGAGTTGGGACGTGTTGAGAATTTTAGAGGCAATTAATTGGACTCGCAGGAAGAAATTCTGCGTTAACAAACGGATCATCGGAAGTAACTATGGTAGTGCTTTGGGGTTATAGGCCCTTGTAAGACGCCGAGAGTGAAACCTAAGCGGAAGCTGAAATGAGATACTGATAATCAATCAATTAGGGCCTTAAACCCCGAACGAGCGACCGATGTTGACAAGGACAGTGAAAGCGAAGGTGAAAACGTAGTTCACTATCACACCCAGAGAGGAAGGGCTGGTGTGTAACAGTATGAGGTAATAACCGCTTTGCGGTTTCGATAGAGCGTGAAAGGGGCGACTATCAGTAAGGGGCAGAAGTAATATTCTGCCCCTTTTTTATTCTTAGAATACTACATAGACATTAGATGCTAAACCCAAAGTCGGAGGGGGCCAGTTATATCGAAATATAACTGGTTCTGGATTCCGTTACTAGCGTTGGCCTGCTTAAGGGATGCCTGCATCTAATGTCTATGTAGGATTCATCTAAGAATACTAGAGTGAGAATGCACACACTAAACAGGAACAATGTGGCCACGGTCATACCTGCCAACCTTAGTCTGAGGGGACTCAAACATCCCTCAATGTCGGCTAAGTGATAACGATTAAAATCGGAGGGTGCATTAATGACAATCGCAATAGCGGATCTGGCGATGCTCCCGTAAAAAGGAAAAAGCACTAAGACCGTGTACCTAGACAACTGTCGCAGACGGAAACGCTGACGGGCAGTATTATCTGTTCTAGTAATTGTAACGTCCACTCAATAGTATGAACGAATTAACTTACAAAACGGTATCAAGAAAAGGAAGAAAGCTAGTACTACCTGAGGTCATTAACAAGGCCGACGGTATTACGTTCAAGTCTACTTGTAGAGAATGTGGCGGATTAGTCAGAAGGAAAGCACATAGTAATGTGCTTGACGTTATGGCGTCTAAAGTCCAAAAGCAACTCTACCGTAAAGACGGCGAGCTTCATAAAGCGTATATCGACTATACCGCAGTAATTGGCTCTTGTAGCGATCACTATCCTCAGATCATAGGCAGGAAATCTTTCCTGTCCTCACTGACTGAAGGTAACTGGTTTAAACAAGGCGCACATTACTTCGTGCGTTGTGATACGTTTGAAAGAAAGCAATTCAGACACAAGTTCAAGATGCGTTCTGGCCCGTCCAGAAACTTCAAGACGATCTATAAGACTACCACACAAAGGGTCCTAGTTGACACAGTGTGGGTTAGGTTAGACGTACTAACGAACTATGTTGAGTCGTCTCGCGAGAGAGGCTTGGATATTGTTCTTCCTTACAGATAAGCACCTACGAACATTCCCGTCGTAGTCCATGCTTCTTGATATCAGAGAAGGGATGACGCTGAGAAAGATCAGTGACAGCTAAAGTAACTGTTTACAACAGTTATGGGAAAAGACCGCTGACTGCAGGGAAGAACGCTGCATAACCAGAACGAGTAACACAGGTGGAAGCCCTGGACCTTCTAACATCATTACCTGTCGCAGTGATAAAATATTTACTGCAATGACAGAAGTAAGGGAGTATAAGAAGTGAGGTGGAATGAACGTACCTCAGCTGGTAGAAATATCCAATCAAAGATGACACTTTGCGCTCTGGCAGGCGGCAAGACGATAATGTGCGGATAAATACCAATCGTGAAACGATGAGTAAATAAAAAAATACGCAAGATGGAAGCGTTGAAAGATGAAAACCAGAAGATGAAACCACGAAAAAGATGGAAGTAGTAAGAAGGCTATTGCAAGTCTGCCACCAGAGAAGAGAAAGGACAGAGCATCGACAGTAAGAATACTGTTGATGCTTTTTTATGGTCCGAGTTTCGGCTCACCAATCATACCGGGATGGTGTAATGGTAACACAATGATAAACGAGCTACAGGAGTGGTTGTCGGGCGCGCCGACAGTCACGGTGAATATAGTGGATAATCATAGTTCGGGGTTCGATTCCTCGTCGCCGGTTCCATGAGTGTAGGTCTTACGACTGAACAACGAGGCGCAGCAGCGCGCCTACAACCTAAATAGGAGAGACTCATGGGCAGTATGATATTAGATGGGAAAGAAATTTACAAGAGTGGAGTCACTGTTACTACTACCATTCGCTATAGTGGCGATGTTAGTCGTAATAGTACTAATACCAATAGCCTACATATTATCTAGACTACTAGATCTGTAGGTTACCATCACTAAATGTACGAGATAGCATTAACTAAAGGCAGGCATGAAATTATCTCCGCTATTAGCGGGGAAGAAGTAAAAGACACGTTATTCGGTAGCACCGTAGAAGACGTGCTAGACATAAAGTCGCATATGGGAGTGGTAGCTGAAAAGTTGCGCTCTATTAGCGACAACGATATTATCGTTTATGTCACAGGGCTAACACCGCTGTTTCAAGCAGTGTTTGCCGCTTGGCTTCAGCTAAGATGTACTGGCTACGCTAACGCTAGCCTAGACATGCCTGTCGGGACACTTACCTTTGCTCACTTTAACCGTGAGACAGGTCAATATCACCTTATCAACGCCCTCGATGGCGACGATGGGGTCGATCTTGACTGGTACTAAGGTAGTACCCACTAGATGAGTGAGACACCTGAATTAAAAATTCGTATCGAAACTGAAGAATACATCTATGAAGAATATGTGGAGGCTTGAACTATGTTCACAGCCGAAGTAGTAGTTCTAAACATTGGTGAGACAATCGTCATTAACTTAGACGATATCTTTGAAACCTGTGATGAAGATGTATCATTTACGCAGACCACAGATGACTATGTAGTTGTAAAATGCAACAACTGGTCGTATCAGGTAAGTGCTGACGATGTAGAAATGTGGTTTACACTAAAAACCTACGAATCTCAGCAGCTAAAGAAATTTCAGTGAGATACTCACTACTAGATGTGGACATTATATGTCGGTAAAAAAGTGCCGTGTGAACGGCAGAAGATCGCATCTAGCGAATATAAGAATGACGTTCTAGGAGCGCTTTATGGATTCAACAATATAGGTCGAGTAGATCTAAACAATGAAACCATTACTGCGTACTTTTGGAACAAGGAAAAGAATTCTTACGAGCTAGATACACGTCCTTACTGGATGGTAAGGGAATGACGATCGCATCACTAGATGAATAACGAAAGAATCGACTCGGCTATGGCTGAGAAAATACTACAAGGCGACGACACTGACCCCGACATTTTACAGTCGTTGGGATTAGAACTACTTGCTGAGTTAAAGAAATGTTATGAAGAACTTGACGAAGCCAAAATAGTCGACGAAGCAGCCGAAAACCTGTCCAATATGATAGACCCGATGTGGGAGAAATTGGACGATTGGATAATGTGCTTTGACGACTACTCTATGCACGCGGTTAACGCTGTAAAGGGATGGTATGGAGAGACTCTTGATGAGAAGTATGCCCTTGATAACCTTGGGAATATTATCTTGAAAAAACTCTATACCTGGACGGAAGAAGACGGCTGGCAACGAAAAGAATCTGCCTCCGAGTGAGACAGATAGATTAACAATCATCACTAGATCAATATGAGTGAAAACGAAAATGAAGACACAAAGACAATATGGCTAAATGCTGATTTCTTAAACGTGCTCAGAGAGGTGGACCGATGGGACCGTCTTTTTACGAGTACTTTGGAAAAAGTAGCAGAACATTTTGCTAAAGAGAATAATCTTAAAGTCAATGACTCGCATCACGCGCATGGCGTGGAATTTAGACAAGTGGGCGAAACCCATGAAGTCGGTTTCCACCTATGCACTCAACTACATCTGAATGACGAAGCACTAAAGGCTTACGAATCAGAAAGAGATGAGGAGTGGAACAAACTGCCAGAAGAGCAGCGAAAGCGAATCGAGACGAGAGAGTATCTCAGATCAACCGAACCATGGTCGATTCCAGAGTGGAATGACTATGCAAGAATTGAACAAAAAGGCAAGAGGTTCAGAGGTGCACCAATCAGTGAAATGGATTTAAATCCTGCTGAGGTGTACATGATAGAAGCTGACTTAAGAGGTATAATCTCTACCGCCATGTTAGGCGGTAGAAGAGAAGAAATACGAAAAGCATTTCTTGGGGTCGACTTAACTGGAGCAAAGGTAGATTATAAACTATATGCGCAAGGAATTGGAAACCCCAATTACTACTTGGCGGAACAAGCCGAGTACAATGAAGGTCCCCCAACGAAAAAGGGCAATAAGTCCCAACGAAAAAGGGCCTTCTTTACTCTAACAGAAATGTCAACCTCATGCCGTCGTCGACTTGACGGCGAAGATTGAAGTCAAATTGATCAACTAGATGAACGAGAAAAAGGTCATTATAATTAGAGCACCGCCAGGAGCTGGAAAGACTACTTTTGTCGAGGAGAATTATCCCGACGCTGTAGTCTGTTCTGCGGATCTCTATTTTGAGGAATTGGGAATGTTGAATGGAACAAGTTATGCTGAAGAGTTCAAGCCATATTTAGTGGCGAGAGCTCATCAGTTTTGCTTCGGAAGCTTCATACATGCCACTATGATTATGGACGAACCGTGTGTTGTCGTTGACAACACCAACATAAGAAAGTGGGAATATGAAAACTACGAACTGCTCGCAGAGCAACTTGGATACACTATT
>Ga0257114_1000458_pt1 | contig 32259 bp, 46 predicted proteins | sample SI112_10mmetaG_FD_190149 | JGI IMG/M metagenome (GOLD analysis project Ga0257114, IMG submission 190149) | Marine microbial communities from Saanich Inlet, British Columbia, Canada - SI112_10m | ecosystem: Environmental > Aquatic > Marine > Inlet | place: Canada: British Columbia | collected...
GTAACTCTACTTAAGTTTTAAATAATTTTCATTTATTTAAAAATTAAGATCGAGTATTATTAGATTTATTGAGAATTCCAACTTGGGATAGTTAAAAGCAAGAGAGTAAGAATAATATAAGTTATGGAGATATGGAGATATGTTAGACATCCTGATAACAGTTTGGCGTTGGCACATGTTTATGATGAGAATGTTGAAATAGTTGTTCCAATATTACCCAGGACTGATCCAGAAGCAGATGGATTATTTTTTAAACCAAGAGCTTGGCGATGGTTCGCTAGATTAACACTTGTACACTTTTTTGCGTTATTGGGGTGTGCTCATTTCGTCCATTTACCACTTATAGCATTTGCTCACATGATACTATCCCTAGCAGTTGGAATGACAGTAAATGGACAATATACACCCGTGTTTTTTTTCATTAATTATATGTATTCTTGGTCTGTGTTAAGTTATGGAATTGTGTTCGGAGAAATATATTCCCTCGTTGTTTCATTAATATATATAATTGTATATTCAATAGCTGCCGGGTTTTTTATAAATTAATGTTGTAATATTATATGAATGATAGAAAAGCATTGTTTAAAAAAGCTATGATGAATTTTCAAAACGATGAAAAAAGAATTAAAAAATTTATTACATCATATTCTACAAAAAAAGGTGTCACATTATCAAAAAATAATTTTAATACTATTTTAATGGCAACAAATAAGTTTCCAAATTTAATGGAAAAAAAGAGACATGTTATAAAAATGTTTTTGAATAAAAAAAGAACACATACATCTGAAAGTATAAAAGCAAGAACAGAATCACCCAAGAAAAGAAAAAGAACATCTTTTACACCAGAAAAAAGTTGGATTGCTAGGTCTCTCCAAAATTAATTGTTGTAATAAAATAGATATGAGAGTTAAACTCATAAAAAGCCCAAATTCCAGAAAGAAATATCGTGTGATTTTTGAAGACGGGGATACAGTTGATTTTGGTGCTAGGGGATACAGTGATTTCACCCTCCACAAAAATCCCCTCAGAATGCGTTCATATCTCATCAGACATGGCGCCTCACCATACATCTCAGCGTCCCTCAAAAAAGAAAAAAACCCAAAGCGTGTTTTAAATGGTTTGTTGAATGTTTCCAATTCACACCTTGAAAATTGGAAGCCTTCAGGAATAAAAACTGCAGGGTTTTGGTCTCGTTGGCTCATTTGGAGTGTTCCATCTATGAATGGTGCCAAAAAGTTAATGAGTAAAAAGTTCAATATCACTTTTTATTAAAAATGTTTTCCAACCAACTTGGTATTTCATTGGTTTTAGTTCCACTTCTAACACGAATGTATTTATGCACAAATGGTTTTTTTACACTTTTAGATTCGCGCGCTGGAGAACTATTTATATTTGCAGGTCCTGGTGTTTTTTGTCTTATAGAACGAGCAGTGCTTCTAGTTGGGGACAATGGTCTAGATTTCCTAGATGCCGATGATGTACTAGGAGATGGTTGTGATATATTGTTAAATTTTGCCTGTTTTAATACTTTAGTTATTTCACTATTTTTACTTACTGTATTTTTAGAAGAATTCATATACTAATTATTTATATTTTTATAAATCAAGTTTATTCATAGATGTTAAAACAATCCACATAACACCAATACATGATACAAGTGTCCCCGCAACACCGTTCAATATCATAATTTTTTTTGTGCTATGTGGAATAAATCCTAGAAATGCAGCAAGAATATACATACTCATTATAGAAGTTATTGTAAAACCAAACATATACAATAATAAGCGCAATGTATCGTTTAGGAATAGAACCGGGAGAATATATACAATACCACTTAACCCTGATACACCATGAACTACACCTACTATATAAGCACTTCTTGTACTGTCTGAAAATGTATCACCAATTCTCCATTTTTTAAATTTAATCCATAATGTTTCTTTGAATATAATTCCAGAACTATCTTCGTGTGTATGACACATATTATGTTCATGAGCTTCGTTGTGTGCTTCTGACACGGGTAATACAGATATTGGTAATCCATCACTGGGATGAGGAACTGTTTGAACATTTCCATTTTCCAAATGTATTTTCTTTTTTTGTTCCTTGACTCTCCATTTATGAAGAGAAACTAGAGATGTTATTCCAATTGTCAACATCATTGAACCCACAATGTAATCACTCGCTGTCGCAACTTTTTCAACTGGAATTGAATTCTTAAAAGCCATAAAAATAGCAGTCATCGAACCAAGACCCAAAGTGTGTCCAACCCCCCACCTAAGCCCCTGCAATGCACATCGATGCCATCTCTTACCAATATTTTCATTATTTATTTGTTCTCTTCTTTTGACTCCTGCAACCAATAATAACAAAGCACTGACATGGTCTGGTCCCAAAATGACATGGGACACTCCCATAAGCATGGAAACACAAAATACACCCCATGAAGATAAATTTGATATGTTTTGTAAATCTACCATTTCTTGGAATAAATTGGTATAAAGGCTTTAAGTTATAAATTAAATAATGGAAGTCATAAAAAATTTAATTTCAAGAGACACTGCAGAAATACTTGGACAGGCTCTTTTATTTTCAAAAATAAATGACAAAGACCCTAAAACAGATGACTTACTTGTTCAAAATGCATATTCGTGTTATGGACACTGTGTAGGGGAATCACTTTTATTACACATCCAACCTAAAATAGAAGAATTAGTTGGTTTTAAAATTTTTCCAACATATTCATATTATAGGGTTTATGAATTAGGGCATGAAATGCCAATACATACAGATAGAGATTCATGTGAAATATCTGTTTCAATGACACTAAAATATAATAAGACAAATTGGTCTATAAAGATAGAAGATAGAGAAATATATTTGGAACCTGGGGACGCCTTAATATATAAAGGAAGAGAGTTTCCTCATTGGAGAGATACATATGAAGGAGAAGAAGGTTCTTATTTAATTCAAATATTTATGCATTATGTAGATTCTGATGGGCAGTTTTCACATCTTAAATATGATGGTAGGAAAGGGATAGGTGTTGATTAGCGTCTTGGACCTGGTCCACTTCTAAGAACTCGAACAGTAGAGCCATCTACAATACCATTTCCCAAAACAGTTCCTTTTGAAAGGTCTGCCCCCTGGAAGTGTAAACGATGGGTGTTCCAGTCGATTGGTTTAGCACCACGAATTATTAACTTAAGTGTATCAATGGTGTCAGTGGAATCCGCTTCAATCTCAAATGGTTTTGATTGTAGAGTTTGAACAACTATACGCATTGTATAGTATATCATATTATTTTTTTCAACTCCTTGAGACCACCTATGTATTTATAATTTTTAAAAATAAGTGGGGCTGTGTTATGTTTATTCTTTTCTGAAAGAAGACCTAAATTTTTCAAACTTTTTATGACCTTGTCTTTTCCACCATAATTATCAAAGTCAATTTTCTTGACTTTTTGATTCTTGTCTTTTAACATTTTTAATGAAGCTTTACAGAAAGGACACCATGTATAATGGTATACTAACCACATTTTGTAATAAAAAAATATTTAATTATTACAAAATGAGTTATTGGATGAATTTAACAAAGACATCTAAAAACCAAGCAAAAAAGACTAGGAAAAGTCTAGAAAAACAAACTACTGACGCCACGGAGACTGTAAATAAATTTAAAAAGAATAGTAAAAAATATATTCACCCAAATAATAAACCAGAATCAAAAGAGCTCAAATTGAACAAGAAAAAATTCAAGTAGTTCTGCGTTTTTTGGTGGGTCTACTAGTCGATGGGGAAAACATTATATTTAAATTTTTAGTTAATGCACTCTTTTTTTCGGTTAAATTTTTATTATTATTGTTCACAAGAGATTCAACTAAAAGAACTGTGTTTAGTGAATTAACTTTAACATTTTTGTTTTTTTCATATTTTTTTATGTGTTCAACGAGTGCGCTGTAATGTCTTTCTTTTTTAATCATTTTCATTAATTGCGTTTTTGGTATTAATGGTGGAAGAATAAAATTTCTATTGTTCACCATTTATATTATAAACATATATATTAATAAAAGTGCTCTGTGCGATAAATCTTAGCTTCATATTCATTATCCTTACCTAAAATAGAAAGTCTTTCACCTCCATACAACTCTCTACATCCAACACTTGAATCCATGCAGTCCCTGTTATCATATGAAATTGGGACTGGATAGATATTGTTTGACCCGGGGGAACCAGTTGTGGTATAGTAATTGTAACTGTCTCTTCTCCCGAATACCTCCTTCCCGTAGAGGGGTAAAGTATCATTTGCTTCTGAATCAAACAACAAACCAATTTGTTGTGTTTGTCCAGGTTTCCAGATTTTTAATGGGGGCCCACGAAATTCACGCGAATCTCTTATATCGGGGCGTTCTTTTTCCATGTGTCTTTGCCATCTATCAACTGGGACAACATTTACATCAGCTGGTGCTTCCATTTGAACAATCATTGGTTTTTTATCAAATACACCTGCAAGATATAATATTATAAATGTTGAAGCAAGAGTTAATAAAAAATACATAATCATGCTTGACTGTTTCTTGCTGAACTTCTTCATCGTTATAATTACTTAAGATTATTATTTAAAGAAAATAATGTTCTTTAATTAAGGCATGAAGATATTAGGTATAGATATAGGATATCACAATCTAGCTTTAGTTTTAGCTGAATGTAGTAAAACTGAAGTTAATATTATTGATTGTAAAAAAGTTTCATTAGAAGATTACAAATATATAAAATCTAATGATATTGTTGATTTAGTTCCATTGATGATGGATGAACATAAATATTTATTTAACCAGGCACATCAAGTAGTTATTGAAAGACAACCACCTGGTGGTTTTACAAATGTTGAGTGTCTTATTAATTATATTAGTCGTCCCAAATCTATTTTGATTTCACCCAATGCAATGCATGCATTTTTTGGTTTTGGACATTTAGATTATGAAAATAGAAAACAGTATACAGAAAAAATTGCGTTTCAATATTTGAAAGATAACGAATATTATATGAAATTAGACAGAAAACATGATATAGCAGATGCAGTTTGTATGATTTTATTTCAAAATCATAAGAATACACAATTATTTAAAAGAAATGATTTAATTGAAAGATCAGTTTTCAGCGAATTCCTTTATACGAAGCCTACCAAGCCTCCATTGGGTGAACATCCAAAGGAGGAAAAAAATAGTTTTAATTAATTCTTTTGATTTATTGTTGTCAAGTTTATAAATTGGACTAATTATTTGTGAAGTAAAAGTTTCTGAAGGATCTTTACCAGTTATTTTAGCTTCTAACTGCGTTAAAGCACAAGTATCATCATTCATCATCCAGTGGAAAAATATAATAACCACAATGATTGAAAAAGCCCTTAATTGTCTGGGCTGTCCCACAAATGGTATTAATATTCCTGTAAGAAGTATTATTAGATGAACTAGGAAAATAATGTTCATTTAATATAACTCAGAAAAGAATGATGGAGCAGGATAAAAAAATTGCTGCGCGAACAAGAGAGTGGTACCCCGCCCAAGAAAAAATATTAAAAACTTGGGGTGAGGCTGCTGCGTGTTATAGATTCATGAATTACAAAGCATTTTTGATGTACAAAAAATCATCAATGCGTTTTACATTACCTGTTATTGTTTTGTCAACTATCACAGGTACAGCCAACTTTGCACAAGAACAATTTCCAGAAAGTATTAGGCCTATGGTTCCCTCTATTATAGGAGGTATGAACCTTATTGCGGGTCTTATTGCCACTATCATGCAGTTTTTGAAGATTAACGAACTCATGGAAAGCCATCGCGTTGCTTCCCAGTCATACGGTAAATTGTCAAGAACTATTCGTTTAGAATTGTCTTTGCCATTGAGTGAGCGTTCAATGGATGGAAGAGACATGGTAGAGTTAATGCGTGCGGAATATGACCGTTTGATAGAACAGTCTCCACCAATCCCAACACCCGTCTTAGATCAATTCGAGAAGGAATTCAAGGATTCCAAGATTTTCAAACCAGAAATTATGCATATTCAACCAATTGATCCATTCAAGGCGATTATGAATACTGCGACAAAAGCAAAACAGATTTTCAATGAAAGTAAAATGAAGGACGAAGTTGTAGAAGCATTGGGTGGTCAGTTGAGAAAGAGACTCCCATCTCCAGCGTCCCAAGAAACACCAGCGACCAAATCAGTTAAGGAAGAATTAGAAGACTTGAAGAAGACTGGTTTTGTCTCTCTCCAAGGCAAGGTTATGCAAGAGTTTAAACAAAAAACTGAACGAATGACTGGCCAAGAATTAAAGGAGGTTGTCACCGAAGAACCTACTGAAGAACCCCCGAAAGAAGATTAAGAATGTAAATAAGTAATATCAAAACCATGATATTGAATAGAACAAAACATGCAATGTATGGTGCTATTTTCCTTTTTAAAGGTTTGAGCACCTTTTCATTTAGAGCTTTGTTCTCTAAAGCCATATCAATAGCCTGATTAGTGAATTCATCGATGGATCGGTTCATTAAAATACACTCTGAAAATATTTCGGGTAAAAAGTCAATGCACACAAAGGAAGAAGAAACACTTAGAAAACTAGTAGGGGAGAACAAAAATATTTTTATAAGTGGGCCTTCAGGTGTTGGTAAGACTAATTTAGTAAAAAATGTTTTAAATGGAACTAAATATTTTGAACTAGATAGTCAGACTCTAAGATTTTATTATTTATGTGGAACAGGTATATCTCATATTTTTATAGATAATTATGAAGATGACATAGCGTTTAAAAAAATAATAGATGAAATATCTGAAGGAATTAAAAAAACAAATGGAGCAGTCATTGTTGAATCCCAAAAGTTTCACTTGATTCCAAATTTTGAAAACATTATATTACAAAAACCGAGTGTAGAACAGTTGTTAGATTTGTTAGATGAGGGTGATGATTTAGAATTGAATAGAGAAAATGCAGTGCGATGTGATGGAAATGTTAGGGAATTTATGATGTATAAAAATATACCGATTACGACAGATAAATTTTTTACGACAAAGGGGTATATAACAGATATATTATGTTCCCTAGACTCCATAAAAGTAAAGGACACACTTCAAGAACATGGTAGTTTTTGGGATGCCATTCATGAAAATTATTTAGATTCTGAGGGATGTAATTATGTTGAAATAATGAATTCCTTATCTCTTGCGGAAGCACACGACATGATGATATATGAAGGAAATTGGGAATCGATGAGATATTTTGTAAATGATGTAGTATCTTATCCTAAATTCTATATGGGTTCCTCCCTCGACCCAGATAAAATAAGACCTGGGAGTTGTTGGTCTAAAAGAGGAAATCAAAGAATGCGTCTTCGAAAAGTAATGCAAATTCTTAAGAAGGGACCAGAATGCATGCATAAAGAACATCTCCATCTTTTAAAAATATATGCTCAAAAAGGGAACATAGATATACTCAAACAGTATAACATAACTGCACAAGATTTTGATATTGTTAATCACATATGTGTTCAAAATAAATTAAAGCAGAGTGACGTAAATAATATTAAGAAATGTCTGAGGAAATAGAAGAAACATGCACTTTGGCTCCTCGTGTCATTGGAAATGAAATTTTGTTTTTTAGTGATATAACTGAAGAATCTATTTTAGATTTTTTGGAAGCATTTAAAAAACTTGAAAATGAAACACTGAAAAAGTATGTGGATAATCCATGTGCTAAGCCATGTATTAAAATTACCATTAACAGTGGTGGTGGTGATTTGTTTTCTGGAATCGCTGCTATGAACATCATTGAAAAATCCCGTGTGAAAGTAATAACCGAGGTTCAAGGAAGTTGTTGCAGCGCAGCAACTTTCCTTTTGCTCGCTGGTCATGAGCGTCGCATGGGTAAAGATGCATTTGTTTTGATTCACCAAATAACGACTGGTCAGTTTTGGGGAAAATTCCAAGAACTTAAGGCTGAGTGCGACAATTGTTCTAAGTTTATGAAGAGAATTGAAACAGTTTATCGAACAAAAACTAAAATACCCGATAAACTATTTAAAAAGATGATGAAGAGAGATGTCTTCATTGATTCGACTGAATGCATTAAACATGGAATCGTTTATGAGATTGCTTAATGGTCACATATCTTTTATAGAGATACATAGACATAAGTATTATAATAATAACACTAATCGTATTTAAATCAAACTTTATAGAAGGAGGTGGAGCTTGAAGTCTCTTCATTCTTTCATAATCGACAACCGCGTATGTCATTATTAAAGAGTAGAGAATATAATTTAGCAATATGAACCGTATTGCTGTAGACATCGATGAGACCCTTCTTCACTTTCTTCCAAACATGGCAAAGTTCCACAAGATGGAACTGCCACATAAGAAGTTTAGATATGTCTACAGAAATATTTTTGATATAACCGAGGCTCGTTCAAAGAGAATGGTTATTGATTTTTATAATTCCCAAGAGTTCCATGATTTGGAACCAATGAAGGGTTCTCAAGAAAAACTATTGGAATTGAGGAATAAATGTTCAAAACTTTATGTTGTCACTGGAAGACAATATTATGTAAGACAAAGAACTGAAGACTGGATTGAAAAACATTATCCTGGTATTTTTGATGATGTTGTATTGACAAACAGTTATACGATACATGAAGTTTCTAAAGTTGATATTTTCCGTTCTCTAAATATTGATACCGTGGTTGATGATGATTCCATGGTATGTTTAGAAAGTGCAAGAGCTGGTATAAAAGCATATAATTTTACAAATGACCCTGTTTATCCCTGGTATGAAGAATATGAATATGCTGACTTTTCATTAAAGAGTTGGGATGACATTGAAATTGTATAAAGGTTTAGTTTGTAATGAAAATATATACAAATTGAAATGTCTCACGCTATTGTTGGTTCCGATTTGATTGCCAGGCAAGTCCTGTTTAAAATGAATAAGAAGAACAATGTTCCTTTTATCACTGCAAACAGAAATCCCAACTTTGTTAGTTATGTGAAGGATATGAAAACTCCCAGAACTATCGTATCTACTGAAGATTCAAGTTTGTATCTTCAAAACATTTCTACAAACCTCCAAAAGGGAGATACTTTTATTGACCTTTCACCCGAATATTACAAAAATATTCGTTTGAAGGAAGATATTTTCAAACAAAGAAAAATTAAGTATATCTCTGGAGCAGTATCTGATGCAAGTGCTGTTTTTAGTGGAAACAGGGATGTGTTCAATAACGAACTCCCCTTTTTATCTGACGCGTTTCACACATGTACTTATGTGGGTGAAAAAGCAGAAACATCTCAATATATAATGATGGTTCAAAACGCAATGAACGATACAATGATCCAAGGTCTTCATGATGTATTTTCTTATGGAAGTTATGAAACAAGTAAAATGATTGATTTTATCCAAAGTTGTCATGGTTCTGATATTGATGGTAGAGTTTTGAGAACTTTCAAATTCACTACTAAAATGATTAAGGACCCGAGATTTAGGGAGTTTTCTTTTGAATCTAAAATTCCATGTCCCGTCATTAATTCTTCTAACGAATTTGCGGATTTCATGAATTACAGAAAATATATTTCAATGCAGACTTCAAATAATTTACACTATAACGAGGAGGTTGCGAGAAACGCACTTCGTTTCGTCTTTGCCGCCGTTATACTGGAAGGAATTAGTATTCTTCAAAGTAAGCCTATCCCAATTAAGCAATCATATGATTATTTATCAATGGGCTCTTCAATTAGGTGTGATATGTTTAGAAAGTCCCAACTTGAACTTTATGATATTTTGAGCGACACTGAACACGATGCTCGTATGTTTTTGATGCAATGTGTTTCCGTGAGCATTCCATGTCCTGCCGTTCAAGCAGCTTTGAATCAACACGACAGTATGAAATACTATCCTGTTGAACTTATTTAAATGTCGCACGACACCATATTTCATTTATGTTTCCGAATGGTGAATATTCAAACAACAAGTGCAACAAAAATCCAACAAGGAAACTAGAAAGTGCAATAGACGCACCCGCAGCTTTTATCATGTAATACCCAACATAACTCAATAAACCAACAATTATCGCCTCTGGAAAAACTGTAGTTATAGGTCGACCCATTTATAATTTAGTAATATTATTTTTTGTGATTCTATATTTACCTGGTTTTAATCGCTTAATGTTATTTTTTTTCACTTCATTACGAACAAAATTTTTTAATTCATTTTCACCTTTGTTAATTATCTTTTGAATAATACCTTTTTTAGTATCACTTATTTTATCCGTTACCGGTTTTAAAAGCAGTGAAAGTTCCTTCTTTTTATTTTCTGGCATATATTTCTTTAATTTATACAGGTTTTCTCTTTGTCTCATTAAATTATTATACATAGCCTGTCTTTTTTCTAAAGAAATATTTTGAACTCTTTTGCCTTTTTGGCTATTAAATTTTTTCTTTATAATTGAAAATGTCAAATATGCACTATTTGTATCATTTTCTATATTTTTAAGGAGGTTTTCAATACTCTTATCAGTATAATTATAATTTTTCTTAAGAATATTTATTATTTTATTTTTTTCTGTGTTATTAGTTTTAGTTTTTTGTATTCTAGCGAGTGTTCTTATTCTGTTAAAAATGTTATTTTTACTCTCATTATTCAACCTCTTTTTAGTCTTTCTAATTTTTTCTGTTAAGTGTGCTCTTGATTTTACTAGTGCACGTTTAATTTCTTGATTCGAAATTTTTGGAGTGATTGAGACAATATTGTTTCTTAATTTATATAATAAATATATATCATTTGTTTTTTTTCCGGACAATGACTTAACTTGATTATTTAGTTCACGACCAATTTTGTTATAGTTCTGATTCATCTAAAATAAAGTTATATTTTAATTATGAAGTTCTCATTATATAACAAAGTGAATAATAAGGTGGTATATTTTCATGCGCCGAGCTGCTTCCTGCGTTGTTAGTATTAATGTTAAAGTTCACAGTAGTGTTAAATGTATGATTGTGATCTCCCGTACTATTTGTGGGATAACTTTGGGTTCCCCGCCAACATGAATATGGTCCCCGTCTTCTCTTTGTTTCTTCGGTTCTAAATAAATAATTGTGTGTATGACTTCCTCCATCGTCGGTGGATGAGACTAATGTTGGATTAGAGTAACTAAAACTGTGTGTATGACCTTGAATCTGAGCTGAGGTTAGAGACACTGTAGCTGAACCACCTGTAGCCCCGGGTGCATAACTGTTTCCAGCCCCAACCACAAATCTATCACGCAAATCGGGGGTTCCATTAGCTCCATCACATAGAGACCAATATGTTGGAACAGAAGCCGCGGAACCAGACCATAAAACTATCATTCCTATGGGTGCTAATTGAACAAGCTCTCCGTTCGAGTAGAAATTACCTGATATGTTCGCATCCCCTCCTGACATTGTTTGTGATGTATCACAAATAATTGAACCATCGGCTGTTATGTTTCCATTAACAATTATATCACCAGCTGCATATGCAATTCCAGTTCCATCTCTCACAACGATTGTTCCAGGAACTGCGGCAACGTTCGCATTTAAGTCCCAAGTTCTTGCTACACTACCGTTATATTCATTGTCATTAATCATGTATCCATTTGATAATATCTTGTTGAAATGACCAGTTATTCCACTCGCGTCGATGGATGCAATTTCTACATCATTTTTTCTAAATGAAATTTTTTCACCAGTGGGTGCATTAAGGAATGTATTACCACCACTACCTGCACGCAATGCGTAGTTTCTTCTAGACATGTGGTCTAAGTGTGCAAATGAAGGAGTAAGTGAATGGAAATCGTCATATCCAATAGATGCTCTACCTATATAATTTTTGTAAATATCTGTGTTATAATTTACACTCATATTTGAATCACCTTCCATGCTTCCACAAACATGGAGTTTCATGTTAGTACCTTTGGGTGTTAGAACAGCAACTCCTTGATTATCATCCGTATAAGAAAACAAAAATTCTTCACCAAGTTCTGAATAACCCATAAGAACATTACTCACAGGTCTATGCATAATAACACCCATATCCAAAGAACCCAAGAGGTTGTTATTTGCCAAAAGAAGAATATTATCATCAATGACAAAATCTGTGGAAGAAACAGTTGAGAAATTACCAGTCACAATTAAGTTGGCCGACAAATATACATTACCTGTTTCATCCATATAAAATGTATTCATACCAATAACTTGATTGTTGTTTGTGTGTGATAAAATAGTTGCTCTTATTTCCGGTTCAATTTGTTTTCTCACCGGTGTAAAGTATAAACTATCACTTTTTATTGGTGTGTAATCTTGTCCAGTTGCGTTTACTAATATTGAATTTGCAGTATTAACACCTCCTTTATAACCTATTGTTATAGAATTTGAAACATAATTGTTTGCATTTGAACCAATAACAATTGTATGTTCAGCTTGACCAGTTGTAGCGGCCTCCGAACCAATAGCAATAGAGTGGGTCGTTTGATTTAAATGACCAGCCTTGGGACCAATCGCAAAACAGCGTTCTCCTTGTGTTTTTCGACCAGCTTCCAAACCTATCGCTACGCTGTCAATACCTTGTTGACTTTCACCAGCAAATGTTCCGATGGATGTGGAATTTGCCCCTTGGCTTGTATGTCCCGCTTTAAATCCAATTGAGAATGAAGCCACATCTTTTGTATCACTTCCTTCTTGTTGACCAATAACTGTCGCATATTGTGATGTATTATCAATACCAGCTTGATATCCAATGGCAAATACTTGTTCTACTTGGAAATTTTTACCCGATTCAAAACCAATAGCAACAGAATTATTATTTTGAGATGAATAACCAGCAGAATGACCAATGGCAATAGAATTTGACCCTTGGTTTGAGTAAGCAGCTGTATTACCTACCGCAATAGATGTTTCACCTTGATTAGATTTAGCAGCTGCAATACCAATAGCAATTGAACTTGTATTTTGAAGCACATTAGCAGCTTCATGACCAATGGCAACTGAATAATCACCTTGTGTATTTGCACCTGTTCCGCGACCAATAATTACGCTGTAGACCCCTTGTTTCAATTCAGCAGAAAGGTCGCCAATTGCCACAGAGTTTGCACCTTGTTCTTGAACAGCTACATTTGTCCCCACAGATACAGAATAATCACCTTGACCCACTACACCGGACCTATATCCTATGGCAACTCCAAAATTATTTTGGCCTTCATTACCGGCACCATAAGCCAACGCAATCGCATTTGAACCTTGATGCGTTTCTCCCGCTTGGATGCCTAAGCCAACAGAGAACATTCCTTGACCCATGTTTCCTGCTCGTGAACCAATAGCAATAGAATGAGTAGCTTGAGCAAATTGACCAGCTTCAGAACCAATAGAAATTCTATCAGTATTAGATGATATGTCATCTGGTTTAATACCACCAATAATGACAGAAGCACCCAATGGAGAATCTATTATACAATCACCATTTGATTTGAGGTTTGATTCGACAACAATAGATTCTATTGTGTTTGAAAAAAAAGCAATGTTTGTGCAAATGTTTCCATTGTTGATTACATTTTCCAAATTTGTTGACAAATTAGCGAGTTGACTACCATCAGCTATTATATAAGCTGATTCAATATTACCACTTGTCCAGAGGGTTGTTAGGGTTCTATCATCCATCCAAATGTTTGTGCTTATATCCACGGAGTGCACAGGAAATTCATTCGCAATACCGATATTTGATTCAGTCACAAAACTCGTTGTATTGTTTACATATCTTACCGTGTTTGAACTTGTATTTCCTATATTTGTAATGTAATTAAATGTAGAGGTTTCGGAACAAATTGGAATATTACTCAAATATCTACCATCTCCACGAAAATAATTACATTTAATATTCCCAGAAACCATCAATATTTCATCTACACCCGCAGTATCTTGAACATAACAGTTTGTTCCAATGTCTAAACTATGAACTGGGTCGGTATTACATATACCAACATTTGCAAATGATACAACACCTGTATTAGGATTTGTAAATTGAACAATGTTTGTTGTTGTATTGTCATAATCACTCGCCGCTTGCAATTCTGTTGTACTTGGAACACTTGTCATTAAATTACCATCACCATAGAAGCCAATAGCTACAACAGTTCCATCAACCACCAAAACATTAGGTCCATTTTCATTCACACGGAATTTTGTTCCGACATCTAATGTATTCACTGGATTTACATTTGCGAAACCTGCTCCACCAATTGAAAAATACGCAGACATGGGGTGATTAAAATGAACTGTGTCATCAGTTGTATTACCCGTAGCTGACGCAGTTTGTAAATTTGCGAACCCATAAACATTTCCTACTTTTTTACCCTCCCCAATAAAAAATGGCGCTTCAATATTTGATTGAGACAAAAAGTTTCCGGAAGTATCTAAATTACCATCCACATACAAAACATTTGAATTCACAAAATAATTGCCAGTGTAATTAGCATCTATCAAATTTGCATCATAATATAAATTACCATCAACCACATTAGCAATAAATAGTTTATTACCAATTGCGTCATTTATAAAAACATTTGAACCAATATCTAATGTGTGAATTGGATACAAGTTATGTATACCCGCAAGATTTGTAGTCGTGAAAGATGTATCATTAAAAAAATCAATCTTGTAAGCAGCATTTGAACCTCTACTCATAATATCATTCAAATCGGATGTCATAACAACATTTGTAATCAAGGGACCCTCACCAACAAATTTAGTCGCTACAATACCACCACGCACAATAAGAATATTTGGTGAGTTGTCATATATAGAAATATTTGAACCAATATCCAATGTGTGAACTGGAGCTATATTAGCAATCCCCACCCGGTCGCTCGTGACCAAACTTACGTCCGGGTTGAGAAATTCTATAGTCTCTGCCGTGACATTATTCACAAACACAGACATAGTATTATATTAATCACATACCTTTTTTTTTCAATTAATCACACACGTTCAATCCACTCTTTTATAAATTTACAGTAGTCTGACATTGAATGGTCGCTGATGCCTTGCGTTATTCTGAGTGGGTTTCTACACATGTTGGCGAGACCTTTTTTGAATGATTTCCATGGGTTGGGGTTTTTTATTATTTCTCCTTTTCTATCAATGAAATATAATTCACCCAAGTGTCTATAATTCATCCATCTTGGAGGTATTCTTGGAACAATATCTCTATCATTTACAAACCGATAGAAAACATTGTTTTTTTCAGCAGCCTTTTTCCATTTTCTTGTTCCAACTCTTGGACACCCATAATTGTAGCAAATAGAACCCTTCAATCGACTCGCTGCGATACAACTCATCGCACCCCCAAGGGAATGTCCACAAGTGTATATTTGTTTATTTTTACTGCGAGAAAGCCATTCAGTTATATCGGACCAAAGAGTATCAACTTCATCCCTAAAACCAGTGTGCACTCTTCCTTCTTGTATCCCCTCGTAATCCCTGCCATGAAAGATATTTAAATCAGCTTTAATATCATTCGTCGTAGTTGGTTCAGTCCCCCTGAAAGATAAAACAATGTGGTCACTGTTTTCAAAACCATAACATTGGGCACCAAATTTATCAAAGAATTTTACATTCTTGTATCCACACTTTTCCTTAACAACATCTTCTGTGTTGTATGCAAGTTGTGATAAATTAGCTAAATGTAACGCATTTTCAAAACTAAAACTTCTTGTCAATTTCATTTTATTATCTGTAAATATATTAAATGCATTTGACGAGAGCAAGGGCACTTTATATTGCCGTAAAGGATATCAAATATGTATTATTACAGGGTAGAATACACATTGTAGGACAGTTTATTTTTGAAAATGTGAATAAATTTGTTTTGAAATTAAAAAAAAATAATTCTAAAAAGTAGTTATGACACCACCTCCTACACCTCGGTTGCGGAGAATAAGGACCCCTAGGGCACCAATTGAAAATTCTCCACCCTCAGGTAGTGTGAGAAGAAGACTCAATTTTACGAGCCCGCCTAGACAAAGTCCAGCTACTTCACCGGCCTCACCAAGTCCAAGAACAAAATTAAAAAGACTCCAAGAAGTTCAAAAAAAGAACTATTCTAAATTATTTTCAATGTTGAATGAAAATAATGTAAATCATGTATTGCTAAATTCAAATAATAATTCAAAAAATTTAAATCGTATAAAAAATCCAATATTTTTATTGTCCGATGTAGCTGCAACTAGAGATGGTAAAATTAAACATGTATATTCAAGAGAATATATTGAAACATTTTGGAAAAATAGAACAATATTCAAAAGTCCCATGACTGGATTAATGTCTCATCCAAAACTTATTGTTAAATTTGACAAGAAAAAACATTTGAATACACAAGTCATTTCAGATTCTAGATTGACAGAAATAAAAGAAAATGAAAAAATAATATCTAAAACTTTGGACCCAGGTATTTATGAAAAGGAATATTTTGTATCAAATATAAAAGGTAAATTGCCTTACGCAATGAAATTTATTAAATATGTTCGCGATGAACACAAAACTATAAAATATATATTACATGGTTTACCCTACTCCCTTCACCTAACCACCTTTGTCACATTTACAAAAGGTGAAATTGATAAATTAATTAGAATTGATAAAATAAGAACACCCAACATCATAAATTTTATTGAATATCGTAAAAGTAAAAACATCAATCCATATGACATCATGAGAGCAGAAGCTGGGTACACTCTCACAGGTATATATATTGTAAGTAAAATAACCCATGAGTTTAGACAAATGAAAGCATTTAAGAAACAATATAATAAATCTAAAAACATGATAATTGAAAAATATAAGCCACAAGGATTTACAAATGAACAAATTCACAAGGCATTTTCTCCTATAGATAACTTATTCAGACGCGAATTAAATAATTAGTAATTGAATAAAATATTCAATTACAAAATATAATATTTTTTAGAAACTGAAGGTGTGTGTCCAATAGTTTCAGCTGTTGCATCCACAGCTTTCTTTTCATCACCATCAAATTTCTTCATATGTTTTTGAAAGAGTTGCATACTTCCAGCAGTTCTGATATCTTTTATTTGTATTTGACTGTTTCCAGTTATTTTTCTTAAAAGATCTCTAACTCTATCATGCGTTGAATTACCTGAGAGAAGGGGCTTTTTTTGTTTCATAATTGCACTGTGAAGAGTTTTGTCCTTGACAGAATATAATCTTCTTTGACCACTCTTTGCGGTAAAATCAAATGTTAGGGTTTCCCCGTCTTTATTCAACTTTACATGTTTTCTCTGAAGGGTCATGGCACCCAAAGCATTTTCATTATCTCTTGAACCTGAACGAAGATACGCTGTTATAATCATTCTCAAAGTAAGTGCGTCATCCCAATATTTATTTTTGGGGTCTCCTAATATTTTAGTAGTTGCACTTCTTATTTTTGAAAAATCTATTTGTGATGAACGTTCTTTTCTCAACTTTCTTTGTTTATCCAAAAATTTTTCATGATAGTAATAATGTTTTTTACCGTTTCCATCTATGGCAGTTGCTTGTAGTTTATCATCAGCTGAATAAACATTTACATCTGTATAGGCGGGTGGTATTCCAATTTTTCTACATCTTATTTGTTCAGTTTCAGAAACTGGACGATTGCCCTTATAGAACACTCCACGCTTGCGTGTGATCATCTAAATTAAAGAAATAATTTTTTATTTATTAAATGGGTATATTACATGTCCAAACGGTAAGTCATATATAGGACATACTTGAAAATTATAAGCGTTCTCAAATTTCAAATTAATCAATTACTTTTTACATATGGACTACATATCTAAAAAGTAAGATACTCCCACCGAGTATTGATCTCGGGATATGACTTTGTTCATATATATGATTTTACTCATATTTAAACATAATTTAAGTTATTATAAGAATCATGTGATCACCATTTCACTATAGGAGCTTCAATTTGAAGGTGGGCGAGCTTCCTGCTTCCCATATTATACTGTGGTGTTCGCTTTAAGTAATTACAATCTTTCTGATATATCGTCATACTTGTTTTTTCTTGTTTGTAGGTTACCTATTGTTGGGCTTAAAACAAGGGATGGTTGGGATGGTACTTCTTGTTTTCCCTTTGGTTCAAATTTACAAACATCTATGACACTTAGACCATTACAAATATCTGGTTTATTTATTTTATCTGGAAATTCTTTATTGAAATCTTCAATACTTTCTGGTGGTATATCTGGAGATTCTGAGAGTAGTCTATCATACTCTTCTTTGCATTTATTGACAAAATCTAATACCGGTGCTCTATCTCTTGGATCAAGGGAGAGTTCTAAATCAATACTTCTGTAGAATTTTGCGTATTGAATACACATGAGGGAGTGTGCCTCAGAAAGTTTTTGACTTTGACTGAATTTCGCGACGGATGTAAGGATGCCACTTATAATATTTAGTGTAGCAAAAAAGTATTGGAATAGAAGAATCGTTAACCTTTTATCTGGTTCTGGTTCATCTGGACTTAGCACTGCAAAGCCACCAACTCCGGTTATGCTTGATATTATAATGCTTGGCAATGTCAATTTGTTTGATATTTTTTTTAATCTAATGCGAGCATTGTTATGTAGCCATCTGTATCCAGCCGCTCTTTCAGCCCATTTGTATACAAGGGCTTCTTGTTTTGCACACCATTCAGGTTTGTCGCCCATATGATTATTAAAGAAATTAAAAATAACATACTATAGGAGAGTATGTGTGACGTTCCCGGTCCTAGCACAGCTGGGGTCATTGCCCTCAATGCCATTGGGGGTCAAGACGTTCATCTCGTAACAGATGATGTAGAGAAATCTATATTCAAATATGATGAGATAAGACACACCGATTACACGAGATTTTATAGAACTACGCGTATTGATAATAGAACAAAACAGAAATATTGGCCATTTGGTCAAGAAGGTAATATTATCAAGGTCACAATGAACCCTCAATCCATGGGTGATTTGTTGGCTAATATGTATTTAATGATTGAGCTTCCTCGGTCTATATACAGTAGATATGTTGGAAACAGTATAATAAAGTCAATAGCTTTCAAGGTTGATGGTATAGAAGTTGAAAAAATTTTTGACGATTGGCAAGTCATTTATAACGAGATGTATTTAGAGACAAGTGAACAAGCTGCGAATGATTATTTATTGAATCGAATGATGTTTCCAGTGGACTGGAGAAGAAATGATGAAAAGGCACGATTAAATGCTAAAGGGGCATTTTCTACAATTCCAACTCTAATCCCACTTCGCTTTTTCTTCTCTAGAAAGTATGCTCAATCAGAATATGATGTGAATAAGCCAAATCGTCCATATCTTCCATTGTGTGCCATGTATAAACAAAAAATTATTCTTGAAATTGAATTCCATAGTATTTGGTTTTTTAGTAAACCAACAACAAGCTATGCAATTTCTGAACCAAAATTCTTGAGAGCAACAGATTTTGATTTTCCAACTCTTAATGAATTCAAGATTATAACAGAGGAAATTACATTATCTCCAGAGGATAGATTGTTTTATGTCAAAGAGAAATATGACTTGTTGGCTAATTTAGTGTTTAAAAATCCAATCATTGAATCAACCCCTGGTGATCCAATTATAAAAAATAATTTAACGCCATCTATTCCAGTTAAAGCTATTCACTGGTTTGTGAGAAGAAAAAAGTTTGAATACGAACTACCAGTTGAGATGGATATACGGGATTCAGGTTTTCCAAGAGAATATAGTAATACCTATGTTTCAGATGGTGTAAACTTGATTGATAGTCGTTTCCGTTTTGAGAGAATAAAGAATGCTAAAATTTTCTTAAACTCTTTAGATCTTCCAAATGTTTCATTGGCCGATCATAAATATTTCAAATACTACATTCCTTTACAATCAAGATTAACATGTCCACAGAAAAACATTTACACATATTCCTTTGCAATGACACCGATTAATTCTGGGCCGACGGGAACCCTAGATTTTTCTAATTTTAATTCTGATAAAACATTTTTAAATGTTGAGATGTATGGTGGTAATTTTTCAGTAAATGGTTATAGAATAAATCTGGATGGTATAGTTGATTCTAATGTAGAAAGATTATCAGAAACTTACATTTTATATATTTATTACACCGGTCTTAAAATGTTCTCATTTGAGAATGGCTTCATGAGTGAAGCAACATAAAAGAGAGAGTGTTGTATAATAATAAACTACCATGAGGACAGGTTTTGCGCTTCCACATGAAAACCCCGTTGGGGACAACATGATTCAGACAATGTTTGACCTTATCCAGCCGGTTTTGGAAAAGGGAATGATACTTGCTGGTCAATACGCAAAAGCCTGTGGTCGTGATACGATGCTAGATGAAGATGTTGAATATGCAATGAAATATTGCATTATGTATAAGGTTGGTGAATCTAGTGGCTCAATCTTCCAAGACGAGGATGATATCGAGGTGGAAGAAGAAGAAATTGAGATTGTAGACCCCGAAGATTGTCCAGAGTTCAAACGATATTCAGGAGATGATTCGCAAATGAAAAGAGTCAACGATGCATACGATGGATGGAAAGATTGGGAACCTGAAAGCCCTATCCAAGAAATATTAAAAAATGCATTAGATAATAATGAGTTCTAATGTGGCTCCAGAAGGATGGAACTTGTCAGAGTATAAGGAATTCAAATACATAGACGATGACACGGAGAGTGAATGTAGTGAATACTCATATTTCGAAGAATATTCTTCAGTAGCAATCAAAAAACCTCTGAAAAAATTTAACAGTGTAATGACTAAGGAAGAATTTGACCCAGAATAATTTTCTATATTTATTGTAAAAATGAGCACACAAGAAGTCGTTAAGTCCGTGGCTTCCGAACTTGAAATTCAGTCCCTCAATGCCATTGTCGGTGGCTTCGCTTTCGCCGCTGCCTTGTCTTGGATGGACCTCGTCCGCTTCCTCGTGCAATTGATTGTCCGTGTGAAGAACAACGGTGGCGCCCACTACGCGTTGACCGCCGTGTTGACCACCCTCCTCTCCATTGCGGTGTTCATGGTTGTCAAGACTATCAACAAGAGGGTCAAGACACCAGAACAACCAATCTACGCGGTTACTCGATAGGCGGTTTTGGAACTGTCTTGGGTTTAGCGATAATGAGAGTAAAAACGCCCATAAAAACTATGACCCCAATAGCAATGTATACTTTATACATTTCCCATCTATCAGCATCCTCAAACTCGGGCATGCTTATTGGTGGAGGCAAAGATACATCCCTCGAAACCTTAGGTATGACTTTTTCTTTTGAACAATTTATTTTAAACTTCAGCGTGTAATTGCAATTTCTGAAATCATATGGAATAAGTTTTCCGGCGCTTGAATAAAAGAATTCCATTCTCAAACTCTGTAAAGTAGTTTGTTTACCAGAATTAAAACAGTGTTCAACAAGGTCATTACCACCTATGAATTTTGTGCGAGCACCTTTCCCTAGTTGAATTTTACCCGTGTAGTATGGTTTGTGGTAATAAATGTCTTTTCCGTATATATCTGAACCAGAACTGAGTCTTAAAACTAGAGCACCTGGACCATTAAAATTTACAGCTCCTGACCGAAGGGTGTTCCCACTTGATGATACATCGGTTGCAGTAAAACCCATAACTTCATGGGGTGTTGTTTCATCATTATTAATATCATAACCATTATGACCACTTTTAAATTTAAATGTAAAATCAGTGCTTCCTGTAAAGACGAGGGAGTATGTATTACTATCAAATGATACACCTGTCACGTTTGAAGAACCTACGAGCTTTGTCTGTAAATCTTGTGCAAAAACATTACCATCTGAATAATTTTTTTCATCGAGTGTTATGATAGTATCATCCACCTGAAAACTTTTATTTGTTCCACATATATCCATTTGGGGAATCAAAATGTTTCCCGATGTGAGTTCAATTTTAGAGACTTCATAAATTTCGTTTTCTAAATAAATTTCGAGATTGGAAACATTTGGATACAAAACTGCATCTCTGTCACCACTATCGACATCTAAAACGTAGTAGTCACTCATTAAAATTTAGGGACATAATTTTAATGAATGTTAAAACATACATATTGAAATAATAATTTAGTTGGAAAGTGTCTGTGCAAGAGGGTTGTTCTTGAGTTGTCTCTTGGCCAATTCCAAATCGAGTTTGTTTTCTTGTCCCTTGTATGGGTTGAGGTCTTGGTATTTCGACTTGACATATTGTTGTGTCCATCCCGCGTTGGCTGGGCCAGTGTATCCATCCAAACGATTGTTGTCTGAACGAACAGCTGTGACCATACCGTGCGCTTGGAGTGGGTTGCCACGAACATTCATGCGACCAGCGTTGGCACCTCTGTTTTGGACAGTGGCACGACGATCGCTTAGGCGCAAACCATAGCGAGCGAGTTCCGCTGGAGTTCTGACTTTATTACCAGCAGCCTCCGCGAGGGTGGAGTTCTCATAGGCGCCGTAGAAGCTTGAAATGCCTGGAGCAGCGTTGTCCATATAAGCGTATTGGCCATCGGCAATATCAGTTTTATTTCTAGTTGGACCTTGGGCAAATGAACCGTGGGCAACAATTTTCTTGGCTGGAGCGTATTGAAGACCATCTGTTCTGGCGCCAGTTTCTGAACGGTTTGTGGTTCGCATAGTGCGCTGTTGGCTTGAACGAACGGTGACACCACTCATTGGACCGCCTGGACCCTGAGCCCTACCCAACACTGGGGGGCGTCGTTCTGGGAGGAAAGCGGTCTTTTCTGGCTTGTTGTTTCCAACAGTTGGCCTGTTCTGACCACGTCCACCGCGTGGGTCAAAGCCTGGACCAGCACGGCCTGGAAGAGTTGTCAATCGGTAAGCACCAACATTTTCTGGTATAGCACGGAACATTTGTTGGAAACCACCGACCGCTGGAACATCAGCTCCAACACCCAAACCTGGGCCAACTTGTTGTTTTGGTATGGAAGCAAGGTTGTTATGAACATTCAAACCAGTAGCAAATCGGTCTTTCATGTCCAAAACTTCGCCACCACTTGAACGGGTTTGTGGCACAATATCGGCAAAAGTAGCTGTTTCAGCAACCTCTGGGCTTGTGAGTTGTCTTTCTTCACTATTTATCTTGAAATCCGTATTTAGATTGATTTGTTCAACGTCCACCTTGGTCGCGTCTTTAATCTTTGAGGGACCTGGTCCCCCCTGATTCAATATTTGTTGACTGGAAGAAAGGGAGACTGGGTTTTCAGCCAACATTTTTCCAGTATATACCAAACCTAATAAAGCTAAAACAGAGACGGGGTCAGCCATTTAGTATTTATTGATATTTTTTATTGTATCGTAAATCAAACAAATCGTTCTGAAGTTCCGCACGGGAGCTTCGTGGTTCATATAAATTGGGAAGAGAGGGAGCAGGCATGGATGCATCAAGTGGGAAATATTGTTTCTCGTAGTTGTTGACGACAACCTTGCCGAAGCGAGTAGTGGCTTGTGGACGGAGTTCATCGGACACTTCAATTAAAGCAGCTGGAGAACCCTTACCGGCCATATAAGGCGCTGTTCCGTAAAGCATTGTGTTTGGTCGAGAACCAAAGTTTTGCTCACGTGCACCTTCGGGGTAAGTAAAAACATGTTCGATTGCGGAATTTGTGGGGAGCGCTGGATTTTGGATTCTTTGCAAATCTGGCTGTAATTGATATTCCATTTACTAGTTACTAAGAATATTTATCCTCGCTTATTTCCGATCATGTCCAATCCACCAAATTGAGAAAGTTGGGCACCTCTCGCGTCTGGGCTACAAGTGGAACCATCGCTCTTGCACATGGGTCCAAACTTGGGTCCATACAACCATTCGGCAAATCCTGTTTGATCACCTGGAATTGTTGTCACGGGGGAAGACACAAACTGACGGGCAGCTGAGGCTCTCTGCTGAGAAGGAAGTGGAGAACGAGAGCGTCCTGCATCGTATGGGAGTGTATCATTCAAAGCCTTTGTAATCAATGGGGAGACACTTTCGGAATAACAAGCTGGGGGTCTGTTGGGGTTGGCGTAATCAGACATCAAAACATTGGCCATGGGATTGTCATAAGTTGGAGCTTGGCAATTACCACGAGCAATGTCATCCGCTACTGAAGGCCTAAACATATTTTCCTTGACCATATTTGACTTATACATAATGTATAAGATGGCCAACATCATGATGCCTAAAACAAAGATACGGACATCACGGCGCAATAAATAAATCAAACAAGAAGCGTATATAATAAACCTAGAAGTCGCATTCACTCGCTCCTCTGAAGTTTGTGAAGCAACTGGCCAAAATTCAAAAACTTTGTTAACATCAAAAAGAATCTTTGGATCATCGAACCATGTTTTCTTTGGACCTTCGAACAAAGGATTCATTTATTATATAATAGCCATTTATTTTTTCATCATACCACCAAGGAAACCCGCCATCATTTTTTGAAGAGCGGCTTCATCGATGCTACCATCGCTCCCCTGCAATTTGTCAGCAGCATCCTTCGCCATGTTTTCAATAACACTCAAAGTTCCTTCTGGGACAGCTGAAATAGCTGTTCCCAACATATAGAGAGTCTGCATGTATTGCCAGATGGCATCCTTCGTCTTGACACTCGCGGAACCCCACAAGTCTTTAATGTTCAAGTCCTTCATAAATTCAATGTTTGGAAGGTCTTCGGTAATGAAAGTTTCATCCTTGTTGGAGATTTTAGTTGAATATGGACCAATGCTTCCCATGTAAGCCTCGACGCATTTACGGCCGTTCGCATCACGCAATAATTCAAACGACGTCATGAACTTCTTAATTCCTTTTTCAGTTGGAAACGCCCGGTGGAGTTCCGCGATGAATTGTCCCATCATGTCGTTGAAAGCAGAGACAGAAGCCATTTTTATACATATACTATAGGTTTTATCTTTAAGTTTAGAATGGCTCTGCAGAAAGCATCTCCTTTTGAGAGATGCCTTGGTCGACTATAAAGTAAACCATGACGGCATTAAGCACCGCTGGTTTCAAATAAGCATTTAGCTCTTTTTTTGGTTCATTATTCATTTGTTCCTTGATGTAAATGTACCCCGCGGTCAAAGCAGCAGCGACCAACGCGGCGCCCGTGGGGTCTCTAAGAGTTTCGGTGAGTTCCATTTACATATAACTGAGTTTTTTTGTTCGTTGTTCAGGGGCATCATCAAACAAACTTTCTTCTTCCCCTGGGGTGTCGTGGGTTGGGATTGTCTTAACACCAACCTCAGTTTCGAATGGAACCCCGGAAGATTCTTCAGACATTTGGGGTTCATCGGGCATTGTTTCACCCTCTTCTGGTTGAGGAGGAGCACCATCTGGATATTCATCTAAATTTGGACCCTCTGGTGGTTCATCCATCATACCTTCGCCTTCGCCCTCACCACCTTCAGCGTCTTCTGTATATCCCTCGACATCATCGTCGTCCACTGGATCGTGGTGGTCAACATCAAACTCATCCTGATTACTCGCTTGGTGCATGTAAGTAGAAAGAATGTCTTGAACTGGAATCAACTCCTTGATGGTTAATTCAATGCAACGACCAAAGCGTTGTGTAAGTTCGTCATCTCTGCGGTATTCAGATTGAACCTCGCTGAAAATATATGGGTCATTATACAAATCTTTTGCGGCATTGTTATACACGGTTTGAACAAACACTTCGTTAGATGGAAGCTTCAAAGAAAGCTTTTTAGTTCCACTTTGAATACGTACAGCAGAAAGAATTTTAACATTACTGACAAAAACAGCGGCCAACAAATCATTGAACCAAGAACAACGATTAACAATCTTATCGCTGTGTGATTTGGACATGGCATTAGACCAATTTGGAACTTCCTTCAAATATTTTTGAAACATTTGCAAAACTTTACGGTTTTTGGAAGCTGTTGTGGCTTCCTGAAACATAGCATGAAATACCTCTATCATAACTGGAGCTATGAGACGCACGAGTTGTTCCTGATATTCATTTTTAGCATCAACAAGCACGCTCAAGTTATTATCCATTTTATGATAAAAGTGTGTTTTTTTTAGAGTCGCATTACGCACTTTTTTTGTATTTGGCTGCCGCCTTTTTCAAATTCATGAAATTAGGAAGGTCAATATCTTCTTCTGGTTCTTCCTCAAGAACTTCTCTCTTTTTGGGTTTTTTCATATTAATGTTCCAAGAAACATAAATAGTATACAAGTCAATTATACTTACTTCAAAACCACCATTCTTAAACTGTCTCGCAAGATATTGAGCAGCCATTTCCCTGTCGAATGGAGGAAAACCAAAAACCACAGAAGGAACAGTAAGCATTGTATGCTTGTATCCCATCTCTGTGCTGAGCTTTACCTTTCTAGTAAATTGTTCGTAAATTCGATTGTATATCTCTTTACGAATTCTTTTACGCTCATAATCAACTTTTATCACATCGCTTACCCGCAACATGACATATTACCTAATATCTGCTATAGTTATTTTATGCACTGGTTGGACGCGGATCTGGCAAAATTTCTTCGAAATCACCACGAGTCAACAAGGTTGATTTTTTGATGGTTTCATACTTTGTGAAATTTTGTGTGACGCCGTCAGAGGTATAAGCAGAAACATCAGAAGGAGCATCAATTCCCAATGGTTGAGTTCGGACACCCAAAATCTTAGCGGTGTCATATTCAACATCAACAGTCACCGCAAAACCATATGTGTACCCCTTGTTTCTCACACACATGAACATAGCCCGCACAATCTGTTCATAAGTGGCAGAACCCTTGTATTGTTTAATGTCACTTGTCTCAATAATGTAAGCACAGTCATCAATTTTTTCGGTTATGTACTTGTTCGCATTCAAAATAATTGCTTGAAGATGGTGTGGTCCAACTTTCACTGGAACTTCCTGGTAATCAGAAATATTTATGAGAGTGTCGTTGATTACCAAATAATTGGCCTCCTTCTTGTACCCAGAAAATCCAAACATTTCTTTGTAGCCCTCCTTCTGGGTCATCAAGACAAATACCAGGACGAGCAAAAGCAAAAGAATATATTTATTCATTTAGTATTATGCGTTATTTTTTTTTGCAATTAAAAAATTAGGTAATACAAGAGATGGCCAGTGTTTTGATATATAGCCCCAAATGCAATCACAGCAATGACCTCATCGCATATTTGAATAAACATCCTGAATTCAAAAATGTAGTCAAATATCACAATGTAAATACACATGGATTACCTCCTGCTCTGAAAGATCGGGTTAGGTCTGTTCCAACTCTACTCACAAAAACAGGAAAGGTCCTCGTGGGTAAAGAAATACAAAACTGGTTTCAATCCCTTTTGCCCAACAAGGAAATAACAAATCTCAGTTTCGAAGGGGGGTTCAGCAGCACTTTTTCATCTATAGATGACGGAGAAGATGCATGCGATATTGGTTTCGATATTAATAATTATGGACAATCTCTCCAACCAGCTATGACTCCAGATTTAGAGAGAAAGATTACATCCGATGTGACAGATTCTTATTCTAAGCACGGAAATCAACCTAGTTAAAGAATTAGATAAATCTTTATGTAAATGAAGCTTGTTACTATTCAGGCTTCTGCCGTCAAATCATGCTTCGAAGTTCTTTCTGGTATATTAAACGATGTAAATATATATTTCAAACCTGAAGGTGTTTTCATAACAACCCTCGATACAGCGAGAACATCACTCATTGATTTACGACTTTCAGCAGAAAACTTTGAAGAATATGAATGTGAAGAACCAATTGTTGCAGGAGTAAACATTTCAAACACATTCAAACTTCTCAAGTCTATAACAAATAATGATATACTCAAACTTTCAATCAATTCCAAAGAATTTATGAATATTGAAATCATGAGTGAAAGCAAAAAAACAAATACAAGGTTTGAACTCAAATTGTTGGACATAAATGAAAACATTTATGAAGTTCCTGAAATTCCAATAAGTATAACAACATCCATCTCATCCGTTGATTTCCAAAGAATTTGTCGAGACATGACTAACATTGGAACAGATATTTTGATTAAAAGAAAAGGGAATATAATATCACTCGGATGTAAAGGGGATTTTGCAAACCAAGAAACTTCTATCGAATGCATTGAACATGTTGAAAAGGAACTTTCGGGAGAATATTCACTCAAGTATTTAAATATTTTCACAAAAGCGACGAGTATGTGTGCGATGCTACAGCTTATGCAGGAAGAAGGTAATCGTTTTTTGGTTATTAAATATAGTATCGCTAATCTAGGAGAATTAAGATTCTACTTGGCGACAAAGCTGAGTGAATCACAATGAGTTTTGAAACCCTTGACTTGACCCAAGGCGGTTGTAATAACCAAATATGGGTATTCTTTAGTCAGTGTCATCTCATCATAAGTAAAAATATCCCGGATAGGAATTTCTTCACCGTAAAAGTTATTCCTAGGACCGGCGTAGCGTTTTATTTTTTCCGTGACATCTCGAACAACTTCACAATCATCATTCATTAAACACGCACGGGTGATAGGTAAAAAAATACCTGTTGAATCATCTCGAGGTGGCCATGAATGTTCCACGCCTTCCGTGACATATTTGTAGACGCGATTGTTATAATAGTATTTTGTGCACACTATTGTTTTTGTGACATTTTTAGGAATTGGATGTTTTGACATATCAACATTTGTTATGTCAGCGTAGTGGTTGACATTATAATGGCTCCAATACTTTGATTCCTTGTACCAAAATTCACCGGAGACAATATAATCTTCTTCATCGGGGTCTATAGAATATTCAAGGGAACGATATATAATTTTGTAATTTCTGTTCTTGAAAAACAAACTATACTTTTCATATCCCCACAAAATAATAGAGGTTAAAAGATTAAGAAACATTATATTTAATGGAAGGTAATTTTTTAAGCAGATACAAAAACATTTTAGATGACTTTGAACATAAAATCAAACATGAACCCCATAATAAATCTCTTGTAGAAACGGAAATGGCCGACTACATTATTAGATGCATGCCTTACATGTCGAGACACACGGAAGAACAAGACACAAATGTATCAACAGACAATGTGTTTAATTGTAAAGAAACAAAGGGTCTCGAAAGAAAAGATATTTATCTAGACTATCTCGCGGAAGTTGAAAATTTAAATATACAAAGACCACAAACAAAAAAACAAGAATATTGTTCCAACTGCAATACATCAAATCTTTTATCGTTCCATGAAACAACCGATGTTGTATGTGGTGATTGTGGTCGAGTTGTAGACACTATAATTAGCGAAGAACTCACATATAGGGAAGAACAAGAATCAACAGAAAAAATTATTAATTATTCATACAAAAGAGAAAATCATTTCAATGAATGGTTGTCTCAATTCCAAGCACAAGAAATGACAAATATTCCACAAGAAGTCATTGACAATCTAAGAATTGAACTCAAGAAAATTAAAATTAAAAAACTTGAAGACATAACACATGCTAAAATTAGAAGTCTGCTCAAAAAATTAAAATTAAATAAATATTATGAACATGTTCCATATATAACAAATATTCTCAATGGTATAAATGCACCAAAAATGCCACAAGAATTAGAAGAGAGGTTGAGAATAATGTTCAAAGATATTCAAGCTCCGTTTGAAAAACATTGTCCACCCGAAAGAAAGAATTTTCTTTCATACTCATATGTTTTATATAAGTTTTGTGAACTCCTAGGGGAAGATGAATACCTAGAATATTTTCCATTGTTGAAGAGTAAAGAAAAACTATACAATCAAGATGTATTATTTAGAAAAATATGTGAAGAGTTAAGGTGGGAATTTATTCCAACAATTTAAAGAATAAGATGTAGTTTAGTGTAATGAATAAATACCTATATGTTCTGCGAGCATCGTTTTTTCACTTTAAGAGAGGAATAGAAGTTCTTTGGGAAGGACTTTTAAACCCCGAGAAATTTCAAAAGGAGGATATGAAACAAAATGAATTGTTAGTAAAACTTTTTCCAACTATAGTAGCAATGTCAATTATTAATAATTCAAAAAATCAATGATTGTATGGATAGGTGTGAACCCAAACATTGCATATCCATTTTTCACCACTCTTAACTGTGTCCCCAGAGTGTAGTGAAGAGTCAGAACCCCAACCATAATTGTTCAAGTTGTGGAATTTGAGCACATCACCGGCATTCAATTTATATGTCTTATTTAAATTTGGAAAAGATGTAGTTCCTCCCTCATAGTCATCATTCAATGCTATGAGGAAGGTAAACATTCTCTGATTAGCAAGCTGGTTATATTCACGACACCCCGCGCGAAGCATGCACGCATCGTGATGTGGTCTATAATATCCACCTGGTCTATACCTAACAACTTGTAAATGTTCACAGTTTCGTAATGGTCTATCACATTTACCCAAGCATCGCTTCATAACTCGTTTAACAACTGGGTCATTATTTGGATCTAACCACGCAGTATCACTCACTCTTATTTTACTTGTGTCTATATCACCATTTACACGAGAGGGCTTAAAATTTTTTTTAGCCCGCTCCATGATGTGTTGGCGTTCTTCTTCTGTTATAAAATCCCTGTAGACGCGAGGTTTTTTGTATGTTGGAATCAACAAATACAAAAATATTATAATTGCAATAACATAAATTATTATCATCTATTATATAATTACATTATTTTCTAAAGGACCAATCATATGTAAAATAAGGAACAACACAATTGTATCTTTTACTAACCATCTTTAATTCCCTTGATGTATATGAAACTAATTTATCTAATGTATTGTATATTTCCTCTTTCTTATTTTTATCTAACACAAATTGTCTTAATAAATCACCACTTGTATCTATGAACATTCTTAATACATTGTGAATGTCTCTTTTCTTTTCCCTAGATTTTTCTCGTCTTTGAATTTTCTTTTTATAATCAATCTCTGACAGCTCATTCAACATGTAAGATATTCTCAAATCTTTGTTGTCTTCTTCAGTTATGTCATAATAATATCTCAACTCTATTCTCTCTACATGTATAATTGCTCTATGAATGTTGACAAGTTTTCTATCAGTTTCATTGAGTGTCATTCTTTCAACTAAATATTTATGCGTGACACCTAAAGCACCACATATTTCATAAATGTCTGGAATACCCCCACATGGAATATCTGCATGGTCTCTACCTTGTAATCCATTTTGTAGTTTGAATTCATAATAATGGGGATTGTGAATTTTACCGGTGTCTATTCGTAAAGTAGCCCAGTCAAAGGCTGTGTGACACGATGGACACCACATCTGTCTACACCCTTCTATAAATGTAATCATAGTTCCACATGAAGGACATCCTTTCGTATCTTTTTTCAATAATTCCATTGTCTTAACTGCATCGGGGTTGCATTGATGTCCCTCCTCTTTTAATTCATTACAGGAATTACAAATGTAATTTTCACAAACACCGCATTTCCATTTAGTGCTAAGAAATCCTCGGCAATCATCGATGGGACACTTTCTAACAAATTTTCTTCGACTCTCCAAATCATCTAAAGAAACATTTGTGTTCCTAACAATATGTGCATTTTCAAGTAAAGTAGCACGCTTTATATAAAGTGTATTTAGTTCCCTGTTCATTTCTTCAATTTGTTTTTCGATACGACGCGCTTCTATTTCTCTTGTGACAAGAGGTTGGGTTTGGGGCATTAATATTTTTTCCCTTTCCAAGAGAACTTTTTCACGATGTTTTTTATAAACACCATTACAAAAAGTTTTTGTACAATATTTTGCTAGAAATTCCCTATTCCATAAATTTTTACAATTCATACAGTGAGGGTCCTGCATTGTCGAGACGAGATAGGATTGCACACACATTCTACAACATGAGTAATCACAATATGAACAGTCAATTTTCTTATGATTAGTTATGTTGTATTTATCACAACAAACTGAACAGTCCATCTTACAAAATCATGGACTCTTCCCTTTAAACTTTAATCTCACCCAATCTCGGTCTTCTTTGAAAATCTTTGAAAGTTTGGGATTTTTGTTTTTGAACAATATCATCAATACATTCAACTTTCTAAAAAGACCCAACCATGGCTCACCACTCCTAATAACACGCATCAATGCCCTGTGTCTTGCCAATGGCGACTT
>Ga0257114_1000460_pt1 | contig 32155 bp, 20 predicted proteins | sample SI112_10mmetaG_FD_190149 | JGI IMG/M metagenome (GOLD analysis project Ga0257114, IMG submission 190149) | Marine microbial communities from Saanich Inlet, British Columbia, Canada - SI112_10m | ecosystem: Environmental > Aquatic > Marine > Inlet | place: Canada: British Columbia | collected...
CGCGTCGCCCGCCGCGCGCGTCGCCGCCGTCGTCGTCCCGAAGAGCGCTCGAAAGATCCTCTCGTGGATGAACGTCTCCAGCGCCGCGCGCGCCTCCGCGCGCTCGCCCGCGCGCGGCGTCATCGCGCACCCCTCGGCGTTCGCCGTCCACGCGCGCGGCGTCCCCATCGTCGCGCGCAGCGCGTCGAGCGCCTCTCTCTCTCTCTCTCGCGCGCCCGTCCCTCGCGCGCGCACGCGCGCGAGCGGCGGCGCGCGCGTCGAGCGGCGGCGCCTGTAGCACACCACGTCGACCCCATCGCTCGTCGCGCGCGCGCACGCGTCGACGTCGTCGCCGAACGCCGCGCGCGTCGTCGTCGGCATCGAGTTCGTTACAGCGCGTCGCGCGATGCCGCGCGCGGCGGCGCTCGCGCGCGCGCGCGCGTCGTCGACCGTCGCGACGGACGCGCGACGTAGGCGTCGAGCTCTTCGACGCGCGTCGCGCGCGCCGTCGCGCGTCGACGACGACGCGGACGCGTTCGCGACGCTCGACGACGCGCGACGACGCGACGAAGCGCTCGACGCGTACGTCGCGCGCGTCGTCGAGGCGCGCGCGCCGCGCGCGAGCGACGTCGGAGCGATGATCGTCGCGAGCGCGAGGGCCGGGATCGAGCGCGGACGGGCGAGGCGGGGCGAGGCGGTGAGCCGCGAGGCGAGGATGGCGGCGGCGAAGGCGCGAGGCGACGCGGCGACGGCGTTCAACGCGGCGATCTCGGCGTATAATCGCATGGGAATGTCGGAATCGTGCGTGGCGTTGATGAAAATGATGCGCGATGCGCTCGACGTGGCGCCGGACGTGGTGACGTACGCGCTGTGCGCGAGCGCGTTGACGAGGGAGGGGAGACTTCGCGACGCGGAGGCGACGCTCGAGCGCGCCTCGGAAGCGTTGCGAAGAGGAACGCGGCCAAATAGGAAACAGAAGAAACGCGCGAAGAATGATGATGAATGGTCGATGGTCGTGTTGAGAGATAGCGACGGGATCGCGGCCGTTGTTAAGCCGGCGGGCGTGCTGACGCATCCCGTCGAAGGCGGCGGGAGTGAGCTCACGCTCATGGACGCCGCGCTCTCGCGCTTTGACGGACAGCTGAGCGATTTAAACGGCTTGGATAAGCGCGGAATTGTGAGTAGATTAGACAAACCGACGTCTGGGGTGGTGTTGCTGGCGAAAAATAACGCCTCTCACGCCGAACTCTTGACGCAATTCTATCAGCGGTGTGTGGTGAAACAGTACTGTGCTTTGCTCGACGGGACGCTCCCCGCCTCCGGCTCGGAGAGCACCCCGCTCGACGGAAGATCGGCGACGAGTGAGTACGAAGTGATGGAAACGTTCATCGGACCGTCGTGGTCATATTCTCTCGTGCGCGTCGAGCCCAAGAGCGGTCGAAAACATCAGATACGGCGGCACATGGCTTTGCTCGGTGCGCCGCTCGTCGGCGATCCGCTGTACAGGACTGCTCGCACGAAGCAGATCAATCCGAACCCGCCCGAGTGTGTGTTGAAGGCGCTGTCGGTGGGAAAACCCGGAACGATATTCTGGCTTCACGCCAGTGCCGTAGAATATAGCGGTATGCCAAACGGAGAGCGAATTGTCGTCTCCGCACCGTTGCCGAGCGCGTTTGAGACGCTCCTGGCGAGTCTTCGCGCTGGCGCGCGAGACGAGTAGGATAGATTTTGGAAAACGAATCAGATTATATTAACGGTGTAATTGTTGACCTCACTGCGACGAGTTAAGCCTCTAGTTTTGTTCTATCGCGCGTTGCTTAGTTGCCGTAGCCCGAGTTGTCCATCGGCGAACCGCCAGCTGCGGGCTCTTCATCCTCCGGGATTTCGCACACCACCACGTCGGAAGTAAGGAAGATCTTCGCGACGGAGCAAGCGTTCTCCAAAGAGCAACGAATGACCTTGGTCGGATCGAGCACACCCGCCTTCATGAGATCCTCATACTCCCCAGTCGCCGCGTTGTAACCAAAGTTCGGGTCCTTAGAGGACATGACTTTCTCGCACGCGACGGAACCGTTCACACCGGCGTTGTGCGCGACGAGACGGATCGGGTAGGACAAAGCACGCTTGATGATGTCCGCACCGACTCGTTGCTCGTCGTTCTCCAAGGTTGCCTTGATTTCATCGACAGCCGCCGCAAGCTTCAAGAAGGTGCAACCACCGCCAATGACGATGCCTTCTTCGACGGCGGATTTCGTGGCGTTCAACGCATCCTCGACACGAAGTTTCTTCTCCTTGAGCTCAGTCTCAGTTTGAGCACCGACTTGGATAATGGCAACACCACCCGAAAGACGCGCCGCACGTTCGTTGAGCTTCTCCTTCTCGTAGTCTGCTTCGGTGGCTTCGACGAGGCGGTTAATTTGTTTGACGCGAGCAGCCACTTCGGCGGCGGTGTCGCCGGCGCCAACAATGGTGGTAGACTCCTTGCCGAGTTCGACGCGCGCGGCGTTACCGAGCACTTCGACGCCGCACTTGTCCAAGCTCAAGCCGAGCTCTTCCTTGACGACGGTACCACCGGTGAGGATGGCGATATCTTCAAGGTATTGGCTCTTACGCTCGCCGAAACCTGGCGCCTTGATGGCGGTGATCTTGAGCGAACCGCGAAGTTTGTTCACGACGAGCGTCGCGAGGGCTTCTTGTTCGATGTCTTCGGCGATGATCATGAGCGGGAAACCTTGCTGAATTGCGGCTTCAAGGATGCCAATCATGTCGCGAGCAGTGCTAATCTTCTTGTCAACGAGCAGCAACTTACATTGATCGTACACGCACGTCATGCGCTCGGGATCCGTGACGAAGTACGGAGAGATGTAACCGCGATCGAATTGCATCCCTTCGACGACGATCAGGTTGTTGTCGACGGATCGCGCCTCCTCGAGAGAGATCACACCCTTGCGACCAACCTTGGCCATGGCGGCGGCGATCATTTCACCAACTTCCATGTTACCGCCGGCGGAGATGGAGGCAACCTTCGCAAGTTCGTCGTCGGCGACGTCCTTGGAGAGCCCTTTAAGAACTTCAACGAGCGCCTTAACCGTCTTGTCCATACCGCGCGTGAGCTGCACGGGGTTAGTACCAGCCATGACAATCTTCATACCTTCCGCAATCATCGCCGCAGAGAGCACGGTGGCCGTCGTGGTGCCGTCGCCTGCTTGGTCGTTCGTCTTTTGCGACGCTTGTCTCACGAGCTTCGCACCGACGTTTTCAACCGGGTCTTCGAGGTCAACCTCCTTGGCCACGGTCACACCATCGTTCACAATCTTCGGAGAACCGAACTTGGACTCCAAAACGACGTTACGACCCTTCGGTCCGAGCGTCACGCCCACGACGCTCGCGAGTTTATCGACGCCCTTTTGCATCTTCTTCAACGCCGACCCGTCGTTTTTGTTGAAGTACAAATTCTTCGCCGCGGCAACCACGCTCAACGGCGCGCGCGTTCGCGCGCCACCAGCGCGTCGCACATTGACGGCGATCGTTTTACCTACGCATTCATACGATTCACGGCGTCGTCATCGTCAGTCTCTCGCGCCTTCGCCTTTGCGCGCGCGTCCCGCAGTCCAAACCTTCTCCAGGCGATAGAATCATCCTTCGAATGCTTCCAATCGTCGCCCTCGCGTCTGATCCTTCGCCGTGCCGCGCATCCGACGCCCTCAAATCATGAAGTTACTCATTACGTCCCATTCGCATCGAATCGCGTCGCGCGCGTCGGTCGCAACGCACCGTCAGCGACGCGCGTTCGCGCGGAAAAAGTGGCGGCCGTGGCGCTGCGCATCGAAAAACGCAGTCGCGCGTCGTCGTCAGTCCTCGCTCGCGTCACGAATCGTCACGAATCGGTCGCGAAAATATTTATTCATCGATCGTTTGTCCTCGCCTTCGTCGCGCGCGCGTCGTCGCGTCGCGCGCGCCGCGTCCCGCGCCCGCGAGGGATGTCGCCGCCAGGGTCGGGCGGGCGTCGTCATCGCGTCACGCGACGCGTCTCCGACCTCCGCCCGGCGTCGTGGCGCGGCGCATTCGCGAGAAAGAATATCTTTTCGTGCGTGTATGCGTACCTCATCGTCGTCGTGGCGAACATCGTCGTGTGCGTCGTCGATGAATGGCGACGCGATGGGGCGCCCTTCGCGAAAACCTTAACTTGAAATAAAAATGGGTTCGGACGTTTGAGACGTATTTAAGAAGTGGTATCACGTGGCCATGGGCGACGGGATCGACACGGCGAGCGCGAGGCGCGGCTACGGACGCGCGGTGGCGAGGACGTCGTCGTCGATCTCTCCTGTCAACACACGATGGATGTGACGCTCTTTCTCGCGACCGAGCTCGGCGAGTGGGGAATCGGGGATGGACCAGATGCGGACGGCGCCGTCGGCGGAGGCGGAGACGAGCGCGCGGGCGTCGGGAGCGAAGGCGACGGCGACAACGCGGGCGCAGTGGCGAGGGGTGATGGCCGTGAGGTCGCCGGATTCGTAATCGAATACCTTTACGATGCGGTCGGTGCCGGCGATGGCGATGGAGGCACCGTGGGGGTGGGCGATGGAGAGAGTCGCGAGCTCGGCGTCGGCGGGATCGTCGACGACGCGAAGCGTGGAGGCGTCCGCGGGGTCCCACCAGGTTATCTTGCGGTCGGTTCCCGTGGTAACGATTTGTTTCTCGTCGGGATGTACGCCTATGGCTTTAAAGTACGTCGAACCGAAGAAAGAGACTTGGCGCGTGCGGCGAAGGATGTCCCAGACGACGCACGAGCCGTCGTCAGAGGCGGTGACGGCGGAGGCGTCGTCGTTGAACAGGGCAATGTCGTTCACGGACGATCGGTGTTCTTTCATGGACGCCTCGAGCGTGATGATGCTGCCGTTAATCACGTTCCACAGTCGCACATTACCCTCTGAACCACCACTGATGATTCCAGAAGAGTCTTTCATCCCTCGCAGCGCGGTCACTTTATCGTGCGCGTTGGCGGCGACGAAGAGCAACTCGCCAGTCTCGCGATCGTGCGCTCGAATCTTCCCATCGTCCCAGCCGCTGAGCAAGGTATCGCCATCGGGCATGAAGCTCACGCACAAACATTTCGACGTGCAAGGTTTGACGTCAATCTTCAGCAACAGTTTTGCCGTATCGGTTGCCCACACGCGAACCTCCGAGCCGCCGCCCGTGGCAAAGTATTGGCTTTGCTTTCGAGGGAAAGCCACGCTCGTGATCCCGAACGCGTGCGAAGACTGTTCGCAGATAATTTCGGGAAGAATCAAGCACTTGGATGTCAAGGGATGTTGGGCACAGTATTCCAAGCGCAGCACCTCTCCGCTCGAAGTGCCGCAATAGACGTCAAACGTCTGCGAAGCGTCGCGGTAACATTCAGCACCTATATATCCATTCCTCAAACTCAGGAGAGCTTCGTGCACGTACTTGCGCTTCGCGTAGTCACTCTTGCACTTTTTTGGATACTCCAAGCCTTTGACATTGGATTGAGGCGACCTCGCGACGGCTACACTCGTCACCGCCCCGTCGCCTACGGTGCGGCAGGCTTCAAATTGAAGTACGCAAGAACCGTCTTCGCGCCTCATCAGCGACAAACTTCCATCGCCTGCACCCGCGAGCAAACCATTACGTACTATTGTGAGCGAAGAAACGCCTCGCGATATGTACTTTTTCAGCGTGAAAGACTCTTTGATGACGCGATTGGGAATGGATACGCACAGCACATCCGCGCTCGCCGTTCCCAAATACGCGTACTCGTCGTTCTCATCGATCGCTATCGATAAGATATCCCTCTTAAGAATACCCAGCTTAATAGGTTCGAGTTGTAGTCGCTTCGTCATAGCGTCGTACTCCCACGCGCTCACGGCTAATTCGCCAGCGGTCAAGAAGTGCGTGCTAGAATGGCGCAAGAACGCCACCGTTCTGACTTTACCGTCCAAAGGTGCTGGAGAGCCGCAGAGTGCGTTTCCATTAGAAACATTCCACATGACGACCCTACGATCATTATCACCACCGATACTGGCGAGCGCGCTCTCATCCGTGCTAAACGCCAACGCGACGACTTCTCCGATGTGCAAGGAGAGGCGCCTCGCGACGGCGTACGTCGTCCCGACGGCCTCGTTGCAAGCTTCCCAGAGTATGATTTCCGCGACGCCACTGGAAATGCTCTCGCCAGAAGCGATGAAACGACCCGATGAAGACACTGCCAACGCTGTGACTTCTCCGGCGTGACCGTGGAGAAAAGTAATGTGTGACGTTTGGTGTTCCCGCGTGGGCGCTCCCTCCCTCGCCTTGGAGTCAGTGCGGGGGCGAGAGATGGCTATGGTTGCGCCGAGGGGGTAGACTCGAGACTCGCCGTCGGGATGAAGATGAAAGCCATTACGCACGGATCCAGCGAAACCGACCGCGGCATCGAGAGTGAGCTCCGGGAGGGACATGTTGTGAGGTAGTCTAATTTTAGCGGTCTGGCGGTGTGTGTCCTTCGTATGGAAATTGGAAAATCAACAATTCTAACTAATTCGTCATCTCCTCGCCTTCTCCTCGTAATTCTCGCCTGTGAACGATTTCTTCGGAGAATGCGGACGTTGCATCCAACAATGTCGCCGCGGCGTAGGCGATTCGCACGACTGGGAAGTCCTCTTGCGGGTTCAAGTACTCTCGGAATTGGTCTCGTTGAAGGGAGCCCTTCCAGATGGAAATGTCTCCGACGTCCTCGGGGGCGTTTTCGTCGTTATTCCAGCTATCATCGACTTCCTCGTCTTCGTCCTCGTCCTCGTCGTCGTCTTCCTCGCTATCGAGTTGTTGACGACGACGTTCTTCCACGGCTTCAGCGATGATTTCCTTCGGCAACAAAGCTGCGAGTTTTCGACGAGCGAGCTTCCACGAACTCATATCCTTACCCGTGTGCTTCAAAACGAGCGCCTCGAGCGTGGCCTTCGAGAGTTCATCCGGCGCTTCCGGTTGCTTTTCACGCTCAATCTTTTCACGCTCAGCCGCAAGCTTGAACTCTTTGATTTGGCATTCAAAGTATTTCTCCTCGAGGTGAAGAAGACTTTCGGCAACGTACGAGTTATGGGCATTCTTCAACTTGTTGCGGAACGTTCTCCAGTCAACGTCGGTTTCCAGGCCAATTCGCTCAGCGTTGATGCACATAGTGTCCATGCACTTTCTCGCAGCGGTGATGACTGCACCTTCGTCGCAAGCGAGATCAGCAGCGGGACGCGTGGCGACGTACGCGTCGTTGGACGGAGCCGTGCGAGATCTCGCAGAACGACGTTCACCACCCTCAAGCTGCGCCGCAAATCGCGCATCACGTTCTTCTTGAGTTTCTGCCAATAGTTTGAACGCGTCAGCGATGGTAACCTTGCGCTTCTCGAGCTGCTTTTTCAAACCGAGTTCGCGAACACCTTTTTCGCAGAGCGCATCCACCAAAGCGTCGACGGCTTCCTGCGAGTTGTACACGCCCCATTCGCCCGAGAACGACTGCACGTACACGGCATCTTTACGTCCGCCAAAATTCCACCAGTAAGTCGCGAGATGTCGATCCATACCGAGAGGTCTCGCTCGAACCTGGCACGCCGCGTCTTCCGCCGCGCGCTTAATCTCGCGATCCCGACTGCGCTTCTCCTCCAGCTCGAGCTTCCGTCGGGCCTCTTCTTCGACAGCTTCTTTCTTGCGCTTGATCTCCGACTCAGTCGCTTTTTGCATGCGGACTTCCTTCGAACGATCGCTCTCGTATTCTTCGCGTTCGCGATCGAGTTCTGCTTGAACCTTGGCGACTTCGTTCTTCCAAGCCATGAGCGCGTGTCTGTCATCCGGATGGCCCTTGTACTCGCGAAGGCGTTCCGGCAGCTCAAACATAGGCTCGGACGCATCCTCCATCGTGACATCTTCCTTGACTTCGTCGTCCTTGGTTTCTTTTGCGTCTTCTTCGATCTTGACATCGCCCTCTGGGTTTGCGCCCACCTTGGCCGCCTCAGCCGCCGCTTTCGCGGCGCGTTTCTCCTCGGCGATTCGTTCACGCTCTCGTTTTCGCTCTTCTTTTTCAGCCTTTTCAACGATACGTCGGTTTGCGACAGCTTTAAGTCTGGCCTCGTGGCGTTCGCTTCGGAAAATGTCCGCTTGCTGCATGCGTGACGAGATGATGTCGCGGCACACGTCGCCTTGAAGTGCCAAATCGGCCAAAGCTCGAAGTAAAACGAGATGATCGGCGTTTGAAAGTTTGTCCCACGTACTCTTTGCAAGTTTGGTGGCGACCTCGACCGCTTTTTTTCCGTGTGCTTCTTCACCCCCGTGCAAGATGAGTTTGCGGGCCACCTCCGGCCAGTTGAGATTGTTCACGATGCGGTTCAAACGCGCCACGAAACGCCCAGGACCACTCGCCGCGGGAGTCAATGCTTCGTAAATGATGCTCAAGTATAGCTCGGCGAGCGTCGATCGAGACTTGGGGGTATTCTCAAACATCGCGTTCACGCCTTCGACATTGGTCAATCCTTGCGGCGCTTGAATTCCAGCGCCAAAAACGCTGATAAACTCGGCGACGAAAGCTTCTTCCGCGAGGACTTGCCCGTTTGCCAACGAAACCGGAGCTGGAATTGGTTTGAGCAAGGTTTCTAGAGGTACACCCGTCTCCTTTGACTCCTCCGCGAGCTCGACGGCTAAAATGTCGTCGTCTAAAGGATAGCGCGCCGCCTTTTCCTTGGCCGCCTTTTCCTCCGCCTTGGCCTTGTCTCGTTCGGCTTTTTCAGTTTCGCGCTGTTTCGCTCGCTCAGCCTTTTCTTCTTCTTTCAAGCGGTTCTTCTCCTCAATCAGACGAGCGCGTTCGGCGTCGCGTTCTCCCTTGGCCATGAGCCTGAGTTTTTCCCGTTCAATCTGATTTTCAATCGCGGCCAACTTTTGCCCGAAGAGCTGCGTCATTTTCTCGTCGAGGGCGGCGATTTTCTCATTCACAGCCTTGATCGCGTCTTCACCTTCGACTGAGGCCTTTTCTTTCATCAATTGAATTCGATCTCGAGTGATTTCGTGGACGATTTCTGCGCGCTCGACGGTGCCTTCCGCCAACCTGAGCTGTTGCTGAGCCTTGCTGACGGCGCTCGTGAGCTGTTCGCGCTTTTTGTTCAACTTCGTCGACGCTTCGCGAATTTCCTTCTTGCGTTGCGACACGTACACGTCCTGCGCTCTCTTCACACGAGCGCGCTCGGTTTCCACAGATTTCCTCCACGCGATTAAAAACTTGCGATCATCCGGTCCCGTGTACACGCGGTACTCCTTATCCAGGACGTCGCTCGGCGCCTCTGGCTCGCACAAGATGTCTTCGGCACTTTTCGACTGCACGACGCTATCCGTCGAAGGATTGGCTTCGAACTCTTCCAACGCCTTGCTAGCCCTTTCAAGCGCGTTCTTCGCCTTCTCCACCTGCTGCTTGGCCTTTTTCAAGTCGCCCGCGTTCTGCTTGAGCTTTTCCGTCCACGCCAAAAGCATGGCCTTTTCGTCGCCGTCCATCGACTCTAAAATCGCGGAGAACCCTCCTCGCACGCGCGGTGCTTTCGCCTTTCTCTCTCTCGGTTCCTTCTCGCTCTCCGCCTTGCGCTTGGTTCCCGCGGGCAGTCCGACGTGCGCGCGCAACGCCCACTTGTTTTTCGTCCCCGGCATCCGCACGAAGCACTGATCGTGCGACAACCCACTGGCCAACACCGTCTTATTCTTCCCCACGTTCACTCCAGCCTTGGTGCCCATCTCGTAAAGTTCGTTCGCGTCCATCAATTTCGGCCACGCCGCCTCGAGCATTTTAAACACCTCCGCCTTCAGCGTCCCCGCCTTGAACCGCGCTCGATCGGCATCGATGGAAAACGCGCTCGCCTCTACCGCGGGCAAACCTTCAACGTCCGCCCCCTCGATCCCACCGACCTGCGCGCCGCGCTCCGTCGATCGCGACGCCCGTCTTCGTCCGCGCGAGACTTCAAAGTCGTCGTCGTCGTCGTCGTCCCCGTCGCCGTCCTCTCCATCTTCCTCCTCCTCCTCCTCGTCCGAGTCTTCGACGTTCGCGTCGTCATCATCTTTCGCGCCGTCGTCGCGCGCTCGCGCCCGCGCCGCGTCCCCCCCTCGCGCGTCGTCGTCGTCGTCGTCGCGTCGCGCATCTCTCGCGAGCGTCATCGCGCGTCCCTCGCGATCGCGTCCCTCGCTCCCGCGATCGCGCGCGTCGCTCGCTCGCGTTCCGCCGCGCGCGGACGATCGAGACCGACGCGCGCGCTCGCGCGTGTCGCGCCTCGGCGCGGCGTCGTGTGTCGCCGCGCGCGTCGCGCGTCGCCGCGCGCGGTCGTCGCGGTCGTGTTTCCAAATTCTACACACGGACCATTAGCGAGGGTTTAGGGTTTAGACGCGCGCGCGCCGATCGCGATCGACGTCACGCCACGACCCGACGCGATGCGCGCGGCGACGACGACCCTCGCGCCCGCGCGCGCGACGACGCGCAGGACGCGAACGACGCGGACCGATGCGCGACGCGCGGTGACGCGCGCGGCGACGAAAGCGACGACGGACGGGACGACGACGACGCGGCGGGAACTCGCGGCGAAGACGCTCGCGGCGATGGCGCTCACGGCGACGCCGACGATCGGCGCGTTCGCGGGACCGGCGCACGCGCTGAGCGGGATGAACGCGGTGAAGGACACGCGCGAGGGGTACGAGTTCCTGTACCCGGTGGGATGGCAAGAGATTCAGGTGGACGGGCAGGCGGCGGTGTACAAGGATATCATCGAACCCCTGGAGAGCGTGGCGTTGAACGTGTACCCGACGCAACGGGAGAGCGTGAAGGACATCGGAACGGCGGATGAGGTGGCGAAGACGCTGGTCGGGAAGGCGCTCACCGCGCCGGGGGCGCAGGCGAAGGTGCTGGCGACGAGTGAACGCACGGATAAGGACGGACACCTGTATTACCAGTTTGAGTTTGTCACGAAGACGCAGAGCTACGAGAGACACGCGCTGACGGTGGTGACGGTGACGCAAGGAAAGTTCTACACGCTCACCACGGGCTCGAGCGAGAAGCGCTGGAAGAAGATGAAGGAACGCCTTCTCGCGACGGTTGGCTCGTTCAGCGTCTACTATTAAACGCGTAGGCGTCGCCGCGAACGAGCGCTTCTATCGCGAGCCGCAGCTTCCTTTGAAATTATTGATATGAAATAATACAAACACAAACAAAATCAACCATCGCGAACCATCATACACTGCGCGGTTTCGGCGCGCGCTTACCACCGCCGCGTCGCGGAGCGCGTTCGGGCGCGGCGCGAACGACTTCGCCCCCCTTCGTCGCGATGTCGTTGATCTTCACCCCGAGATTCCTCTCGAAACGCTCGAGCACGAACGCCTCTTGCGGCTCCGCGATGGTAACCACCACACCAGGGCTTCCCATGCGCCCAGTTCGCCCGGCGCGGTGCACGTAATGGGTCTCGTCCGTCGGCAGCTCGAGGTTAAAGACGGCGTCGCAGTCGTCCACGTCCAATCCGCGCGCGGCGAGGTCGGAGACCACGAGCGCGCGAAACTCGCCGCGACGGAACTTGGCGAGTTCTTTTTGTCGTTCCATTTTATCCATCCCCCCGTGCAAGACACCCACTGGCATGCGCCGCGCGCTGAGTTTAGCCTGGACCTCTTCCAAGCGTCGACCAAAGTTGCAAAAAATCAACGCGCGTTGCACGTCGGTGGCGTGAATGGCGCGACGAAGTTCGTCCACTTTGTGTCGGCGCTCAGAAATCACAGAGCAGTGCGTGATGTGCGGAGGGAGGCTGACGACGCCCTGCATGCGCTCCTGCCGCGCCGCCGCCGACGCGCTCTTCTCGTCTCTCGCGTCGGCGACGTCCGCTTCCTCTACTTCCTCGTCCTCCCCGGGCGTCGTCAAAGCCGTCGGCGACGGCTTGTCGTACGTCGCGACGATGTGCGTCAGGTTTGGCGCGAGATACGAGTACGCATCGAGCGTTTCTTGCTTCAACGTCGCGCTCACGATGACCGTCTGTCGTCCGCCCGGCACCGCTTTGCCCGTGTGTTCGCTGATTCTCGCCATGTCTCTTCGAAAGTTACTCGCCAACAGATCGTCCGCCTCATCGACGACCAACGTTTTCACCCCGTGCGTTTGTAAAATGCCCGTGCGCGAGAGCTCGGCCAATCTTCCCGGCGTCCCGACGACGATGAGCGGGCGCTTTCGTCGAATCGCCTCCTCCTGCCTCTTCGCGTTCGCTCCTCCGATCGCCTGCTGCGTGATCTCCCGCCCCAGATCCCCCAACAACCGCTCAACCTGTCGCACGATCTGCATCGCCAACTCCTGCGACGGCGCGACGACGAGCGCTCGCACGCCGTTCCCCGCGTCTCTCCGCACCGTCCCCGTCTCGTCGTCCACGATGTCGCAAATCACCGGCAGCAGATACGCCAGCGTCTTCCCGCTCCCCGTGTGCGACTGCATCGCCACGTTCTCCCCCCGCGCGATCGCCGGCATCGCCGCGCGCTGCGCGATCGACGGCGTCTCGACGCCCGCGCGCTCGAGCGCGCGCGTCAGCCGCGCGCCCACCCCCAGATCCCTAAACGTCGTCCGCGACGCCGCCTCCGCGCCGTCCGTCGTCGCGCTCGCCCGTCCCGCGTCCCGCGCGAGTCCACGCGCGTTCGTTCGCGCCGCGCCGTCGCGCGTCGTCTCTCGTCGCGCCGTCGCGCGTCGCAGACGGCGCGCCCATCGTCTCGCCGCCGCCGGCGTCGCGCGCGTCAGCATCGCGTCGCCGCGCGTCGCTCGCGCGTCGCGACGTCCCGTCGCGCGTCCGTCGCGGTCGTCCGAGACGTTCGAGACGCTCGGCGCGCTCGCTCGGCGCGCGCGCGTCTCGCGGCGGCACTTCGCGGCGCGACGCGTCGCCCGTTGGGCGATTTTCCGCGCGCGAGCGCCTCATGGCGCCCGGCGCGAACGCGAGCGTCATCGACGCCGTGCGGCGCGCGAGAGAGGCGTCGCGGACGTGGATCATCGATCTCGACGCGCGGTGCGTCGCGAGCGACGCGAACGCGTCGTCGCTCACGGGATGGATGCTGAACCTGACGGCGGTGGCGGAGCGCGCGCCGCTGCGCGCGTACGTCCCGCGGTGGACGCCCGAGCTCTGGGTGCGGATGACGTGCACGGTGACGGCGGCGCTGATCGGCGCGCAGTGGGTGCTGGTGAAACTGGTGCGGTTGCGACGGGCGCAGCAGGGGTGGTGGTATTACCTGAGACGGTCGCGACACGCGCGGTTGATTTTACCGCCCGAGTGCGTGACGGAGGCGCCGATGCGATCGCCGCTGAACCGGGTGACGAGGAAGATAAACAAGTACATAAAAAAGAAGGGTGGACCGTTGGGACGAATGTCGAGCGGTGTGGACGCGTATTCGCCGATTTTGAGCGTGGACACGGAGGCGTTGCCGGAGGACGCGATGCCGCTGTTGGTGTTCGTGAACTCGAAGAGCGGGGGGCAGATGGGAACGTACATGCTCGAGTCGCTGCGGTCGAATTTAAATCCGCTGCAAGTGGTGGATTTACACAACACCGGTCCAAAGGCGGCGTTGAAGCTCTTCGCCAACGTGCCAAACGTACGAATTTTAGTCGCGGGGGGAGACGGAACGGTGGCGTGGATTTTGCAAACGCTCGACGAAATCGACGTTCCGAAGAAGCCACCGGTGGGTGTTTTGCCTCTGGGCACCGGGAACGACTTGGCGAGAGTACTGGGATGGGGTGGTGGGTACTCGAACGAGCTCATCTCTGAACTTTTAGTGCAAGTGCTCGAGGCGCACCCCGCGCTGCTGGATCGCTGGCAGGTGGAAATCACCGCCAACGAGCCGCCGAAAACGCCAAACAAGTTCGCATCCGCGGCTGGGTTACCGGCGGCGCCGCCCTTGCCGAAGAAGAAGGAGATTGTTTTCCAAAACTATCTCGGCATCGGCGTAGACGCGCAGGCGGCGCTGCGCTTCCATAGAACTCGCAACTTGCGACCTCAATTGTTTTTTAGCGCGATGACGAACAAACTGCTGTATGGAGCGTTCGGGGCAAAAGATGTCCTCGAGCACTCTTGCGCAGGTTTGCACCGAAGCATTAGAATTTACGCCGATGGCGTGCGACAGACGATTCCGCCCGAAGCCGAGGGAATCATTTTGCTCAACATCAACTCCTTCGCGGGCGGCGTGCGGATGTGGGAACGCGACGGGTCGTACGGTGTGTCTTCGATGCAGGACGGCATGGTGGACATCGTCGTCGTGCACGGTGCCTTGCACTTGGGTCAGCTGAACATTGGCGTCGACAAACCCGTGCGCATTTGTCAAGCGCGGGAAGTCCGCGTCGTCGTCGATCGCAAAATCCCCATGCACGTCGACGGCGAGCCGTGGGAGCAACCCGCGTGCACGATGGATATTAAACTGAGAAATAAAGCCACGATGCTCCGTCGAACCGCGGACGTGCGCGGGATGACGGTGATCGAGATGCAAAACACCCTCGATTGGGCGTGCAAAGAGGACATAATCTCCGAGCCCCAGCGCGAGCAAATCATGGTCGAAGCCTACCGCCGCGCCGACGCCCGCTCGATGGAAAACGGCCATCGCCGTTCGGGTTTGCACCGCCGATCGGGCAGCATCGGCAACCTCTTAAACGCCAAGAGTTCGTCTTACAGCCAGCTCTTCGCCGGCGACGGCTTCGGTCTCGGGTAGTCTTTCAGCGTTGTAACATATCTCGGCTCTCGCGCGCGCCGTCAGCGCCTTCGTCTCCTCTCGAGCGCCAGACCAACCCTCGCGCGATGGCGAAGTGGGGCGAGGGCGACAGCCGATGGATCGTCGACGAGCGACGCGACGGCACGAACATCAACGGTTGGCACTGGGAGGTGCGTCCTCGACGCGCCGCGCTCGGATCGCGCGTCGAACGCGCACTGACGACGAACGAACGACGACGACGACGACAGGAACGAAACATGATGAAGTGGTCTCGAGAACGCATCGAAAGCTTGCTCGTCGGCGTCGATCTCGACGTCCCGGTGAGCGAGGGTCGAGCGACGGTGACGGAACTGTCGAAATTCGAGGGAGACTCGAGCGTGAGCACGCGCAAGGGAGGTAAAAAGTTTGGATGCTTTGACCTGAGCTTCACGGTGAAGTGGCGCGGCGTCGTCGGCGTCGCGGCGGATTCGACGGAGGATGAAGACGAGGTGAAGGGGGAGATTGTGGTGAAAGAATTTTGCTCGACGAATGATGAGGATGAATACGACTTCGCGGTGTCGGCGAAGGATGGGAAGTCCGAGTCGAAGGCGTTGTTGAAATCTCGCGTCGAAAAGAGCGTCGAGGCTATTTTGCTTCCAAAGCTTCGCCAGTTTTGCGAAGAGTTGAAGGAGATGTGAACGACTGAACGACATAGCGATCGGAATTAGCAACGAAGATCACACCACGATTATTTACCGTATAGCACGTTGTACATGTTATTTTCTTGATTAAAAGAAAAGCGCGGCTACAAGGGTACAAGCGCGGCGTCGCTAGAGGGTCGCCTTGAGACTATCACTCAGGCTTTCCACGTTCGTATCGTCGCTGTCTCCGCTATCGCTGCGCGTGCGTTGATTGCGCAATCGAACCTTGGTGCGTTCAGCGTTGATCTCGAATTTATCGCGATGCGAGTCGAAAAATTCCAGATACGTCTCCGGCATCGTCACGGGCTTGCGACATCTGCCGCTCACGCCAGTCTTGCTTTTAATCGCCATCCACTCCCCATCTCCCACCTCCTTGAACAAAAATCCGAAGACCTTGTCCAGATACTCATCTCTCGCCGACCGGAACGCCGCACCGGTAAATTTAATCGCCGGCTGCGCTTGCTTGGCGTCCGCGCGGTTGCCAAAACTCGTCCCGCTTCTCGGATGAGGAAGCGAACCGGGCTTGAAAGTCGCGCGATCACCGCGCGGAGGTCGCCCGGCGAACGCGCCGTTCCCTCCCCGAGCGCTCCCCGCGCTCGTGGCGTACGAATACACCGCCACGGGAGGTGAAGACGCAGACCGCGGCGACACGCTCTTGTCGCGTCCGTCTCCGTAACTGCTTCCGAGTTGACCGTCGCCAAAGCTCGGAGGCTTGAGCGCCGATTGCGGCGAAAGCGTGTACGACGGAGAGTCTTCGATCGATCGTTTTGATCCACTCGTCATCTCCCCCCCGCGCAAGTGCGGGGGCGTGTTCATCATGATATCGCTCGGCGAGGAAGTTTCCGGAACGAAGCGCTTCAGAGGCCCCGGCGAGCCCGCGCACTCGCGCACCACCTCCAAATCCGCCACCGTGATCCCCCGCGCCGACGGCGCCGCGCACAGCGCTTGCTCCATCGACGGCGCCTCCTCGAATAAATCATCGGGCAAATGACTCACCAAATCATCATCGCGCCCCCTCGAAGGCGCGCTTCGACTCAAATACGCCATCTCGCTCGCCTCGCGTCGCCCCTCGTCCTCACACCCAACGCCCCTCCCTCGCGCTCGCGTCCCCTACCTCCGCCTTCGCTTCGGCGCGTCGTTCAATCTCCACCGTCAGCGCGTAAATCTCTCCCTGATGCCTCGATATCGCCCTCGCGTTCTCTCGCAGCGCGTCCTCGTACGTCTCCTTATCCGCCCTCGTCGTCGCGTCGTCCGCCGCCGCCTCCTCCAGCGCCTCGCACGACCGCTCCAGGTGTTTCACCGCGTTCACCAACCTCGAGCGCTCGTGCGTCAGCGCCTCCGTATCCCGCTTCTCCGTCGTCGTCGTCGTCGCGCCTCCGCGTCGCTTCTCCGTCGTCGTCGCGTCCGTTTCAAACCGCGCGTCGTCGTCGTCGTCGTCCGTCCCGAAGCGCGTCGTCGTCGCGCGCATCCACCGGCGCGATGCCGAAGCGCCGTCCGTCCGTCGAGCGCGTCGCGCGAATCGCGCCGCGCGAATCGCGCCGCGCGTCGGCGTCGCGCGTCGAAGCGGCGTCGCGCGTCGCGCGAGGTGCCGACTCGAATCCGTGTCCGTGTGGTGCGCCACACGGGAGTTTTTTTTGTTTGACCCGTAACATTTTGGCGTATGTGCCCTAAACCGTACCAATCCGGGTCGCCGGTCCACCATGTCCGTGATCTGTTGGCGGTATTCTTTGGGAATCTATGTGGAAGAGAGTGTTCCACATTTCACATTTTTGATCCCTCAAGCAGTGAAGTGAAATTAAAACGAAAGCCACTTACGTAACAACGGATTGGGATCGCCGATGGCCGATCGACGCGCGACGCGGCCGCGCACCGACGCGCGCGGGATGGAGACGCTGCCGAAACGCGCGCCCGCGACGACGCTCGCGGACGTCGTCGAACGCGTCGCGCGCGCGTGCCACGTCGAGCTTCGGCAGCTCGTCGAGCGATGCGCGGGCGCGGACGCGCGCGCGCGCGCGGCGGAGCTCGCGCGGTACGCGCACCGCGCGCGGCAGCGACTCGTCAGGTGCGCGATCGTCGAGCAGTGGTCGCGGAAGAGCGCGAAGATCGCGACGGTGGCGACGAACGCGCACCTGACGCTGCGCGCGCACGAGGAGGCGTTCGCGAAGCTCGCGGATGGGCTGTTTCATTTGCACCAACAAATCGAGTGGGCCAAGGCGCCGGCGTGGGATCTGGCCGGGGCGCTGAACGTGCTGTGCGACGGGGACTACGAGCTGGGGAGGGAGATATCGGAGATCGGCGTCGGGCGAGTCGCGGCGACGGAGGAGACGGAGGAGACGGAGGAGACGCGCGAGCGGAGGTTGGACTTCGAACGGAGATTCGAGGAAGAGATGACGGAGCGATTGGTGCGATCGAAGACGCACGGATGCGCGACGAGGGACGATCACTCGGAGTGGCCGAATGAAAAATTCAAGGTGTTCGCGATCGGGGGGGGGAAAGTCGAGGTGGGGGTCGAGGGAGAGTATCGCGCGACGCTCTCGCTCGGAGGACCCGTGGCGCCGAACGCGACGGAGCAACCGCGGTACGGAGGGTGGCGCGTAGAAACGATAGAGATGTTGGCGGGGGACGAGAAAGGGGCGAAGTTCGAGCTGAACAAAGCCGAGACGCGAAAGTTGGCGGACATGGCGTGCGCGAGCATGGTCGGGCTGCCTCCGTTTGGTCAAAAGCTCGCCGACGACGCGCCGCCGTTGGAGCCGTTACATCTCAAAGGTTTGCACGGCGTCGCGAGCGATGCGGTGCTGCTGAAATCCGCCGCCGTAATTCTCGCGCAGGCTGGAGCGCTGAAGGACGCCGCGGAGCGTGCGAACTCTGAGTCGCGCTGGTCTCGAAACGCCGTCAAGGTTGAAATCGTCAAGGGCGAAGCGGCGGGTATTTTAAAGGGCGTACGCGTGGCTTTTTGGCGTCAAAACGTCGCCAGCGCCGACGAGGCGGGAATGTTGGACGTTTCGTTCAACCCCGAGACCGCAGATTTGCGCGCCAAGGCGCGGGCGCCGGGTGAGGCTGACTTTTTCGATTTGCCCGTCAATTACGCGCGCGTCGATTTGGAAGCCATCCTCGTCGAAGCCATCCGTATAGCGTCTAGTAAGAAATTGCACTCGGTCTCGACCGAGGTGAGCGGGGAAAAATCGTTCACGACTGTCGTGGAAGAGTCGATGACCGCGGAGGAGTGCGCGTGCTCAGAAGACGAAGACGCGTGGGGAACCGACGCTCGACCCGCGATTCGTCTCGAGATTTCGAAATTCACGAACATATTCATCACCTGTCGAATTTCTGACGGTACTTTGATCCTGCACGGTGCGGGTGAGCTCGTACCGTCCGCAACGGAGGCAGATCTTTCAAAGAGATTAGCTCTTGAAGGGCACGACGCCATCGTCAGCATCGTCGAAGAAGTCTCCGTCGCCGTCGAGCAGCAAGAGCTCAAGGGTTTGCTTCGCACGTCCGGGACGTCGGTGCATCCTGCGCCAAAAACCTTAGGCGGCGAACCGTGGAGTACTTCGGATGCAGTCCCGAGCGGCGTTGCGCCGACTGCCTTGGTACCCGTCGTGCCGAGCGACGGCGGCGTCTTCGTCGCGACTTGGATGGGAGCGACGCCGACTTTCGCCCTTGTCAGAGCGCATCGAGTTAACCCGGCGTCGAGATACATCGCGCATTCAGTCGAAAAGCTCAATCTCGGGGCGCGAAAAGGCTCAAAGGCTGATGTCGTCGTGAAAATGATTGGTGAGGCGTGTCGCGACTTGAGCGTCGACGCGCAACGCTCAGCGTTGATGCGCGCCTTGAAAGAGCAGCGCGTCCCCTTCGTCGACATTCGGCCGACATCGAAAGGAACGAAAAAAGCCGCAAACACCGTGAGTTTTGAGATCGTAAACACTTCGCGTTGGGCGCAAAGTAAGTACAAACGTGCGATAAAGCAGAAATCTCCGCTCAAGGCGCACGTCACGCTACGAGGCATCGACGGCTTGTCGGCGAGCATCGGTGGCGAAACGCGCGCTTACGAGCACTCTGAGTTCATGATACACGCCTTTTTAGCGGACGTCCGGCGTATCGCCGCGGCGCAAGGGTTTTTATCGGCGTTATCTGATAATGATTCCGGAGTAGATTTCGCCAAGCTCGGATGCAAGTTGAGCCGCCAAGCCGCCGATGTGGTTTCAATTTCGTACAAAGACTCCATCGAATGTACCATCGAATGGCGCCATAGTGGGTATCTTGGTCCGGGGTTGTACGCCGACGGCGAACGACTCAGCTCGTCGGCCAAGCGCGCGCTCAGCGTCGCCGCGCGTGATGGCCGATGTGAGATTTTTGCGTGCGCGCTTCGCGCCGTCGAAGCGGCGGCGAGCCATTTTACTCAACTCCACGGTGACTTCCAACTCACCTTTGGTGCACCGAGTGTTTTATCAATCGTGAGAATCATCGGTGTCAGCGCGATGCGGGTGTGTTCGATTGGATTCAGACTCGACGGTTCGGTCTCCTTCATCGTCGGTCGAGGAGGAGACGGCGCTCACGACGACGGCTCCACGAACGATGACGAGATGAACATCACGGACGACCACGAAGCGCTCATTCCCACGCGCCCCGAAGGCTTGACGCAGTATATCGACGAGATATCCGCCGCCTTGGAAGGACCACTGGGGTCGAAACCAAAGCACGGAGACGCCGTCGTCGCGAACGCGTCGTCGGCGTCGCCGGCGCTCGCGGCGCTCGCGAAATCAGTCGTGGCGAAGTGAAACTCCAGCGAAGTCAAACGGTAGGCGTGACAAAAAATAAACTAGTTATTGCATTTCAATCAGTCGGTCGCGAACGTAAACTTGATTCCAGAATCGCCCACCGGCGCGTCGGCCTCCGCGCTCTTGTCCTTGCCGAACGACCGCTCGTACTCGCTTCGTTCCTTTCTCGAATCGTCTTCCGCGCACGAATCGCTCGCGCACACGCACGACGCCCCGAGCACCTTCACGACCTTCAGCTCGTATCCCTCGCCGCACGCACCGCCGCCTTGCTTGAACAACGATTCCGCGCTCAGCGCCGGCGCGCTCTCGGCGTCTCGCTTCCTGTCCTCCTCCATCTGCCGCATCATCTCCGCGTACGCGTCGTTGTTCCCGCTCTTATTCAGCCCCGCGCTCGCGACGGGCGTCATCGTCAGCGCCATCGCCGCCGACGCCGCGAGCGCGACGCACGCGCGCGCCAACGCGCCGTCCTCCTCACCGCGTCGTCGCGTCGTCGTCGCGCGCATCGTCGTCGTCGCGCGCCTCGCGCGCGTCTTCGTCGTCCGCACCGCGCGCGTCGTCGTCGTCGTCGTCGTCGTCATCGCCATCGCGCGCGCCGTCGCGTCGCGCTCTGTCGTCGCCCGCCGCGCGCGCGCGTCGTCCTTATCCGCTCGTCGCGATCGCGACGCACACGTCGACGCGTCGACGCGCGACCGCTCGCGCGCGCCGACCGCGCGCGTCCCCGATCGCGTCGTCCGCGATGGCGCGCGCGACGCCGGCGCCGGCGCCGGCGCCGGCGCCGGCGACGGCGCGCGCGCGCGCGGAGGCGCGCGGCGACGCCGGTCGGCGGTCGGTCGCGGCGCGCGCGCGACGCGCGCGGGCGCGCGCGACGGTCGGCGCGGTGGTGGACGACGCGGCGACGCGCGCGAGCGGCGCGCGCGGGGTCGACGGCGCGCGGCGAACGCGAGACGCGCGCGACTATTGGTTTCCGGTGTGCTTCTCGGGGAATCTGCGAGATAAGGACGCGCTGGTGGCGTTTGATTTGTTCAACGTGCCGTGGGTGCTGTTTCGGGGGCGCGACGGCGAGGTGGGGTGCGTGAAGGATGAGTGCTGTCATCGCGCGTGCCCGCTGTCGCTCGGGAAGGTGGTGGACGGACGGGTGCAGTGCCCGTATCACGGGTGGGAGTACGAGACGAACGGCGAGTGCGCGAAAATGCCTTCGTGTAGTTTTTTGAAGAACGTCTTCGCGGACGAGCTCAGGGTGATCGAGAGGGATGGGATGATATTCGTTTGGGCCGGAGAAAGCGATCCCGCGGACTTTGTTGGACCGGAGGCGGCGTGCGAGTCTTGGGACGAGGACGTGTACGAAGCCAACGAACCGGGGATGTTCACGACGGGCGAGGGATTCGTGACGATGGCGGAAGTCATCGCGGACGTGAAACTTGACAGCGATGTCGTGGTGGAACGGTTGTTAGACATCACTGAGCGCGCGCGGCGGGAACCGGTGTCGGTGAAGAATCGCGGTCGAGGCGCACTCTTTCCGGTGGACGGCACGCGGTTGATTTCAAAAGTCTTGCGGATCGGTTACGACGCGGTACCGCAGAGCGTGGTTTTCAAACCGTCGTGCGTGATCGCGAGCACGATCGCGCTGAGACCGCGCGTAGGGGGTGGAGATGGGACTTCGATGCAAGTAGAGCAGTTGCACGTGTGCTTGCCCGCCAAGCCGGGGCTCACGCGCGTCCTGTTCCGCATGGCTTTCGATTTCGTCCCGGAGGGTGCGCAAAACGCGGCGGGTGACGTGTGGAAGAACTTAGCAATGCAGGTCCTACAAGAAGAGCTCGAAGACGTGCGAAGCGCGGGGCTGAAATCGGAAACGACATCCATAGCGGTTGAATCGTTTCGCGTCTTCAAGAGAGGAGACAAGTAGACACTAAAATTCTATTTTATTAATACACGCGCCGCTGACAGAAACGTCATCATCACGCCGTCTTCAACGCGATCCCGAGCGTGCGATCCCTCTTCGCGCCCATGCGCGCGCTCGCGCTCGCCAACGGCTTCGCCGCGTTTCGTCCGACGGTTTTCGTCCAAACGATGAACTGATACGACAACCAAAGTTTCCCCCCGAACGTGATGGGCTTGATGCATCCCCGGAAAAACAGCGACTCCGCCAACGACAGCGTCAATCTCTCCGCGTTCGCCGCTCGCAGCGCCGGCACGCGCGTCGTCGCTTTCGCCGTCTGCTTCGCCGCCGCCGCGAGCGTCTTCCGAAACAGCGGCGCCGCCTTCTCGGCCACCTTCGTCTTCGCGAGCGGCTTCAGCACCGTCCGCGACGGTTCGATCGCGTACGCCGCGATCCACGTCGACGCCGCGAACGCCACGGATATCACCTCGTGAAACCTGCGCGCGCGTCGTCGAGTCCGAGTCAGTCTTCGCGTCGTCTTCGCTTTATCCGCCTCCTTCGCGCGTCGCTCGCGCGCGTCACGCACACGAACGCCGGAACGACGTCCGTCGGGGTGAGTCCTTTATCGACGAAGTACTCGCGCGCGCGTCCCATCGCGCGCGCGCGGCGGTTCGAAGTGACGCCCCTGGGCACCTCGACGTCACTCTCGAGCGCGCGATGTCGACGGCGCGGTGCGCCCGCGCGCCGCGCGTCGCGCCCGCGCGCGCGCCGAGCGCGAGCGCGACGACGAAGCCGCGCGCTCGCGCGCGCGCGACGCGAGCGAGGGCGTTTTGGGATCGCTTCGGTGTTTCGAAGACGGATGACGTCCCGAGCGGTGAAAACATCGACGCGGACGCGCGAGCGACGGCGACGGCGACGGCGACGACGACGACGCGCGCGGCGAAACCCACGGCAGAAGACTCGCTGAGCGCGCTGAGCGCGCTGCTCGGCGAGGACGAACGCGAGGCGAAAGCGGCGAGAGAGCTCGAGGAGGCGGACGCGCGGCGAGCCGAGGCGCAGGCGAGGGAACGCGAACGCAAGGAAGCCGGCGCGGCTCGACGACGCGAATTCGTCAAGGCGGACGCGGCGACGACGAGGATTCAAAGATTGCAGGCGGTGTTTTTAGACGTTCCGCTGGGGATGATGGATTTTTCGACGATGAAGGACAAGACGCCGGGGGGCGAGGCGCTGGGGCCGGAACCGGAGTGGTTCAAGCTTCCCACAGAGGTGTTCGATAAGATCACGGGCGAGCGGTTCGTGGTGGAGGAAGAGAGCGACAGTGGGCTGGAGTTGAAGCCCAAAGGCAGCGGCGAGAGCGAGGGAGACTCGGGCGAGATCGTGCGATTACCAGGAGAGTTTCAACTTCCCGTAATTCCGTACCCATTCGTGGCGACGCCTGGGACGTACGTGAGATTGAACTTGTTCGAGCCGCGTTGGTTGACGCTGTTCTCGAAGCTCATCCCGGGCGGTGACGAGAGCGCGACGGATAAAGCGACGGAATCACGACCGTCGATCGAGGTGAAGACGGACGAGGACGGTTTCGGCGCGAGCACAGTTCGCCGACGCGTGTTGCGCGGAATCGATGGCAAGGCGAAAATCGATCTCAACGCTTTGCCAATCATCGAGGCGTACGAAACCGGCGCGCGCTCGTTCGACATCGTTCCCGGTTTCGGGCGATTGCCCGAGGACGAATTCGTCGACACGAACGCTTTCGGTGCGGTGTTTCGTGGGTTGGATGGGCAAATCGCGAGCGTGGGCACCACGATGGAGGTGCAAGCGCACGACGTCGTCGTCGACGGTCGTTTGTTGAGCGTGTGCGCCAAAGGAACGCGGCGTTTCAAGGTTTTAAGAGTGGCGCAGACCGAACCGTACGTCATCGTCGACGCCGTGCCGATCGAAGACGACGACCAGTCTTCGGTCGTGACGCCAGACCAGGCGTCGGCGGAGGCGGTGAACGAGGTGTTCGATTTAATGAAAGTGGTCGACCCATATTACATGGAGGCGATCGGTTTAGAGGACGTCTCCAAGAGTGACGTGAAAGATATGACCGAGTTCGACTTAGCGAACGTCATGTACTACACCCATCCGACGCTCGCGTTGAAGCTCTTGGCGTCGAAGGACTCCGCGCTGCGCAAGCGCGTCGTCCTCGCCTCGGCCAAGAGTTTCAAGCGCGCCATCGAGCTCGGGTTCACCCCTCGCAAGAGTCGACTATTATCGTCCTTCGTCAATTTGGCGTTATTATTCGGCGTGGGTTTCACCATTCTCGCCATTAAGAACGCGCTCGAGGGCGACCCGTCCGGGTTGGATGATTTTTACTAGGCGACGGGCGACGACGCGCAGACGCGCCCGCGCAGCAGCACGCACGCACGACGTAGATTTATCACTCACACACGATGGATTTATCATTCACACGCGCCGCGTCTACCCCCCCCCCATCGCATCGCGCGCCGTCCGCCGCCCGCGCTCAGTTCCCGACGACCACCATCCACGGCCTGATCGTGTACCTCGGCACGAGCCCCGCGACGTAGTACGCGTCCGCCTTCACGAACGCCTCGATCTCCTCGCGCTCGCAATTCTTAAACACGAACACCCCCTGATCGACGGGATCGAGCAGCGCGCCCGCCATGACCACCTTCCCCTCCTCGTGCGCGCGCCGCGCGCCCGCGAGGTGCGCCTCGCGATGCGGCGCGCGCTTCTCGAGCATCCCGTCGACGTAGTCGAGCGTCAGCAGCGCGTACGCGTTCGAACCGTCCGCGTTCGCCGCCATCGCGACGACACCGCGTCGCGCGCGCGCGACGCGTCGCGACGGCGCGACGACGACGGCGCGCGTCGACGCGCGAAGCGCCATCGAGTGGCGCCGCGCGCGCGCGCGCCGCCGACCGCGCGCCGCCGCGCGATGCCTCGCGCGACGCCCGCGATGGGGTCCACGGGACGCGGAATACGCGAATCGCGCGCGTCGGCGACGACGTAAAAAATGAAAAAAGCGCGATCGCGTAACGACCCTGGACCGCGCGAGGGGGGGGTCGACGTCGAGTCGCGACCCGTCGCGAACGGTTTTCCGCGACCGCCGTCGAATCCCGCGGATCCGGGCCGCCGCGCGCCCCGACGTCGGGGCGCTCGGCACCGCACATCCGCGCGCACGGAATCGCGCGCGACCGAGCGTGCGCGCGCGCTTCGCCCGAGCGACGCGCGACGAGCGACGCGCGTCGTTTTTCTTCGCTCGACGGCGTCGACCGCGTCGAGCGCGCGTCGACGGCGACTCGGCGTCGGCGGCCGACGCGTCGCGACGCATCGATCGCGGATTCGTTCGCGAAGGGTGACGAATCCGAATCGCGACGCGCGCGAGCGTCGAGCGCGCGGGCGCGGCGCGGTCGAGCGCGATGGCGACGATGACGATGGTTGGGTGCGGTTTTAAGGCGGCGAACTGCCGGGGCGCGAGGCTCGCGCGTCGCGCGCGCGTCGGCGAGGCGCGCGTCGCGCGCGCGCGGTTCGCGACGCGACCGATGCGCGCGGCGGCGGTGGACTCGGGCGCGGGATTCGCGGAAGCGGTGCGTCGGCGAACGCGCGAACGCGACGAACGCGAGCGCGCGCGATTCGCGAAAACTGTGCGCGTCGAGCGCGCGTCGCGCGCGGCGCGAGGGGGGACGCGCGCGACGACGCGAGGCGCGAACGCGAGGCGGTGGGGGAACCACCGCGTCCCTAGGCGAAAGGATAGGATGGGTTTTGCGGCGCGACGCGCGGGCGAGCGAGGAGACGCGACGGAGGCGGTGACTGACGAACGCGCGGTATTTTGGATGAAACAGGAAGGCACGGCGAAGGAGCGATCGTTCGATGCGTCGATGCGCGTGCCGACGAGCATGGCGAGAATCGGGCGGCAGCTCGGCGGCGGCGGCGCGGCGACGCTGGAGAAGGCTGGGCTGAGCATGCAGCAACAGGCGCAGGTGTCGAGCCCGAAGCTCGCCGACGGCGGCGGTGGTGGGAATAACGGTGGTAAGATTAACAACGGTGGTGGTGGCGGTGACGGCGACGAAGGGGACGACGATGATTACTTTGAGGAGGGGGACGACGACGACGGCGAGGAGGGATTTTTTAGCACGAGGGCGGCGATCGGAGAGACGTTTGACAGAAAGGCTATTCAGGCGGTTTTGTCTGAGTGGTTCAAGACCATGGAATCGCTTCCAGGTGGTATTCGCATGGCGGTGGAGATGGGCATCGTGTCCTCTCTCGCTCTCGTGCGTTTCATGAGCGTCAACGTGCGCCCGAGCGTGGTGCGCGCCGTCTCGCGCGGAACGCCGCAAGCGTTTTCCCGCGCCTTTGTCGGTCGCCTCATGGCTGATCCCGCGTTCTTGTACAAACTCGCGTTCGAGCAAGTGGTGACGATCGGTGCGGCGACGATGTACGAAGTCGCCCATCGTGGCGAGCGTTTGAAGTCGGAGTGGGACCTCGCGCTGAGCAACATCATGCAGTTGTCCCTCGCGAACGCCTTGACGGTTTGGTGCTGCACGCCGGTGCGATCCTTCGGGTCGTCCGCGACGAACGGTTTCCAAAAGTTCATGGCGACCATGCCGAACAACGCGTTCGACCGTGCTGGTCCTTTGCGCCAGTACACCAACGCGACTCGTGGGTTGAGCGTCGTCACCAAAGCCGCGGAATTATCCGCCGTGGGCGTGTTGACGGGCGGGGCGTTCTCCGCCATCAACACTGGGTTGTTGGCCTTGCACAAGAACAAGAAGGGCGAGCAATGGGAACCGGCGATTCCGGTCCCGGATCTCAAGACTTCGGCTCTCGGCATGGGCGCCTTCCTCGGCATCTCGTGCAACTTGAGATACCAGCTCCTCGGCGGCGCCGATCGGTGGATGACGGAGCACCTCACGTCGTTGGCGTCCTCCGTGTCCGCCACCGCGTTAGGCCGCGTCATCAACAACCAGCTGGGTGAGCCCACGCGATTGTTCGCGTTGGGTCTTCCCATGCACGCGTCGTTGGCGCAAACCGCCGGCTCAGCCATTCCTCAGTTGACCAAGAAGAAGGTGGTCAAGAAGCGAAGAAAGGTTGTGAAGAAGCGCGTCGCGGCGGCGGCGGCGACGACGACGGCGACGCCCGAAGTCCCGATGGCCACCGCTTAAACAGGATGGAAGAAACAAAACGAAATTGCTAGATACTCGCGCAGCGTTCGCGTCCGCGTTCGGACTCGGACATAGTCAGAATCTTGTGTGTTGTAAAGAACCGTCAGAAACCTGGCTCAACGCCGCGTCGCGCCTCGCTCGCCCTCGTCACTCCGCGCCGCGCGTCCGCCGCGCGACGTCGCGCGCGATGTCGGCCGCGTCACCATCGCGCGCGCTCGCGCGCGCGCGCGCGGCGAGCGCGTCCTCGACCGCGCCGTCGTCGTCGACGGAATCGCCGCCGGCGTCGCGACGACCTCGCGCGCGTCCGCGCCGCGCGCGCGCCGCGACGCTTCGCGCGGTGACGCCGCGCGACGCCGAAATCATGACCCGCGTGTGCGAGCTCGCGCGCGCGCGCGAGGGCATCGCGGCGCCGCACCCGCTGAGCGCGTGCGCGGTGACGCGAGGCGACGGCGACGTCGTCGTCGAGGCGACGCACGCGGGACAAGGGTCCACGCGGGCGGAAATCGCGTGCGCGGACGAGATGCGGCGACGGGGCGCGACGCTGAACTCGAGCGATCGAGGGACGGTGTACGTGAACCTGGAGCCGGTGCACGGGGAGGTGGCGGGGGAGACGCGGAGCGTGGAGGCGCTCGCGGCGACGGGGGCGACTCGCGCGGTGGTCGGGATGTTGCATCCGCTCCCAGGATTGCGAGGACGCGCGGTGCGAGCGCTGAGAGAGCGAGGGATAGAGGTGTGCGTGCTCGAGGGCGAGGCCGAGGGGTTCGAGGGCGAGGCGGCGCGAGCGTGTCGAGAGACGAACGAGGCGCTGTTGTATCGCGTCGCCACGGGTTTGCCGTTTAGCGTGTACAAGTACGCGATGACGCTCGATGGGAAGATTGCGACTGATACGGGACATTCGTCGTGGGTGACCGGTGCCGAGGCGCGCGAAATGGTGTTTCGCGAGCGGAAGCGTGCGGACGCTGTGGTCGTCGGCGGCGGAACGGTGCGGAAGGACAATCCGAGGCTGACGTGTCGCGAAGAGACTGGGTTCCAACCTGCTCGAGTCGTTCTCACTCGATCTCTCGACTTGCCCGAAGACGCAAAGCTGTGGAATGTCCGCGGTGTGGCGCCGACGATAGTGTGCACCACGAAGGGCGTGAAACCGGAATTCCAAAACGCGCTGCGCGCCAAGGGCGTCGAAGTGGTGGAATTCGATGAACTCACACCCCTCGCCGCGGCGCAGTACATGTTCAAGAGAGGATTTTTGAGATGCTTTTGGGAGTGCGGCGGTGGTCTCGCAGCGCCGGCGATGAAGAGCGGAGTGTTTCACAACGTTCTAGCATTCATCGCGCCAAAGCTTGTTGGCGGCGGCGCGCTCGCGCCGACGCCTCTGGGCAACTTGGGCATAGAAGCCATGCACGACGCGTTGCCATTATCCGGCGTGCGTCTCGAAATATACGGGCGTGACATTCTCATTCGTGGCTACGTCCCGAACTCGCACAGCACGGGACGACTAAGCCAGCTCGCGAGCGCCGGATATAGCGTTCGCGGGTTGGAGTTCAACGTCGGTGAGAGCTCGGACGACGATGAACGCACCGATGATGGATCACTCATTTCCGTCGAGCGAGCGGTAGCATCACTCGTGAACGACGATGAAGTTTGCGATATGGATAATCTTCCACCGGTTAAATTTTACAAAGCCTGGGACGAGTATGGAGCGCTGAGCAACTTTTCCCCGTTTCCCGTGAGCGTCGACGGCGTGGAATGGCCCACGGTTGAACATTACTATCAGGCACAAAAGTTCGCCGGCGTGCACAACGACATCGCACGCGAGTCGTTTGAGAAAATCAAACTCGCAGAATCACCTGAGGCGGCAGCAAAAATCGGTCGAAGCGCTCAAGCCGCTCATCCCGAAAGCGTTCGAAAGGATTGGGACGATGTCAAGGTTGACGTCATGCGACGAGCGCTGACGGAGAAGCTAGTAAGGTATGAAGGACCAAGGACGTTGCTCATGGAATCTGTTTGCACCGATGGTCGTGTGCGCGTCATCGAAGACTCCCCGGTTGATGGCGTATGGGGCGCCGGTCGAGACGGAACTGGCCAAAATTTACTGGGGGCGCTGCTCGTGAATATCAGAGAAGATCTCGTGAGCGGGCGTTTAGACGTTGAAAAATGATTAGCTAAACTAGGAATTTGTTCACGACAATTGTCTACGTTGAACTCAGCATGCTATGGATTTCGCGTAACAGAGCCTTGGCCGCGTGTTTCGCCGGTCCCGGCGCGTCCAAGAGGCGCACGCACGCGGCTTCGGCTTCTTCGAGTCGTCGCTCCTTCTTATAAAACTGAGACAAAAACTCCAACGCCTCGATCTTCTCGTTACTATCGGCGTCTAAGACCTCAGCGTCTAAGCGCTTGAGATTGAGGAGATAGTAATGCGCCGCCGCCTTTTCATTCTTCTCTCTGTGGAGAGTGGCAAGTTTGGATAGTGCGATGCCTTCGCGCTCGTTGTTCGCCACGGCGCGTTGATAGCATCGGATCGCGGACTGAAACAAACGGAGCTGGTCGGACTCGTAGCACTGACCCATCGCACACCACATTCGTGGATCCGACGGACGAAGTTTGACCGCTTGTTGGTAGTAGTAGAGCGCGTAATAAGGCATTTGTAAGATTTCGTACGTCTGTCCCAAGCCGTACCACGCGCGATAATCGCGCGGGTTGATGTCCACTGCGTGTCTGTACGCGTCGATGGCCGCCGCCGGGTTTTTCATCTCCACGTACTCGTGTCCCATCAAAGTCCAGGCGCTCAAGTATCGCGGGTTGAGCTTCAGCGCGCGCTTGAAGTACACCACAGCCTTGGCGTGCATCGATTTCAGCGAGTAGTAATTGCCGACGACGCAACAAGTCTCGGGGGTGTACTTATCGGTGGCGACTAAGTGATGCGCCAAGTGCGAGAGCTCGGCGAACGATTCCTTCACGTACAGGACGTTTGAATAATTATCCATGCCATCGATACGATACGGATCCAAATCTCGAATGTCCTTGTAAATTTCCTGCGCCTCATCGAATTCGCGCAAGTTGTAGTGCGCCTCCGCCATGTGTCCCAGCAACAGCTTACTCTGCGGGAATTCTTTCCCGAGCGACACGAAGGTGTCCAAGCTTTCTTTGTTCTTTTGCATTTCGAGTTGAAAGACGCCGATGAACCAGCGATAGACCCAATGCTCGCGCGGAAGATCGAGCGCCTGCTCTTCCTCCTCGCTCGTCAACATCGGAATCAACGCCTGCCACGCGCTCCAATTGAGCGGGTACTTCCGACACGCCTCCGCGAGCAAATCTTTCGCCTGCGTCGGCTGTCCACTCTCCCGACAGACGATGCCGTGAAGATAGGTCAAAAACCCATCCTTCGCTCCCGAATAATCCTGCGCGCGAAGCCACTCGCTCAACGACTCGAGCTCGGCGTTCGTCCCCGCGTTCGGCTCTGGCGCTTGTTTCCGCGCCCCGATCGACGGCGTCTGCGACGAATCCACCGCACCCGCCCCCCCATCGACGTCCCCCCCCCCCACCGCGCTCGCCTGCCCCTTACTCTTCTCCCCCGCTAAAAACGTCGCGTACTCTCGCAAAAACGTCTGCAACGGCGCGTTCGCCTCTCGCAGCGCGTGCGCGCACCGCCTGTACTCCCCCAGATCAAAATACGCCTTCGCGAGCGAGTACGCGTCGTCCATCATCGCCTCGTCCTCGTCCTCGTCCTCGTCCATCGCCGCGCTCGTCGCCGTCGCGCCGTCCGCGTCCGCGTCCGCGCGCGCCGTCTCGAGTCCACACAGCTGTTCGCACGCCCACGCCGCCGCGCGCGTCAGCCCGCGCGCGCGACACCTCGCGATCGCGTCCCTGAGTTCGCGCGCGCGTCCCGCGTCGCCGCTCGCGTCGCCGCGGCGTCCCATCGCCATCGCGTCGCCGACCGACGGCGCGCGCGCGTTTGAATCGCGTCGCCGCGCGGGGCGACCGACCGCGCGGGCGTCCGATTTTTTAACGTCTTCGCGCCGCGCGGCGTCGTACACCGAGACGCGCGAACGCCATCTGCGTCCGCGCGTCCGCGCGTCCGAGCGATCCGCCATCACTTTTTATCGACGACGCGTGTGCGCGATCACGGGCTTAAATGCGCGTTGAATGCGGACGTCGATCGCGACCGTCGATCGCGGCGGTCGATCGCGCGCGTCGCGCGCGTCGCGCGGCATTCCTGCACACGCACATTTCTACAATGTCTGCCCTTCTCGCTTCCTCCTTCGTCGGCCGCGTCGCCGCCTTCAAGGCGACCAAGATCCAAGTGCGTATTTTTTCGAGCGCGCGCGCGACGCGCGGACGCGCGGCGCGGCGCGGAGGCGTCGCGCGACGCGCGCGAACGCGGGGCGGGCGCGGATGCGTATCGTATCTCGCGGGCGCGCGCGTGGGCGCGCGTGGACGCGCGCGGGCGCGCGGACGGGCGCGCGGGGGGGGAGAAACGAGCGAGTGGGAATGTTTCGCGTCGTTCGCGGGCGCGGCGGGCGCGGCGGGCGCGGCGCGCGCGCGTGGGGGGGTGGATACGCGCGCGCGGTGGATGCGCGGATACGATACGGTTTTCGGGGAGATCTTTGGAGATCTTTCCGGGGGCGACCGACCGACCGATTGGATGACCGAGAGACTGACGACTATGATTTTTCGCTCGATCGCAGGCCAAGTCTGTCTCCACGACCGTCAAGGCTGACATCTACCCGGAATTCGGTACCTACCCGGGCGGTGGCGAATCCCCGATCATCCCGTTCGGCGATGAAAAGAACGCCGAGCGCGAAGTGATCCACGGCCGCTGGGCGATGCTCGGCGTCACCGGCGCGTGGGCCGCCGAAAACGGCACCGGCATCCCGTGGTTCACCGCGGGTACCTTGTGCACCCCGGATGACTGCACCGCCGTCGCGGACAAGTTCCCGGGCGCCGTCGCCCCGCTCGCGCCGGAAGGCT
>Ga0257114_1000466_pt1 | contig 32010 bp, 67 predicted proteins | sample SI112_10mmetaG_FD_190149 | JGI IMG/M metagenome (GOLD analysis project Ga0257114, IMG submission 190149) | Marine microbial communities from Saanich Inlet, British Columbia, Canada - SI112_10m | ecosystem: Environmental > Aquatic > Marine > Inlet | place: Canada: British Columbia | collected...
AAAAGTGAAGTAAGAAGTGGAACACCTCGTCCTTCTTAACTTTGGAGTACGAGGTTATAAACTTAAAATTAAAATTATGATAGAATCAAACGAGAATAAATCAATCCCCCAATCCGATATAGATAAACTCTTTTCAGGTGAGATATCACAAAAGGAGTTTGAGAAGAAGTATGAGGTACAAGAAGATAAATGGTTAAAAGGACATCTTAAGTGGGTAATAGGAAGTATAGGAATAACATTGATATTGTTTTCTATTCTTCTTTATGATTACCTTATGAGTTAACTGTATCTTCTATACTACTTCTTATACTACTACTTATATGTGTGCTGATATTATTTGTGTTACCGATAAATCCTTATTCGAGGTTATAAACTTAAAATTAAAATTATGAATATTATAAAACGAAAACTAGCTATTGACAAACTCGATGAGTGTTATTCTACTATATTGGATATTGTAGAAGATAAGAACAATACGGAACTGATAAACGAAATACTTCCTATATTGAACTTTATTGATGAAGCGCAAAACCAATTAGAAAACCTAAACTTAACGACGTGAAAAATCTAAACGACAGAGAAATCGATAAACTACATGGAATTACAAGAAAACCGGCAATAGGATGTTTAATCTCTATAATCGGAACTATTACATTTTGGTCAATAGTTTATCATTTAATAACATAATATGAACTATCCTTTTTGGGTTAACGATTTCGATAGGATATCTAACTATAAAGAAAAGTATCCTCTTGCAACTGAAATCTTCGAACAACCACAATCTTTTTGGTATGGTGATAATCCTAAGAAACCAAAGAAACATATGGAGAAATCGATTCGAAGACTATTGAATCGGGCAAAACCTCAACTTCCTATATTAGTAATGTATAACATACCCAACCGAGATATTGGTCAATATTCTAAAGGAGGTGCAAAAGATATGGAACGTTACATGGATTATGTAAAAAGATTTGCAAAAGGAATTGGTGAAGATTCTCCAATAGTAATATATGAACCAGATGCGTTACCACATTCTACACATCTACCACAAGATGAACAAAATTGGAGATTAGAGTTAATGAGGAAATCCCTCGATTATCTAACTAACAATTGTAATGGTATCTTTTATGTGGATGTTGGTCATTCAAATTGGTTAGAACCTAAAGTAGTAGCAGATTTACTAGATAAAGTAAGTAATCCAAAAGTACGAGGTTTCTCAGTCAATTCTTGTAATTACCGAACTACCAAAGAATGTATCCGTTGGAGTAGAAAAATTCTTAAGTGGAGAGAATACGATACATTCGTAATTGATACCTCTCGTAATGGTCAAGGTGCGAAAGAAGATGAGTGGTGTAATCCACAAGGTAGAGGTTTGGGTGAATTCCCATCTACCGAAACATCGTATCCAAAATGTGATGCATATTTGTGGGTTAAAATACCAGGTGAATCAGATGGTAAATGTAATGGTGGTCCGAAAGCAGGAAAGTTTTGGGGAGAACAAGCAGAAGAGTTGGTTAAAAATAAAGAATAAAAAATTTGGATATATCAAATATTTTTCGTATATTAGTATCAATATGAAATATGAACTAAGATTTACAGTAGAACAGAAAGAAGGAATAGATAAGATGTATAACTATCTATACCAAAACTATGCAGCAATTAAAGAAGGTGGTGCAGGAAAGAAACGTTTAATAGGTTGGATGAGCTTCGTTTATAAACTTACCGCTAGAAAAACTTATTCTAAACTCCATCAATCAAAGTTAAACGAAATAAGAGAATTCATTATTAAAAAACAAAATGATAAAACACCCTAAAATACTATCCAAGAGTTTCTGTAAAGAAATGATAGAGAATACCTCTAAGTATTTCACACCAGCGTTTCGAGGTACTTGGAAAGTATGGAATGTTAAAGATTCCGAAAGTGTTAAGTATATACTATCCGAGTATAGTGATATCATTCCAGATGGTTCGAAACCTTTATGGATTAATTTTATTGACTATAATGTTGGTGTTGGATTATGGGAACATAAAGATGTTGATGGAGATGTTACCTTTATATCTGCACTAAATGATGATTTTGAAGGTGGTGTAGTAGCTATTGATGGAACTAAGATTTCTCTAAAACAAGGTGATGTAGTTGCATTTGATGGAACAAAATTAAAACATGGAGTATCTGAGGTTACCAAAGGAAATAGATATTCACTTAGTATATGGTTAAAAGAAAGTAAAACAGAATTAATAAAATTTAAAAAAACAATAATATGAATAAACTGATTTGGAGAATGTACAATGAGAATCGTATCTCATTAGAAGTAGCAGAAGAATTACTTGATTGTCATTACAATAGAACTAATAAAGTATATTAGATGTGGTACACTTATATAGTGAGATGTTCGGATAATTCCCTATATACAGGAGTTACAACGGATTTAGAAAGAAGAGTGGATGAACATAACACTTCTGATAAAGGTGCAAAATATACAAAAACAAGAAGACCTGTTAAATTAGTATATAATGAAACACATACAGATAGGTCATCATCTTGTAAACGAGAATCGGAAATAAAGAAATTAAGTAGAACTGATAAGTTAAAGATAATAAATGAAAGAAGAATATAGATTCCTACTTGCTCGTCATCAGAAGATATGGTTGACTAACCAATTAGATAGATTGGGTGAAGATTGGTTGAGTCTTGTACGAAATGTATTAGCAAGAGGAAAATACTCAGATTGGGAACAAAACGAATTAAACGAGTTAGGTAGATTAGTTAAAGGAAAAAAGAACACAATAGATAATGTTATAATATAATGTATAATAACGCAACATTCGTAGATAAAGAACAATTGAAGAATCTAAAGAAGATGGATAACTTCGTAAAAGATAATATGGTCAGATTTACCGAAGAGGTAGGAATGCAAGTTAGAGAGGTAATTACCAAGATTATTAAAAAGGGATATTATTACGAAAGTGAAGCTGGAGTTCTTAATATGATTGCGAATGAATATAACCAATATAAAAAAGAAAATCGATAATGGAGTTACAACGAATAGATGAGAATAAGATGAAATGGATAAATATCTTTTTCGATACGATATATAGATATTACTGTAAAGGTAATAGTAAAGTGTACCAATGGGATTTACAACGAGAACTTAAGTTTTTAAGGTACATGAAAGATTGTGGTGAATATTATGATAGAGATGCAGATAGGTTAAATTCAATAAAGAATTTATATCAACATATAACAAATGGAACAGTATAGAAAAAAAGAAGGTAAGAAGTATTACCTAAAAAAACTTAATCCTAATACAGGTAAATTAGAGTGGATAGAAATTAAAATATAAAAAATGAAAGTAACAATACAACAAAGAAGTGTGTACCACAAATACGCAGAACTAGAAATTGAAATACCAGATTCTATAAAGGCAGATGATATAGCAGATTATCTAATTGAGATAGAAGATACTTGGGTAGATACAATCGATGAGAAATTAAGTTTAGATTCGGAATATATCTTCGGTTCTGGTGTGGATGATTATGATGGTATGAATGATGATACTGCAGAATCAGAGTGGAGATATGAATGTGATGAATTAAAAACAGGAGGACATATATGAAAAAGTATAGATTAGAATTGTATGGTTGGGATGTTGAAACAGTTGGTCATTCAATAACAGATAAACAAGTTGAACAAATCCAATCTTTAATGAAAGAACAAGGACACGATGAAGTGTGGGAAGTTCGACATGATTTAGAGGATTATGAACATATTGATTTACCTGATTGGTGGAGTCCAGATTTATGGCATGAAACCAAACCATTAGATAATAGTGCACTTAGGTGTTATCTATATGATGAAGATAATAAAGAAACCATATGGGATTTTCATGAAATGTTACCAGCATGGGAAGTTGTGGGTGATGATAAAGCAGATGAGTTAAATGAAGTAATATGTGCAATACCTGAATATCTTAAAGATGTTGATAATATATTATGTTCATTTGATGAGAATAAAGGATGTCTTAGTGAATACACATTTGAATCAGATACAATACCAACACCAAAAGATTTCTACTACACAAACAATTGTATTGAAACACCTGAAGGAGATTGGGATGTTATAGATAGGATATTTTTTAAAGGTGAAGAGTTGGATTTAGATGATTGGGGTGATACTACTGGCAAAGCTTCAACCGTAGAAATTTATCGTAAAGATGGTACAATTATAAGATAATGACAGACCACGAAGCATTAAGTAAACAACTACATGAAACTCAGATGGCTAATAAGTCATACAGAAATCTACCTCAACGGATAATGATGCAGAGATGGGAAGATTGTGGTAGAGATGTATTTAAATTTTGGGATTCTATTGAATGGGATTCTACTTGGTTAAGACATGATACCGAAGAAGAGAAATATGCTAAAGATGTTACACGAGAATATAATAGACATCCATTTAGGAAGTTTATCCCCAAACCCAAAGAATATGTAGAGTTATGAACGAAATAAAAATTACACAATTTAAAGAATTGAACTATAAACCTCTAACAATAGGATTATGGAGACCATATCAAGTTGAGGTTGGATTCGTAGAAGATTATATAAAACGAAGAGGATTAGTTTTGTTATAATTTAAATAAAAATCAAAAATAATGAATGGATTAATAGTATATTTAGTAATAGGTACTTTATGGGCATTATTAAATGAAGCCCATATAGAATCAAATGGTCACAGAATGAGATTAATTTTCTTATGGCCAGTTACCGTAACTGCTTTTATAATTGGAGTTATATCAGCAATGAATGATAGAAACAGAGATGATGAAGAAATGTAACGTTTGTAACAAAAGTAAACCAAGTATCTTATTTAAACGTAAGAAAAAAACTTGTAGAGCGTGTGAACGCACAATAGGTAACTATTTTCTTCGGTTATTAGTTAAATCAAGAAGATTGACGCCCGCTGAACGATTGGGTAATCGATTAGGATATATGGGAACTGCATTTATTATGATGAGTCCCTATTTATTACCATATGATAATATAGGTGCATATACTTATTTATGTGGAGCAATATTATCATTACCACAAGTTTGGTTAGCAAAACAATGGAATTTAGTAATAGTAAACCTCAACCTATTAATTGGGTATGGTATGTACTTATTTGGGTAGAGTAATATATGGATATATCAAAACAAAAGTTTTTCGTAGGCACAGGATGCTCATATGGTAGAATCATTGATTCACTTCATAATTTTATAAATCATAAGGATGCATTAAAACGTAATAATATTGATTTAGATAATGAGGTAAGTTTCGATGGTAGTGATAATATAGTGTTTATAAATGCTTCTGGACCATCACAAGGTTCAGATTATCAATCAGATTCTATAATATACGTTATTTCTAGGTTGTTAGAACTAGGTGCTACCACTACAAACATATATTGTGTAGTAGAATGGTCTGAAATCGGTAGAATTTCTTTCAATATACCAACAGGTGTAGATATTAATACTGATTTTATGAACTGGAAGAAATGGGGAGGTGATACCGTACAAGGTATATACGAGTATTCTTCCGAAGTTCCTAATGAAATTGGTGAAATAACCCAAGGTTTTGCTGATTCAACCGATTTAGCATTATATTTAAAAGATAAAATTGATGTTTATAGTGACCAAATTGGTCAATGTCATTCTAAATTAGGAAATACTTACTATATTAGTACAGGAACATGGGATTATAATAAAAAAATCAATGAACCAATGTTTGAAATCATGTGTGATGAGTATGAAAAAGCAGCTCTTAAACTACCACATGAGTTTTTTGTAAGAAGATATGTAGATAATATAGTAAAACTACAAACTTTTTTAAAAAAATGGAATATTAAGTATAACTTTTGTCAAATTTATTCCCAATTTAGTGGTTGGTACGAGTTTGAAGATGGTACAAAAAGACAATTTCATATACATGATGATAATAAGTGGTATAATTCACGATTATTTAAAAAAAGATTTCCAAATAATAAGAGTAGGGATGTTTCTGAGGTGTATCCTAATATAAAACCTGTATATAATTTAATTGATTGGGATAATTTTTGGTTTCATAAGGATAAAACAGGTGTTTTTCCAAAGGGAGGTATCGATGAATATTGTATTGATACATTTGGGGAGAGTTCATATGGTAATGCAATTACAGATATTATCAGATGGTTTAAATATCCCTTAGAATTACCAACTACCGGAGTTACAGGTCATCCAGGTATATTATATTACTTCTTTTTAACCAATAATGTTATAAAAAATTGTGATTTCTTTAATATAAATGAAGAAATGTTAAAAAAATTAAGAAAATTACAAGAAATAGATAGTGTAAGTGATGAGATGAGTGAAACATTACTATTTAAATCAGAGAAATTCACTCAAAGACAGTTTAATAATCAAGTTTCCGATATGGAAGTAGAAAAATTTATACAAAAAAATGTTCAAAACATATAAAGTAACAGCAATATTAGAAGATAAATCCGAAGTAACGTTCCACATAGGTGGAGTAGATGAAAAAGGAGTGGGTATGACCGTATCAAAAATGGCAGGAATCCATATAATTAAGAATGTAGAGTTAGACTTGAACCCTCCAGTTGATAGTTACGATGAGAATTTCTTCGTAACAGAAAAACTTTAAAAATAATACTAAAAATTTAACGGAAAATTTGGTAATACGGAATTTATTTCGTATCTTTACATAGTAAAGCAAGCCAAAGTGGTGGAACTGGTAGACACGAGGGACTTAAAATCCCTTGAGCAGTAATGTTCGTATGGGTTCGATTCCCATCTTTGGTACTAAATATGGACGAGTAGCTCAGCTGGATAGAGCAATGCCCTTCTAAGGCATCGGTCATAGGTTCGAATCCTATCTCGTTCACTATTGGACTTTTAGCTCAGTTGGTTAGAGCACCGCACTCATAATGCGTAGGTCGATGGTTCGAGTCCATCAAGGTCCACCTAAATACAGAATTCAAATATTTATATATAATGAGTAAAGTAATAGAAATAATAGAAGGTTGGGCAAATGTGATGAAAGACCAATTCAACGCAGTAGACCCTGGAACTAAAATGTTATCTAAAACAAGATTATTAGAATGTGATGAATGTGAGATACGACAAGGAAATAGTTGTTCTCCATTAATATACTCATATCATGTTAAAACAGGACAAAGAACTTCTGGTTGTGGTTGTAATATAGCAGCTAAAACCCTATCCCCTTCTTCGAGTTGTCCATTAGGAAAGTGGTAGTTATATGAAAAAAAGATTATTATTTACATTAGGATGTTCCTTCACAGAAGGAGATGGTGGATATCCACCCGAACCATTCTTTGAACCAGAGGGAATTCCACTTGATGGTAGTAGAAGAGAAGAACTACATGGTACTGACATAATGCAAAAATATAGAAATAGTTACGATGATTATTTTCATAACGAAACTTCATGGCCTACTCAACTAGCTAAAAGAAAAGGATTTGATAAGTTAATCAATATTGCTAAATGTGCAAGTTCAACTGGATATAACCTTAGAAGTTTATACGATAAGTATTGGAATTTCGATTGGGAGAATTATGATACCACTATGTTTATATGGTTAACCGATAGTATTAGATTTTCTTTTTATAGTGGTGGAGTTCCTCAAACATTTATGTGTGGAAATCCAGATAGACCATTTACATTAAGTGGTAGATATGCTAAAATTATACAAGATGTAGATATAGACCCTTTATTGGAACAAAGACATCATTTGAGAACACTTGAACAATATTGTGAAAATCGAGGTATTAAACTTGTGATTATGTCTTATTGGACTCATGAAGATGCTATGTTAAAAGATATGCACAAATCTAAACACTATGCTAGTCAAGAACCAGGTTGGACACCTATACCATTTGAGTATGGTCAATGGACATTAAATTCAGATGGAATACGAACTGGTAAGAGTGAGACTTGGGATTCGAGATATCATTCACCTATTTGTTATCATCCTAATACAGAAGGATATTCACTTATAGTTGATACAATCATTGAACAATTAGATAAAGATAGACCAGATACACTTCACATAGAAAACTTTAATAATAATCCTGAATTAGTTTGGGATGGTGACCCTATTGGGTTTGAATATGCCGATGAGCATAGAATTGAGTTTGACCACGAAGGGTTAACTCACGATGAATATGAAAGTTATTATAAACATGGTAAATTACCAGACTAAAACAAATATATGGATGAATTTGATGATATGGATGACCTCTTCAACTTAGGTGGTGATGATGGAGATGATAGAGATAACATTGACGTTTATAAACGAGCACAACGAATGATGTTTGTAAATGATGTAGAACGCTTTCCATCTGCTCATATGGCGTTATCATTAGAGGAGTTTGTTGAGTTGTTTGATTCACCGGAAGATGAGGATATTGCAATATTAACACAATGTTTTATTACTTCATATATGAGATGTAATCCAGATAATGATGTAGAGATGGGTAATCTTGTAGGTAAATGGGGATTAGATTGGTTAGGTTTATTTTTAGCATATAATCAAAAGGTTGAGGAATATGAACTATGTTCTATCATAAAAGAAGTTATGGATGCTGGTGAGAAAAAACTTGATGAATGGAGAGCAGAAGAATTAGTACAATCAATAAAAGACCAGATTAGAACCTAATGAAAATAATCAGAGCACTTTGGGGTGGTAATCGTATAGGTGAGATACGGAATGAGATTCCACTTAAACCTCAACACGATGAGGTTGTTTATGTTTGGGGTACGGAAAATTTCGAGTATCTGATATCACTTGGTTATGATACTCGTTATATGGTAGATTCAAAAACTACTGAATATTCCGAAGCTTCAGAATATGCGTTAAAGTTAGAAGCTCTTGATTTAGCATATCAAGAGTTTAAAGAATTTCTTTTCTTAGATTGGGATTGTATTAACACAAAAAGTATAGATGGTTTAGAATTTAATTCACCATCAATGCCGTTATACTCATATCCAAAAGATTACATTCACCCAAATACTACTTTACAAAAACAATTAGCATTATATAGTTGGGAATTTGAAGATACATATGTTATTCCAAATGCAAGTTGTATATCGGTTCAAGGTTTTAATCTTGGTAAAGAACTTAAGAGTCTTCATGCTGAACATAACTTTAATACATTGGTAGAAGAGTTTGCTTTTAAAGTATTTACGAATTGTACACTTGATGAATATATTCAAAATTATGATTCACCTTATTTATATGGCAGAGAATCATCTCAATACTTTTTAGTAGGTGGTAATAAAGTAAACACCGCAAAGAAGTTAAACAAATATATTGGTAAAAAAAATATTAGATTTATACATGAGTAATGACGAGTGGAGAAACTGGATTAAAACCAGTGGTTATATTGGATATGTAGGATGTTCCTTTACATGGGGACAGGGTTTGTGGAATTATGATAAGAATAATAAGAACACCCCAACCTATGATGAATATATTTTTGAAAACATACAACCAACCGAAGAATCCGATAATGTACGAAAGGAGTTAAGATATCCTAATTTACTATCTACACATTTCGGAACAGATGTTATTTCTAAAATGATGAATGGTGGTTCAGATGCACAATCATATACAATATTACAAGATGTTCTTAATAGTCGTTCACAAAATCCAGAAATGAGTGGTAAGTGGCCTTTGGAAAAGATGAGGTTATTAATATTTCAACATTCAGCATTGGTAAGAAATAATCATGTATTCGATTACAAGGGTAAGAAGTATAGAGTTAATTTAAAAAGTGGTGAACATCATGTACATATAGATGATGATAACAATGAAAGAGAAAGAGGTTTTGGTTTATTTGAAATCTATCCATGGCAATCAATTAAAATTAATGGTGATACTAAAGAACAATATGAACAATGTGCACAAGATGAAGATGCAGGTAAGTATGTTAGTAATGATATCTTCTTTGATTGGTTAGTAGATAGTGGTATTACAATAGAAGAGTTTTGGTTACATCATTCTCGTGTATGGTTAAGAAAGATACAAGATTTATTACTTGAGTTTGATAATCTAGGTATTCCTATTGTATGTTGGCATTGGGAAGAAGAATTATTAAGTGTAATACATGAAGAAGAATTCGATTGGATAAGAAGTATAACTGCTCCTATTATAGTTAACAACGTAGAATATCCTTATTATACAAAAGCAACCGAGGTACATCCTAATCTATTCATAGATAAAGATAAAGAAGCTAACAACTATCCACATGATACCGACCGACATCCTTCCAAATACGGTCATGAGATAATAACCTCCTCTATAATAACGAATCTACAAGATAGAGATATCACCATATACCTTTAAGAAATCCAAGCTAAAAGATTACAACCTCGAATGGTCATGACCAAAAGGGAATATAATCCCCTATAACACAATTTCGGTACATCTTATAATAATATTACAAAGAGATTTAAGAACGGAGACAATCCAAACTCTAATCATAATCTCAGTACATCAATACATCATGGGTATAACAACATAACCTCTTGTGTATTCAGAAATTAACCGACCCCTAAATAAACACTCTCTAACACCTTCTCTACTCAGTTCTATAAGATAACTCTATAAGGAGATACAAAGGGAATGGTCACATCATATGGAACGTTTTGAGGGTATTCACACTCCAACTCCCTTCACTTCATGGTATTTGAGTACAATGTGGATGTGGTATTGTAAAAATAAAGTTCGGATACCACCATATATAAATAAATAAATGTGGAATTTAGAGGGACTGAATTAAGATTGTAAGCTGGGAAGATAAGAAAGACTGAGAAGATGGGGGAAGATATACTGACACTATCAATAAAAAAGAAAGGGGAAAATTTATCTCTTCGACTGAGTAAAGTATTAAAAAAACGACTTGGGTAAAAAAATTTTAAAAAGACCGACACTTGCTTAGTGTCTATACTATTAAGTTAAAGGTTATATATTTTATTTTAAGTTATTTCTTTTTAAGTGTCTGGAGCGTCTGGAAATATAAATATATATAAAAAGTAAAAACGTAATAAAAAGTTTTCAACAAGTTATTAACAATCGGAGAAAAGAGATTAAAACCTCGTAAGGAAATACCTCATGCAAAATAAATGAAAAAAGACTTGGATATATCATTTATTTTTCGTATATTTACATAGTAAATGAGTGATAATATAAAACATAAAACTATGAGTAAATTTGAAATTTGGTTAGACGAGGTAAACGAGAAAAGAAAACAACATTGGGATGATAACTATTCCTATAAACCTTACGAACCCCTCCATATCAAAAAAGGGCAAAAGTACATGAAGATAATTGATGGTACTACCGTATGGGGATTCGTTTCTATGTGGGAGGGTGTGTTCAAAGGAACATTGGTTTGTAAAGGAGATTTACTAAAACCGGCAAGTTGGAGTACTCCCGCTAAACATAGTAGAGGAAACATTTTTGATGGAACTGATTGTTGGGAATTCTATGGACCTAAATATCTAAAATAATATGGAAGTATCAAATACGATTAAATGGATGTATGTTTTAATGGCATCCTTTTTGTTTATCCTTGCACAAGGTGGTGCATGGTTACAACATAATTTACAATTTAAATATCCGAAGTTAGGACCTGAATGGTGGGGGTGGTATATTGCTGCGTTACCAATAACTTGGTTGTTTCTTAAATCAACACAACTTGGTGTTGAGGGATTCGGTAACTCATTATGGGCTAATCGATTCTTGGGATTCTCCGTTGGTATGATTGTTTATGCAATTCTTACAAGTCATTTCTTTAACCAACCTATGACTTCAAAGGTATGGGTACAAGTTAGTTTATGTGTTATTATAATGTGTGTACAAGTTTTTTGGAAAGAACAAATTCAATAAAAGAAATATGATAATACATGGGTTAGGTGATGAAAGTACGTTGGGTTGGAAATATAGTCTAAATTCAAATATATCTAAACAATACAAAAGTTGGTTGGATTCTAAATTTAATCAGTTGTACCATGAAGATTCATATCTACCATTAAAGAAAAACGTTTGGATTGAAAATTTATCAAATAAGTTAAAATGTGATTTTAATTTACTGGCTAAAGAAGGTAGTACTAATTTAGATATATTTAATTCTTTTGTATCCAATCTTGATTCATTTAAAGAAGGAGATGTTGTTATAATAAATTGGACAAACAATTATAAATTTAACGTTTATACTGATACCAAAGTTCATTCCATTTCTAACGTTTACGATTATACTAGTGTAAAGGAGTATATTAATCCATGGCAAGTGACCGGTGTGTATAAAAATAGAAATACCATTGGTTCGGTATATGAGGTTCATACATATGAAAAGGCAATAATAGAAATTTCTAATAAAAAAAATATTCAAGTATTCTTTTGGAGTATTGATAATTTAAATCACCTAACATATGAAGATGATACGTTATTAAAACCAGAATACATATTAGGAAAATATTTAGTTAAACATAGAAAAGAATGTAACATAACTCCATTTGGAGATTATTATAGTGAACTAGATAAACCTTTATTTTATTCTTCCATTAACTATGTAGATAGTTTAATGATTATGATGATGGCAGATTCAAATGGAGAGATAGAATCCAATAAACTTTTGGGAGTAAGGGGTCATGATGTATTATCACATCACTTCTTTTCTCATTTTGTTAAATATTTAAAAAATAAAATAGTAACCAAAAATTTATTATTATGAACCAAATAGATTTACATGGATTAACACATGATGTAGCAGTGGATAGAGCTGAAGATTTTGTATTAATGGAATCACATAACTCTATGTTTGAATGTAGAGTAATAGTAGGTAATTCCTCTACAATGACAAACAAAGTTACTAAAATGTTAGATGGTCATGGATTTAGATATTATATTCCAAGTTGGAATGTAGGAGAAATAATAGTTTCAAATTAATAAAAATGATAAATAACCTATTCCCAACACCAGTATATTATAGTAGTATCGATGAGGAGATATTAAAAAGACTTCAAAAAGATATTACCGAATATGTAAAAAATAATGGTGATTTATTTAAGACAGCTGTTTGGAAATGTAATACAGAAACTAATATATTTTGTGAAGAGAAAAAAGCATTCTTTCCTGAATATCTAAAAGATACTATATTTAAACACACATCAGAATATCTTGTAGAATGTGGATTCAAACCGAGACCATTTTATGTTGAAGATTGTTGGATTACTCTTGGTGGTGATGGAGCATATCAGGAGTTACATGACCATTTAGGTGCAGGTAGTACATCAAATGGATTCTCATCGGTACTTTATATATCGATAGATAAAAACAAAGGTGGGGAGTTTGTTATACAATCACCAATTGATGTTTTAGCTAAATTACTTCCTGAATCAGAAAACGAATTACTTGCTCCACAAATACATATTGAACCACAAGAAGGAATGATGGTATCGTTCCCCGCTTGGTTAAAACATGGAAGTTTACAATATAAATCAACTGAGAAAAAAAGAATATCAATAAGTTGGAATATAAATTTTAATTAAAAAATTTGGATATATGAAAATAATTTCGTATATTTGTATAAATAAAGGAATATATTATGGCAAATGAAATGGAAACATATGTTAGCATTAAAAATGGTAATAAAGAAGTATCCAAAAAATTAGATGAATTATTTACTCCAACGGAAGGTGAATATAATTCGAGAACCATTGAATTGATTAATCGTTTATATAATAAAGATTTTACTTGGGATATTAGTTTAAGTAAAGATGAAAATGAAGCAAATAAAAATACTTGGCCAGAATATAATTGGTTAGGGGATAATGTTGGGAGTAAATGGATTTATTCTGAATTTGATGGTGATGAAGATTTTTCATATATTCACCTTGTATTAACAACACCATGGTCAGTTCCACAAGGATTTCTAAAAAAACTATCAGAGATATTAAGTGATATAAAAAAAGATTGTTATATAGTTGGAACATATGAAGATGAAGGATATGACCCAATGGGAGCTTTCATATATGCAAACGGATATGATGATATTGAAGATTTAGATGAAGAAATTGATAATGATAGAATATGGGAGGATGATTTTTATACGGAAGAATTAAGAGAAAAAACATCTAAACTACAATCAGATATTGAAGATGCATATTTACAATTTCTAAATGAAAAAGAATAAACTAGGATTTACAGCAGGTAACTTTGATTTATTACATCCTGGTTACATTTATACTTTTGAAGAAGCAAAGAAACATTGTGATACGTTTATTGTATTCCTTCAGAAAGACCCATCTCTACATAGAAAATCTAAATATAAGCCAGTAATTCCATTGTATGAAAGATATAAAACTCTAATGGCTATAAAATATATTGATGCAGTTTATACTTATCAAACAGAAGAAGATTTATTAGATTTAATTGCTTATTGGAAACCTGATGTAAGAATATTAGGTGAAGATTATATTGGAAAATCATTTACTGGAGATTATTTACCAATTGAAGTTATTTATACAACTCGTTCACATGAATGGTCAACAACAAAAGTAAAAGATTTAATTACAAAACAAACATTAAAACAAAATCCAAATATAAATGAGAAAACTGATATATAAAATAACTCCACCTGGTGGAACAATGGGAAGAGGAGATTCTCCTTATACTATTGAGTTTGTTACAGATAGAACACCTGAATGGACAGAGCAACAATACCTTAGAAATAGAGAACCACTAACAATGGAATTAATTAGTAATGAAGCAACGAAAGAAACAAAAGCCGTATCAAGAGAAATTTGATTCGGAAGATGGTATGAGTGTGGGTGAGTTATCTCATCACATAGGAAAGAAGATGACCGAGAAGGTACAGAAATCTCAAAAAGATTTCAAACGAAAATCAAAACACAAAAAAAGGGATAACTATGATGATTGGTATCCTGATAATTATTAAATTAATATATACTTATATATAATGGAAACATTTATTATATTTTTACTAGGAATTATTCTAACACTATGTGTAGTTGGAGTTGTATGGTCGGTTAAATCAATATCATCTATTAGAAAAGAAACTCAAGAATCTTTAGATGAAATTGAAGATTATACTGCATCTATTGATGAGATAAGAAATTTAATTCAAAAGGCAGAACGAGTTATTGTAGAACTAGATGCAAAGCATGATAATATAAATGAAGGAATTTATATTAACCTAGATACACTTGATTCAAATCAAAAGCAGATAGTAGATAGACTTGAAGAACTTGAAGATTTAGAAGAAGAACAAGAACCACAATAAAAACTGGCCCGTTCGTCTATCGGCTAGGACGCCAGGTTTTCATCCTGGTAAGAGGGGTTCGATTCCCCTACGGGCTACAAAATTTAAATTATGATTATATTAGCAATAGTACTTTTATCTATCTCATGTATCTTGTTAGCAAGAGGTGTATATAAATTACAAAAAAGAGTAAACGATTTACACAATGAAACCAACAATAGAGTATCCGAATACTATATTGAACTATCTCAAAAGATTGGTAAGGATTATGATGAGATTCACGAATTAATCCGAGGTGTTGAAATTGATATCAAATCAGATAATAAGAAAAAATTAGAAAAGTTAACGGAACAGATTATAAAAAAGATTCCAACAACTAACGAAGAACTATTAAAAGAAGTTCAACAGATGAGAGATGATTTCTTTGCATTAAGACAAAACTTTTAATATGATAGGAGAAGTGTCAGAGTGGTCGAATGTGCTTGACTTGAAATCAAGTGTACTGCGAGGTACCGGGGGTTCGAATCCCTCCTTCTCCGCAAAAGGGGAATTAGCTCAGTTGGCTAGAGCACTACGCTTGCACCGTAGGGGTCATCGGTTCGAATCCGATATTCTCCACAATGGTGGTATCACCACTAATTAATAATAATAAAAACATGAACAAATTAAAACAAAAGTTTGGTAAATACTTTCAATTCAAAAATACCACTAATGGAACAGATTACTTTCTAAGAGGATTAGCAACAGTACTATTTATTATTCCGATTGGAATTTTAATTGGAATAGGGGTTGCTCTAATCAAAACCAATGCAGTATTAGCAGGGTTGTTAGTTGGATTGGGTGTATTAGGTATCATACCAATGATTTGGTTTTCACTAGCAACATCTTATAAAAGAATCAATGCATTCTTTCCTAACAAAGCAGGGTGGTTACTTGCGTGTACATTCATATACGCTTTTGTATTAGAAGGATTCAATCCACAAAATGCAATCAATGTGTTAGATACACCAGCACCAACTTTACCTAATGGAGATTACATTACTTATTTAGTATTAGCTCTACCTTATTGGGGATGGAGTTTATATTTACTATTTGGTAATTCTAAAATTAAAAAACATATTGGATAATGAATAATAAAAGTAAAGATATATTAAAAGGAACGATTGCTCTTTCTAGTATCACTACACTAATTTGGAGTTTAAATCTAAACTTTGGAATAGTATCAGCAAATTGGTTTGAAGTTTTTGGTGCAGGTACGTTGATAATTATGATACTTGCTTCAATTTTTGTTCGTAAGTAATAACTTAATAAAATGATATTTCCTTCCAATAAACGAAAGGCTAGATATATCAATGACCGATTATATATTATCCATGGGGTAATATCAATTGATAGAGTTAAGAATCCTACTCTGATTAAAGAATGGTTGGGAGTTGATACTGCATTCAAAGTAAACAAAGAAGGAGCATATTGGTTTTGTGAATTAGTAGAAGAACCTGAATGGGAAGATATAAATTAAATACCTATATACTATGAGATGGGTAGAATACTTTAGAACATTGGCTCACACAGTCAAACTTAAATCCAAAGATGAAAGTACACAGATTGGTGCAATTATCGTTGGTAACGATAAAGAAATTGTATCTACTGGTTATAACTCATTCCCACGAGGATTGGATGATACTAAGAAATCAAGACAAGAAAGACCCGAAAAGTATTATTGGTTTGAGCATGGTGAACGAAATGCAATATATAATGCAGCAAGAATAGGAGTATCAACTAAGGGTTGTACTATGTATCTATCTTGTGGAATTCCATGTGTAGATTGTGCACGAGGAATCATAAACTCAGGTATCACAAGAATCTTTTGTGAACGAGGTGTTACTACTAAAGGTACACATTGGGAAGAAAACTACAACAGAAGTTGGGATATGCTAGAAGAAGCAGGAATAGATGTTCAATTTTATGATGATGAATATGGTGGGTTGTAATACTTATTAGTACACCAACACATTTACATCATGACTCAATCTAAATTCACAGAAGGACTTTTATATGAATCCCATTCACTTGGTATATATAATGAAGTATTTTCATTATCTAAACAATTGAGAGAAGAAGATAGAACACTAGATTTCGATGGTTCTATTGAAAAGGCGTTTTACAAACTATCTACCAAGTAATTTATATCCTTATATTTATAGTAGAAGGATATATAAATGGCAAGTCAAAAAAATTCATATAGAGAAAAAATTAGGGAAACCAATCCGTTTGACCCTCCACAAGAAAATGTCAGACCAGCACCTCCCAAAACCCCAAACTTTGTAGGTGCAGTTGAGATAACAAAACCATCTGGTAAGGTTACCTCAAGCGGAGGTGGGAATTTCCCATCTAAATATCCTCAACTTTTAGCATCAATCGGTTCGGTTGTTAATGATTTTCACAAAACCTTTACAGAAAAAGAATCATATGCAGCAGTGGATGTTAGTCATGTCATAACCAATAATAATGCAGTTGGTAATTTTTGTACATATCTAATTGATGGTAATAGTGATTCAATTTCGGGAGATACAAACTGGAGAAGTTTTACAATAAAACAAGAAATGATAGAAGCACTCAAAGTTGGAGACCCTCCGAGTGCTACACCAGAAGAACCAAGTAAGGAAACTCCTGAACCAGTAACCGTAGTTGCAGACCCTGCACCAAAAGCAAGTCCTCCAACAAATACTACTACTCCAAGACCAAGAGGAATACGAGGACTACTTGGTAGAGGAAGAAGCTCCTCAACCTCAACTACACCTAGATATGCACCACAACGAGGTGGAGGTGGTGGAAGGTCATCTGGTGGAGGTGGTTCAAGAAACAACACTATACTATCCGAAAATGGTCCACTTGGACGAGGTAACTACGAATTTGAAATTAGAAATCAAGGTTCTGATAATTATATTTTTAGAAATAATAACTGGAATAGATTATAATGAATACACAATTACTAAATACAGTTGATTGGAGAAAGTATCTAATAGAAGATGATGATAATCCACGAATAAAAAGATTTCTTGAATCGAGAGGAACTTCGATATTTACAGAACTAACTAGAGGAATTAATTCTGCTAATAAAAATGGTAGAAATAAAATAGTTGTAGTTGTTCATCCAAATGCAGGAAATGCTATATTAATAAAAGAATCTGAATTTATGGAAGTATATGATATAGCTATAAAGTATTTTGAAAAAAACGAAAACTATGAAGGGTGTAGTGAAGTATCAAAATACAAAAGTAATTTTATCAAAAGAAATTCAAAAAAAAGATTACAGAATCACAAAAACTTACTTTAGTATATTTATAGTAAAGATAAACAGGACAACACCATGAAGGGAACATTTTTCTCAGCAGATTTTATTAAAACAGATAATGGACTTAAATTCATAGAACTTAATACAGATACTATGGATGTATTTGGTGCGGTTGATGATAATGGAATTGATTACTCTGGACTTATAACATTGCTACAAAACGAAACAATAGATACAATTGAAGTAATATATAAACCATCAATACAACAATCACTTGTAAACCACCTATCAGCATCTATTAGAGATAATGCCTCTTTTATCACAACATGGACATCACACGAAGAAGATTTCAACACAATATACCCAACTGCGGTAACCGATGCATCTAACAAATTTATTCTTAGATTTGCATATGATGAAAACGCTATCGTTGATTCTGTATATGCTAAACATGATGTAAATTCTTTATCTATATTTAATGAGTACACTGCATCGAGTGATGCAATTCCATTCTTTGTTAGTAGTTCCGATATGCATGTTGATGTATTGGAAAGAAAAACTAATCCAGGAACTTTTCCAGATATTGTTCTTAAAAGTCAATGGTCAACAAGTACTGTTTCATTTATTAAATTAGGTGGACACTTGGATGATGGAATATATATAACTAGTGATAGCGGAACTCATGCTATAATTGATGGTAACTATATTGATGTTTCTAACTTACAATACACACATGATTTAGTATCAGGTAGTTATGTAGAGCAAGCGGATGGAGACTTTATTGAAATAAATGGAAGTTATTATCCAAGGATGTGGCACATGACTGGTAGTGAAGATGAGGTTGAATGGATACCTAATCAAGATTTATTACCTACACATATTTTTGTAGATGGTACATATGAAACTGGTTCTGAACATGATGAAGCTCGTATTGAGTATTTCCTATCATCATCTGCATTAGATAGTCATTGTTATTATACTAATTTTCAATATGGTTCTGGTTCGATAGTTGATAATCATGTTACTTCTATTAGACATTATGGGATTGTATATGGTTCATCTCTTACTCACCTAAGTTTAGGAACTGTTAGTGGAAAGAGTATATTAGAGTTACCTACATACGATGATGTAAATTTTGGAGATTCTGATATAGAAGCTCACTTTTATAGTAGAAAACATTACCATGAATTTTCAACTTCTTATATAAAAGAGAATAGTAGAAAACGAGGAGTATTCGAAACAGAAAATGTTGTATCAGCCAGTAACGAGATAGTTGATATAACAGATATAGTTAGTGGTTCTGTTGTAAAGGCGTTTTATATACCTGGTATAACTGATGATGAGGATTTAGCTTCTCACTTTATAAATGTATCTGTTGCAGGAAACACATTACCTGCAAATTCTGCTTATACACAATCTGTTGTAGTTTCAACACCTACTTCAATTGAGATGTGGAATAACATGATATATGAATTAAGAGTAAGTGGAAGTGATGAATCGAATTTTATGTCAACAGATACGAATGCTTTACTTTATGTAAGTTCTTCAAATGAATTTAAATTTAAAAATGTTACCTCAATAATACCTGGAGATGATTTCTTATTTAATGTAGATTCTAGTTTAATTCCAATTTTAACATCAAGTGTACATATACTAAATAAGAACACAGGTTCTTTTATAGAGATGGATGTTGAAACAGAAGATAATTATATACTTGCAAATGATGCATCCGGAAATCAACAAGTAATGTTAACTGCAACTGTACACAACTTTAAAAAAGTACAATAAAAGGATAATACAATTATGGCTATTACAAAATCAGAAATACCGAGTTTAATTTACAAAACCAAACAAAATAATGCACGAAGTGTAACAGTAAGTGCGGCGGAAAAGGTTGAAGTAAATAGAATTATGGGAAACTTCTTTTCTTATGTTTTAGATAAACATTCGTAAACCACATCTATATACCAATATGTTATGAATTCAATATTTGTTTATTGGACAAAGCCGTACCTATATAAAAACAATTCAATAGAATATAATTCAGATAAACACAACTGGGTTAAGGGGGTTGATTTATTAAGTTATGAAGTCGAATATACAAAAACATCTGCACTATCTGCAAGTAAATATGTAGGTAAATCTATACTATATACAGATTCATTAGGATATGAAGTATTCAAAAAATATAATCTTCTCGAATGTTATGATGAAATCAATGTTGATTTACTAAATGAATTTACAGACAACCACACATTTGATGCAGGTACATATTGGACATCTGGTAAAACATATGTAATATGTAATCAAAAAGAACCATTTATTTTTCTTGATTTAGATTTTATACTTTTAGAAAAAGTAGATTATGAATTATTAAAAAACTATGATTTAATTCACAATCAATGGGAATTGAGTAGAAATGACTTGTACGTTTCTAATAATAAATTTAAACAACTAGATTTACCATATCATTATCCAAACAACTTATATCCAAACACAAGTTTTCTTTATGTAAATAATATAACTCTACTAAAAGAGTATTGGGAACTACATAAAAAAATTATTTATAATACTGAAGTAGAAACTGGTGCAGATACTTGGCTACTTGCAGACCAAGGTATTCTTGGATATATAGCAAGATTTATGAAACTAAACATAGGATGTTTGGAAGAATGTGCATATATTTCTCATGTAGATGATTGGAAGTATCCAGCTGGGGTTGATTTAAACTATGGTGGTATGCCTTATAAAGTATATCTTGGTAAATACAAATCTATATCAATTAAATATTATCATGTTTGGCTTCATAAAGCAAAGTTAATCGAAAAGGAAGAAGAAAGAACTTTATTTTCAAATAAGATGAATACCCTAATTAAAAACTTAGAAAAAGGAACAACACTATTATGACATTAACATATAGCTTTGATTCTAGGATGGGTCTTTATGATGAAACTTCTAAAACAAAAACAACTTGTGTTTCTGATTTAAAATATCTATACGATATGTATAAAGCTTCCATGATACGAGCAAGGGAGTTTGGATATAAAATTAAATTATATGGAGATTCTATAACCATATCTAATTTAAAAGAATACATTGATAGTAGTTATTGTATTGATAATATTAAATTTGATTTAGTAGATGATTTAAAAATATGGATACATACACAGAATGATTTAGATTGTATAACATTTGATGGAGATATTATTCTAACTTCTCGATTGGATTTTATGAATGAATTCGGATACGATGCTATATTTGAAAATAAAGAAACTAAGAAAAATGTATTAAATAAAGAATGGGATAGTTACAATGGATATGTAACCATGCTAGAAATATTTGAAAAATATAATACTGATAAGTTAGTAAAGAACTACACCAATACTAATACCTTTTCTTGTAACGTTGGTGTTATAAAATTCAACAACCAATCTACTAAAGATGCATTAATAAGTGGTTACTATGAAATGAAAAATCATTATCTAAACAACATAGAACCAATTGATAACTTAAGAAAAAAGAAACTAATCCCATCACTTATAATCTGCCAATATCATTTTGCAAACACAATAGAATCAAATAAATTTAATGTTGGATTTTTAAGTGAATCCAATGGACATAGGTATTCTCACTGGGTTGGTGGAATAAAATTCTACAAAGTATGTATCCAAGAAGTATATAATATATTGAATGATGTTGAAAAAACATCTTTTATTTGATATTTATATGAACAAAGATGTTACTTTATGGATACAACAAAAATATTTCAACTTACACTATCGAAAGATACCCTAGTTGAATTTAACTTCTCAGAAGATTACAAAGTAGTTTTTGTAAATAAAAAGAACTATCCACAATATCTTGAGCAACTATTGCACTTATCCAATCTAATGAAAGATGACTTCACTTGGGTAGGTATTCCAGACAAACAAATGTTAAAGAGAAGATTCGAAACCTTTAACTCATCAGTACAACTATTTTATTACAACGATTTACCAATTGGATGGACGTGGGGAAATCCTAACTTCACTCCACTATGGGAAATAATGAATCAACCATTACAAGAAAATGAAATATACACTGGTGGTTCTTTTCTAAGTCAAAAAGTAAAAAAACCAAAAGGTAGTGGTACTGCTATGTATTATCTTACATATAAGAAATTTTTGTACATGGATGGAATAGATTGTTTATATGCGTATGTTGATAATTGGAATCACAAATCAATTCATCTTCTAAAAAAAATAGGTTTCACTAATTTTAATTTTATAAAGGAATAAATGGCAACACAAAACATTGGTAAAAATCCCCCAAAGGGAAAAGTTAGATTTTCAATATCATTATCGGATGAGCAGAAAGATGCTAAAGCAAATATATTATATCATCCGTATAACTTTGTTCTTGGAAAGGCAGGAAGTGGTAAGACATTACTTGCAGTACAAATCGGATTAGATATGTTCTTTCAGAGAAATATAAATCAAATCATTATAACAAGACCAACTGTATCTAATGAAGATAATGGATATCTGCCAGGTTCTTTAAATGAAAAGATGGAGCCGTGGTTAGTTCCAATTCGTTCTAATATGAGAAAGGTTTATAACAAACCAGCAATATTGGAAAAGATGGAGAACGATGAGAAGATAGAACTAGTATCATTATCTCACTTCAGAGGAAGAACCTTTGATAATGCGTGTGTTATTGTAGATGAGTTTCAAAACTTAACTAAACAACAACTTAGTATGGTATTGGGTAGATTGGGTAAAGGTTCTACTATGATACTTTGTGGAGACCCCCAACAAATTGATTTAAAATTTCCAAACGATTCAGCAATACATGATGTTGCCAAAGTAAAAGAATCTAAATATGTTTACTCAATTAACTTATTAGATAACCATAGACATGAATCATTAGATGAGATATTAAGATTGTTACAAAATTATGCATAATGATTTACAATTTTATAAAAAACATGGATGGGTACATTTACAAAAAAAGATAAGTGAAGATGTAGTTCATGAATTACAAACTCGTTCTATTAAATTAAGAAAATGGGTAAATGATAAGATAGGTCAACCTTGTAAATATGGTGGAGATACTCATTGGAAAGGGGTAGGTTGTGCAGGTATGTATGATACCTATCTTTTAGATTTTTATAAATCAAATCTCATGATTGATATTGCAAAAAAACTTTTAAATACTGAAGATGTTTGGTTGTATAACGACCAGGTTGTTGTTAAATTACCCAATGATAATTTTGGATTTGAAGAACATACTGATAATTCAATCGGAGGTAACCTTAATGAAGGTGGTAATACAATAAATATGTCCGTAATACTAACTGATTTTACGGATGAAAATGGAACACTACAATTAAGAGATACGAAGATATATCCAAAAGCTGGAGATATTGTTGTAATACATGGAGATACTCCTCATCAATCAACCCCAAACAAATCAGATAAACCCAGATGTTTATATGCGTGTGTTTATAGTGATAAACAAATTATTTTTAAAAACTTCTATAAAGAAAGAATAGTAAAATCTATTATATGAATACTCAAAGATTACATACACCACATTGGTTCAAAGGTAATATAAATAATATGTTCTTTGGGTTCGTAGATATGCTAACGGAACTTAAAACTATAAAGGATAAGAACACTACTATGATTGAGATAGGTTCTTATATGGGAGAATCCACGATGCTATTTGCATCATCTCAAATATTTGATAAGATTTATACAATAGAACCACATGAGGGGCACGAGATATTTAACGAGAACCATGATTATTCTTGGGAACTTGTTAAACAACAATTCGAAATAAATACACGATACTTTGATAACATATCTTTAATATCAGATTATAGTTACAATGTTGTTGATACCTTTGAAGATAATAGTATAGATTTTATTTACATAGATGCTAATCACTTATACGAATCAGTAAAGCAAGATTTAACATTGTATTATCCTAAAGTAAAACCAGGTGGATATATTGGTGGTCATGATTATCAAAAAGATTGGCCTGGTGTAGTTACTGCAATACATGAGATAATTGGATATCCTGAAAAAGTATTTGATGATGGTTCTTGGATTAAACAAAAACCCAAAAAAATAAGTCAAAAAAGACTTGTATAATTCAATTATTTTTCGTATATTTACTATGTAAATGAGTGATAATTAAACCCTTTAAAATAGTAAATTATGTTAGTAGTATTAGAATCAGTAGGAAGTGTGTTCGACACAAATCAAGGAATTATTTACCCACAAAATATAGATGGAAGTTATGATAAAAACTTCTCTATATCAGTTATCGAAGAAGAAGTAGCTTCTGATTGGTGGGAATCGTTATCTTCTGAAGATTATAAAATAGTAATAAATAATTCATAAAAAGCTTGTATAATCCAAAATAAAGTCGTATATTACTTATGTAATAAGAAATGACAGTTAAACTTTAAAACAATGAATTATATAAACAACGAAAATGTTAAGTCAATACTTTCAATCGGTGATTGGGGAGTATCAGAATGTTCAATGAGTGGAACTATCGAATGGAATCATCCTTCGAAAAATACTACTATTCTCGCAACTCCCAATTGGGAAGAGGATGGATTAGTTCCAATTGATATGACTAATGAAAATGGTGAGTATGAAAAAATTACAGATGTGGTGTTGAGTGGTTCTTTATCACAACAACTTAATCAGTACGAAACAATTGTAGAATCAGTACTAGTAAATTTATAATAGGAACAGTAAATACATTAATAGATAAATCACAAATAATATGAGTTTAGAACTAAAAGAATATATGTTCACCTTTGAAGGTGGAGGATGGAATACTTGTTGGGCAAAAACCCTACGAGGAGCTAAGAAATTAGCAGTACAACAATATGCTGACTCTGATACTTTAAATGTAAGAGTTGATTCAGTTCACCTTGCAACTAAAGCAGGATTACGAGCAGCAATGAGTACCTTTTATTAAAACAATTAAATAAACAATTAAAATTTAAATTATGATTAAAGCAATTAAAAGTAAAATGTTAACTTACCTATTCAAAGATTGGGTAATGAATGAAACAGATTTAGAAACACTACAAGTATCTAAAGAATTTATTAAGAAAAGAGAAATAGCAATTACAGGTCATATACCCATAATGGGATTCAGGTCTCATTTATCTCCGGAGAAAATAAACTGAAAATAAACACTAAAAAGTTTGGTAAATCCAAAAAAATGTCGTATATTTATAAAGTAAATGAGTGATAATACTAACCTTAATAAAACAAAAAATTTGAAGAAAAAAGTAGTTTACATCGATATGGATGGAGTTTTAGTTGATTTAGAAAAAGCATTTGATAAGTTTTTCAAACTTCACCCTTATCTTAAAGAACGATACAAAGATAATCCTGACCATATACAAGGTATATTCAGAAACCCACCTCCAATCAAAGGAGCAATTGAAGCTGTAAAGAAATTACATGAAAGTGGTAAGTATGAATTATTCATTGCAACTGCTGCTCCTTGGGGTAATCCTGGTTCAAATACTGATAAAAGATTTTGGATTGAAGAACACTTTGGAAACCTATTCCACAAGAAAATGTTTATCACTCACAGAAAAGATTTATTAATGGGTGATTACCTTATTGATGATAGAGTTAAGAATGGAGCTGGTGAGTTTAGTGGTGAGTTGTTAAGATTCGGATTGGATTGGGAAAACAACTACACACCAAATGAGTATCCAACTTGGGATAGTATATTAGAAAAGTTATTGTAATGAAAGATAATCATAGAAAAGAACAAACAGAAAAATTCGCATTAAGTGGAATAGCATTTTTTGGAGTATTACTTGTGGTATTGTTACTATTATCATCACTCATGAGTTGTAGTGTTGAAGATGATATCTTAGTATTAGAACAACCAACATTAGAAATAGATGGTAGATTACCGATAGATGATAATGGATATTATCACTTAGAACTAAATCAAAATACTAATCAAACAATACACACAGTAAGTGGTACTGTTGGTAATACACTTAATCTACCTCCTTTAAAAGTAGAATGGGAAAGTAACTTACAATGGGTATATCAAGATATGCTAGTAGATGTAAGTAACTCTTCTTCATATGTTATGGATGGAACTGTTAATAATGTAATAGGACCAGTTAGAACAATGTTAGGTGATACTCTTATATTAACAGGTACAATTAGAGAACACCTAATATCTGATTCTATAAAAATAGTATTAGAATGAAAACTAATTTTATAGAATTTCCATTTATACCAATTACAAAACGTACATTTGAAAGACAAGAGTGGGAAGAACATACTGATACCGATGGGGAAGATGAAGAGGGTAATCCAATAACATATACTTATTATGTACTTCCATTACCAAAAGATAATCCAGATAAAAATGCACCTTCACTAATATCATGTGCTAGTGATGAGTGGGATGAATTGGGAATTCCAAAAGGACATTTTGTTATTGAAATATGTGATTTAGCTGGTTTAGGATTTTGTAAAACCGAAGAAGAATTAATAATTCTTTATAGATGTCTAACTGGTGAAGATATAGAATGACACTTTGTCATGTTATATGTTTACAAAACTGACAAAATGTCATCTTATATGTTGACAAATACGATTGGTACGGATTTGGTACAATAGATAGTAAATGTATAATTAAAAAAAAAGGAATATTATGTTTTACACAATTAATGAAAATTTCGTAGATAACTTCTTTAAGGACATCTACACAACAAAACCAACTAATAGATTGAATTCACAATTTGAAGCAGAAGTATTAGAAGATGGTAAACAAAAAGTTACAATTAATACTATTGGACACAATCCAAAAGATATTACAGTAGATGTTACTGATGAGGAAATTACAATCAAATCTAAAAAAGCAGAAGATACTTCTTCATTTGTTAAGGAGATTGATTTAATATTAACAGTCGGTGTTGATTATGATGGAACTAAAACAACTGCTAAATTTGATAATGGGTTACTCACTCTCCTTATTGATAAGAAAATTAACAAAAAGGCAAAGTCTTTAAAGATTTCTTATTAACCCATAATCATTCAAAGGAAGGGGAGAGTAAAATCTCCCTTTTTTTATATCTTAATATTTATACTTACACAATAAACTATATCAAATGAAAGATATTTACAAATCAAAAGTAGACGATACAATCGAAATGATGGAAACACGAATCAAGATTGTAAAGGAAATGGTTACAGGAGAAAGACCTGCTGATTCTAAACAAGCAGATATTTATCTACGAGAGGTACTTCAAGGATTAGAGAAGGTACGAGAGATTGTAATTAGGGGGTAACCTTATGAAATTTAGAACTTTTTTATTAGGATTAGCGGCATTGTTTGTAGCGTTTAACGCTGCATTCTTTTCGGTTAGTGGTTTATCTAAACTATTTGCTGGAGCAGCATTCTCTGTAATTATAATGGCGAGTTCATTAGAACTTGCTAAACTTATTACTGCTGGTTATCTATACAACTATTGGGATAAGATAAACAAATCATTTAGAATCTATCTAAGTGGAGCAGTACTTATCTTAATCCTTATAACATCATTAGGTATCTATGGATTCTTAACTTCTGCATTTCAAGATACATTTAATCAATTCAGTATAAAAGAAAAACAATTAGCATTCCTACAACAAAAAGAAAAGTTTTGGGGTGATGATGTAATAAGATATGATGAAGAACTTAAAAGAATTAGCGGTAACATTAGTACTCTTTCTAATGCGAAATCTCAATCAATCCAAGTACGAGACACCTCGGTGGTTGGGGGCGTTAGAACAACCATCTCTACTTCCGAACTTAGGATTTCTCAAAAACGTATCGAAGTTGAAGAACAAAATCGTAAAGGTGTTCAAGCGAAAAGAGAAGTAGCAGCAGATTCATTACAATCAATTCAATTAAAAATATTAGATGTTGAATCATCAGAGGGTGTATCATCTGAATTAGGACCTTTAGAATATCTTAGTGGATTATTAGATAGACCTATGGATGTTATTATCAATTGGTTTATTCTAATTATTATCTTTGTATTTGACCCACTTGCAGTTGCACTTGTAATTGCATTTAACAACGCAATAATGGTTGATAGGGGAATTGTTAAAAAAGATAAAGTAGTTCGTAAAAGAGAACTATATGGTGAAGATGATGATAGTGATGAACTCTATGAAGAAGAAGAGGAATGGGCTAACGATGAAGATGTAAAAGATTTCTTAGAAAGAGAAGATTCATATGAAAGTGATGATAGTGATGAACTATTTACAGTTGCTGGAATGACAAATGACAAAGAACAATCTTTCAATGAGTTTCAAAAGAAACAAGATGAATTTGATGAAGCTGATTTAAATAAAGATGGTGTTGTAACTGAAGAAGAAGCAAGAGAATCATATAAAAACGGAGGTTGGAAAAATGCATATAATGGTAAACCATTCTATCATCATCCTTGGTTTGATTGGTCTAAAACTAAAAGTTGGATAAACGATAGAAACGCTATAAACTATTGGATTAAATCCAGAGGTGGTTCACAAGGACAGTTAACAAAAATAAAACAACAATATCCAGACGATTTTACAACAAAAACTTATTAACATGAGTGTACAAATTACCGATAGAGCAAAAGCTCAATTACTAGACAGTTTAAAAGAAGAAAACAAATCAACCGATACACATCATCTGAGAGTTGGTGTGCTGAGTGGTGGTTGTAGTGGTCTCCAATACTTTATGGAGTTTGGAGAAAAATCTGATACATTAGATGGTGATAAATCATTTGACTTAAATGATATTAAATTAGTAGTAGATAAGCAATCTTCAATGTATTTAATTGGGTCTCAATTGGATTATTCAAGTGGATTAAATGGTAAAGGATTTGAGTGGTCTAATCCTAACGCTAATAGAACTTGTGGGTGCGGAGAAAGCTTTTCACTATAAAGCTTGTATAATTCAAATATTTTTCGTATATTTACATTGTAAATAAAACGTAAAACTATATATTATGAATTTAGGTTATGCCTGTATCAACATGACTCTTGGTTCTCAGAAACCAAAAGTTACTACAAATCGTTCAATGATTAAACGCACATTCTTAGAGAGGGGTGTAGAATATGCTGGTGAGTTAGGATTACAAAACTCACGAGATTTGTTCACTATTTTAGAGTGGAACAATGCCAACAACATTAAATGTTTCAGATTATCTTCGGAGATGTTCCCATGGGCTTCTGAATATGATATAGAAAGTTCTCCATACTATAAAAGAATTGCAACTATATTACAAGCTTGTGGTAAATATGCTACTGATAATGGTATTCGTATCACATCACATCCTGGTCCTTTTAACGTATTAGTATCTCCTCATGAGCACGTTGTAAAGAATACCATTACTGATTTAGAAGTTCATGGTAAGATATTTGATATGTTAGGATTATCTCGTACTCCATATAACAAACTAAACATTCATTGTAATGGTGTGTATGGTGATAAGATATCTGCTATGGATAGATTCTGTAAGAACTTTGAGAAACTATCACCAGCAGTACAAGGAAGGTTAACAGTAGAGAACGATGATAAAGCATCTATGTACTCTGTAAAAGATTTGATGTACATACATGAACGTATTGGTATTCCTATTGTATTTGATTACCATCACCACAAGTTCTGTACAGGTGATTTATCAGAACAAGAAGCATTGGAGTTAGCAATATCAACATGGCCTGAAGGTATTACACCAATGGTTCATTATTCCGAATCAAAGGCATTACATGAGCGTAATGAAAAACTCAAACCACAGGCTCATTCAGATTACATTAATGATTTACCAAACTTATATGGTAACAATGTAGATGTAATGGTTGAGGCAAAGGCAAAAGAACTATCTATACTTCCATATATTAATTCTAATAATTGTGCGTATAGTGGATTATTAAGTACATCAAGTTATGAATAAAATAAAACAACACTTACAAAGATATATTGGGTGGTACTTTTTAGTAGCATCTATTGGATTGATTATAGGAGAAGAATACTTTACAGGTTTTCTTATAGGATTGATAACCCTTTTAAAAATACCACCATTTGATTGGATAGGTAGAGCTATGGATTGGGCGGCTGGAATCGGAGTTTATTGGGGATTGAAAATGAGAAGTTGGAAAGAAAAACAAAATAAACCAATTCAAGTAATAGTAACAATAGTTGCTATAATTCTAATATTATTAATATGGTGGTTTATGCCTGAATGTGAACTATGTTAGAACCCAAAGAATGGTTAGATAAAAATGAGTGGGGAAATCAACCGATAGAATCGGATGCATTTTCTCATTACACAATGTTAGATACTTTAATGGAAGAGTATGCAAAATATTACATGAAAGAGAAATTAAAAAATATTACTAATACAATTAATGTTAATAAATTTATTTAATAATGGATAGAGGAAAACGATTACAAAAATCAGAATCAGCAAGAGAAAAAAGAATCAAAACAAAAGAAGTTATTGATACAGTAGAAAAACGAAAATATGCAGATGCTAAGAATCTTAAAAAGAAATATAAAAAGATTAAAGAAAGACATCACGATAATAAAATTTAAAATTATGAAAGAAGAAAAGAAAGTAAGACAATATAGAAGTAGACAAGGAAGAAGTGATAAACAATATTCCAACAATATGAAAGTAATGACATATGGTTGTTTAGGGTTAGGTACTATGCTAATAGGAATAATTATATATGGTATAATAACCAATGGCTAACCAAAATAAAATACAAGAAGTAGTTGTAGTTCATAAAGGACCTCGTAAGAACTCAAAGATAATACTAGAAGTATTTGAAAATACACGAGTAGATGATATTATAAGTACACGAAAATTAAAACCATTAATACCAAAAGAAAACGAAATACTCGATATAGGAGTTGGAATAAGTTTTAAAGAAAGATATAAAAAGAAATATAAATTAAAGTGAGTACAAAAAAACATTTAGTAGTAATCGGTCATCCTGACCATAAATCATTTTGTTACAATGGTATATTTAAAACCATTATAAGACAAATGAAGAGATACAAAGAAACCTTTGAGGTTATTGATGTATATGATGATAAACTACATAGAAACCGAGAAGACTTGATAACTGAATATAAACGATTGGTTACATGGTCAACTCATATTTACTTTGTATCACCAGTATGGTGGTTTAGAATGACACCTAAGATGGAAACATTTTTCGATGAAGTATTTACACCAGGATTTGCATATAAGTTTGTACCTTTATTTGGTAAATATGCTTATCCAAAACCATTTTTGAAAGATAAAAAGGTTAGAACATATATTACACATGGAGCACCTATGTTA
>Ga0257114_1000469_pt1 | contig 31966 bp, 22 predicted proteins | sample SI112_10mmetaG_FD_190149 | JGI IMG/M metagenome (GOLD analysis project Ga0257114, IMG submission 190149) | Marine microbial communities from Saanich Inlet, British Columbia, Canada - SI112_10m | ecosystem: Environmental > Aquatic > Marine > Inlet | place: Canada: British Columbia | collected...
TTGGAAAAGAAGTGATTTTATGACTAACGGTGAGTGGGATGAAAACAAATCCGATAAAGAACAACCCAATAAAGCAATATTAGAAATGTGGGAGGATTATGATGAGGGATCTGCTGGTTTTGCGAAAGCTTTTTGTAAAACTCAATATTTCGCCAAAGGAGAAATTATGGATGAGGATGTATGTATAACTAGTGCTAAAGCGGCTTGTGAAGGTAAAAGTTATGAAGAACTTGTTAATATTTTCGCCGCAGAACGTGATATTTCTGCAGATAAAGCAACATTTAATAAATAAAATATGAAAATAATTGTTATTACAGAATCACAATATGGTAGATTATTCTTAAATGAACAAACTGCATATGAACGTCATTTAGATAGGGCGTATAGTACACCAGAAGGTGCTAGAAAACAAAATAAAGCCAATAGAGAAATGGTACAAGCACTATCCAAATTTTGGGATGAACATAAACATGAAATTATTGATGTTGCATCTATTGTCGTATTATTTATACCTGTTGCTGGTCCGTTTATATCTGCTGGATTAGAATTAGTAAACGCTGGATTGTATTATTCAGAAGGTGATGAAATGATGGCAGGATTTTCAGCATTATTGGCGGTAGTTCCTGGTGGTATGGCGATTAGAAGAAGTTTAAAAGCTTCGGGGGTTCTTAAAGGTATTGATAAGGCAACACAATCGGTTATCAAAGCACAACAAAAGGGATATACAATTAGTAAAGCGGTGGTAGAAAAGAAGATAAAAAAGGAGATTGGGGAAAAGGCGTTTAAACAAAATGCTGAAATGATAGTTAAGTACTTCGATGAGGTTATACCTGCAATGACTAAACAAACAGTACAAGCTAGTGCTAAATCTTTAGATGAATTAATTTCTAAAACCAGTAAATACTGGTTAGAATTTTTAAATTCAAAACATTTTACTAAATTATTAGCAAAAAACGGTGACGATATGTATAAGGCTTATTTAGCATTTTTAAGACGTTTAGCAGTTATTGATGGAACTATAGGTAGTATATTAATGGGTACACTTATGACGTATGAAGACGAAGTTGCGAATGGAATAAATTTTGTTATAGAAGAAGTTCCTGGTATTCAAAAACTTATAAAGTGGGAAATGAATAGACGATTATCTAACGATGCTGATGAAGGAAATATTTCTAGTATCGTAAAAAGGGATGGTTACAATTGGGAACAAATTAAAGAAGTATTTATGGTTACACCATATAAAGAAAATAAGGAACAAAACTTTAATGATAATGTATTACTTAAGAAAGCTTGGAAATCAGGATGGAGACCAGATAAAAATCCATTCGTCCCAATGGAATATCAAACAGAAAAATATAAAGGTTGGTTTAACGATAATTTTAGTGGTATGGAGTCAATTGACCCTGAAACAATGCAAGGTTCTATTGAAGCGTTATCTAATAAAGAAATTAGTAGCGAGTTAGAAAATTATTTTGATAAATAAAATTATGAAAGTTATTTTAGTAACTGAAACTCAATACCGAAGAATATTTCTAAGGGAACAAGAAGAAGGTATAAATATGAATTGGGAATGGCCAAGTCAAACTATGGCTAAAACTACGTTTAACACTGCAAATGCTGCAATAAATCAAACAATAGAAAAAGTAAGTGAATTAGATAAACATGATGTATTAGATTTTTTATCTATTGCTGCATTACTAATACCAGCTGCAGGACCAGCCGTTTCTACTGGATTAGAGGTAATTAATTCTGCACTTTATTTTTATGAAGGGGAAAAAGCAATGGGTTTTTTCACATTAGGGTTATCACTTATTCCTCAAGGTATGGTTCTTAGAAGAGCGGCTAAAACTAGAGGTGTTTTAAAACATATTGATAGTGCAACTGATTGGGCATTAAAATCAAAAAATGTTACTAAAAAAGAAATGAATAAAAAATTAATATCATTAATGGGTAAACAAAAGTTTTTAAAAAATCAATCTTTCATTAATAAGTACTTTGATGAATCATTACCATTACTTAAAGGTAATACAATGAAACAAGCAACAAAAAAATTAGATAATCTAATAAAAATTACACCTACTGGATGGAAGTCTTTTTTATCATCTAAACAAATGGAAAAATTAGTTACTAAAAATAATGGTAACGTAATGAAAGCTTATTTAGCATATTTAAGACGAATAGCTCAGATGGATACTGCTATTGCGGGAACATTAATGGGTTTATTGGTGAAATATGAAGATGAAGTTGCAGATGGTATTTCATTTGCATTAACAGAAGTACCATACTTAAAAGATTTAACTAAATGGTTAATACAAATTAATTTAAGAGATTCTGCTAAAAGAGGAGATATTTGTAGTATAATTAAATTAGATGGATACAATTGTAAAGAAGTACAAGAAATATTTATGGTTACACCATACAAAGAAAATAAAGAACAAAATTATTCGGATAATATATTACTTAAAAAAGCTTGGGAATCGGGTTGGATACCATATGAAACTGATTGGTTTGGTATGTATGATATACCAGAAAAATTTCGTACAGAAAAATATAAAAAATATTATAATGAACGTATGAAAGAAATTAATGGTGATGATATAAACAACTTATTAAAACAATCACCCGAATCTATAGAAAGATTATCAGATAGTGAATTGACTAATTTTTTAGATAGTACATTAACTTCGACCACTACAATGTCGAATCCTGAAATGCAAGATATGATAGATAGAGTACAAGAACTAATTGGGGATAAGTAAACCAATATTCTCTTTAGTATATTTAGGTGGTATTAGTAATCCAACATCTTTTTTACCCATATTAGTTATTTCTTTAGTTTTAGTTTTAATTTTAAATTCTACATGTATGTTTGACAATTTATTTTTTACTATATTATATCCACCAATTACAATCTGTGGACAAAAACAATAAATAATAAAAATAATAAGTGTTAATTTTCCAATAGTTTTCATAGTTGTTTAATTTTATAATACTAAATTACAAAAAATATTTTAAACCACCAAATAATTTACTAAAAACTTTAAATTTTTATATTTATTAGTATATTAGTATTAAAATAAAGTTTTATGGAAAATCAACACATACCACAAATAGATCCGACATATATACCATCGGAATATCAAGTCCCTTACGATGTAATAGACTTACCATCACAAGGTTTACTATACCCCAATAAAAAGAGTAATGTAAAAGTGGAATATCTAACCGCTTTTGATGAGACAGTACTTTCATCACCTAATATTTCATCTAATGGTGGTATTATGGACATTTTAATTGAAAGAAAAGTTAAAGATCTTGGATTTGATAGTTTAGATTTACTTTATAGTGATAGAGTAGCAATTTTATTATATCTTAGAACTACTGCGTTTGGGCCAGAATATACACAATTAGTATATAATGAAGAAACTAGAAAATTAGAAGAAGGTGTTATCGATTTATCCAGTTTAAAACAAAAAAAATTAACCGTTAAACCAGACGAAGACAATCTTTTTGATTTTACTTTACCACAAAGTAAAAAAACTGTAAAGTTTAGATTTTTAACTGGTAGAGATGAAAAAGATATTGATATATTAGATAAAAATTATATGGAAAAACATAAAACTGATATATCTAATAGAATATTTTTTAGAATGGAGAAACAAATAATGTCCTTAGACGGAGTAACAGATAAAATTACAATATCTAACTTATTAAAAAATCTTTCTATTATGGATTCAAGAAAATTAAGAAAATATATTGGTGATATTGAGTCTGGAATTGATTTCCAAACTGAAGCACGGATGCAGGGGGGAGCATCCGTAAGTTGCTTTCTTAGATTTAACACATCTTTTTTCTTTCCTGAACTCTAATTATTTATCTTCATTACATAAACACGTAGGGTTTTTAGGTAAATATTATCATTTTAGTTATAGTGATGTTATGAAAATGCCTACATTTTCTAGAGTCATGTTTATCCAACAGGCAAATGAAACAATTGAAAAATCAAATGAAAATAAATAATGTAGATATTTATTTATAAAGATAATAATATGAAAAAATTTAAAAATAGGGATATTAGAGAAATTATAGATATTTTAGATAATCAATTAAATGAAATAGATTCCTCTAAAATTAAATACTCCCCTGATAGTCCTTCAAAAAGTCAGAAAGATTATGCTGCTAGCATAGGTGATGCAGATGAACTTATTTCTATTACACAGAATAAATTAAAATCTTCGAACACAAAAGCAAAATCTCAACTAAGTCAATATAAAAGACAGAAAGGTCAAGATACCACTAGTGGTTCAGATGGTAAAACTAGTAGTCAGAAATTTAGAGATAAACAAGGAACAAATGAGTTTAGTATTGATTTTAGTAACATAGCAGGTGGTACTGGTTCATACACGTTTAATGCTGATGGAACTACTAAAATAGTAACTGGTAATGGTGATGGAAAATTTAAAATCTTAACTTTGAGTGAAGGTGCGGTAAGGTGTGAAGGTACAGGTGGAATGACAGACGATGAGTATTGGTTAATATCATTTAAAAAACCTGTTAAAGAAAATCAAGGTAATGAAGGTATTATTTCAATGTATAAGGATTCCACTTTCAAAAAGAAAAGTTCTTCAGTGGCATGGGTAGGTAAAATGCAAGGTATTAAATAGAATATTATTTTTAAATTATGGGAACTAACGATGAACTAAGAGAACAAATTAAGTTAAATAAAGAACTTTTAAAGGATCTTAATAGGCAAACAGGTTTTTATAACGAAATAAAAGGTGCTTCTTTAGAAAAAAGAAGGGGGTTAGAGGAAGAATTAAAACAAACTAAAGCATTAATTGACGAGTTAGAAAAAATGAAAATAGCTGGTGATTTAACTGCTGAACAAGAAAAATCATTATCACTTTTAAAACAACAAAGAGAACAACAAAAAGAACTTAATGCGGAATATAGAAAAACTTTTACTATTGCAGGTAGAATTACTAATGAATTCGCAACACAACGAACCTTATCAATAGAGTTTGCTCGTACACAAGCAGCGATATATAATTATTCAGAGAAAATTGCACATGAATATAGAGATATTGCTAGGGAGGTAGGATTGACTAGGGATCAAGCACATGGTGTAGGAGTGGCATTTAGAGCCGCATTACCTGAAGTTTTAGCCATGGGTGGAGAAATGTCCGACATTACAAATCTATACACTAAATTTTCAGAACAAAGTGGTAGATTAACGTTCTTTAATGAAGAAGATATTATAACTATGGATGCTTTGTCTAGAGCAACTAAAATGATGCCTAGTGAGGTTGCAGGTATCGCAGAAACATTCGATTTAATGGGTGTAGGTGTACAATCTATGAACGAAACTTTAGTGGATGTATATGATGCTTCACAAAAGGCTGGTTTGAACTCTACAAAGGTTATTAAGACTTTACAAAGTAATATTAAACAGATGAGTTCATTTTCTTTTGTTAATGGTGTTAGAGGGATGACTGAAATGGCTAGACAAGCAGTTAAGATGAGATTAGATGTAAGTGACGTATTATCAATGGCAGATAAATTTTATCAACCAGAAGCAGCAATTGAAGCGGCAGCCAACTTACAAATGTTAGGTGGTGACATTGCTAAAGCGTTTGGTGATCCTTTTGAAACTATGTATTTAGCACGAAACAAACCAGAGGAACTAGCCAAAAAATTACAAGATATGACTGAAAATATGTTGCAATTTAATGCTGAATCTGGAGAATTTGAACTTCCAGCAGAAGCAAGAATGCAACTTAAGTCTGCTGGTGATCAGTTAGGTATAAATGTCGATAAAATGACAGAAATGGCTCGACAATCTTCTAAAATAGGTAAAGTTAAAATGGAGATTGATGGTAATGCTTTTGATGACGAAGTTAGAGAAGGTATTGCTGGTATGGCTAAAATGAAAGATGGTAAATGGGTGGTAGATTTTGCTTCACCATCAGGAGAAAAAATGGAGATTGATATCAATAATACTGAACAATTAAGAGAAGCCGTTGATCAAGGATTATTAGATACTCAAAAAAGTGATACTGATTTATTTAGAGATATATCTATGAATACTCAAACAATGTCAGAAAGAATGACAAGTATGGGTGAAGCAACTCGTGCAACCGTAGTAGAAGGGACTGATTTTCATAAATTATATGAAGACGCTATGGGTCCTACGTTAGAAGCAATGGAAAAACAAACTATGAGAACAGTTTCTGCGATAATGGAGAAAAACAACCCTAACGTTACGGCAAATAAAGGATTGAATGAGTTACAAAAATGGGCGACTGGTTTAAGTGTTATGGATCCTAATAATTTAAATATTAATTTTGGTAATTTAAATGTGCCACCGGCACCAGATGGGGCTAACCCACTTAACTTAGGTAATGGTGCTATCACACCCGCACAAATAGAAGCAATGAATAACCATACATCAAATTACACTGGAACTATGAGTGTTAGTGTAAATGTTACGGGTGATGCTAATAGTGCAATTGATAAACAATTTTTAACAAATACAATTGCAAGTGTAGTACGAAAACAAATATCAAATGGATTAGAAGTTGTTACTGATGGTACAAATATTGAAGTTGTTTTAAAAGAATAAAAAAAATATTACTTTAACTATTGACTCTTTGAAATTTATTTACTATATTTGACCAGAAATAGACCTTAAAAAATTATAAATAATTATTAAAACTAGAATAAATATAATAAATAATCTAGTAAATATCTATTAATAATATATATTATATAATTTTATCTCCTGAAATTTAGCCTTCAAATATTTATATAGAAAGAATATTTATGCCAGGCATTTTAAATCAAACATTATATACAAGTAATTTTGGAATTTTAACAACTTCTCAATTAAGAGATGACTTATTGGCTCGTAATTTGCCACCACCAACTAATAGAACATTAGTTGAAGGGGGATTAACTTCTAAACTAGATGATATAGGTAATATTATTAATGTACCAATAGGTGGAACTCAAAATGAGAATACAGTAGTATCTTATAATGAAGATGAAAATATTATAACACAAGGTGAAACTTTTAGAGATACACAAAATGTTAATAATAACCGATACATTCCTCAATCAGATGAATATAATGAGTATGGTGTAAATATACCTTCTGAACCTTATCCTGATTCAGGAAATAAAGTAAGAATGCCATACCCAACAGACTCTACTATAAATAAATTTAGTTTATTAAGTAGTGGTGACGATTCTTACGTTTCATTTCCGTTTGACGTAATAGATAAAATATCAACTCTTACTTTTAATAATGAAACATCATTAGGTATTATAGGTGCAAGTATTATGGAAACAAATGTAATAAACAAAGTTTCTCAGATACAAAAAAAATTAACCAGTGATTTAATAAAATATTCTATTACATATTTTCAACCTTCAGAAGATGAACCTAGTGATTTTGAAGATAGAATGAGAGGTATATTAAGTAGTCAAAATGGGTTACCAACAGAGGCAGTAGGGTGGCAAGAATATAATACTCAATTAAAAAGTAATAAATTAGGTAATCAAAGAAATGATAGTCAAAGTAGCCCTATTATAACTACTGAACAAAGAAACAATACATTAATTAGTAATACGGGTATTAACCAAACAACATTTTTATTTAATGCGTTAGGGTTAAATGTTTACTCACCAAACTATAGTGATAGAAGATTATCCTCTACATCAGATGCGGGTACAAATAGTAGATATTATATTGGTAGTGAAAGGACTACTAATAGAGGTAGTAAAATAATGACTACCTTTACTTCAGATGAGTTTAATGGTGCAGATGGTATTAATTCTGAACAAGTAGGTCAAACTACAGTAGACAGAGATTATTATTGGGAATATAATGACAATAATAATTTTAATAATAAAACATTATTATCTGAAACACAACAACTAGTTAATAATTTTACTGAAGATGTGTTTATTGATCAAACTAAAAAGTTTTTTAAAGATAAAGTTAAGGGGAGATTGATAAGTAGAGGTAATGCAATTAGTAGTGAATCTTTTGAATCTGCAATAAAGAACGGTAAATTTTGTAGAGTATGGACACCAAAAGACCCGTACAAATATCAAAATGCAATTAGAAAAAGTGGTTTGTTTAGTTCTGATAGTAAAACAAAACCAGGATTTTCTGTTAGTTCCGATAATGCATCTTTAAGTGTATTGGGGAGTAACGGTATGGTTAAAAGTTACCCAACAGAGATTGATAGAACTACATCATTCAAAAAATATATGTTATCTCTTGAAAATTTAGCTTGGTCTGATAATTTAGCTGATTTAACTTTAGATGAAATAGGTCCTGGAGATCCTTTAAGTAAAAATAAAGGTAGGATTATGTGGTTTCCACCATATGATTTAGGTTTTGATGAGAGTATGAGTGCAAATTGGACAAAAACTGATTTTATCGGAAGGGGTGAACCTGTTTATACATATAATAATTCTACTCGTACAGGACAATTAAAATTTAAAGTGTTAGTTGATCACCCTAAAGTAATTAATGCTTATAGAGGTAGAAGGACTAATGAAATAGAAAGATTTTTCGCAGGATGTATCTCACCTGAAGAATTCTTAAGTTTATTAGATAATAGTCAAGGGGTTAGTTCTAGTACTAAACAAGAAATAGAAAAAAAATTAAACTTACAACAACAACAATCTACTGCGTCTAATTACAGTGCTAGTGAGAAATATACCCTATTATTTCAAAAAGATAGTGATAGTGGTGTGTCTATAGATAGTGGTGGTATCACTAGTTTTCTTAATGAACAAAAAACTAGTGATAAAACAGTTAAGATAGTTATTAATGGTTATGCGTCAAAAGATGAAACAAATGCTGAAACATTAGCCAATAATAGAGCAAACGATATTAAAACACAGGTAGAATCAGTAGTCAATTCAATTAGTAATATAAATTCCTCTACTGTAGTAAAATCTCAAGTTATAGATATAAGTGGAGATGAAAATAGTAGGAGAGTAGATATAAAGATAAGTTATGATGCAGTTAATGACCCAACTGCGAAACATAAATCAACTAATATGGATAGTAATTTAGTTACATTACCATTAGACTCCCAAATAATAGATAATTTAAGAATCGATGAAACTAGATATTTTGATTTTGTAGGTGATGAGTATCCAGAATATTTTGAAACAATATCCGAAAAGATTAAGTATTTTCATCCTGGGTTTCACTCTACAACTCCTGAAGGTTTAAATACTCGTCTAACATTTTTACAACAATGTATGAGACAAGGACCGAGTATATATGATAAATCTGATTCTAACGGTATTAAACCACAAAATTTAGCGTTTGGTAAACCGCCAGTATGTATTTTGAGAATTGGTGATTTTATTAATACTAAAATATGTATAAACAGTCTTAATATAACATATGCTACAGGTAATTCACCACAATGGGATTTAAATCCAGAAGGTATTGGTGTACAACCAATGATGGCGGATGTTACACTTTCTATTGATATAATAGGTGGACAATCACTACAAGGACCAATTAGTAGATTACAAAATGCATTATCATTCAACTATTATGCAAATACAGAAATGTATGAGCGTAGAAGTGATAGGTTAGAAGTAGACGCATTTATCGGTGCTAGAATAGTTAACGGTAGATCTAGTTTATTTAGTGAATTATTACCTGGTGTTGCTAATATTGCACAGAAAATATCGTTATTAGGTGATTCACCTAAAAACACTTTAAAACAAGAAGTACCAATTAGTCAAAGTAGTGAAAACAACAACGTTAGTCTACCAGATATACCAACAGATAACTTAATTATTAATATTAATCCTTCTGGACAAAATATTATAATAGAAACATTGGTTAATGGTGTTTTAAAACCATTGGTGGACCCTATTAATGTAATCATAACAGATAATAAAACAAACATTGTTCATATAGATGCACCTTATGTAGGTGAAAGTACAGTGATAAACTTAAATACTATCAGTACGTTTTCTGTAGCTTTTTCTCAGTCTAATGCTATAACTCAATTACAAAATGAGAAGGCAGATTTACAAAGTGAATATGATTCTTTAAGTAATAATACTGCATATAACTTAAATAGAAAAAGTGAAATTCAAAACAGTATATCTACAATTAATTTAGGTATAACTGCATTACAAGAACAAATAATGAATGTAAATGTTACAGTAAAATACGATGTTGAAGGTCAAATACAAACACGTAATCAATCATTTACTATTCAAAACAATGAACTATCATAAATAATATGAGTACAGAATACTATAATCGATACCAAAAATTTAACTTTAACGGAAAGTATAAACCATTACCTTTCATTAAAATTGAGCCTAAATCTAGTGATAAAACAGTATTATATAGACAAACTCAAAGTAGGATGGATAAGTTAAGTCAAGAATATTATGGTAACCCTTATCACGGTTGGTTAATAATGTTGGCAAACCCACAATATGGTGGTGTAGAAGAATCCATACCAAACAATGAAATAATAAGAATACCATTTCCATTTAAAGATAGTTTACAACAATATATTTCAGAGGTACAAAAATACCAAAAACTAAATGGTACAGGATAAAGTTTTAATTTTATGGGAAACGAAGAAAAAAAAGATGTAGATGTTAAACAAGTAGGTGCAGGATTAATGTTAGTTGATCCAAATCCTTCGGGTAGAGATGTTTTGCCTGCGGAAGATATGTTCATTTATATTAGTTTAACTGCAGAAGAAAGAAGTAGAGGTGTTGTTACTGCGGGAGAAAATGAGAATGAGTTTGAAGAAAGTAGATTTGGTGTAATTGAGTTCGTGTCTACTGAAGTAAAGTATAATCAAGCTGGTGAACCTATGAAAGATATAATGGGTGATGTTAAATCTTATGCGACAACGAGTTATACTAATATTGGTGGTATACAAAATTCATATGGTAGTGGTACGTTAGAAGGTTTTGGTATATCTTCTATTAATATTAAATATAATACTAGTTTAGTACCACAAGTTGATATAGATTTTATAGATATAAGAGGTAGTGGTTTATTTGATGTTATAGAACAAGATAATAGAAAATCTCCTTATAGTATATTCTTTAAAATGCCATATCCTATTTTCACATTAACAGTTAAAGGTTATTTTGGTAAACCGGTGGAGTACTGTTTAAATTTAGTAACTTGGACTTCTAAATTTGACCCTACATCCGGAAATTTTTTAATATCTGCAAACTTTGTAGGTTTCCAACAGGCATTCTTAGCCGATTTAACAATAGGTGATATTATTGGTGTAGTTAATACTAAACAAGGTTTAAATAATTTAAATAAACTTCCCTTAACAGTTGGTAGTGAAACAATATTAACACAAACACCTAGATTAGATGTATTTGTGAAAGACTTAAGTAAATTACAGATAGATTTAGAAGCACTTAAAATTGATAGTGATTTGTATAAAAAATTACGTGTTCTTAATACACAAGTTAAAAAATTAGAAAATATACGAGGGTTTATTGGTTCACCTTTAGGTAAAGAGAATTCTGACACTAGTACAGAGAATACACCATATTTAAAACAACTTAATGATCCTACCCAAATAGAAAGTAGTAGTATAACCTCAGCAAGTTTAAAAAAAATGAAAGAGTATGTTTCAATAAGAGATTTATTATTTTTTAAACAAACTAATATACAATCGGTTAACAACTTTATGTCTGACCTATTTGATAAAATACAAGATTATGTAAAATTTTATAGTGATAATAAAAATCAAATAAATAATAGTAACGATTATATTGCTTCTAAATCATTTTTATATAGTGGTTACCAATTCAATCAAGAATATTGGAGATTTGTTGAAAATCTTGATGGTCAAGGTTCTATTAATTATGATACATTTAAATTAATAATTAATGATACTAACAGTAATAATGACGGTTACACCCTAACATTTTTACAATTTATAGATTTACTTAGAACAGAAGATAGTATTTTACTATCTAATACACCCGAACAATATAAATCTTGTAATCAGAATTTTGATGTTTCAAAAATTTTACGAAAGAATTTCTCTAATACTGACTCAACTACTGAAAAAGGAAATAAAAACAGTGATTTTAACGATTCTACTGTAGGGTTTGTTATGGATTTTAGGGGTATAAGAATGTTGGTAAATGACATGATAATATCTATAAAAGAAGAAAAAAAGAAAATAGAGGAAAAGGTGGTTGAGGAACTAAATGTAGAACTTTCAAAACAACTAGGATATAAACCAACTATTGGTACAATATTTCAAATATTATGTAATAACGCACAAGCATTTTTACAAACTATATATGAAGTTGGTAGAAGTGCAGAAAAGAAAAATAGGGATAGACAAAAAGCGTTAAGTAAAGCTACAGTAACTACTGATTTACAATTAAAAGAAGAGTTTGATTTTAAAAGTCAGACAATATACGCCTTCCCTTCACTATACGTTAAACAAGACGGAGGATTTGTAGAAAAATATATTGGTTCGGAAGGTGTTTTTCCCGAGGGAGATGAAGATTCACTAAAAGCATTTCCTGAAATACCTTTTATTGATGAAATGATTAAAGCATTGATATCAACAGAGAACACATTAAAAAGTGCGACAAGACAAGTAACAAGGGCAAAACAAAGTGGTAGTGGTAGTGATACCGATAATTGGATACCTATTAATCCAACAGATTATGAAGATAATCCGTTTTATTTATTAAATTCTGCACAGTCAACTACTGCAGAAGGAAAAGAAGCTTTATATAAAAAATTTCTAACTGTATTGGTAGAAAGATTTTTAATATTAAAATATTATAGTTATCCGGATGACCCTAAACCTTCCTATCAGCATGGTGGTTGGGACGGACTATTAGCTAAACTATCTTTTATTGATGATACTATTAAAGGTGTTCTTCAAACATTTATAAAAAATGAAGAAGATGTAAATACAGAAAAAATTGATAAATTATTAGAAGATATAATAAATGAAATAAAATTTAAAAGTGTTACTGATAATGAAGAAGATTTTTTAATTTTAGGTAATACTAATAAAGGTACTGGAATTTTAGGTAATAGTATAAAATTAGTGGATGAACAAAAAAACGATGCTTACAATGCTCTTTATGTACAAAAACCAATATCTAAATCCTCCACAAAAGATGATTACTCAGAATATAATGGATCAAACCTAAATCTACAACACAACCTTTCATATAAAGCATGGCCTGACAAAATAGAACATAAATTAATAAGCAAAGTCTCCAGTCCTAGTATGGTATTTTCTATAAATGATAATAATATAACAATATTTGATGGGGGAACGCGCCCAACAAACAACAATGGAGTCAATACACCTGAAGAAACAAGATATATTAATAGATATTCAACTGAAGCTTCGAGAACAACAAATTTACAAATAGAACCATTATTAACTGATTCCGATTTTTATATTGATAATGATACTAAGTCAAAAGCACTACTTTTATTATCTACTTTACCCCTTGCTAATTGGGCTTCAGTATATAAATTTATGAAAAAAGATTCTAGTAGTATTGTATATTTACCTAAATATTTTTTATTGTTTATTGGTGGTACATTATGGAGGACTAAAAAAATATCACCTACCGATCCTATTAATTGGGTAAATTATAGTGGGACACCACAACAACCACCACAAGAAAACTATATATCTTCACCAGTATCACCAGATGATGAGTTGGCGTTAAGAGGACCAATTGAAGATAGTTTATTAAAGTTACCTAAAAAAACTAAGCAGAATTTAGTTGATTATTTTATACAATGGGCTCAAGGTAATGAATTTAAAAAATTCGAAAAAAAGGTAGTGGAATATACTGATCCTGATTTAGATGTTGAGAAAAAATATAAAAAAGGACAAGTACTATGTAGTCTTTTAGGTGAAGTAGAAAAATTAATAATAGTTGCACCAAAAGTATTCGACTCTAATCCGAATCAAAATATTACATTAAACGGGTTTGAAGCATATTATTATAAAGGTTTTAGAGAAAATTTTATTGGGAATACTAAACCAACAAAACCAAAAAAGTCCAATAAAACTATTGATGAACAAACAAAAGATATGGAAAATATCAAACAAAGTGCATATAATAGTTTAAAAAATGTTTATGATAGATGGGTTGCCGGTAGTTTACCTAATAAATTAGCATTTAATGCTTGTGGTAGTGCAGGTGTACCTTTATTTGATTATTTTAAATTTGTTGATAGGGGATTTAATGAAATTGGTGATAGAGCGATAATAAATTTAGATAGTGTCTTAACATTAAGTGAGAATATGACAACAAATTTATATTTCTTTATATCTAAACTACTAAGAGATAGTAATTTTTTATTACAAATATTACCAAATTATATAAATTATAAAGATCCTGAAGAGGTTTCTACAATGTTTAAACCTATTACTAATATTTCAGAAAGGAATGACAGTTCAGGACCAACCTATTTATGTATTTATGCTGGAGGAGCATCACAAGTATTAAACATCGAAGAACAAAATAGGTATACATTTAAAAATGATGGTTTTAATTTAGATTTCCCACCAAGTGATATATCTAGTAAAAACAATGATACTGATTTTAATTTAGTAGGATTTAGGGTTTCATTTGGAACTGAAAATCAAACAGTATTTAAAAGTGTATCTTTAAATCAACAAGAACATAAAGATACTAGTGAATACCATAAAACATTAACTGATTTAATTGACAAAAGAGGTGGGACTAGTAGAACATATCAAGGTACAGATTTATATAAGATGTTTAGGGCTCGTTCCTACACATGTAATGTAGAAGCATTAGGGTGTATGAACATTCAACCTATGATGTATTTCCAATTAGATAATGTACCGTTTTTTGATGGAGCATATATGATACTTAATGTGACACATAATATTTCTCCTAACCATATGACGACATCATTTACTGGTGTAAGACAAAGTAAATATTTAACACCTGTGGTTGATAAATTAACTACTTTTTTAAATATTGGGTTAGATGATACTTTAGATACTGAACCAGTATTTGAAAGAAGTTTAGTTATTGATACTGTGGATTACAATACAGGTATACCATCAGATAAAGGACCTGAAGATCAATTTAATTTTGGTTCATTAACGGTAAGTAGTTTAATTAATGTTGGTGTAGAACCTAAATTTGCAACTACAGAATTGGTTACAAATTTAAAAAGTTCACTTATAGATAGTAGTATTACGAGTAATTCACAGGTTACTATGTTCTTAGCAAATGCATTGACAAAATCTAAAAACTTTTCAAATACTGTAGATATATGGAATAACCCCACAGATAAAAGTGGTAAAGAGATATATTGTAAATATGGTAATAAATTTGGTAATGGTTCATATGTAGAAGATCCAATAACAGATGCGTACACATTTAGACCTAGAGGTTATATTCCTATAATTGGTAGAGACCAGTATGAAAGGTTCTCTAAATCAGAAAGTATACCTATGACAAAATTAACTGGTGATACATTAGACACAGAAACTGCGTGTAAAATATCTGTATGGAGGTGGAATAATTATCCTTATAGTGAAAGTCACCATAATGAAAAGAAAATGAATGAACTGTTAATTGCACAAAGGGTAGCTGAATCTGAACTTGAAAACTTATTAACTCTAACACCTGCAGAAATTCAGATCCTTCAGAGTACTACACCAAACTCAATAAATCCTATAGAAGAAAAAAAGTTACTTATTAATGCTTATAATACACAAATATTAGAATTAGGTAATCAAGAAGATGAAAGTTTAAAATCAGAAGAAAACTACCCACCTGGTGGTTATGCTAATGGTGGACAATCTTCTAATTTCTCAACAACAGTAGAACTATTAAATTTTAAAGGAGGTAAAGACATACCTAATTCTTTTGAAAACTTTAGTAAAGTTTTAAATGAATACCCAACTAAAAACGGAGAAAGTAATTTATTAGGGACTAATGTATCAAAAGGAACTAAATTTAATAAGAAGGGTAATATTAAAATATATACTTCTAAACAAAATCAATCAGTTAATAATTTAAGTTTAAGTCCGGGTATTGCATCAGGAGCTTAATTTGTTTTTATAATAAAAAAACAGTATATTTGTAATATGTATATTGGGAATATAGTAACTAACGATAAAATTTCAGAAGAAAAATATAATATTTGTGATGATATTTCACAAATAAATTCTAACTTCCTTACAATCATTGTTGGATGGGGGTTAGTGAAAGAAATCTATGGTGAAGAAAATGTATCTATATTAAATAAAAAAATAGATGAAAATACTTATTGGACTTTCAATAATAAAGAAAGGAAAGTAGATTTAGAAGTGGATTTAAAAAAATTTCATAATCGATGTATTAAATATATAGACAATAAGATTACTTACATTTTCATTGACATTTTACATGATAACCCTAAAAAAATAAAAAAAATAATAAGAAAAATTTATTCATTAAATAATATAAGAACACTTATGTGTGACTCAATGATTTATTTATTTGATGAAAATTTAGTTTTTGGTATAGATTTAAATATATTATCTTTTATGGGGGTAAATATTAATAAAATTAAACATAAAGTTAAAAGGTTATCTAAGGTAACTTTAATAGAAAACGAAATATTTAATAAATGTAGTAGGTGTGTAGATTATAACAATAAAAAAATCATACCTTACATTTATAGATATGGAACAACGAACAAAAATAATCACACTAGCATCATTTGTTGATGACGATAAGATAGAAGGGTTTAGTGATTATATAAAAAAAAGATTTAACATACCTAAAGAAAAGTTATTTATGTATTCTTCACCACAAGAAGAAGGAAAGAAAATACTAACTTTTAGGTTATACTTAAGAGATGGTAAAAAAATTAATACACAATCATTTTTCCCAACCACAATTATCACACATAAGAAAGGTGAGTGCTTTTATACTATCAATGCACTTAATAAACTGATAGAAAGTGAAAATAATTCAGAAACAGGTAACATAAACCATAAAGAACATAAGATAGAATGGGATGACTATCAGAATAAAATGTTAATCACTAAGAAAAATGAACTAACTATTATAGATATTAAACGTAGTTTTTCTTAAAATTCTTATATTTATAATAAAAGACATTAATATGGACAGTAAAAAAGAAAATAAAAAAACTAAAGATTTAGAAGACTCACTTAATGAATTTCTTAATGTTGATAAAGAAAAAGAATGTGAAGGTGAAGAATGTTTAATTAATGACGGAAAAGAAATTGTAGAAAGAGTTAATAAAGTTTATAAAACTACTGATGGAAGACAACTATTAATATAAAAAAAATGGACAAGAAAAAATTAATATCAGAAGAATTGAAAAGACATATGCAACTATTAGAATATACGTTCTATATGGAAGACAAAGTTGATGGTGAAACTGAAACAGATGACCTTTTATTAGGTGCAAAAAAACTTTATGAACAAGATCCTTTACCTGATGAAGAATCTACAGAAGAAGAGGTTATTGAAGATGATCCATTAATGGGTGTCGAATCTGGAGAGGAAGAAATTTCAGATGAAGATGCAACTACTGATGAAACCGATCCATTTGGTGGTGACGAAGGTATGGAAGTAGAAGATGAATTCGCAACTGAAGAAGGAGGTGGTGAAACTGTTGAAGTTGATGTTACTGATATTGTAGATAAAGCGGAACAGACTAGAACAGAAATAGAAGGTATGACTGCAAAGATGGATGAATTATTAGGTAAACTAGGTGATTTAGAAGGTAAAGTAGGTGATATGGATCAAGTTATCGATAAAATAGATGGTTTAGAAAAAGAAATTGCTGATAGAAACCCAACACCGGTAGAAAGACTAGAGATGAGATCAATGGACTCATTTCCATATAGTGTATCATTAACTGATTATTGGTCAGATAAAGATGGTTATGATGTAGGAAGTGAAAAAGAAGAAGAATACATTATCACACAAAAAGACGTAGACGATTATAGTGCATCAGACATTAAAAGTTCTTTTAACTATAATAAAGACGAAGAAAATTCATAAAACAAAAAATAAATTTGACATAATAACCAATAATGACTATATTTGTTCATTATTGGTTTTTTCTTGTATTGACTTTTAAGAAAAAACTTAGTATATTTAGTAATAATTATTAACATTTAAAAAAAAGTAAAAATGAGTAACAGTTTAGACGCAATTTTGTCTCAGTATGAAAATAATACTGACAACAGTTCAAAAAAACCTAAAATTTCTAATGAAGATAGGTTAAAGAAGTATTTCACAGAGAAACTTCAACAAGGAATGAAAAATGCAACTAGGAGATTTAGAATATTGCCAGCAAAAGATGGTAAGTCTCCTTTCGAAGAAGCATATTTTTATGAAAGACAAGTAAATGGTAAATATGAAAAAATTTACTGTAACAAATTAAACGATGGTGAGTACTGTCCAATTTATGAAGCTAAAGAAGCTTTAATGATGGAAGGTAGTAAGAAAGCTAAAGAAATGGCTAAAGAATATACACCTCGTAAGTTCTATGTGGTAAAAGGTATCGATAGAGATAATGAAGATCACGGTGTAAAATTTTGGAGATTTAAACACAATTACACAGGTAACGGTGTTATGGATAAGTTAATGCCACTTTTTAAATTAAAAGGTGATATCTCAGACGCTAGAGAAGGTAGAGATATTATCATTACTACAACTCGTAACGAGAAGGGTTGGAGTGTTGTTACTTCTATTATGTGCGATGATGTGAGTATTCTAACAGAAGACTCAACACAGGCAAATGAGTGGTTCAACAATGAAGAAACATATAAAGAAGTATATTCTAGAAAATCCCCTGAATATTTGGAAATCGTATCAAAAAATATGACACCAGTTTGGGATTCTGAACAAAGTAAGTATGTGTCAGAAGAAGATAGAGAAGAAAAAGAAACTGCTGATTTATCTCAGGAAATTTCTTTCTTAAGACAAGATACCACTACAGATACAACACCATCAGTAGATAGTACAGATGATGTCGAAACTACTTCTTTAGAAACAGGTGGTGACGATTTACCATTTTAACTAAATTATAAATAAATGTTAGAGATAGGTTATCTTAATGGGTAACCTATTTTTTTCACAAAATAAAAAAATATGGCAAAGACACCATTAAAGAAAAAAACAACAGACTTTTCGTCTATAAGAAAGAAATTCTCTTCAAAAGAAAGATATAAAGAACAAAAATATTTTGATTTGGGAGAAGCTTTTCAAAAAGCGACAGGATTACCTGGTCCAGCAATGGGACAAATTAATATGTTATTAGGACATTCAGATACCGGTAAAACAACTGCATTAATACAAGCTGCAGTTGATGCACAGAAAAAAGGTATTTTACCAATTTTTATAATAACTGAACAAAAGTTTAGTTTTGAACACGCAAAACAAATGGGTTTAAAAACTGAATATGTTGAAGAAATAGATGAGGAAACTGGTGAAGTAACTGGATATTGGGACGGTTTTTTACTATATAAATTAGGTTTCGATTATATTGAACAAGCCTTTGAATATGTAACTGAAGTTTTAGATGGACAAAAAAACGGTGAAGTTCCTCATGACATCTTATTTTGTTGGGACTCAATAGGTACAATACCTTGTAAGATGAGTTTTGATGGTAAGGGGGGTAACCAACACACTGCTAGAACAATATCAGAAAAATGGGGTATGGGAATGGCTCAGAGGATTACTTCTTCAAGAAAAGAATCATCACCCCACACTAACACTATGATATTCGTAAACCAACCTTGGGTAGAGTTACCAGATAATTCATTTGGGCAACCTAAAATACAACCAAAGGGAGGACAATCGATATACTTATCTTGTGCATTAGTATTCTTATTTGGAAATCAAAAAAATGCTGGAGTCTCTAAACTATCTGCAACTAATAAAGGTAGAAAAGTAAATTTTGCTATTAGAACTAAGGTAGGTATACATAAAAATCATATGAATGGTTTAGGGTTTGCAGACTGTAGAATATTGGCAACTACACATGGTTTTATTGAGGACGATAAGAAGTATATTGACAATTATAAATCTGATCATAAAGATTATTGGTCAGAAGTATTTGAAAATGTTGGTGACGATGTTATGGATTTTGTTGTTGAAGATGATGAAAACTACATTGAAGCACCTGTTGATTATGCAGATCAGTAATTTATTTATTAACCTATAAGATATGTTTAGTGTTAAGACCAACTAAAAAACAAAAATTTACACATACTTTATTAATTGATGGTGATTCACTATTAAAAACCGCTTACTTTGGTGCTAAAAATCTTTATTATAAAGAAAACCACATAGGCGGTATTTTTCAATTCCTTACTATGTTAAGGAAATCACTTAATGAATATAGATATGATAGAGTAATTGTTTTCTGGGACGGACAATTTAGTGGTAGATTAAGGTATGACATCTATAAAGAATATAAGTCTAATAGAGATAAGGATTTTTATAATGAAACACCCCCTTCTGAACCAGAACTTTATATTCAAAAAGAAAGAGTAAAGGAATACTTAGAAGAGTTATTTATCCGTCAATATATGGATGATGTAATAGAAGCCGATGATGGTATAGGTTATTATTGTGGACAAATTAAAGAATCTGAAAAAGTTGTAATAATGTCTAACGATTACGATATGTTACAATTACTTAGTGATAAAGTAGGTGTATACGTTTTGAATTTTAAAAATATCGTAACAATAAATAATTACAACCAATATTTTAATCACCATTATAGTAATGTTAAGTTGTTGAAAATGATATCTGGTGATGTAAGTGATAATATAAAAGGTATAAAAGGTGTTAGTGAAAAAACCTTAATAAAATATTTTCCTGAATTTTCACAAAAATCTTTGACATTAGAAGAAATTTTCATTAAAATTGAAGAGATACAAAAACAAAGAAAAGAAAGATTGAAAACATTAGATAATATAATTAATAAAGTTACTGTTGGTTCACAAGGTGAACATATATTTGAAGTAAATGAAAAAATTATAAATCTAAAAAAACCTTTGTTAACAGAACAATCTAAAAATGTTTTAAATGATTTATTTAGTTCACCTATTGACCCCGAAAATAGAACAACTAAAAACGTAATTAAGATGTTGATTGATGATGGATTAACAATGGCAATACCTGGGGGTAGAGACGGTTATATTAACTTTTTACAACCATTTCTAAGGATTATAAAAAAAGAAAAAAGTTATTTTAGTAAAATTAAAAATTAAAAAATTATGAAAAAAAGTTATGACAACCTTCCTTATGAATTTTTATTATCTATAAACAATAAACCAATTGTTGGTAGAAATTTTCATATAAAAGGGTTTAACCCAGATAGTTTAAAATCAATAGAGATAAAAGATGTTATTGATGATGCTACTTCAGTTATAGAGGAACAATTTAAATTAAAAAGTAATGTATATTTGTGGAGATATTATAATCCATACTCAACTCAAACTGTGGAAGGAGTAGAAGACTTAAAGAAGGATATATATGAGAATGAAGACTTTTTTACTTTACAAATAAAAGTAAAAGGTAGAGTAGTTGCACAGAAGATTTTCAGCGGTAATGATTACCCACCAAAGGTAAGATATGACGTTGATATCAGGTCAATTATTCCTGAAATCATCTCTATAGTACAAAACGGCTTAAGTTTGAAAAAATATAGTCAAGAATATTGTGGTTATACACTTTAGTGTATATTTATTTATAAATCAAAAAGTATTAAAGAATGACTAAAGAAAAAGAAAAAAATTTAGGTTATTTAGGGTGGAGTTTTCAGATAAAATTAGTTAAACAACTAATTGAAGATAATAAATTTTGTGAAGGAATCATAGACATCATAGATCCAAAATATTTCGATAACGAATATCTTAGGATAATTGTTGCTAGTATGAAAAACTATTATGAAAGTTATGAAACCATACCAACCTATGACACAATATTTCAATTAATAAGAGTTGAAATAAAGAGGGATATTGCTAAAGATTCGGCAATTGAAATGGTTAAGGAGGTTAAAAGTTCAGATAATAAAGATTGTTTACATACTCAGGAAGTGGCAACTAAGTTTTGTAAACAACAAGAGTTAAAGAAAGCAACGTCAAAAATACAAAACATATTAGATGCAGGAGATTTTGATAGATATGATGAGTGTGAAGAAATATTAAAAGAGGCATTATTAGTCGGTGGTGAAAAAGATAATGGAATAGATGTTTTTCACGCAATTGATGAGGTATTGAGTGATGACTTTAGAAGTCCTGTCCCTACTGGTTTATTAGGTATTGATAATTTAATGGATGGTGGGTTATCTAAAGGAGAATTAGGGGTTATTTTAGCACCCTTTGGTGTCGGAAAGACTACTTTAATAACTCGTATGGCTAACACCGCATATAATTTAGGTTATAATGTTGTACAAATATTTTTTGAGGATAATCCAAAAGTTATTCAAAGAAAACATATGACATGTTGGAGTGAAATACCTTTAAATGAATTGACTGAGAGAAGAGAAGAGGTTAAAGCGTTATTACCACATTTTAAAGAAAAAGAAGGTAACTTAATTTTGAAAAAGATGCCTAGTGATGGTACTACGATAAACCACATAAAACAATATTTACGAAAACTAACATCAAACGGTACAAAACCAGATGTAGTTTTCATAGATTATATGGATTGTGTTGTACCAACCAAACAGTTTAAGGATGAATATCAAGGTGAAGGAAATGTTATGAGACAGTTCGAAACTATGATTTCTGAATTAGATGTTGTTGGATGGACTGCAGTACAAGGTAATAGAAGTTCTATTGGTGCGGATGTAGTGAAAGCAGATATGATTGGTGGATCAATTAAAAAAGGACAAATTGGACACTTTATTATCTCAGTAGCTAAGACATTAGAACAAAAAGAAGAAGGGACTGCTACAGTGGCAATATTAAAATCTAGATTTGGTAAAGACGGTGTTATATTCGAAGATATTTTATTCGATAATGGTTCATTAAAAATAGATACTAGTATTTCTAGTGATGTTTCATTCTTAGAACACCAAAACGGTGAAGAAAAAAGAAAGTCTCAAATGGTTATAGAAGCTATGAGGAAAAAACGTGAGACTTTAGGGGAAAATTAATAATAATAATTAAATTAAGTAAGTAAAAAAATGGAGTTATCAAGCAAAATTTTATCAGATATTACAGTGTATATGAAATACTCAAAATATCTAACAGAATTAAACAGAAGAGAAACGTGGGACGAATTAGTAACACGTAATAAAGAAATGCATCAAAAAAAATACCCAAACATTGCCGATAAAATAGATGAAGCATATAAGTTTGTGTATGATAAAAAAGTGTTACCCTCAATGAGAAGTATGCAATTCGGAGGTAAACCTATAGAAATTTCCCCTAATAGAATTTATAATTGTGCATATATGCCTATTGATAATATAGATACTTTTAATGAGTGTATGTTTTTACTATTAGGTGGTACAGGTGTAGGGTACTCAGTACAAAAACATCATGTAGAAAAATTACCACCAGTAAATAAACCTTACCCTAAAAGAACAAAAAGATTCTTAATAAGTGATTCTATCGAAGGTTGGGCAGATGCTATAAAACTATTAATGAAATCTTATCTTAATGGTAAAAGTTCTAAAATTGAATTCGATTATTCAGATATTAGGGCTAAAGGCGCTAGATTAGTAACATCAGGTGGTAAAGCTCCAGGACCTCAACCATTAAAAGAATGTATTGTTAAGTTAACAGGTATTTTAGATGCTAAAGAAGATGGTGAACAACTAACAACTTTAGAGGTACATGATATTATATGTCATATTGCAGATGCAGTATTAGCAGGTGGTATTCGTAGAGCAGCGTTAATTAGTTTATTTTCTGCAGATGATAATGAGATGATTAGTTGTAAATCTGGAGACTGGTGGGAAACAAACCCCCAACGTGGTAGAGCAAACAACTCAGCATGTTTAATGAGACATAAGATTACAAAAGAATTTTTCTTAGATTTATGGAAAAGAGTCGAATTAAGTGGTTCTGGTGAACCAGGTATTTATCTAAATAATGATAAAGATTGGGGAACTAATCCGTGTTGTGAGATAGCTCTAAGACCATACCAATTCTGTAATCTATGTGAAGTAAATGTGTCAAATATTGAATCACAAGAAGATTTAAATGAAAGAGTTAAAGCTGCATCCTTTATTGGTACATTACAAGCGGGTTATACACACTTTCATTATCTAAGAGATATTTGGAGAGAAACAACAGAAAAAGAAGCTTTAATTGGTGTAAGTATGACGGGTATCGGATCAGGTAGAGTATTAGGTTATGATATGGAAGAAGCTGCAAAAGTGGTTAAAAAGGAAAATGTAAGAGTTGCTAAGTTGATTGGTATTAATAAGTCTGCTAGAACTACTACTGTTAAACCTGCTGGGACGACATCATTAACTTTAGGTACATCGTCTGGAATTCACGCTTGGCACAATGACTTCTATATTAGAAGGGTAAGAGTGGGTAAGAATGAAACAATGTATACTTACTTATTAGAAAATCATCCAGAATTAATTGAAGATGATTATTTTAGAGGTCATGATACTGCAGTTATATCAATTCCACAAAAATCACCTAAAGGATCAATATTAAGAACTGAATCTGCATTCGATTTATTAGAGAGGGTTAAAAAAGTTGCTACTGAATGGGTTAAAACTGGACATAATAGTGGTTCTAATTCACATAACGTATCAGCAACAATATCATTAAAAGAAGAAGATTGGGATTTAGCTGGCGAATGGATGTGGAAAAATAGAGATCATTATAATGGTTTATCAGTTTTACCTTATAATGGTGGTACGTATGTACAGGCACCTTTTGAGGATTGTACTGAAGAGGAATATAATAAGATGATGAAAACACTTAGTGAGATAGATTTATCTAAAGTAGTAGAGTCTGAAGATGAAACTAACCTTAGTGGTGAATTAGCTTGTGCTGGGGGTGCATGTGAAATCACATAATATTATAAATAAAAAAAACAATAAAAAAAGGTATCGAATTCGATACCTTTTTTTTTTATATAACCTTTTCTTTTAAAAAAATTATTGTAGAATATTTATATACATATGGCAGACATAAGATATATAAATATTGATTTCCCTTTTAGGGATAGTGAGAAGGGTTTTTATTTTAAATTAAACCAAACCGATAAAGAAGCTATAAAGGCAGATTTATTACATCTATTATTAACTAATAAGGGAGAAAGGTTATATATGCCTGACTTTGGCAGTGATTTAAAAAAGTTTATATTCCAACCTAATGATAATATAACACATAGTGAGATTAAAGATAATTTAAATGAAACTATTAAAAGATACATACCAAATTTAGTAGTGGATGCAATAGACTTTAAGAAAAACGATATAGAAGAATTAATAATAGTAGAATTAAAATATACGGTAATAGATGGAACTTTCGCATCTTCTGATATTTTACAAATAACGCTTTAAAATATGAAAAAGAAGGTAAACTATAATAGTAGAAATTTTGCAGAGGTAAGGGCAGAATTAATTGGGTTCATACAACAATATTATCCTGAAGTGTTTTCAGATTTTAATGACGCATCTGTTGGGATGATGTTATTAGAATTAAACGCAGCAGTTGGTGATATGTTATCATTCCATACTGATAGAATGTTTAATGAAACACAAATAAATTATGCACAAGAAAGGTCATCTATATTAGAGTTAGCTAGGACTTTTGGTTTAAAAGTACCAGGAAATAGACCTAGTATTACAATTGTAGAGTTATCTGTTTTAGTACCTGTTGACCCAATTGGGGGAGATGGTCCTGATTTGAATTATGCACCTATATTGTTGAAAGGTACACAAATAACGGGAGCAGGAAAAGTTTTTGAACTACCTGACGATGTAGATTTTTCTTCTGGATTTAGTAGTAGTGCTATACCAAATAGAACAATTATACCCAAATTTAATTCATCTGGTGGTGTAGATAACTATGAATTAACCAAACAAGCTTTAGTCATAAATGGAATAACTAAAGAATATAAAAGGGTTGTAAGTAGACCAGATTATAAACCATTTTTAGAAGTTATATTACCAGAAGATAATGTAATTTCAATTGAAAATATTATAACATTAGAAGGTACTAACTTAACAACACCTCCAACACTTAAAGATTATACTGATTTCAGTAATAACTATTATGAAGTTAGTGCGTTAGCTGAAGCAGAAAAATTTATTGAAGACCCTAATACACCCACTAGAACTGAAGGTATACTACCTGGTAGGTGGAGAAACATACCTCAAAGATTCATAAGTGAATATACTGATAACGGATTTTGTAAAATAACATTTGGTGGTGGAGAAATTGATACTTCTGAACTAAATGATTTTATAGGTTGTAGAGGACAAATAAATCAAATAGGTGACTTTGTTAATAATAATTCTTTAGGAACAATACCGGTACCAGGAAGAACTATGTATGTTAAATATAGAGTTGGTGGCGGTGCAAATAGTAATGTTGGCCCTAATGTTTTAACAGGGTTAGGATCTGTCTTTATAATAACTCCTGGTGATGACCCCACAATAAATTTAAATGTAGAGAATAGTTTAAGTGTAAATAATCCTATACCTGCAATTGGGGGCAAGCAACAACCATCACTAAATGAGGTAAGACAATTAGTTAAGTATAACTTTTCGGCACAAAATAGATGTGTAACAATAAAGGATTATTTATCGAGAATAAATTTAATGCCTGGAAAATTTGGTATACCATTTAGAACTGGTGTATGGGAACAAAGAAATAAAGTTAATGTTACAATATTAGCATTAAATGAAAATAGTAAATTAAGTAATTCTTCTACTGACACATTAAAAGAAAATATCGCAGAATACCTATCAAATTATAGAATGTTAAATGACTATGTTACCATTAAAGATGGTAGAATATTAAATTTATCTTTTGAAGTATCATTATTTACAGATAAAACAACATCTAAAGGTGAAATAATGTCAGATGTTATTGAATCCATACAAGAATATTTTGATATTGAAAAATGGCAAATGGGTCAGAATGTTTATTTGGCACAATTAATAGAAAATGTTAATAATGTTGGTGGAGTTTTAAATGTAACAGATATTAAAATATTTAACAATGTTGGTGGTAAATACTCATTAAATGAAATATCCCAACCATATTCAGACGATGCTACTAAACAAATAGATATTTCTGACGACTATACTTTATTTGGTGAACCAGATGCAATGTTTGAGGTAAAATTCCCTAATAAAGATATTAAAGTAAGGTTTAAATAGTTACTTTTATAGGAATATGAATTAGTTTTAAAAAAAAAGAAATTATGGGATGTAATACATGTAAACAAAATAATGAAAATTATGATAAGATGGAAGGTACTGAATTAAAATTAGTACCAGATAAAGTTGCTAATGGGCAATTTAAGGAAATGAATATTATTCTAAAATTAACTACTGTAATTGTTATAGTTGCAGCATTACCTTTTATTGTATTTGCATTAACGTTACAATTAATATTAACTATGTTCACACCTGATTGGTTTGATAAAATGAGAGGTAAATGGTCGAATTATTGGAGAAGAAAGTTTGCTGGTACTCAGGAACAAAAAATAGTAAATAAAAATAATGCTAATAGAGCAAAAAGAGAAAAAGAGTTTAAGGATACACCTACTTATACTTCAGAAATATTTGAAGAAGTAACAGTAGTAGAAAATAACAAAGAAAGTGAATAACTATTTTTATGTCAAAATCGGTTCGAATAAGAACAACCCCAAATGGTGAAGATAAATACGTTAAAGTCGAACTTAAACAAGATTTTGATTTATTAGAGATTTTAAGTTTAAAAATTAAACAATCTGATGTTTATGGAAATTTCTGTGCACCACATGGAGTTGTTGCAGGAAGAATTATAATTAACAACGGTTTTGGTGTCCCGAACGTAAAAGTTTCAATATTTATACCCAAAAATTCTAACAATCCAATAGTTGATCAATTATATCCTTACGATAGTCCCACACCTAATAATAAAAATGTTAGTGGGATAAGATATAATTTATTACCAGATACCCAACAAAAACTAAGTCATACACCTGTTGGTACATTTCCCGATAAAATTAGTATTTTAGATGATCCTACAAATTTAGAAATTTATGAGAGGTATTATAAATATACTACAACTACTAACGAATCTGGGGATTTCATTCTATTTGGTGTTCCTACAGGAAACCAATTACTACATTATGATATGGACATTAGTGATATTGGTTTTATTTCTGCAAGACCATATGAATTAATAGAGCAAGGAGTTCCAAAAGAGAAGTTTCAATCACCATTTAAATATAAAAGTAGTAGAAATTTAGATAGTCTTACACAAATAATTAGTGCCAATGTATCAGTTAATGTAGAACCTTTTTGGTGTGATAGTCTAAGTACTGGTAGAGTGGTTGGAATTACTAGAAGTGATGTGAGTATAGACTCACTAGAATTAATACCAACGGCAATGTTTTTTGGTAGTGTAATATCTGACGATGAGAAAGATTCAGTAAATAAAAATTGTAGACCTAGAAAAAAAGCGGGTCAGATGGATGAAATGATTACTGGTGGTGGGCAAGTAGAAGCAATATATAGAACATTAGAGGGTGATATTGAAAAATATGATGTACCTCAAGACGCAATAGATGAAAATGGTACATTTGCAATGCAATTACCAATGAATATAAGAAAAGTTGTGACAGATGAATTCGGTAATCTAATTCCTAGTCCTGATGGTATTAAAGGTATTGCTACTGAAGCTGATTTTAGATTTAGGATTAGTATGGATGCAACTAGTCAAGATAAAAGATTAAGACAAAGGGCAAATTTTTTAGTACCCAATCTAACTGGTAATTATAAATTCGATAATTACGATTTAAAAGAAATGCAAGAGGAACAACCTTTTGAAATAAATGAACAACTTTCTACTTATACTGAAAATACACCCTACTCTGCAGATACGACAAACCAATACAATTACCTTAAGGAATTTTATACTTTAAGGTGGAAAAAAGTTTATACGGTAAAACAGTATATAGGTAGATACCAATCTAATAAAAGAGATCAAAATAAAAATTTTATTGGAATTAAAAGAATTATTGATGGTGCTGGTGTTAATAAATTTCCAGTTAATAGGCTATTCACTAAAATTAACCCGATATATACAATTTTATGTGTTTTATTACAGTTCATTGGTTTACTTATATCTTTTGTTAATGGTCTTATGAATATAATAAATGGTTTAGTAACTGCACTCTGTAATATAACAGTACTTTGTGGTATTAAATTTTCTTTTACTACGGGTAGTTCTTGTCAGTCTTGGAATAACAATTGTGTTGCAGATGTTGGACCTTTTACGTTAATTAATATTTCACCATCTCTCACCATCTTCAAAAAAACATTTAATCTTTTTACTTTATGTAAAAAAGTTAAAATATGTTATAAACGTAAATGTCTTTTTTCTGGTTTTTTATGTAAAAAATGTAATGATGTATGTGACCCACAGAATGAGAGTCTACGACATAGTTGTATGAAAAACGATAGTAATGTTAATTTACCATGGGGTTCTCCTCGAAGTTCTAATAAATGTACTGAAGCTATTGTAGCAGGAGAGTGTTGTAATAAATGTTGTGGAAAAGTTAATTTAATTGCTTTAAAATGTGGTGAAGAAACTGGGACCGGACCATTTAGACCTTCTTGTATACCATCTCCATTCGCTTCCAATCAGTGTAATGAAACTTTTGTTGTACCATTTTCTTGTAAAGAATGTTCAGGATATACTACGCCACAAATTAAAGAATGGGTAGCATGTAAATTAGAAGGTGTTGCTAATGCCTTAAATATGTTACGTTTCGAATTTTATAATGATTGGGTAAGTGGTACTTTATATTTCCCACTTATTAAAAGAAAATATAAGGTAAGAAAAAGAAAAAAAGGTAGAGGTCAAATTAGAAAAGATAAATTTTGTGATTTTGATTGTGCTCCTGAATATCAAGAACCTTTAGAGTATACTAAATATAGGATAATAGTTAAAAATAATACATCTAATAAAGAAGCGTACTTAAATGTTGGTGGGTGTAAAGTTACCTTAAGGGGTAGTTTCAAATATACAACTAACTGGTACGGTGAGTACAACCCAAACCAAAATGCAACTATATTACAGGAACAAGCATTAGCTGCAGCAAAAGAAGAATTAACATTTAGTGGTAGAGATGGTGGACTTAATGGTTGTACATTAAGGTTTAGTGATCCAGTAGTTTACGATAAATTAGCCAATGACCCTAGAATAACAATTGACATCAATAATAATAAAACCACTAAACAATTTCCTGGAATACATGGTAAACCTAAATATATTAAAGTAGAAGACCCGATTACAGGTGTAGACGGTTGGGAAAATGTTGGTGGTCACGGTCATCACCAAAATAAATGTAATACAGTTTATAGAGTAGAAAAAGAAGAGTATTTCAGAGATAATATAGGTTGTTTACCACTTAATGTTTCTCCCAATGCGGTTCCAGATAATCCATTTGAGGTTGAACCTGGTGTTCCTGAAGACGGTAATAGTTTTCCACCACCTAATCCTAATGCTGCTTGCCCCCCTACTAATTGTAATAGTCCTTGTTCTGCAGGAGTTCAAGGTTGTACAAACTATTGTAATTGTGTCGGTCATGAACAATATAATAATAGGGATATTAAGCATGGTATAGTAAAATGGGAAGAAGGAAACATATATTATGCGTCTATTATTAAAAAACCTGATCAGGTTTTTAATGAAACTGCTAATGGTGAATATTATAAAGCAAATTTATTATTTCCTACAGATTTAGTAGAAATGGGTAGTTCAGTTAATTGTGATATCGATGACGTACCTTTTATTATTGGTGAATTAGAACCAACAACATTTAAAGTTAGTGAAGAAGGTTTAAAATATAAACTTTCAGGTGTTAATCCTAAAACTGTAGATGAGGTTACTGAAAAAGATGGTATAGTTAATTTAAGAGCATATGTTTCTTTTGGTTGTGCAACAGTTAATTGTTTAAATACAACTGCTGGTGTGGTACAATCACAAGTAGGGGTTGATTTAATAGATACAAACGATTTGGGTATGGAAATACAACCTTGTTTCACATATTATGATCATGATGATCAAACTAGAGATTATTTTTGTAGGAGATTTAGTACTTATGTAGATAATGATTTAAATGTTAACTATATGAGGCCAGCATCTAATCAATTTGATAATATATATGAAACATACCCTACCGTCACACTTGGTAGTAATATGAATTTTATAATTGATAATACAACGTATCCTGAGACTATTAATGATGGAGATGAATTTATAACCGGAGATAGATGTGGGTTAAGATATAATAAAAAATATTTCTATGGTGCAGGATGGAATGGTGTAACACCAAGTACATTATTAAAATTCCCTACATTATCAAACATAGACGATCAATCTAACCCAAATGAATATGGAGTTATGTATAGTACATCCCAAACACCATATTATCATTATTTTGGTTTAGTACCTGGTAAATCTGCGTTACATAGATTAGTGTCTCAATATTTCGCAGATAGGATAAGTGAGGTAACCTTACAAGGTTTAGGTGATAACGAAGGTGCAGCACAAAATGTTTACGATCAACCTAGTTTTAGAAGTATAGAACAAAATCAGTTTACAGTATTGAGAAGTTGTTTAGGTGAAGCACAAATTGCAACTGCTACTAAATCTAGTGCTAGTAATGATGTGTCGATAAACGTTGGTAGTAATATTAATGG
>Ga0257114_1000475_pt1 | contig 31820 bp, 19 predicted proteins | sample SI112_10mmetaG_FD_190149 | JGI IMG/M metagenome (GOLD analysis project Ga0257114, IMG submission 190149) | Marine microbial communities from Saanich Inlet, British Columbia, Canada - SI112_10m | ecosystem: Environmental > Aquatic > Marine > Inlet | place: Canada: British Columbia | collected...
GAAAGACACCGCGCTTTCGCACCCGCGAGATACCTCGCGGACGGTCGATTTCGTCGCGACGGTAAAACCGTCGAGTGGCGTTGCCGCCGCGCGCGCGAAACTTTCACCCTCTCCCTCGTTACCGCCGCCATCGCGCGCCGCCGCTGCCGCCACGGCGGTGATACCATCCCTGCGCTGTGCGTCAAGCACTTTCCCGGCCACTTCGAAGCGCTCGTTCCCGACGATTCATCTCTCGCGCTCGTCCTCGACCGCTCGCAGTAGCGCCGCTGGAACACAAACCGTCATTATCCGCCGCGTGCCGCCCGCGCCATGCCTCGCCCGCGCGACGACGCGCGCGACACCGCGCGCGCATCGCCGTCGGTCGACTCTACCGCGAGTCTGCGCTCGTTTGTCGCCCGTTTGTCGTCGCCATCGTCGCGCGAACGCGCCGCCGCCGCGGAATCACTGCTCGAGCTGCGCATCGGCGACGAGGGTCACGGCGCCGCTTGGGCGCTCGCGCTGTGCGCGTCGGGGTGCGTCGTGCCTTTGTTGAGGTCCGTGCAAGCGGTCGAGCGCGACAGCGCGACGGGGGCACCGGTGGAGAGCGCGGACGCGGACGCGCTCGCGGCGAGCGACGGCGCGCTGTTGGTTTTGAGCGAACTCGGCGGCGTCGCGAATGGATTGCTCGAGAACGAGGGGTATCAGGTGGAGCTCGACGAGAGCACCGGACAACCGATTTTCGTGGATTCGTCGAGCGGGATGGCGAGCGCGACGACGCCGACGTTGAGAGCACAGGATGAATTGGACGCGGAGGAGCGTTGGACGTTTGCGTTGTTGATCGAGACGTTGACGTTGGTGACGCCGTTGGGGGTCGACGCGCGCACTGGGAAGTTGACGTGGAGCGTAGAAGTCATTGAGCACGTGGAAAGAGCGGAAGACAGTGGGCTTGAGGCGCTGAGTGTGATCGATATGGCGGTGGAGGATGGGTCCGGGGGCGAATGCACGAGAGCGCTCGTGCGCGGCCCGTGGAGAGGGAGCGACGGTGCAGTCGAGGCGGAAAAGGACCCGAACGAACCGCTCGGATTGGCGTTAGATTCGTGGAGAGATGCGACGTACGTCGCGGTGGCGATGGCATCGCCGGGGGACGGTCCAGTGCGAAGGGTGTTGGCGCTGGGATGCGCCGGAGGCGCCGCCGTGGCGTCGTTCATGCGCACGTACTCACCGGAGACGCGCGTCGACGTCGTCGAACAAGATGGCACGGTCGTGGACTTGATGGTGAAATATTTTGGTTTGGAGTGCACGCGATGTGATAAAAAGGTGCACGCGAGCGATGCAGGCGCTCGCGGGGAGATTAGAGTTTGGAGCGAAGACTTTTTAGATTTTCTCGAACGCGCAAGCGGCGCCAAGTACGACGCCATCGTAGGATCTTGGCCACAAGGCGACGATGAGACGATCGTACTGCGTGTACGAACGCTTATCAACGCCGATACCGGTGTTTTAGCGTTATCGGGCCTGAATGGATCCGCTTTGGAGGCGCTGGGCGACAATGCGCACTTGCTGCGAGATCACGCCGACGTCACTTTTGAGGACGTGGAAAGTCGGCCAGAAAAGCGTACGAGGACGAGCGCAACGAACGATGTGAGAGAGCGCGATATCGTATGCACTTGGTTCGACCCGTCGAAGAATGTTGAAAGTTTTCATCCCGAGCACTGGCACGCGCGACTGCGAGAAAAGCTTGGCGCCGACGCCGCTCGATTTCCTTATCGCATCGCTGATGTTGATACACACGGGCACTTTACTGTGCTCGATTACGCCGCCAACGACGAGGACGAGGACGTACAAAATTTACCGGCGATCGATGACAAGAACTCGGCATGGGACGCGTTCGGAGACGAGGGCGAAGATGCAGCTCCGGGAAAGGCAATTTCGACGAACGTTTTCGACGCAACCTACTGGAACGCCATTTTAAGCACGCACGGCTGCGCGGTGTCAAGCAACAGCGATGCGACCGTGAGTGAAATCGACGCTAGCGCAACGCAAGAGCACGTGACGTCGCTACAAGAGAACGGTTACGTGTGGGGCGATATTATCGTGCCGATTAAGGATACCAACGCGCTCCGCAGCGGCATCGAGGCGCTCGTCGACGCCAAGTGGCCGCCGGCGTGCATATTCGTTTCCGACGTTGCCTGGCGTGTCATCGACTTGCTATTCGCGCACGCGGAGGTCCTACTCGGCGGTGAGTGCGTGTTAGAACCATCCGTTGCCGCGTTCAAGCTCGAAAAAGACGCATCTGGGAAGCGTTACATCGGTAACAACTTTGGCGTTCCGCATCGCGACTACTCCCTCTCGGACGCCGTCGACGAAGATGGTAAAACGCAAGTCCTCAGCCTTTGGCTCCCGTTGAACCGCGTCACGGAAACAAGTGGGTGCATGTACGTCGTGTCGAAGAAAGACGACGAAGATGGTGGGCGAAGTGACGTTTCAAAATCCGCCCCCGAGGTGCCTCGCGGCGCCGCCAAGCCCCTCGCCCCCGTCGACGCCGGCGCCCTCCTCGCATGGTCAGGAAACATCATCCACTGGGGCAGCGCGTGTCAAATCGACAGCCCAGACCCACCACGCATGAGCGTCGCCTTCGTCTTCCGTAGGCGCGGCCGCGCTGAGGCGCGAGCCGACGCCCGATGTCCCCCGCTCGATCGCGCCGCCGCGCGCGCCGCCGACCTTCGCCGCCGTCTCGACGTCATCCATCACGCCATCGGCGTCTTCGAGCACTGGTACGGCGACACCGACGAAATCAAGGCTCGATTGAAGCAATAGCCTTAGCCATAATCGTTTCAATCGATAGTCTACATTCCGTCGCGTTCGTCGCGTCGCGTCCCGTCCCGTCCCCGTCGCCGGGAAAGCAGATAAACCCGAATCGCGACGCCACACGTCGACGCCGCGCTCCCGCGCGGATCCAGTCGACGCGACCGACGCGACGCGCGATGCTCTCCGCGCCCGTCGCGCGCTCGCGCGCGCTCGCGTCCACCGCGCGCGGCACCGCGTCGATTTTCGCGCGCGACGCGGCAACGACCACCGCGTCGTCGAACGCCGTCGGCGCGCTGCTCGACGACGACGAGCGCTCGCGAGCGTCGAGCATGATCGAACCCATCGGGACGAACAGTCACAGGCGCGCGGTGGACGACGTGGTGGTGATGCATCCCGACACGTCGCGCGGCATCGAGGTGCTCCACAATCCCATATACAATAAAGGCACCGGGTTCAGCGCGAGCGAACGCGAACGATTGGGCATTCGCGGGCTCGTGCCGCCGCGGTTCTTCACGATCGGACAGCAAGCGGTGAAGATATGGGCGCAAAATAAAGCGCTGAAGCGTCCGCTGGATCGGTGGAGTCACCTTCAAGATTTGAAGGATCGTAACGAGACGTTGTTTTATCGCCTGGTGCACGATCACATCGAGGAATTAGCGCCGGTGATTTACACGCCGACGGTCGGAGACGCGTGCCTTGAATATTCAAAGTTATTGCGCCGGGCGAGAGGGATGTACTTTTCGCGCGAGGATAGGGGCGATTTTAACTCGATGATGTTCAACTGGAAACGGAACGTCTCCGTCATAGTGGTCACCGACGGGTCGAGGATTTTGGGTTTGGGCGATCTCGGCATGAATGGTATGGGAATTTCGCAAGGGAAATTGGACCTGTACGTCGCCGGGGGTGGTTTTGATCCGCAGCATGTTTTGCCAGTCGTCCTCGACGTTGGCACGAACAATCCAGATCTTTTGAACGATCCCTATTATCTCGGGTCGCCGCACAAGCGACTGGAAGGTGAGGAGTATTACGCGTTTGTGGAGGAGTTTATTCGCGGCGTGCGAAACCGGTGGCCAAACGCGTTGATTCAGTTCGAAGACTTTCAAACGAAGCACGCGAACAAAATTTTGCAGCACTATCGCGATGAAGTTCTGTGCTTCAACGATGATATCCAAGGCACCGCGGCCGTCGTCCTAGCCGGCGTGTACGGAGCGATGAAGTGTCTTCATGGTCATCGCAAGGATATTGTCAAACAAACCTTCGTCATGTGCGGCGCTGGAAGCGCGGGATGTGGTATAGCATCATTCCTACACCAAGCTATGGTTGCGAATGGATTGACGGCCGAGGAAGCATACAAGAGATTTTACATCATCGACGCCAACGGGCTCATCACCGCCGAACGCGCGTTGGACGGTCCCGGACAGGAGCCGCTGAAAGGTTTCGCACGCAACCGAAACGACATGCCCGAGGGCGCGTCGCTCATGGACGTGATTAAAAAGGCGAAACCCACGGTTTTACTCGGCGTTTCCACGGTGAAGGGGCTATTTTCGAAGGAGGTGCTTGAGGAAATGGGTAAAATAAACGAGCGCCCGATTATCATGCCGCTCTCAAATCCGACGTCTCGTGCCGAATGTACGGCAGAGGACGCCGCGAACGCGACTGACGGAAGGGCTATATTTTCATCTGGTTCGCCGTTCAGCGATGTCGAGATTAATGGCAGAGTGATGAAGGCGAATCAGGGCAATAACTTTTACGTCTTTCCCGGACTTGGTCTCGGTGCGTTGCTGTCGAAATCGTCTGTCATCTCCGACGCGATGCTTCAAGCCGCCGCGATGGCTATCCCAGCTATGCTCACGCCCGAACAATACACAGAAGGTACTATCTTTCCGCGTATCGATCGCATCCGCGATATCTCGGCGTACGTTGCGATCAAGGTCATCGAAGCCGCCGCGCGCGAGGGTCGAGTGCCGGAAGACATTCGTCACATCGTCGCGCAGGGCGAGGAAGCGATGAGCGAGTACGTGTATTCAACCATGTATGTCCCGAACTATCGACCGACGGTTTTTTCGTGTTCGAGTAGGAAGTAAAAGTCGCGCGATTCCATTATTTAGAAGCGTTGTCATTTTTGAGATGTTTTTATATTTCAACGTGGACGGATTTGTACGAATAAAATCGTTTACGCGGCCTTCACGGCGGCAATAATTTCAGTCGCACGCTTGGAGATGGCGTCCCAATCACCCGCCTTGATGGCGTTTTGATCGAACGCCGGGGCGACGAAACCGAGAGAGGCGGCGCCCGCACGCAAGTAGTCGGCGGCGGTGTCGATTTCGACGCCCGACGTCGGGTTGATTCGAAGCATCGGAAGCGCCGAGGCGACGGCGCGAACCCAGTTAGGGCCACCGGCGACACCCGGGAAGAGCTTTTGCACGGGGGCGCCGAGGCTGTACGCGCGGTACAACTCGCTCGGGGTTTGGCAGCCCGGGATGCAGACGATTTTGTTCGCCGCGCACCACTCGACAACTTCCGGAATCAAAATCGGAGCAACGATAAATTTCGACCCAGCGTCCAAAGCTCTCTTGGCGTCGTCGATGTTGAGAACAGTACCGCAGCCGGTCAAGACGTCGGTGCGGGAGGCAAATCGGGAAACCGCGTCGAGGCAGCCTGGGGTGGTGAGGGTGAATTCAACGAGCTTGAAGCCACCTTGGACGGCGGCGTCCATGGCGTTGTACGCCGCACCTTCGACGCCCGTGCGGAGGACAGCACACGCCTTATGCTTGGCAAACTGATCGAGCACTTCGTTGAACTCGGCGTCGGTTCGCATGTACGACTTGTGACGAACTTGTTGGCTCATCGATCGGCGCGCGCCGAGCGTATTGCGGCTCTTCGGAATACCACCGAGACCGGCGCGAGCGCCCGGGTTCGCGGCGGTGTGCGCAAACTTGCTCGAGTCGTAGCCCTTGCTCGCGAGCAACTTGCACAACGGCGAGTCCTTCTTGATCTTGCCGCTCACAAACGGATAAAATTTGCCCGGCGGACCCGGATTTGTCGCGAGCTCCGTCTTCACGATATCCTCGACAATCTCTCGAGAGTGCGCGATATCGTACACTTCCTGCGCGTGAGACGCTGGAATAACGACAACGCCGTCTTGATCGCCGATGATCGCGTCGCCCGGTCGCACGACGATGCCGCCGCACGTGATGACGCCGTTCGCCTCCCACGGCTGGTGCACGTGCGGTCCTTGTCTCGGCGTCGTCGAAATCGAAAACACCGGAAATCCGTACTCCCGCAACACCGCGGTGTCTCTCACGCTTCCATCGGTCACTAATCCCGCGCATTTAAGCTGCGCCAATCGTAAAAACTTGATATCGCCGCCGACGCTCTCCCACGGCCCGACGCTCTCCATGACCACGCACTCGTTCGGCCCGGTCTGTTCAAACGCCTCGTATTCCGGCGATTCCATCCCCGCCGGTTTACTCGCCGCGATATCCGGTCGCTGCGGCACGAATCGAAGCGTCACCGCGCGTCCGACCAGTTTCTTTTGTCCCTCCGTGAGCGGTCGCGCGCCCATCACGTGGCTCGTCGGCCATCCCATGACCCACAATCCATCGATCAGCGCCTGCGTGGACAGCCCGCCGAGCTTCGCGAGCAGATCGTCGGAGATTTGTTTCTCGTGTCGCGCCGGGCCCGTGGCGTAGGCGCGGAGCGCGTCGCGCTTCAGCGCGGCGGCGCGATCGGGTGTCGCTCCAGGGTTGGCGACCGGGCCGAGCGGCGCGCGCGCGACGCTCGCGCGCGAGAGCGCGCGCGAGAGCGCGCGGCGGAGGTGCGCGGCGTGCGACATGACGAGTCGAAGTCCGCGCGAGGGAACCGTTCGCGGCGAGGCCGACGCGTCGCGATGTGCGGACGAGATGTGCGGCTAAAACCCTCAGAGGTTGTGAGGGTTTCGGTTTCGAGCGCGAGCGCCGACTGGCCGACGAGACGCGAATTAAATGAAGGCTAGGCGCGAATTAAATGAAGGCTAGGCGCTACGAAAACTATGCGCCGCACGAGCGCGAGGGCGCGTCGCGACGCGTCGCGTCGGGCGTCTCGGCGTACTTGGCGCGCGCGACTAAGCAGACGCCGAGGATGGTGACGGCGATGCCGACACCTCGATCCCACGGCAGACGCTCGCGAAGGAACACGCGACTGAGAACGATGGTGAAGATGACTTGGACGCCGGAGTAGACGGTGGGCAAGACGCCCTTGACGCGAGCGACGGCCCAAGAATTCAGGGAGTGGGCGAAGACGGACGAGCCCCATCCCGCGAAGACGACGGCGCCCCAGGCGGACGCGGGAACGCGGGAGACGTCGAGTCGGGCGAACGCCGGAATCGCGATGAGCAAGACGACGAACTCGGCCACGGCGGTGGCGAGGAATAAGAACAGCAATGGATACGGGTACGTTTTCGTCGCCACGCCGAGCATCACGACGTAGACCGCATACGAATTCGTCTGCGACAGCAAGAGAAAGATGTCCAAAAAATTCATCCCGCCCGTTTGAAAAATTTCGTACGCGCGCAGCGCGGTGACCGTTCCCGCGAAAACGACGATCACGCCCAGCGCCTTCACACGCGTCATGCGCTCCAATCCTATCACATAACTCATCACCGCCACCGACACCGGCATGATCGGCTGCACGCACGCCACGAGCGTCGGTCCCGAGCGCGCGTTCGCCACGAAGACCAACAGATACGCCGCGCCGATCATCGCCCCCATCGGCACCACCCACGTCGCGACCGCGCGCCACGGCAGACTCCCGCCCTCCTTCCTCGCCGATATCGCCAGAAACGGCAGCGCCAGCGCGAGCCTGAGCGCGCAGAACGCCGTCGGCTCGACGTGCTCGAGCGCGTCGTGGCTCAGCACGTGCATGAGCGCCCAAATCAACTGCGCCGTCCACAGCGCCGCGTGATTCACGATTTGCCCTCGATCGTGCTCGCTGAAGCTCTCGCTCAGGCTCAACCGCCTCGCGAGCGTCCCGTCGCCGCGTTCGGCGTCTTTTTCCGTCGCCATCCCGTCCCGCCGCCGCCGCCGTCCCGCGCGCGCCCTCGCGCGCGTCCTCGCGCCGCGCGCGCGCCGCGAAAAGCTAGAGATGAATCCCCGCGCGCGTCACCCGCATGTCGTCGCGCCGTTCGCGCGCGTCGCGCGTCGCGCTGTCGCGTCGCGTCGCGCGGCTTATCCGTTGACGCGCGCCGCACTCGCCGTCGCGCCGCGCGGTCCGCGCGCGCCATGTCGCGCGTCGCGCCGGACGACGACGACGCGCGCGCGTCGCCGACGTGCGCCATCTGCCTCGCGCGCCCGGACGCGCGCGACGTCGCGCTCGTCAAGGCGTGCCTGCACGCGTTCTGCGCGTCCTGCGTGACCAAGTGGGCCGAGTTCACGCGCGCGGGGGCGCGGACGCGGTGCCCGCTGTGCCAGGCGTCGTGCGAGAGCGTGCTGGTGCGACGCGCGCTGGACGGACGCGCGCTCGAGGACGGGGGGATGCAGGAGGAGTCGCTGTGCCTGCTGCGGCGCGCGCGGTGGGCGACGAGGGGACGCGATGGCGAGGGATGGGACGACGGCGACGAGGACGGGCGAGACGGGAGCGACGGGAGCGATGGGAGCGATGCGCTGGAGGAGGCGCTGATGCGGGGGCGCGCGCGAAGGCTGGTGCTGGGGAATCGAAAGTTTGGTCGAGGGGGGTTCGTGTCGAACGGAGGCTCGAGGAGCTACGCGCGACCGACGGCGAGCGGGCGAGGGAAAGAGCCGGCGGCGACGGCGGCGACGAAGAAGAAACCGCCGAAACACGACGGGGAGGCGTCGGCGTCGCCGGCGTCGTCGCCGAGGGCGGTCGGGGACGATGGACGACGCGTCTCGGCGCGGTCGCCGTCGCCGGGCAAGCTCGGTCCGAAGAGCGCGAAGCGGGCGGAGAGCAAGCAGAAAAAACAGGAGAAGGAAGCGGCGAAGGCGGCGGCGCGCTTGCGGCGACGCGAAGAGGAGCACGCGGCGAAAGAGGCGCAAAAGGCTGCGCTCGCGGCCAAGGCGCTCGAAGCGCTCGAACTCGCGGCGTAAGACGAACGAGCGCGCTGTACAATGTCTCGTTGTAAGAATATTATTATCGCATTTTGTATCCAACAACGCCGCTACACGCTTACCTTTTTATGCTCGACAACACGGCGTCGCGCATGAGCTCAACCTCGGCCTCTTTCCCGGTGAAGAGCTCGAACTGCCTCGCCGCTTGCCCGACGAACATGTCCAGCCCGCTCGCGATTTCGCACCCACTCGCCTTGGCTTCGCGCAAGAGCCGCGTCTCGAGCGGGGTGTACACCGCGTCGAAGACGACGGAAAACCCTCCGAGTACAGACACTGGCGTCGGCGTGTCTTCAACGTTCGGTTGCATCCCGACCGAGGTGCTATTGGCCAAGACGTCGCCGACGACGCTACCGCTCGCTAAATCTTCGAGCGACACCGCGACGCCGCCGCACGCGTCAGCGAGCGCCTGTGCGCGCTCGACGCTGCGATTGGCGATGACGACGTTGGCGCCCTTAAACTTAGCGCCGAACGCCAAAGCCTTGCCCGCACCGCCGGCGCCGATGACGACGACTGTTTTCCCATCCAAGGACTTCGCGGCGGCGACGCCCGTTTTCTTCTCCATCGCGTTTTCGATAGCCTCGATCGCGGCGACATAATCGGTGTTGTAACCCTTTAACGATCCATCCGGTTGACGAACCAACGTGTTCACCGCGCCGATTTGCTTCGCCACGGGGTCGACCTCGGCGCAGCACTCCAAGGCGTCTTCCTTATGCGGAATCGTCACGCTAAACCCCACAAAGTCCTTCGACCCGAAGAGCGGCGACGCGAGAAAGGTTTTGATATCCTTGACGAGTAACGGGACGTAGCACGCATCCACGCCCGCGGCGGCGAGACAAGGATTGTGTAACGCCGGTGACTTACTGTGTCCGATCGGGTTCCCGATCACGCCCATCACCTTTGTCGCCGCCGTCTGCGTCGGCACGCGATACAAATCTCGCAGCTCTTCGAGCAACGGCTGCCCCGGTGCGCTCTCTTCCCCTCTTCGAATCGCCCCGAACGTCAAAAAGCTTCCAAACTTCGCCGCGAGCAATCGAGACACTTGTCCGTGCTCGCTCATGCCCAAAACGATCGTCTCGATCTCCCTTCCCTTCGTGCGCAAGAGCTTCTCCAATCGCGCCACGTCCTCCACCGCGTTACACACCGACGCCATCTTGACGATATCCGCCCCCAAGCGCACGCACTTCGCGTGAATCTCCGCCAAAATCTCATCGTTCGGCGTCTCATCGTAATTATGCGAGCTCAAAATGATCTTAGTCTTCCCATTCCTCAGCGTCGCCGTCGCCGGTTTCGCCGCGAAGAATCGCTCCGCCGCGAGCGCCTCGCAATCGACGTACGCCGCCCCGCACTCGTGCGCCCTCCAAAGCGCCTCCAACCGCGCGCTCTCGTCCCCATCATCTTGCCCTCCCTCCCAAGTCGGTCGATTCGTCACGATCACCGGCACCGGCGACGCTTTAATCAGCGCTTCGATCGCGTCGCCCAGCGTCCCGCGCGCCGCGTCGTCGCGCAAGAAATCCACCCTGAGCTCCACGACGTCCGCGCCCTTCCTCACGGCGTCGTCCACGTCCCGCAGCGCGAGCTCCAGGTTCGGCGCGATGACGGACGTGGTCAGTTTGCACGCCGCGCGCGCGCGCACGCGCATCGCGCGTCGCGTCGTCGTCGTCGTCGCGCGCGTCGTCGCGCCCTCGCGTTGATTTCCCCGTCGCGTCGCGCGCGTCGCCGCGCCGGCCGCCGCGCCGGGCGCGCGCGCGGTCGCGAACATTCGCGCGCGTCGAATCGCGTCGCCGCGACGCGCCGCGGACGCGCGCGCGAGGCGCGGTCGCGATGTGACGCGCGTTAGGGCATCGGCCGTCGCGTCACATCGCGACCGCGCATCGCGCGCGCGCGGACTCGCGCCGCGCGATGAACGGCGCGTTCGGCGACGCGGTGCCGCTGTTCGCGTCGCGCGAGCACGAGATCGAGCGCGCGCGCGTGGGCGCGAGCGAGACGAGCGATCTCGCGTTCGGGACGCTGGATGAAACGATTTGGGCCACCGTCAGGCGCGATTGCGCCGTGGTGCGGCGAAACTGCGCGGCGGTGCTGCTGCCGATGAACTGGGGGGCGAACGGCGCGACGCGGCTGCGAGAGTGGGACCTGTGGGGACCGCTGGCGTTCGTGCTGACGCTGAGCGCGACGCTGAGCGGCGGCGCGGCGAACGCGAGCGAGACGTTCAGCGTCGTCTTCGCGACGGTCGGGCTCGGCGCGGTGGCGCTGACGGCGAACGTGCTGTTGTTGGGCGGGAAGATCATATTCTTGCAGAGCGTGGCGCTGTTGGGGTACTGCGTGGTGCCGCTGTGCCTGGCGAGCGCGCTGTGCCTGGCGAGCGAGAATAAGGTGTACAGATTCATCGTCGTCGCGGTGGCGGTGACGTGGAGCAGTAAAGCGAGCGTGCCGTTCGTGAGCGCGGCGATGCCGGCGTCGAGAAGGGCGCTGGCGGTGTATCCGGTGATGTTGATGTACGTGTTTCTGGGGTGGTTGTGCGTGGCCAAGTCGTCGGCGAGCGCGGGCGGCGCGCCCGCGCCGGCGCCCGCGCCGACGCCGACGCCGATGCCGACGCCGACGCCGAACTCATCGTTAATCTAGCAACTAGCGCCCGCAAATTTCGACGTCGCGCGCGCGACGCATGTAACGCGTAAAACGCGCTCGCGCGTCCCGCTCCGGTCCCGACGCGTTCTCCCGACTCCCGCACACGCGCGCGCGTCTCGCGCGTCGCGCGGCATGCTCAAATCGATAAAGTGTACGTCTCGGAGCGCTCGACGCGCTCGACGCGCGCTCGACGCGCGCGACGACGCGACGACGCGCGTTCGGTCAACTTTTAACCACCAGAGGACTGACGTAATCAATCGCAAACGTCGCGACGCAGCGCGACTGAAACGACGAAAAGAGCGCGGCGATGGCGCGGGCGCGCCGTTTACCGTCAACGCGATGCGCGCGGCGCCGCCGATGTCGACGGACGAGGCGGCGTCGGCGATGTACCAAGTGGACGCGCTGGACGCGGGCGGGACGGCTGCGAGCGCGACGGCTTCGGCGCGCGCGCGAACGGATGGCTTCGACGCGCGCGAAATGCAGTTCGCGCTCGAGGCGAGCACGAAAGAGACGAGCGCGGATGTGCTGGCGGTGGAGCTGGAATTTGATGCCGCGGATGCCGCGGGAAAAGGACGGGGTAAGGGGCAAAGCTTGGCGTCAAAGTTTTGGATCTCGCAAGCGCTCGACGCGGACGAAGTCTTGGATGAGACGTGCGACGGGTTTTACGACGTCTGGGGCGACGCGTTCGAGAGTTCAGTGGATGGACAATTGCCCGCGCTCGGAGATCTGCTCAAGAGGCCACCGGTCACGGCGACGGAGGAAGTTTTCGTCGTGGACAGGCGCACGGATATGTTTTTGAACGCGCTCGACGAGTTGGCGCGGGAGACGTGCTCGCAGGTGCCGAACGTACGGGCCCGGTGCGCTGCGCTGGCCAGATTGGTGAGCGATCGTTTGGGCGGGTCCGTGAAGACCATCGACGATCCAACCCTTGTGCTCGCGACGGCGGAGGATCGCGAGCAGCTGTTGAACGCGAGCAGTCAGTCGGGATGTTGTCTGCATGTCGGGCATTTATCCAAGGGAGTCGAACGCCATCGAGCGATTTTGTTCAAAACTTTAGCGGCGAGCGCGGGCGTGCCGTGTCGATTAGTTCGTGGGGAGTACTACTGTGGGAGAAATTCGGCTCGCGTTATTTTCGCCGAGGAAGGATCTGACATGTGGGTAGATTTGATGCTGTGTCCGGGAACGCTGAAACCGTGCTCCGAACCAGACTTCGACGGTGCGCCGCCGACACCGCCTCCGTACACGTACACGCACTCGCGAAAAGAGCCGACCATGTCGAGTATGCGCGCAGACAAGGGCAAGTCGCCGCTAGAAAAGCTTCCGAAATCGCCGCTCGCAACGGGGTCGAACTCATCCATCGACGATTTAGTGTCGTTCGCCCGGGGCACGCAGTCGCAGGCGGCGGCGGCGACGACGTCTGCGAGAGAAGAGAAAACAGAGTTCTTGGACGATTCAAACGCGGAATTGATATCGGCCATTGCGATTGCGCATGGAGTAGCGTTAAAGAGCGCGCAAACCGCGTTCAAGCTGGCTGAAAACGGTTCCGAGCGCGCCAATCTGCTCTGCAACGCTCTCGGGGCGGTGTTGGAAGACGACGCGGCGCACTCGCGCGGCTTGGGGGAGCCTGTTTTGCTACAAGAAGTGTTCAACATGCTCGTGAGTAAGAAATGGATCGTCAGCGATGCCGTTGGCGCGATTCTTGCGCGGCGGCGGGAGGAAATCGACGCACAAGCGCTTATCAAGGCTGCAGAGCAAGAGGAGCAATCGCAAGCGCAACGCCGGCGGCGAGAAGAGCAAAAAGCAAAGGCGGCTGAAGATTTGATCAAAGCCGCTGAAAGTAGAGTCGCGACGTTTCGGGAAGCGCGGGAGAGTCGACACGAAGAAGAGCAAAGCACCGACTCAATTAGGGAAGAATTTAGACGAGAATGGGAGACGAAGGTGGCTTCGTTAAATTTGGCGGAGACTCTCGAGTGTTTCGGCGTCGCAGTCGAAGGTGGCGCGCACGCGAACGCGAAGCAACTACGTAGCGCGTACAGGAAAGCGTTGTTGCGCTTCCACCCCGATCGTCAAGGCGCGAAAGAGTTGCGCGAAAGAGTCGCCGCCGAAGAACGCTTCAAGATTCTCTCGCAGAAAATGGAACAAGGGTGATGCGCGACGCGTCGAGAGCGCGTAACGCAAGACAACATGCATCATCACAAGAGCAAAACATATTCACACGCGCTACCATAGCATAGAGCATACATAACACACAGACCGACGAACGATTAATCATCGGATTTGAGCATGATTCCGATGACGCCGCTCATGTAGACCCACAACGAAATCAAAGCCAACGCGGCGGAGATCCAGAGGCACCACACGCCCCCTCGCACCAACAAAGCATCGTGCGCCCCGTTCGCGAAGAAGTCAGACCCGTCTCTGACGAGTAATAACACGCTCAGCGCCACCATTTGCGTCGCCGTCTTGTATTTACCGAGATTATTCACCTTGACGGCGGCGTGCGCCTCGCCGCCCTTCGCCGCGCACCACTCTCGCAGCGCGCTCATGGTGATCTCGCGTCCGATGATGACGATCGACGGCACCGCCACCGCCCACGCCGCGACGCCTCGCGGCGCGTGCGTGCACAGCAGGCACAGGGACGCGGCGACCATGAGCTTATCGGCCACCGGATCCAAAAACGCGCCGAACGCGCTGCTCGCCTTCAACCGTCTCGCCAGGTATCCGTCCAACCAATCCGTGATCGCGGCGCCGATGAACATCGTCCCCGCGATCGGCGCCGCGTTCGTCAGATCGCTGTAATACACCGCCGCGAGCAGCGGCACCGCGGCGACGCGCAGGAGCGTCAAAAACGTCGGGAGCCACCGCAGCGCGACGCCGCGCTCCGCGTTCGCCAACCCGTACCGCGCCGCCGCGTCGTCCGCGCCGCCGCTCGACGCCCTCGCGCGCGCGGACGATCGCGATCGCGATCTCGCGGGCGCGCGCGGCGCCATCGCGCGCGTCGTCGCGCGAGATTCGAGCGACGCGACGCGTTCGCGCGCCGGGGGAACGGCGGACGCGCGCGCGAGGAAACGCGCGCTGGAGCGTCGCGCGGCGCGCGTCGACGCGCGACGGGGCGCGGAGAAGGCGCGGGAGACGACGCGGGGGACGCTCGCGGGCGAACGCGCGCAGAGCATGCGCGGCGCGACGATGTGTGCGGCGGCGGCGAGGCGGCGAGGCGGCGGCGTATTTTACAAAAGCGAGTCGATCGGTGCGTCGAGCGACGGCGCGACGTCGACGGGCGGCGACGCGACGTCGATGGTTTCGACGCGTTTGAGCGCGTCGAGGACGACGGACGGGGGCGGGATGACGGAGAAGACTTCCAACGGCGCGGGCGCCGCGAGCGCGGCGTCGTCGACGGCGTCGCAGAGGACGAGGGACGGGCACGTTTGGACGCCCAAGCCGAGCGCGACGCACGAAATGTCGACGTTGAGGGTTTGTCCAGGGAGTAAAGCGCCGACGCGCACCGCGCGCGGACCGTCGATGTAGACGCCGGAGACGACATCTTTGACGCGGACGACGCAGGCGTCGGCTTTGATGGGCGCGAGCGCCTCGACGGCGGCGCGCAGGATGAACGGCGTTTCCGCGTACACCGTGCTCACGTCCTCGGCGTCGGGCGGTCGTGGGTGGACGATGATCGACTGACGCATCTTCGCCGCGACCGGGGAGGGAGCGGTCGATCCCGCGCTGCCGGCGGTGATGACTTGCGTCTGCAACCGGCCGGGATCGCCCATGGCGCCGCGCCAGCGGAGCTCGAGTTTTCCGAGCTGTGTCTGCGGCGTCAGCGGTTCCTCGCTCGCGTTCGCGCGCGTGATTTCGAAAAGATAGTGCGCAGCCCCGGTCGATGGATCGAGGCGATACACCGCGCGCTTACCGAGCGAAGGTAAACCGGCGTCCGGGGAGTCGTCGACGCCGTGGAGCGTCGCCGCGGCGCCGCCGAATTCTGGCGTCATGTCCTTCGCCAAGATCCCATCCACCGTATCGAAGCGCGCGCTATCGAGCAACAACGCATACCTCGTCGTATTTTCGATGCACACCTCGAGAAACGCGCGCCCGCGCGGCGCCGCGCGAACCTTCGTTCGCACGCTCAGCGGATTCGCCACGTTGAACTTGAAATACTGCGGCGAATACTTCCGCTCCCCCGCGGCGTCGTAATACGTCGCCGAGCACACCAGCGTGTGCGCGCCGAGCTCTTTCAAATCCTTCGTGACGATCAAATCCACCTTCTCCCCCGGTCGCAGCGTCTCAATCGGCGTCTTCGTCCCGTCTCGCAGCGTCGTTCGCCGCGTCTCCGTCTGCAGCTCCACCTTGATCCCGATCTCCCGCGCCGTCCCGCTCGCCCCGCTCGTCGGCTCTGAAAAATTCCCAAACGTCACGAACGAGCTAAACCGTTCGCCCAGCGCGACGGCGCCGAACGATTGCGGCAGCGTCAGCTCGCCGCTCGTCGTCTCGCGTTCGCGTCGTCGCCGCGCGTCGTCGTCGTCGTTCCGTCCCGCGTCTGCGTCCGCGTCCGCGCCGCTCGCTCGCGCGCCGCGCGTCGCGCGCGCGTCGTCACCGTCGTCGATCGCGCGTCCCTCGCGCGCGCCCGCGTGTTCGTACGCCGGCGCGCGCAGTCGCATCACTCGAAACTCGCATCGCAGCGCGCCGCCGTCGCGCGCTCGCGCGTCGCGCGCGCTCGCGCTCGCCGACGCGCTCGCCGACGCGCCCGCGCGCGTCGCCGCGTCCGCCATGCGCGCCGCGCCGCGAGACGCGCCTCGCGCGTCGTCGTCTGTCGACGCCGCGCGCGTCGATCGCCGCACTCATCGACGCGTCGTCCGTCGCGCGCGTCGACAGCGCGTCGCGGAGGCGTCGCGGAGGCGCGTCGATAGCGCGTCGCGACGCCTCGGCGGTCGCGCGCGACGCGCGAGGTCGAGCGCGGCGCGAATCGCGCTCCAGACGCCGATTCCAAACCTACGCGGCGATCGACGATCTCTGACGCGTCGCGCGCGCTGAAGACGCGCGGCGCGGCGAGGCGCGCGCGAGGCGACGGACGATGTCGTCGAGGATCGGTAAGGCGATCCGGCGCGACGCGGTGGCGTCGCGGGCGCGCGTGTACGCCGAGGCGAATGATGAAAAGGCGCGCGAGTACTGGGACTACGAGGCGCTGAGCGTGCAGTGGGGCGAACAGGACGAGTACGAGGTCGTGCGAAAGGTGGGGCGCGGGAAATACAGCGAGGTGTTCGAGGGACGACGGACGGAGAGCGGGGAGAAGTGCGTGATCAAGATTTTGAAACCGGTGAAGAAGAAGAAGATCAAGCGGGAGATTAAAATTTTGCAAAATCTGGCGGGCGGCGTCAACGTGATCAAACTGTTGGACGTCGTGCGAGAACCGTCGACGAAAACGCCGAGTTTGGTGTTTGAATACGTGAATAATACAGATTTTAAAGCGTTGTATCCGACGCTGACGGATTACGATATTCGGTATTACATCAACGAATTGCTCAAGGCGTTGGATTTTTGTCACTCGCAGGGCATCATGCATCGAGACGTCAAGCCGCACAACGTGATGATTGATCACTCTAAGCGAGAGCTGCGTTTGATCGATTGGGGGCTGGCGGAGTTTTATCATCCCGGGAAGGAGTACAACGTTCGCGTGGCGTCGAGGTACTTTAAAGGTCCAGAGTTGTTGGTCGACTTGCAAGACTATGACTATTCGTTGGACATGTGGAGTCTCGGGTGCATGTTCGCGGGGATGATTTTCCGAAAAGAACCATTCTTCGCCGGTCACGACAACTACGATCAGTTGGTGCGCATCGCCAAGGTGCTCGGAACGGACGAGTTATACGCGTACTTGAACAAGTACCGCATCGAACTCGACCCGAACTTTGAGACGCTCATCGGGCGACACTCGCGCAAGCCGTGGAACAAGTACATCACGGCGGAAAACCAACACCTGGTGAGCACGGACGCGATCGATTTCCTCGATAAGCTGTTGCGCTACGATCACCAAGAGCGCATCACGGCGAAGGAGGCGCAGAGCCATCCTTACTTTGACGTTTTGCGACAACGTAAATAAATTCGAGAGTCCTCGAAGCACGCGAGAGGCACAGACGAACGGAATTAGCGGGTAGAGATTAGTTCGCAGGGCGCGTCGCACCATCACGCCCTCTGACGCGCAAACGGCCGCCTTACATCGACACGGTTTGTAGTATTCCAACGGAGCAAGATTAGCGCACGAGTCACTTGCGACCTCCACTTTTTTTCTTATTCTTCTTCTTGCCGCCGCCGCGTCCGCCGGCGACGGTATGCGGCTTCGGAATCGTCGCGGAATCGTCTGCAATTTTCGTCGCAGCGATTTCGGCCGCCGCCCGCTCTTCCACCGCCGCCGCCTTTTCAACCACGATCTCGTCCGCGACGCTCATCGCCTTCACCGGCGCGCTCTCGATCTCAATCTCGATCCCCGCCGACGAGCTCTCGCGTTCAAACGACGGCGCGCTCTTCGGCGCGTCCCGCCGGCAATACAACTCCCCGTCAAACTTCACGAACGTCGTCAAACTCAGCGCCACCCCGCACGTCGCGCACTCAAAACACCCCGCCCGGTGCCACTTCTTCCCGTCGACGTCCACCGACTCGATCGGGTACGCCGCCTTTCCGCACCGCTCGCACGCCGACCGCGTCAGCGCCGCCGTCGCGCGCGCCGCGGTCCCCCCCGTCGCGCTCGCCGTCGCCGACGTCCCGCTTCCCGTCGCCGTTCCCTCCGTCTCCATTTTCACCCCCTCCCTCGCCGTCGTCGTCCGTCGATTCGCGTACGTCGCGATCTCCAGCGCGTCCGCGCCCAGCGCCGGCTTTCGCCGCACGTCGCGCTCCAGCGCGTGCCGCCGGCAGTACACCTCCTCGCCAATCTTCACGAACGTCGCGATCGCGCACCGCGCGCCGCAGTCCGCGCACTTGAAACACGCCGCGTGGTACCGCGTGCGCGCGTCGACGTCGACGCTCTCCGCGTCGAACGCCGCGCGTTTACACCGCGCGCACGAAAACGCGCGCGTCATCCGTCCGTCGCGAGCGCGCGCGCGATCGGCGCCTCGCGCGTCGTTCGGGCGCGAAATCCGGCGCGAAGGCGCGCGTCTCGAGCGACGCGCGGGTTCGAGTCGACGCGGCGCGTCGGATCGCGACGCGCGCGTCGGATTCCGCGCGTCGATCGATGGCGATGGATGATTCCATCGACGTCGCGTCGACGACGACGCGACACCGCGGCGCGCGAGCGATGCGCGCCGACGACGACGACGCCGGCGACGCGCGCCGGCGTCCCGTCGCGTCGTCGTCGACGGCGCTCGACGCGTCGGCGCGCGCGTTCGCGCCGAGTCGCGCGACGACGACGGCGCGCGCGACGACGACGACGACGACGACGACGCGACGGGACGAGCGCGGACGCAAGGGCCAGCGCGCGGACTTTCTGCTGAACTTTGCGCCGCGCGAGCGACCGGAGGCGCGCGCGACGCGGCGCGAACGCGCGGGCGAACGACGCGGCGCGCGCGAGGCGCGCGAGGCGAGACGACGACGGCCGCGAGGCGCGCGCGAGCGCGAGCGGGCGCTGTTCTTGCAGGCGAATTTTCGGTTTTTGGTGGCGGACAGCGCGGATCTGCGAGCGAGCTCGAGGGACGCGGATCGCATGGCGTCGTGGGAGGACGTGGTGCGGGTGGACGTGGCGAGCGCGGAGGCGTTTTCGTGTCCGGTGTGCCTGGAGGACGGCGCGGGGGCGATCGCGCCGCAGACGACGACGTGCGGACATTCGTTTTGTTTTCCGTGCATCGCGCGGCACGTGCTGACGACGAGGGACCAGGGGAAGCCGGCGAAGTGCCCGATGTGTTTCGCGGAGATTCGATTGGGGGATTTGCGGTCGGTGTCGCGGAGGTTGATCGCGCCGCCGAGCGCGGGGAGGACGCAAAAGTTTGCGTTGATGGCGCGTAGACGGGATTCAAACGTACCCGTGCGACGCACGGCGAAAGGGACGCCGCCGCCGGCGTCGGAGGCGTGGCCGAGAGCGCTACCGGATTGTGGATGCGACGCGTTCGCGAAGTACACGCTCACGAGCGAGGAAGTCGCCATCGCGACGCAAGAGTTGGAATCCCTCGAATCGTACATCGCCGTGTTGACGGAGCAAAGCGAAATCGACGCGGCGAACGAGTTGCCGTTCGCGCTGGCGTCGATCGATGCCCTAACGCGAAGGCTCGATCGATGGGTGGAGCGGCGATGCGCGAGCGAGGGCGTGGCGGCGCCCAAGCCGCGGGCGCCGCCCGCGGGCGTCGTCGCGCCGACGCCGGCGCCGGCGCCGAAAAGTACGCCACGCGAGGAGGCGTTCCCATCGTTACCACCGCCGGGGAAGAATATGGCGTATTTGAAAGGTTCAAAGGTGCGCGTGGAATCTGCGTTCACGGATGACGAGGACGAGGACGAGGACGAGGAATCGGATTCCGAACCGTCCGCGGAGGATTCTCCCGGTGCGAGCAAGCGTGAAGCCGACGCGACTACCGTCTCGCGACGGACGCCTCTCACCGTATCGACGTCGTCGCCACCGACGGTGGCGCCGACCGCGACGCCGACGAGCGATCAGCGAACGGATGTTTATTACTTTTACCAAGCCCCAGATGGTCAGCAAGTTTTACTCCACGGCGCTTGCATGCGCGTACTGCTGGAGCAATTCGGTGCGTACGAGGCGCTCCCGCTCGAAATCGAAGGTACTGTCATCGAGCTCGAGCATCGAACGCAAGACGAAGACGTACGTCGACGCGCCGCGCATTTGCGCCACTTGCCGCTGACCACGGAATTTGTGATGGTGGAACTGGACATGAAATCACTCGTTTCAAAGAAAGTCTTGGACGGACCAGCGGGAAGTGAGTTACGACAGCGAGCGAAGCGACGTTCGCAAAAGAACGCGGCGGCGGCGCGCGCCAAGGCAAAGGAGAAACGCGCTGAGGCGACGGCAAAGGTGAATTCACAACCGTTCGCTAAATCGATTCGCGACGCCATGCCGGAGTTGGGCGCCACAGGTAAATTGACGCCAGATACGTCCATGGACGCCGCCATCGCGAGACAACTCGCGGAGGAAGCCGAAGAGGAGATGGAGCGTATGTCGATGTACGAGGAAGTGCAAAACGCTCGCGGCCCGGGTGGGCGTTCGTTTTCCAACATCGTTGGATTGGGCTTCGCCTCTGGGGGTCCAAGTTTGAACTTCAACACGGAAAGTTTCGGACCAGCACTCGGTTCATCGGCGCCGGTGGCGCCGCCACCCCTATGGGGTGCCCGCGCGGCGGCGCTGACGGAGACTGCGATCGAAGGCGATTCGTCCCGCTCTGGGAAGAAGAAGGGGAAAAAACAAGTCTTGTTTAGAATTGGCTGATAGCATAGCGACGTGACGACCAGGAAAGATTTAGAGATGTAGTAAATTAAACTTCAAAAAAAAAGAAGAATGAATGTGGAAAGTGATCTACGCGGATGCGACTTCAGCTTCGTCGGTCGAAGACATATCAAGGGACTGACCGACGCCGCCGTAGTTGACGCTGGAATAGTCGGCGGAAAATTTGCGCGATGACAAACTCTTGAGATGACTTCGTCTGTAGTTGTCAATCGCCACACTGATGTCTTGCGGCGACATTTTCTGCTCGCGCAAACATGCGGCGGCGAGCTGAAGGGACGGTTCGAGGGCCTCCGGAACGACGGCTTTCGCGCCCGCCTTTTCGAGAATCAAACCACCCTCGACGCCTTCGGCTCTTACGTACGTCTGGACGTTGCTAAAGTTCTTCGTCAACGACCACACGGCGCGATAGTTCGCGGCCGGCGAACTGAGGGCGACGATAGCACAAGACGCGCGAGCGGCGCCGATGGCTCTGAGCACTTCAGGCGAGCCCGCATCGCCGAAGTATACGTTTTGATCGGCGGCGCGACCTTCGCTGACGATTTCTGGATTCACGTCCAACGCTACGAATGGAATCATATTCGCACTGAGAATCTCGCCGATAATCTTGCCGTTACGGCCGTACCCGGCCAAAATGACGTGACCTTTCAAGTCGTCCACTTCGTTTTCCTTTGGTTGCAGCGTAGCGACGTTACCACTCTTCCACACGTCCTTCATGCTGTTACCGACCTCGGCGAGGTAGGGCGTGATGGCCATCGTAAGCACCACAGCCAAGTTGAGCTGCGTCGCGAGATCAGGGCTGAATAAACCGACACGAACCGCTTCGGCAAAAGTCACGAAGGCAAACTCTCCGCCAGGACCGATGTACATACCGGCGCGAATACAATTCAAGAGCGACAACCCGAACATGGGACCGACGGCGGCGACGACGGCGATTTTGCCGATTAAGATCGCCGCCATCATGCTCACTATGTTGCCCGCACTCTGCGTGAACGTCATCGGGTCGATGGTCATCCCGACTGTCATGAAGAATAAACCGAGCAGAAGCCCTCTGAACGGCGCGATATCGTTTTCGACTTGTAAATGAAATTCCGTCTCCGCCAAAAGTAAGCCAGCCAAAAACGCGCCGAGCGCCATGGATAATCCTAGCGACTGCGTCAAGAGCGACGTGCCGAGCGCAACAAACAACGTCGTCGCACTCATGAGCTCGGCTTGGCGCAATTTTGCGACGCGATCGAAAACTGGTCGTAAAACCACGCGACCGAGACCAATGATGGAAACGATGGCGGCAGCCGTCTTTACGACGGCTTTGAGTAACGAGCCGCCGATGGCAGTAAGACTCCCGCTATCGGGACCAGCCAATAACGGAACGAGCATGAAGACCAAAACAACAGTTAAATCTTGAAAAAGCAACACGGAAAACGTCGCGCGACCGTGGCGACTCGCGGACTCGCCTCTGTCGGCGAGCACTTGCAACGCAACGGCGGTGGAAGAAAACGCGAGTCCCAAGCCAACAATCACCGCTGGAGGTATGGCCAACCCGCACGCAACGGCGACAGCGGCACCAACTGCGGTGCTCAGCATCATCTGCGACGAGCCAAGTCCGAAAATATACTTGGCCATGGACACGAGACGATCATACGAAAGCTCGAGACCGATGTTGAAGAGAAGGAAAACGACGCCGAATTCGGCGAGCACCTTGACTTGTTCGACGTGCTGGATGATTCCGAGACCGAACGGACCGACGAGGGCTCCACCGACGAGGAACCCTAACACGGGTGAACCGCCCGGAATTTTGCTCACGATTGTCACCGCGAGCACGGACGTGAACAAGAGCCAAAGTACATCTGTCATGCCTGTTTCTTCGGCTTCGTGGGCCGCGTGCGCAGCCAATTCGCGCTCACTCGCCGGAACGACGCGTTCGATGATGTCAGCCGCACCTCGTCGCAACACTCCCGTTGTTGATTTCGCCGCGCTGCCTGCTCGGACGAGCGAAGTTCCAATCTGCGCACGCACCGCCTTGCATTTCGGCATAGGAAGCATCAACGTCGCGGTGCCCAGCAACAACAAGCCGGTGAAAATCTTTTTAATGATCGTCTCTTCCGTCGGTCCATCTTGTTCGGCAGTGGAGAAGTAGCCCGCGGGCATGAACTTACTCGACTTTTTCACCGATTGGTCGTCCGTGCCCTCCGCAGCTTCTTGCGCTTCCTTCTCTTCCACCTTTTCCGCGCGCTTGACCGCGAGTTCTTGCACCGCCTCCGCCTTGATGTCTGCCTTGGTCTTCGCCGACATCATTTCGGTTACGGACGCTTCGTCGAACTTGACGCCATCAATTAACGCTTGTTTATCGTTGATCTCCTTCTCGAGAGCCCCCACGCTCTCGCTCAGCGCCACCATGGCTTGCATCTTTGACGCAACCTTCTCCATGGCTTGATCCGCGCTCTCGTGCGCGCTCAGCGACAACTGCAACGATCTCTGCGCCTTCGTCGCGCACTCCTCTGCGAACGCCTCGCGCTTCGTCAATTCCGCCTGCGTTTCTTTACGAACAAAATCCGCAGCCTCGAACGCCCGCTTTGAGCGTTCGCTCGCCTCGGCGAGGCTCAAATCGTCCTCGTCCCACCACGACGTCTCGGGAAGCACGCCCATCTTTCGCGCCAACGTCTCCGCATCGGACTCTTTGTTCGGGCGCTTAAACTTGACCACACTCAGGACGTCATCACTCTGTTCCGCGCCGTCTTCGGAGGGCACCAATCGCGCCTGCACCACGGCTTCTTCCACTCGCCGCATACGTTCGGCGACGGCGTCCGAAAGCGCCACAGCTTCCACCACCGCCTTGCTCGCCTCTTGCGCGCTCTTCATCGCGCTCGTGGCTAACTCATCGTCCTTCTCGTACGCCTCCGTCGCTAACACCGCCTGTTCAGCCATGGCTTTCGCCTGCGCCTCGCCCTCCGCGCTGTCCGCCTCCGCCGTCTTCAATCGCCGCGCCCCCTCCCGCTGCTCCTCTCGAAGCCTGCTAATCTCCCTCGCCATCGCCTCCGCCTCATCCGCCGTCATCGGTTTCAACGGTTCCACGTCCTGTTCGCTCGCCCAGACGCGCGCGTCCCGCCCTCTCGTCGCGCGCTTCGTCGTCGCCCGTCGCGCGCGTCCCCCGTCTCTCCCCGCCTCCTCGCGCGTCGCTCCCGTCCTCGCCTCCGCGCGCACCACGCATCGTCGTCGTCCGACGTTCCCATCGCGTCGCCCGTTCCCGCGGCTCCACGCCCGCGTCGCTCGCGTCGCCGTCGCCGTCGCCGTCGTCGTCGCCATCATGTTGACGTTCGCCCTTCGCGCGTTCCGGCGCTTCCGCTCCCGGAAACGACGCGCGCGCGCCGCGTCGACGGTCGCGCGCGCGCGTCCGACCTCGCGCGCGTCCGTCGCGCGCGCCGGGGCGTCGCTCGATCGATCGCGCGTCGCGCGGTGCCGCGGCGCCGTCGTCATTCCGGGTTTTCGCCCCGTCCACTGCGAACCAGTGAGAGGTCTACTATACACACACTCGAGGTCTCATATCGATCTCTACACGCGTACTGTACGGTAAACGCGAACGTAGTGTAGACGCCATATGCCCATGCCGGCGCGACGACGCGACGACGCGCGAACGCCATCGCGCGACGCGCGGCGACGCGACGCGCGCGATGCCGATGCCGCCCGACGACGCGCGCGCGCGCGAGTCGCGCTCCGACGCGATGCGCCCGCTCCACCACCCGCTCGCGCCGTGCTCGATCGCGGAGTTTGAGCGAGCGACGGGAAAGGATGTCCTCGCGTGCGTCCTGCGACGCGACGCGCGCGAGGACGTCGCGAGGGCGCTCGCGTCGATGCAGTGCGAGGAACTGCGCGCGATGTGCGACGCGATGAGCCTGCGGAAGAGCGGGACGAAGGCGGCGCTCGTGGGGGCGATCGTGGGGCAGATGGGGAGAGGGTTCGCGAGAGGGACGACGCGGCGAGGCGACGCGGCGCGAGCGACGCTGAGGATGGTGCGCGACGGGGCGGGATGCGCGTTCGAGGACGCGTTCGTGTGCGTCAAGGCGGGCGAGGAGGAATCGTTCGCGACGGCGAGCGATCAGGCGAGCGCGGGGAGGGTTTGGAAGGAGCGGTACGCGTTGGCGAATTCGAGCGTCGACGGATATTACTCGACGGAGACGTCGAGGGCGGAGCGAGCGTACCTGTTGTACGACGCGGTGTACGAGGAATTGCCGCTGAGTAAACGGCAGTGGATCGATGCGATGGATTGTCCGATGTTGCCACCGGCGCGGTTCTGCGGTGAGGGGCATTGGTCGAACGATCCCAGGGCGAACGCGCGGGCGATGGATAGGTTGTACAGCCTGTTTGGGCAACAGTCTCCGATAGAACAAGTGCACTCGTTGACGCCGGATAGGATTCACGGCGAGGTCCGGAGAGCTTTAGCGTACGTCAGAGCGCCTGAGAATGCGTCGATGTTTCCGTACTGGCGATCAAAGCCGAAGTGTGCTGAAGACAGGCGCGCGACGGGTTCGACGGCGACGGCGCCTCCGGCGACGGGTTCGACGGCGACGGCGGGTCCACCTCCCACGGCTGACGAGAACGCTGGGATGGAAAATTTAAGTAGAGAAATGTTTCGACGCGAAGTCATGGCGCGCGCATCGCCGATGAAAAAGGCTGAAAAAGTATCTTCGCCAGAGGCGCGCGCCAACGCGCCGTCGAAAGCCGCGGCGACGCTTCCCGGAGCGACGCCGGAGGAGCGCACGTTCTATCAGCGGCTGGAGAAGGCTGATCCCATGTTTGAAATGATCTCATCGGCGGACAATCCATCGTATCCTCCAGGTGATTTAGTGAAACCACAAAAAGTCGTGCCGATGAAGACGTTCCAGCAGTGCTTCTTTTTGTCCGCCACGGATTTGCACTTTTTACAACGCGAGGACGAGTTCGAGCTGCAAGCGGTGTGCATGTTACAAAACGACGATGTGAAGGAACGCATGCAGTGGCCATTAGACGTATACCTCACTGCGAACGATCACACGTTGACCGTGGTCAAGCGATCGACGGTGAAGAGCGTGACCAAGTCGACGAGAGATCCCTCGGTGCGCATTCCCGCGTCTCGCTTGCGAAGCGGTTCAAATCATTTCCGCATGTTTCATCGAGATAGACGCGGCGCTTTCATGATCGCTTTGCGTATCGTACGAAAGCGCACGCTCGAAGAAGTCGCGGCGTCTATACCAAAAGCCGCCTCCGTGGGTGTGGCGCTACGAAATGCACTCAAACATCTCGGATTCACCGAGAAGGACGACGAAGTCATCATGGAAGACGTCGCGTTGGTCTCGCTACGTTGTCCAATTAGTGGGCAAGTTTGTCGCAATCCGGCGAGATTATCTTCGTGCGTTGGCTTGCATGCGTTCGACGCGGAGAGCTTTTTGCAACTCAACACGGTGAGTCGAAAGTGGTGCTGTCCGGAGTGTGGTAAAAAGGGCGGTCCGTCGGATTTGCGCGTCGACAGCTTCATCAAGTACTGCGTGGATAAAGTTACAGAACGAGCGTTGAGCAAGGTGAGCCGAATAGAGATAAACAAAGACGGACATTGGCGTCCTCGCGAAGATGCAGGCGCGCCCCCGTTAGATGCATCGCAACTGAGATGGTACGCGCCGGTGATTTCGGGTTACAGCGTCACTTGGAAACTCGACGGCGACGACGGAAGTCCGACGAGCACGGCGACGAAAGTCAACGGCGTCACCGTCGCCGAAACACCGAACGTGGAGTCGAAAGAAACGATCGAGTTGGTGAAAACTGACGACGACGGCGAGGACTCTGAACTCGATGAAGAGGAAGAATATCGACGAGCGATTCGCGAAGCCGCGGAATTTTGCGGCGCGGGCGGCGCGAGGGCGCCGGGTAAGAGGAAACGCGAACCCGACGTCATCGTGATCTCTGATTCAGAAGACGATAACCCCGTACAACGAAGTGCTGCGACTCAGTCGACGACGAAACGTCCGAAGTGTAAGCCGTCGTCTGCGCTCACGGCGCGACCTCCCGGCGTCCCTCGTTCCGTCGACTCGCTCAGCCCGCGCTCGCGCGCGAGAGAGATCCACTTTCGAATGACACACAGACCGAACCCGTTCTGTCCTACGTCGACCGCGCCGCGCAATTTGTGATAAGAAACGTTACTTACATCGGGTTCTCGGGGTACACTTTCGCGATCGCCGCGACTAATCCGTCGACCTCCTTGGTCAGCGTCACCTGACTCGCCAGGCGCGAATTCGCGCCCAACCCCGCCGCGACGTCCTCTAGTTTATCCATCTCCAGCGCGTCGAGCGCCGGGAGCCGCTTCAAGAATTCATCGGGAATCACGACGTGCGCGTCCGGTCCTCGATCGATGCTCATCACCGGCACCGCGGATTTCATCGTCGCGTCTCGCGCCAACGCGCTCGCCAGCGTCTCGCCCTCGCGCGCGTCGATCGTCGCGCGCACGCCGTCGCGCATCACCGTCACCGAGATCCTGCGCGCGACGCGTCATCACCGCGCGCGCTCGTCAGTCGCGTCGTCGCGTCGCTCGCGCGCTCGCGCGCGTCGTCGTCGAACGCCGCGCGCGCGCGAGGTTTCCGCGCGCGTTCGCCCTCGCGCGTCGTCGAAGCGCGCGCGCGCGTCCGCGGTCGCGCGCGTCGATCGCACGCGCACGCACGATGCGTATCCGCGCCCGAGCGGTCGCGCGAGCGCCGCGCCCGCGCGTCGGAGCGCCATGGCGCGCGTCGATCGTCGCGTCGCGGAGTGCGTCGTCGGCGCGCGCGACTCCGCGACGCGCGCGACGCCGCGACGGCCGCGCGCGAGAGAGCGCGCGCCGACGACGCGGACGCGCGCGACGGCGGCATGCGCGAGAACGCGCGCGCGCTGACGAGCGCGCAATCGAGCGATGAGATGTTTGAAGTCATGGCGCCGCCCGGCGATGATTTCGACGCGTTCGTCGACGCGCCGACGCCCACGGGCGCGGTGAAGCGGCGCGCGGACGTCCACGCGGACGGTGATTGGCACCGGAGCGCGCACGTGTGGCTCGTGGACGCGCGAACGCGAAGCGTGGTGGTGCAGAAGCGAAGCGCGATGAAGGACACGTTTCCCGGCGCGTGGGACGTCGGCGCGGCGGGACACGTCGGCGCGGAGGACGGCGGATCGTCGAGGCGAACGGCGCGACACGAGCTGGCGGAGGAGCTCGGGGTTGAGTTAGAGCGCGAAGACGCGCTGGTGTTTCAGTTCACGGTGCCGGCGGCGCAGGCGTCGTTCGGGGGGTGTAACTGTTTCGAGGACGTGTACTTCGCGCGATGGACGCGACGGGACGAAGGCGAAGACGACGAGGATGAATTCGCGATCGGTTTGGCCGAAGTCACGGCGACGAAATGGATTGAATTCGATGCGTTAGAGCGCGCGTTGGCGGACGCCGCCGCGCGCGTGGACGCGGTCGGGGCGAAGGGGCCGTACGAGTACGTGCCTCGCTCGCCGCTGTATCGCGAGCTCTTCTTCGAGCGGCTTCGCGCGTTCGTCGCCGACGCCGACTGCGACGCCACCGCGGCGTAGCGACCGTTCGTAAATCGCGGACGATATTATTTAGATTGTAGTCACGATTAGCCGTTAGTCAGACGTCGCGTCGCGTCGTCGCGTTCGCGTCGTCGCGTCGTCGCGTCGTCGCGTTCGCGTTCGCCTCGAAATCATTTTTTTAAATCTGACAGCCAGATCGCGTCACTCCTCGCCATGGTCGCCGACGCCTTCGCCGCCCTGCGCGCGGCGCAGAAGCCCAAAAGCGACGACGGCATGCCGTGGGTCGAGAAGTACCGCCCCAAGACCCTGGACGATCTCGTCGGGAACGACGACGCGGTCGATCGCATGCGAACCATGGTGCGGAGCGGCTTCATGCCAAACTTGATCTTTTCCGGTCCCCCGGGGTGCGGGAAGACGTCCGCGATCGGCGTGCTGGCGCGAGAGCTGCTGGGAGATAAATACAAGGAGGCGGTGCTGGAGATGAACGCGAGCGACGAGCGAGGGATCGATGTGGTGAGAAATAAGATTAAAATGTTTGCGCAGAAAAAGGTGACGCTCGCGCCGGGACGAACGAAACTGGTGATATTGGACGAGGCGGATAGCATGACGACGGCGGCGCAGCAAGCGATGCGAAGAACGATGGAGATTTACAGCGCGACGACGCGGTTTGCGTTGGCGTGTAACACGAGTGAGAAGGTGATCGAACCGATTCAGTCGCGGTGCGCGATCGTGCGGTTCGGGAAACTGACGGACGCACAGGTTTTGAAGAGGTTGATGACCGTGGTGGAGGCGGAGAAGGTGACGTACGTGCCGAAAGGTTTAGAGGCGATCGTGTTCACCGCGGATGGGGACATGAGACAGGCGTTGAATAACTTGCAATCGACGGCGCTCGGTTTCGGGATGGTGAACGAGGAAAACGTGTTTCGAGTGTGCGATCAACCGCATCCGAACATCGTGCGAGACGCGTTTTCGTTCATTTTGCAAGGGAACGTCGATGACGCGTACGCGCGCTTGAAGTCGCTGCACGACCAAGGGTATTCGGTGTTCGACATCATCGGCACCATGTACCGAGTGTGTAAAAATTTTGACGATACGGCGATGCCAGAGTTCATCAAGCTCGAGTTGATTCGCATCATAGGATTCACGCATTTGCGCCTTTCCGAGGGATGCGCGACGATGATTCAGATCGGCGGCGGCGTCGCGCGCATGGTCGAGCTCGTGAGCGACGCGAAGAAGATGGGCGGATACAGCGCCGAGCTCGGCCTAGACGCGCTTTAGAGCGAGACGCGTCGGTCGTTTGTAGATTTCATGAAAATTTCGTTGTCATTCACACAGCGCACAAAAATCGATGAAAAATCCGTCGCATCGCGCTCAGAGCATCTTCATCTCCTCCCGTCGCGTCGCCTCGTACGTCCTCGTCAAGTTTAAGTGCGTCTTGATGCTCTCGAGCTCGATCTTGGCCAAATTCGCCCGTCTCCGCGCCTCGACCATGCGTTTAATGTGATCCTGATACTCCTGCGACGCGTACGCCTGCACCTCCGCCGCCGCCTTCGTACCACCGTCCCCGATGTAATGCAGCGTGATCGTCGCCAACACGCACTTCTTCGCCTCCTCCAGCATCTCCGCCTCCGCGTGCGCGTCCGCCCACTTATTCCCCAAGTGTTGCATCTGATGATACACCGCGTCGATGTCCTCCGGCACGATCCCCCCCAGCGCGGGTTTCCCTCCGCCGTCGCGCTCGCGTCCCGTCGTCCCCGCGCCTCCCGTCGGCGCCCGCGTCGGCGCTCTCGCCGCCGCCGGCGGCAACGGCGGCGCGCCTCGCACCGGCGTCGTCGCTCGCGCGCCCGCCGTCGCTCCCGACCCCTCTCGCGCGCTCCCGACGCGCGTCGCCGTCGCCGCCGTCTCCGACGTCCCCATCGCGCGCGCCGACGTCCCGTCCATCGCGAATCGCGCGCGCGTCGTTCGAATCGCGCGATTTCGAATCGCGCGCGCGATCATCGGTCGATTCGTCGCCGCGTTCGGTCGAATCGCCGCTCGCCGCGTCGTTCGCGCGTCGCCGCGCGGTCGCGGTTCGACGCGCGCGATCGCGCGCGCGAGCATCCGCGCGTCGCGCTGTCGTTCGCGCGTCGACGCGATTCGCGCGGCGAATCGTGTCGTGCGTATGGCGCGCAGTCTGGACACACAGAGAGGTCGCACGCGTTTCCATACATAGAGTGTTACTAGTGATTATACGTGTTTAATGTACATACACAAGAGTAGATTCACGGCATATCGAAGATTCTGACTCTGCGTCACACACAGAGAGGTCGCACGCGTCTCCACACATATTGATGGGGTGTTACGAGTTACTCTACGTGTTTAATGTACATACAAAGGCGTACATTTACGGTATATCGAAGATTCCGACTCGCGCAACACCCCCGATCCGCGTCAGCGGAATGGATCGGCGTCGTCGACGGCGAACGACGCGCGCGCGACACACGCGAGCGCTCCCGCGACGCGCGAGCGCGACCGCGAACCCACTCGAACGCTCGAACGCGCGATGACGCGACGCGGCGCGGTGACGGCGGCGACGACGGAGGAGGCGGATCGCGCGGACGACGCGGCGCGCGGCGAGGGTCACGCGCGAGGGTCGACGGCGCGGGGGGGGGCGCGGTCGGGCGCGCGCGGCGGCGGCGGCGGCGGCGGCGGCGGCAATGGCGGCGGCGGCACCGGCGGGCGACGACGCGGCGGCGGCACCGGTACCGGCGGCACCGGCGGTGGCGGCGACGGCGGCTACCCCGCTGGCGGCGACGCCAACAACCCTTGCGAGGGCTTCTGTCAAGCGAAAACCGACGCGGACTCGTGCGACGCCATGATCGCCTGCGAATGGGGCGACGCGGACTCGACGTGCGTCCCGCACCCCATGTCGTACGCCATGGGCTTCGACGCGTGCCCGAAAACATTTGGCGAGTTACAGACGTTCGTCAAGACTACCAACAACATTCAGCAGATCAACCTGTGCGAAGTCGAGTGTTCGATCATCGACGACCAAAGTAAATGCAAGGCAAACGCTGGTTGTGAGTTCGACAAAGGTAAACCTAAAGGCGGCGATGAAGAAGGCCCGCACTGTCGTCCGAAGTTCAGCCTACCGGAAGTCAACACTGGCTGCGAAGACGCCCTGGCTCGCGTGGACGGCGGCGACGGCGGCGACGGCGGCGGTGGCGGCAACGGCGGCGACGGCGGCGACGGCGGCGAAGGCGGCGACGGCAGCATCGGCGGCGACGGCGGCGAAGGCGGCGACGGCAGCATCGGCGGCGGTGGCGGCATCATCGGCGGCGACGGCGGCGACGGCACCACCGGCGACGGCGGCGACGGCG
>Ga0257114_1000479_pt1 | contig 31725 bp, 30 predicted proteins | sample SI112_10mmetaG_FD_190149 | JGI IMG/M metagenome (GOLD analysis project Ga0257114, IMG submission 190149) | Marine microbial communities from Saanich Inlet, British Columbia, Canada - SI112_10m | ecosystem: Environmental > Aquatic > Marine > Inlet | place: Canada: British Columbia | collected...
TACCACATTGCCAATGTGGCATTTCTCCGCGATGATATGCACAGGCTTTGCTGAAAATCTTCTTTGCTTTCTCGGATTTGAAATTATACATTTATACAACCTCCTTTGTTTTTACATCAACATCATTTTTTGATTGTAGTATATACGGAATTAGCACTGTGTAAGGCGCCAATTCTATTTTAGCACCTAATGCCTTTATTGTGCAAACTAACATCGAAAGGCCAATCAACGCATCATCTTGTTCACTAACTGCAATACAACGGACTGTATTTTCTCCAACAAATTGAATGCTTACGCCTATTTCGTGAAGATAGATATGTTTTCCAAGATTGGTTGGTTTCATAAAACTCATTATATAATTTTTATTTGTTTCATGTAACGCGGTGAATGTGTCCTTTGAACATAATATTGGGAGTTCGTCTTCACTCAATGTGTTATATGTTATCTTCGATTTTTCCTGCATTTGTTCTCTATCCATTTCTCGGTTCCTTCCTTGATATATACTATATAGTTGCTTTATATATCAACTCAAACAAAATTGACATATTGATAAAATAACAATTTACCCCTAAGCATTATAATGAGATGCTTTAGTGAAATAGATAAATGAATAACACATATTCACGAGGGGTCATGCTAAACACCTTTGTAAACAAATTAAGTATTCACAACGGGTTGCAGTCCGTTCTACACAACGCTACCCTTGTAACGAACAACAAGTGTTGGTGCAGTTACTATATTACTAAATAGCACCAGAAAGCGCGAACAACTGGTGGAATCATGATTCGCGGTGACGATTCAACTCAACCTTTCATCGTCGCTGGCATGCCAATGTACAACGAGGAAGAAACCATTGGTACGGTTGTTACCACTGCACTACGCCACGTGGATGCGGTGATATGCATCGATGATGGTTCATCCGATTCAAGTGCACGGATTGCTGAGGCGTGCGGTGCAACGGTCATTCGTCACCGCGTCAATCGTGGCTATGGTGGGGCTTTGAAGACCCTGTTCATACGAGCCAAGGAAATGAATGTCGATGCACTCGTGGTTCTCGACAGCGATGGGCAACACCGCTCAGAGGACATTCCAAAACTGCTCAAGCCAATCCTTGATGGTTCAGCCGATTTTGCAATCGGTTCACGGTTTGTCGAAGGCGGAAGCGGTACTCACATGCCTGCATACCGTCGACTTGGAATCAAAGTAATCACTGCTGCAAGCAACCTATCAAGCGACCTTGGGATTAAAGACACTCAATCCGGTTTCAGAGCGTTCTCCCGTACTGCTCTCGATCGTCTGCGTTTCGATTCAGAAGGAATGGAACTTTCGCTGGAGATGCTGGAAGATGCTCGCGAAAAGCAATTGGAAATTGTCGAAGTACCAACCGTGATCCGTTACGATGTCCCAAAGGGGTCAAACTTCACTGCTGTATCGCACGGATTTACAGTCCTTACATGGGCTATGCTCTCACTGTCTCAAAAGAAACCTCTACTCGTACTCGGCCTTCCAGGATTCGGATTGTTAGCAACTGGAGCAGCAATGGGCTTGAATGCAGCACGAGGCGTCACAACTCAAATCGACAGTTTCGTAGGACCAGGACTTTCTGCGGTGTGGATTGGAGTTCTCGGACTTTCACTCATGGCAACAGGACTTGTTCTTCAAAGCGCCCGAGGTTTCCTTCGACACCTTTTGGTTCGAGAATTTGGACTCGATTGAAGCTCATTTCGGTTGTGACTCCCGACATTTTGGAGTATGATTCAAAGCCCACCTCGTTATCGCATGATCATGGAGAAGGGCGGACAAGGCGGCAATCTCCTCGAAAAGATGTCGGACTTCCGAGAACAAACCGGTGCGCATGCAATGCGTCGTATCGACAAATTCTACGGAAGTATCCTTGCATCACCATCAACTGTCGTCATTTTGTTGCTCGTTGTGGCTGCATTTTTCGCCCAACAAGGCATGTCATTCCAAGAACAAATTGATGATGATGTGGAGATATTTCTTCCCGATGGAGCCGCCTCCACAGAACTTCTCAAAGAAGTTCGAACAGAGTGGTCAACTGATATCGCCATCATCTATGTTCAAACACCAAATGCTTACAACACCGCAGACCAGGTGAATATTACTGATGTAGCCTATTTACGGGAAATCAGTTGGATTGAAGGCGACGATGAAAACGTCGATGGCGCAGGTGCTACAGGCAGAGGAATCGACTACAGTAAAGACGACCATGGGAGGGACGATGGCGTATTGTGGATAATTTCCCCAGCCCAAGTCATCAAAGAAATCAATTCGGCAGATGGCAGGTTCAACAGTTCACTGTGTGAGCACGGAATCAACACGCGAATCCCTCTCGCACTCGACTGCACCTTACTGCCTGGCGGCGGGTCATATTCAATTCCAGACCAAGAAAGAGTCGACCGAATTATCGAGGAATCAAACGGTGGATTCGATGCCTTGTTCAAAGATACCAACGATATGGACCTCGACTATGACAGCGACGGCGACGGCAACAAAACCAACGACATCGATGGAGATGGGATTTGGGATACTGCGGCAATTGTCATTGGCATGCACCACGACCCTACAGAAGCCAATTTTGAAGACTTCAGCGAACTACACAAACACTTCCAAAGCGTTATTGACGACCGACCAAGCGACATGCAAAATACTGAAATGACGGTAACTGGACTCACGAAAGTCCTTGAAGACATTTCCGATGCGATTTACGAAGATCTGCTAAAGATACTTCCCTGGTCTGTCGTATTCACGGTCCTCGTCATTACTCTACTCCATCGTTCACTGAAAGTGGTCGTCATCACTGGAGCCCCGATTGTGATGGCTCTTGCAGTGACATTTGGCTCATCGGTACTTCTCAACATCACTCTGACGCCGATGATTGTTGCTACTTTCCCGATTCTCATAGGCCTGGGGGTTGACTATGCACTTCACATGGTGAACCGTATCGAGGAAGTACGGCGGAAAGAATTAGTCAAAGCCAACGATGAGAACGAAAGACGACGTCGACAGGGTAAACCACCTGAAGAAGTCCCTGACCTTTGGGACATCAACTTCTATCGTGAATGCGTTCTTGAAATGACACGCTCCACGGGTGTCGCAGTGTTCCTTTCGGCCTTGACGACAATCGTCGGCTTTTCTGTCCTCATCGCTCCACAGATTGTATCGGTGTCTCCAATTCGCTCGGTCGGAGTGACCTTATGCATCGGCATTTTCTCAACATTGATTTTTAGTATCATACTTGTGCCAACATTAGCGTGGATGATGCGATTTAACAAGCGCTCCAACCCCTCTGCCTGGAAGAAAGTCGGTACTTGGCCAGTCTACGGTTTCGCCTTCATCATCGCAGGTGCAATCCTCGTCACGAGCGTTGGAGTACTCAATTTGGATGAAATGAATGAGCCGATTACTGGAAGCTCGGAAGCACCCGATGGAATCGCCTCGCTCAATACTCTGGCACAATATTCTCGTCAATTCAGTGGAGGGCAAACTTCTCTGTTCATCTTTGATGCTGAAGACCGGACATTGGAAGCACAACAAAACAAAACCCAAAACATACGGGACATGCCAGTTTTGGATGCCATTGATTCCATTGAAGGCAAGATTGACATGGTTGATGAAACCAATACGACGAGCATTATCACATTTTTGCGAACAATTCCAGCCACGATAACGCTGACTGACGGCGTGACCTTGTACGAGGGAAGTCTCTGGGATTTGTTGCACGACCCTTGCTGGGAAAGTACAGATATTACAGACCCAGAATGTGTTGCATGGTTGAGCCTCGAACTCACTGGCCAGGATGGACGTCAAGGCCTTCGGAAGGACATGGTGAATGCAGTGTTCGACACCCTTTCTGAAGAGGTAAAGTCCATGCTTCTCAATGAAGATGGAACAAAAGCCATTGTGTATGTTACACAACCGTACATGAACCTCAATGTTGCAGGTGAGTTGCGAGATGACATCGACGAAATGCTCACCAATGAACCTCCGGTTGACGGTAAAACTCGTACATCACTGCTGACTGGAGGTTTACCAGTATCGCTTGATATCAACGATGGAATCCATGATGCTCAAACACTCACAACCGTCGTGACTATGATCATCTTAACCATCGTTCTGAGTATTGTATTCCGCTCACCAAGGCTAGGGATTTACACGATGATACCTGTAGCAATCGTCATTCTGTGGCAACCACTGTTGATGAAAAGTGGAGATGTAAACGTCAACATATTCACTGCAATGATTGGGACGATTGTGTTCGGCATAGGCGTTGATGATTCAATTCACGTGATGCACAGAATACAGGAAGAAGGCGAAACGCCAACCGGCATTGCCAATGCCATCGAAGAAACAGGCCAAACGATTTTTGAGACAACTGTAACGACTGTTTCGGGAATCGCTGCAGGATTTATTGCTGCTTTCCCTGGCCTTGAAAACTTCTTCATGATTATGTGTCTGCTCATCTTCTTCGCATTCATCACGAGTACCTTCCTGCTGCCTGCGGTCTTTACCGCAGAGCATACGATACGAAGCAAAATACGTGGTCAACCGGATTGGAAAGACTACGGGGACGGCATCGCTGTAGCCACTCCTATGGCGATGAAACCTCTCGATGCCGTACTTTACAACGATGAATATTGAAGTGGAGGGAGTAGGGAGTAAGCCCCTTTCTGTTACCTTTCGGCGACCGCATTCAACTTAGCATCCTACCTGCCCCTCGACGTGCAGCGTCAACAGGGCTGTTTGGACTTGCTCCAACGGGGTTGCTCGTCTCATCGACCACAAGGCAATCTCGGTTTTTCAACTTCATTGTACACACCTTGTATCGTTCGTTTCTGCAGCATTGACCTGACCATTTCTGTTCTCTTACTTCTGTAAGCCGTTCGCACTGTGGAGAGGGGACTTTCCTCAGAGTCGAACTCTGTCAGCGATCCTCCTACTCCCTCCACATTGCGGTCGGCATCAAGACTTCAAAACCTTCGGATGGTTTGTAAGAATCACTTGTATGGGTTTTCTCCAGGGGAAGCTGCTTGCTTTGGGGCTCCATAAGGGCCTGAGGCTGGCGTTTTTGGTTTCGTCGGAGGCATTCTTGGCTGACCTTTCGATGGAAGAGGTGCTACTTGCTTCCGTGCATGCATCTGGGGGCGACCCATTTGTTGCTGAGGAGTTTTCAATCCGAAAATCAACAAGCCCACAAGGGATACGGTAAGCAGGAAAATAATGACAAGTAGAACTGGACTCACAGATGCAACGCTCGAAAAGACACCATCTGAACTCGCCTCGTCAATGTAGACCGTGTTGGTTTGAACGTTTGGTCCGTTAATAATTTGGAACTCAATCCACATTGTACCCTCTCGTGCAGGAATCCAGTCCTTCGTGTAAACATAAGTTCCCCCAGACTCAACTTCGATGCTACGAGCATCAATTCGTGTTCGAGCACCGTTACTTTCAACCAGTTCGACGAACATTTGGGCTTCACCATCTGCAAGGCCTGAGTTTGAAATTTCTACAGCCAGAGCAACTGTTTCACCCGCAGCAATCTGCTTACTGGGTTTCATTACTGGTTCGGTGAATGAGTACTCTGCAATGCGTTGCTCAAGAACCCAAACGGAGAGTGGTGAATCAATATCATTGGACAATGTACTGATTTCATGACCGGCCTGATCAAATCCACTCACCCAAATTCTCATCTCGAGAGCATCGTTGCGCATCGATGGTGTCAGCATTGAATCAAGATTCAAGTTCGTTGCGCATGGTATTGCATCGCCAAAGGCACGTCCTCCGACAATCGCGAGAGGCTCGCTACCGTTCACGACCGAATCACTCGAGATACCAACGCCTTCTGGATGAACTGCCCAATGCAGTATCAATGAACTTTCATCGAGCCGGTCGCCCTCCGAGATGAGTATTTCAATGTCAAGAGAACTCCATGTGTCCTCGACAAGCACAATTTCATTCACCGGAGAAGGTATTCCTACGATTAATGGAGCCTTATTATCGACAATGAACCAAGCAGGTGGGGTTGTCGGAGTTCGGTCAATTGCTCCATTTGGAGGGTTATGAAGCGATGTGAATACAGCGTAAGATCCAGGTTCCAAAGGAGCCGTTAGAATACCAGAAAAACTCCCGTTAACACTGTCGGCGAGAAGTTCATTTTCTCCAATTTCGATATCCAATTCCATCGATTGGATGACTGCCCTATGGGATCGATGCCAAGTGAGTTCGCCATTCACACCAATGTCTGCGCGTGGTTTTACCCACGTCCCAAGGGTTTCCACCTCAGAACCGTCCAAAGAGAATTCAAGGGTTTGTGAATTCACAGCAACCTCACCGGAAAAACTCCAACTCAAATCCGGTACGGAAATAGAGTTTGATTGTCCTTGCGAATCGTGGACTAACACATTGGGAATGCGCAACAGACTCACATCCGGGTCAAAGCCCCATTCGAGTGAGAAATTGACAATGAACATGCCTTCCGAAGAAAACAGACTGCCAGAATCCGCAGGTTGGAATGTGCATGATTCAATGTCAAGGAATATATTGAGACTGGTACATCTCTGGTTCTCAGAATTCCAGTTGAATTCAACAGGGTCAATTTGGTTACCCGCTAAATTGACTTCAATGTGAGTAATATCAGAGATACCATTCAAATCGAGCAAAGGAAGATGCATGATGTTTGATTCACCGGGGTGAATCCATACCGAGTCTCCGTGACCCCAGTATGCAGATGAAGTGCCGAGTTGAGGTGAACCGTCGTTGTTGACTTGAACATTGAACAGTGGAGAGTCAAAAGAACCTGAGTTAAGCATCACATTGCCTGCAGAATCGGCGACATCAAGCCATCCCACGAAGTAAGAACCAGAATATGCTTCAGAAGTATCGAGCTCAAGCACATATGTGCCCTGAAGAGGGGTTCTGTCCTCAGGAACGAAGAGAGACCGAACTTGGACTTCATCGCGTTGCATGATTCCATCAAGATTCGAGTCATCTGACCATGAACGCCACATGTGAGCATTAGCGTGTGATGGGAGCATGGGCCGGTCCGCAATTACAAATTCGATTGAAGTAGCGGGGTTGGCTTCGACATGGTCGAACTCCGAGATGCTAACACCCAAGAGTTCAGGATCGACGGTATCAAAACCGTAAGTTGCCTTGTTTGGGACAGCGAAAAGGATATTTTGATTTACAAGTGGAATGACATCGACCTCGAGTTCGATGGATTCCTTGTTCGAAGGAATAACCCATGGGAAGGATGCAATGCCATCTGAAAAGACTGAAGTCGACTGAATTTCAACACCGTCAGCGATGAAGCGAACAAGCGTTGAACCGGAGCGTGGAGTCGTATCCGATGGTACATTTTCAAATCCAAGTTGCACCTCGACATTGACGCTTTCTCCAGGGTGAAGGTATGGAGAATCATGCGTTGAACGGACGCCATTGTCATAGACAATGCTCCAATCCTTGACTTCAACATCATTCTCGACACCGTTTGAAGAACCAAGGCCGAAATTGATGTTTGCCGGTAGCATTGGCCCGGATGGAGAAAGCATATTCACTGAAACGGTTAGAGATTCTTCATCGTCCCAGAGTTCAGAGAATTGGAAGCGATGGTTGACTTGGAGCAATGAACCACTCTCAACCATACGAATTGAGCCATCGGAGCCTCCTGAAGACCAGATCATTGAGTTGCCTTGTGTCAGGCAACTGTTGACCGCTGCACCGGACATTGGTAGTGAGAGCATGGGGCAACGGGTTTCTGATTGGGAGTTCACACCGGTAAGGTGCAATGCTACGGACCACCCGTTTGACTTGACATAGGATTCAGCATTCGAAACGCCTAAATTCGAGAAATCGAAGGTGCTTGCAACCTCGATCCAGTCGGTTGAAGGCGTGAATGTATCGCTCACATTGGATACGGACATCGAGATTGGTTCAATCGAAGCTTGTGTCGTTTGCTGCACAACGACCATATGGACCGCACCCGAGGAGGTCATACGGATTGGAAGAGGTAATTCTTTGCTACCACCCACTGGAATGACCGACTGAAGCGCATTATTCAAAGCGATAATCACGCCATCACTCGGGCCAAACTGCAGCGCAAGAGCGGAGTCGTATGGAGCAAATATCCCGCCAAGTAGGACATCGGTTGGTGTCGTTGAAGAGCCGAGGCGAACGGTCACTTCCACCATCGGCAATCCCTCAACTCCATATTCTGCAGAGGCTTGGGAAAGTGCACTGTTGAGTGATCCCAGTTCATTCGATGAGAGTTCGATCACTTGCAATGATTGGAGATTAGGAAGTGATGTCGAGAGGAAATCTTGGCCACCAATTGACATGGTTAAGAAAGGTGAATTCATTGCTTGCAACGGTGAAGCTACACCGAATTCGAACGCTTCCACTCCCGATGCGGGCAGGAGTAGACTAAATGACGCTGAAGCAGAGGGTGAAGAGGCTCGGGTTTGCCATAGTGAATTGTCTTTCAACCGGTCTTGAATACCGAGACGCCCAATTCCTTCCCCTTCAAGAGACCAATCGCTCACGCCATCCATGCCGACATCGATACGCAATCCATCGGGAATGCTTGTACGAATTAATTCCACCTCAAACACATCTATGTCCCACTGACTGCCTGCAGAGGCTACACGGAATTGCACGGTAAAAGCAGGAGTCGTAAGCCATTGTTTTCCTGGCAGTAAATCGACCCAGTTGGTCCCTCCATCGAGCGTGTATTGCACAGAAGCGCTCGGTGAGAGAACCGAATTTGATTCGAATCCAGCAAACCCTGAACGTACATTGTACACAGGAGATTTCAGTGTACCTGAACCCGAGACTTCACCGTTTGACCAAGACACGCCTTGCATTTGCCAACCGATTTCAGTTGGATTGTTTGAAAAGTCTTCAACTATTTTACCTTCGAAATGAATACCGTGAATGGACGGTAAATTTCCAGTAGAAGTTTCCATGTATATTCTCATTTTTAACATTGGATAGGTTTCCCAATCAATCATTCCAAGGTCAAACGAAGTTTCGCTTATGGATTCAAATCCAGGGACAATGGAATTGGTTGCTGCGTCGATGAGTTGCCATTCGAAGATACTTCCTGTTGGAATGGAAGCGTCCATGTACAGATGTCCGAAAGACCTGTCTTCACCTTGGCCGAGTAAGGAAGGTCCGAATGGAGCAGAAACCCAATACCCCAAACCGTTTCCTGAACCACCGGTAGGCGACAGAATGATTTCATCGATCCATGTCGTATCTTGATTGCGATCTACACTGCCGTCTTTCGTATATTTCCAAGTTAACGTCTGAGCAGAAGCCGGTATGTTGAATGTATGCGTACCACTTTGCGTCCCAGACCACTGAGCAGAGTATCCTGAATATCGTGTGCATCCTGTGTTGTCGATGCAGAAATTAAGATAGTCGAAACTCGATTCTGACGAAACTTCGTATTGAAAAGAACCACTCGCTGAGGGGATTCCAGAGACATCCAAGGTCAGCGAACTTTCTTGGTTGTGAGTTATACTTCCTGCTTGTGCTGATTGAGAGCCGGTGATCACATTGCTCGTTTGCAAGTTCCAATTTGAGGTACCACCTTGAGTCCATTCAGGACCAAAAGTCGCCGACTCAAAATCCCATTTCCACTCTTGTGGTAGCAAGCTTAGAGAGGTCGCGTTGACATCCATTCCATCGTAGACGGTGTTCATCGAGAAATCGCTCGACTCTGCCCAAGAGAAACCTGTGGAGGTTGGCAAACGGGCGGACTCTACTTGGAGTTCGAGTGTTTTCAATGCCTCACTTTCATCAACACTCAACCTTGTGTTCGTGTTTGCACCATCAGGGAACGAACCAATGGACAACGTTTTACTCTGCCCAAACGGGGTAGAAACTGGTGAAATTTCGTGCGACTTTGTCTCAAAAACGTCGCTATTTGAAGGTGAATAGCCTTGCATTAGCGTTGAAAGCAAGAACAAAACTACAACTGCCGAGCAGCGTAGCGCGTTCGCACGAGACGACACCATGACTTGACGAGGCGACTCGTAGGTCAAAAGACTTCGGCTCAAGGAATCTCAGTCCGCAGAGGTGCCTGTTTGTGGAAAGCGAAAACGGAAGCCTCAAGGGCTTGGCCCAAAGTTATCGCAGTATGACCGATGTTGAAGCGCTCAAGAAAGAGGCTGGAATCGCTGCATGCAAGTATGTTCGAAGCGGAATGAAGGTAGGTTTGGGAACAGGTTCAACTGTAAAACATACGGTTGTAGAACTCGGACGAATGATGGCTGAAGATGGGTTGGAAATCGTTGGCGTCCCAACATCTCTGGCCACAGAAAAACTGGCTATTGAAATAGGAATCCCATTGGTCGAACTCTCCCAAATTGATGGTCTGGACATCGTCATTGACGGTGCTGATGAATACGACCCAAACTTCCAACTTATCAAAGGTGGAGGAGCAGCACTCTTGCGAGAAAAAATTGTCGCACAAGAATCCAAAGCAATGATTGTCGTTGCCGATGACAGAAAGCGTGTTGATGCACTCGGAGCGTTTCCGCTTCCTATTGAGATTACACCGTTTGCACATCAGGCAACGATTCGGGCGCTTGGGAGATTGCTGGACTGTCGTGTCAACTGCAGAATGTCTGGAGACAACCCCGTAATTACCGACAATGGCAACATGATTGCTGATGCACACTGTGGGCCGACGATATCGTCTCCTGAGTCTATGGAAAAAGAGATTTTGAATGTCGCTGGTGTTGTACAAGTCGGTCTTTTCAACAACATGTGTGACGTCGTTGTACTTGCTGGAGCAAACGGCGTTGAAACATTTGTCAACCCGAATGGGCGTATTCAGTGAACAGCTTTCTGTCAATTGTTAAATACGGGTGGTCGAACCCAAGGTTGGGCCTGTAGCTTAGTCAGGTAGAGCGATGGACTCTTAATCCATCGGTCGCGGGTTCGAACCCCGTCAGGCCCGCCAAACACATCACTCTTGAATCGGTTCACATCGACCAAGAATTGCTTCATGATGAACAGTACCAAAATTGTGAGAGTCTTCACTCGCCAGCGGATCTGGATTGTCTCCAACCAGAAATACGGTTTGGTCCTGAATATTTTGTATGCGCTTAACGATTCGAACAGTTGAGTGGAAAGGGTGTTGAGCAAGTACAACATCACCTACGGAGAGTTCTTCAAACGGACAAGGCTTGAGCAAAAATTGACTCCCATCAGGAAACGTCGGCCACATACTGTCGCCCGAGATATTCACTCGGACCTCAGACATTCAAGAACCTCAACTTGCACGAATCCAAGGAACTTCTCGTCCCTTGACCGCCCAGAACATGTTGTGAATCGATTCGATGGCGTCCATCAATTCTTGAGCGTGTTGGGCTGAAACCTCAACCTTGCAGGCACTGCAAAGTTTAGCGGCTTGCCAGAATGTATCGTGCAGTTCAGGATGTGCTTCAAGATGCATTGGCTTGAAGAAATCAGTCCAAAGAACGAGAAGTTCTTTCTTGCACTTCTGTGCTTCTTCTTCTTTGATTGCTGCATATCGACTCATAGTGTTGAGGTATGAAGCCATGGATTCGGAACTGAATACTTGTGGGTATTCAAGTGCGAGCATCTTCTTAGTCATCGATTGAACTGCTTCTCCAGCAACACGGGCACTCGCTGGGTCGTATACTCCGCAAGGTCCGTCGCAGTGTGCAGATGCTTCAATCAGTGTAAATGGGGTGTCTTCCATGATTCTCGGATTGAGAACAAGCATATCAATATGTGCCATAACTCTCAACCGACATGGATTGTCGTACCGGTATCTCCACGGAGGGCGAGCAAGGCATCTCCTGGCTGGCAGAGTATCGCTTGAAGACCCGGCCGATGCAGGGCAGCTTCCATCAAACTACCAATTTTCGGACCCATCGAACCTGTTGGAAATTCGTCCTGTTCCATGTATTTTTCACATTCATCGAGCGAGAGGCGGCGATGGATTTCCTCGTTCGGACCACCAAAGTCGGTTCGTACAGCATCAACTGCGGTTGAGATGATGAGTGCATCGGCCTGAAGTTCGATGGCAAGAAGCGCCGATAAACGATCCTTGTCTATGACAGCAGGAACTCCAGCAAAATGATCGCCCTTATCGACGATTGGTATGCCACCTCCACCTCCACACACAACAACAGCATGTAACTCGACTAATTTTTGGATAACAGGAAGGTCGATGACTTTCATTGGAAGGGGACTTGCTACAACTCTGCGCGGGCCCTTGATGGTCTCAGCAATGTCCCAGTCTGATGACATTACTGCATCAGCAGAAAGAATTGGACCGACTGGCTTAGTCGGAAATTGAAAGCCATTATCGTTACCGTCGACCAAGACACGAGTAAGGATGCAAGCCGTACGCTCGGGCCGTTGACGTCGGTGAAGTATTGAATCTAAATTAAGCGCAAGAGAGTGGCCAATCATACCTTGGGTTGCTGACACCCAACTGTCCATTGTTTGTGTTTGTTCCAAATCTAACTCCATGAGGTGGCCGACCTGTGGGCCGTTTCCGTGTGTAAGAACAACACCCCATCCGGCCTCAAGCAAATCAATAACGTCGGACATGACATGCGCCAATATTTCTGCACTACGTACTGCATCGTCTCCGTTTGGAGAAGACAAAGCATTCCCGCCAATGGCATAGACTGCAATACGAGGCATAACATTGAGAAGAACGCGGAGCGTTTGACCCTTTGCCCAATTCCCATCGGCTCAAACCCATTTCGGAGTGCACTTGCAAAGTCACGAAGGGTGACATTGAATTAGAGAAGGTCACACCACCAACTGGTGCGAACATGGTAAAGACGATTTGGATAGGAGATGTTCAGTCTGGAAAGTACGACGACCAAGAGGTCGAATTGAAAGGCTGGGTCAAAAGGGCACGTGGAAACAACAACATCCGATTCGTCGTCCTACGAGACTCGACTGGAACAATTCAATGCGTTGTGAAGAAAGACACCATCGGTGAAGAACTGTTTGCTGAAGTCAAGAATGTTCTCATTGAAACTTCTGTCATCATTCACGGCAAAGTCAACGCTGACGAGAGAGCCGACGGCGGACACGAATTAGTTGCTTCCTCATTCGAGATTATTGGTGCGGTTAACCCTGAAAAACCATTTCCAATCACTGAATCTGCAATGGCGGCTGCTGATGGAGGAGAAACAGAATTCCTTTTGGACAACCGACACCTGTACTTGAGAACCTCCCGCATGACCACTATGCTGCAAATTCGAAGCAGTGTTTTCGGAGCAATACACTCGTATTTCCGGGATCTGGACTTTGTAGAATACCAAGCACCAAATTTTGTCGCTGGTGCAGTTGAAGGTGGCTCTACGCTGTTCGAAGTTCCGTACTTCGGGCGTACTGCATACCTCACACAGTCATGGCAACTGTATGCTGAGGCTGCCATGCCCGCTTTGGAAAGATTGTATACAATTGCTCCATCATTCAGAGCTGAAAAATCCCGTACACGTCGACACCTCACCGAATTTTGGCATGCTGAAATGGAAGTCGCTTGGGCCAGCAATCAAGAAATCATGACCCACGGCGAAGGTGTTGTTCGACGCGTTGCCTCGACTTTACTTGATGAACGTTCATCAGAACTTGAGGGACTTGGAAGAGACCTCGACCTGGTTGCCCGATATGCCGATAATCCCTACCCAAGAATGCGATACGATGAGGCTGTTGAAACTCTTCAAGGTATGAACGTTGACATCGAATGGGGTCAAGACCTTGACTACTCAAAGGAAAAAATCTTGACACAAGATTTCGATGTCCCTCATTTCCTCACCCATTATCCGAAGATAGCAAAGCCATTCTATCATCGCGTTGACCCAGATGATGACAACTATGTGCTCTGCCATGATTTACTGGCTCCTGAAGGCTACGGAGAAATCATCGGTGGTGGAGAGCGTACTTGGTCTGAAGAAGAAATCCTTGCTCGACTCAAGGAAGAAGGAACGCCAACCGAAGCATACCAATTCTACATTGACACGCGCTCCTACGGTGGCGTTCCTCACGGAGGTTTTGGACTCGGTGTCGACCGGGTCTGTGCGTGGTTAACCGGCGCAGATCACATCCGTGAAGTGATTCCATTCCCGAGAGATTCTCGAAGAGTTACACCTTGAGGGGAGATCATGGCTACAGCAATTGCTCTAGGGTGTGGGCTTGTAGGACAATTTGTTGTCGAACGTTTGCTTGAACATGGCCATGAAGTTACCGTTGTTGACTTACAGATTCCAGAGGAGTTATCCTCCAATCCGATGGTTAAGGCACTGGTTGGTGATGCGACTCAACATATCGAGAACTTGCCTCCACAGTCTGTCGTCATCAACATGCTTCCCGGGCGAGTTGGGGACAAAGTTCGACCTCAACTCCTCTCGTCAGGCCACAATGTTGTCGACCTTGCGTTTACTGCCGAAGACCCACATATTCACGAGCAATTGGCAGTGGAAAACAATGCAGTTCTACTTTGGGATGTAGGAATCGCACCTGGCATGTCAAACATGCTCGCTAAGAAAGGCTTTGAGGCATTGGGTCATCTTGAAACACTCACAATCAAAGTCGGTGGTAACCCTACAGCGCCGGATTCACGCTGGTCCTACATGGCCCCATTTTCTCCATCGGATGTCATCGAAGAGTACACCAGACCTGTTCGAATAAAGGCGAACAATGATTTTTTCGAAGTTCCTGCAATCACTGACCGTCACCTCATACAGGTCGATGGATATGGAGAAATGGAAGCCTTCCTCACAGATGGTTTGCGGAGCGTTCTGACTACGATTTCAGCTACGAACATGAAGGAATACACCGTCCGCTGGCCCGGGCACATCCAAAAGTGGTTAGACTCAAGAGGCATACTGGATGAAAGTGAAATCTTGGATGCGTGGAAATTTGACTCTTCGAGAGAAGAATTCACTTGGCTGGAAGTGGTTACCAAAACTGCGCATGAGCAAAAGCGCTGGGTTGTCCAAGATTCCGGCCTCAATGGAAATGGTTCAATGGCCAGAACAACAGGGCTCGTAACCGCTGCATGCGCTCTGCTGTTTTTGAGAGATGGACCGCTCAAGGGTTGCGGACTTGGCCCAGGGATACATCCACCCGAGGCACTAAGCACCGAGGCCATCGATTCAGTCATCGCTATGTTGGTACAAAACGGCGTACAAATCGACGAAGACTAGAGCATTGTCTCCCCGCAACTCGGACAGGGCAGTCCAGGAATAAACTCGCCCAAGAGAAAACCACAATGCGGACAGAGAGAGGTCATGAAATCTTCAACAATCATGTAGACACATCCTCTGCGATGTTCATCAAAGTATCGCTCACACAGATTGAAAATAATCTGCGATAAGGGTTGCTAGAGGAAGGAGATCTTTTTCTTCTATGACCATGCTTGCATGTTTTTTTGGACGCTCGTCCCATGGGTTAAAGCAAATTGGAAAACCCGATTCTTGAAACATTGCAATATCGCCGGCAGAATCGCCCACTGAAGCAGTATTCTCCTTTGAAACATCAAGACGACGCTGGAGCATTTTAACGACCGATCCTTTGCCATCCATTTGGACTTGGTAACGGCCAAAATCTCCGATTCCATACTCGCCATTTTGGAACTGCTCGCCTAGAAGCCAACCGTTTGTAAAAACGTGAAGACGCGTATCCTTGCCGCCACCAAACCGTTGTGCTGTGAAGCGATCAATCCCGCCCCAGCGTTTTTTCCATTCTTTCTTACTTGGAAACTGTGCCGCAATATCACGTGCAGTTTGTTGCAAGCCACCACTCACTATGGCGACATGGTATCCACTGTCAAGAAGTGTCTGGATGAATGGCTTCCAATTCTTCATCATCGGCATACCTTCCATGTATCCGCGTAATTCTGAATCGGTAATCGTTGAGTCCTCCTCGGATCGTGTTTCCTTGATTAATGCGATATCCAACTTAATCCAGTCCCACTCATCGAGTAGACCCTGATTGTACAATTCAAATGACTCGTCGTTCGAAATTCCTAAATTATCGTACACGAATTGCCATGTTGACAAGTGGTCGACAAGCACACGGTCCATATCGAGGCAAACCAAGCGGGGAGTATCTCTTTCTGACATAATATTCAATCCAACTTTCTTCACGAATCTAAATGCAACTACTCACGTGTTGGCCAGTTGTACTGCGACTGTATTTGTTCGACTTGCTTGCCCATAATATACAAAATCAAAGCAACCATGATTCCGAACAGGCCAACCAAGGTCATTGCAATGGTTGCGAGTGTGACTCCAATGGATGTAGAATTTAATTCTTCAAGCGTACCTATGACATTTCCTGATAATTTGTATCCGAGTATGAACAAGACGCTTCCAGGAATCCCAAACAGCAACAAGGGGTGTTTACTCTCGAGCATCCAGTAAAACAACTGGGCAAAACGAGATGCTGTAGCAAGTGACTCTCTCTGTGGGACTCGTACTGATTTGCGTGCAGGCACAATCCGGACACGCAATGACTCATCGATTTCAACTGCTCTGGCCAATGGGCCCAAGTAAGCAAGTGCCTCCATTCCTTCTTGCGTAAGCACGAGGTGCTGCAGTTTCACCGAACTTAGAACGAGTTCATCAGCTGATTCAGTTTCAGATTCATTGACTTGATGTGAGAGGTGAATGTCCCAAACCTCTCGTGCCCTGTTGATGGATAACGAGAGGTCCTGCAGTTTCCACTGGTCGGTGATGGAAAGAACAAGCGTCGAATCAATGGGGTCGAGGTTGCCATCCAAAAGGAACGAAGCAATACTTTGAACATCGATGTCGTGATTGAAATTCAAAACTTTGCAACCAACTTCAGCTGCATATTCGGCGGTTGAATCAGTCGACCCATGGTCGAGAAGAATTACTTCATCCGAACCTTCCCGTGCCCGTACGATGATGGAAACAATCCTCAACTCAATGTCCTTAGCAATGAGGACAATCCGTAACTTTCCCCGAGCCACACCGTCGACTGTCTGCCACTTCATATCAAACCCTCGCCGAGATGGAGAGTCAAAGGGGTGTTTGAAATCCATCCGGAGAAAGCCACAGATTCATGTTCTATGACTCGATGCTCAACATATGAAGGGAGACTACCGAATCGGAGTAGTCATTCCTGCCCGTAATGAGGAGAAACACCTTCGCAAGGTCATCGATACGCTACCAGACTTTGTCGATGTGGCAATCGTAATCAATGATGGTTCAACAGATGGGACGAAAAATATCCTTGAAGATTATTCGAAATCTAAACAAATACATTCAATTGAACTTTCTGGCAACGGAGTTGGGGCTGCCATCGATGCTGGACACCAGTACCTCCTCGAATTATGGGGTGAAGAGGAATTTATCAGCGTCGTAATGGCAGGAGACGGCCAAATGAATCCCAATGATATGGAGCTCCTCTTGCTTCCCATTACTGAAGGGCTATGTGAATACGTGAAAGGTGATCGATTTATCCATACAAAGGGCGTCCAAGGCATGCCAAACGACCGGCGAAGAGCAAGTCGAATACTGTCCCTTTTCACGACGCTTGCATCAGGACAGACTGTAACAGACCCGCAGTGTGGCTACACTGCCACAAAGTGTGAAGTTCTTCGTGAATGGAATTGGAGTAAATCGTGGAAGGGGTACGGATATCCGAACTTTTGGTTGATACATCTCTCGCGACTCGGATTTCGTATTGCCCACATACCCGTTGAATCCATCTATGGAACGCAATCCTCTGGAATTCGCCGGCTTCCGTTTTTCATCAAGGTCGGATCAATGCTGGCGATGGAGCACCACAAACGGAACTTTTCTTGGTTACTCAGTCATCGAATTACGCCTCATACCATTTTTGCCGCCATCGCATACGGAATTGGATGGGCAGCACTGCTACCTGGGATTAGTACTGACATCGAGAGAGAATTAGTTCGTAGAGGAATTGCTCCAGTATTCATTACACTTGCAGCGTGGGTAGTGGCTCATGTTTTTGACAAGGGGGCTACTCGGACTGTACAGGAGTTGAGAGTGAATGCGAAGGCTCGACAAAAGACGTAAGCCAAGAAAGGCTCATGTCCGCCATATATTGGTTGCCAGTAAACCAGATGCTCGAGAATTACTCGAGCAAATTCAAGGGGCCAGAAACCCGCTAAAAATGTTCAAAAGATTGGCAAAAAAATATTCCAATTGCTCAAGTGCCACTAAAAAAGGCGACCTTGGGGAATTTGTCGAAGGGCAAATGGTACAGAAGTTTGAGGATGCGGTTTGGGTAACTGAGCCTGAAACAATCCCACAAAACTTCATCAAGACACAATTTGGATACCACATCTTGTGGGTCCATGAGGTAATTCTGCCCGAGTAAGGACATCTCAAAATAATTGGTGGGCGATCCAGGATTTGAACCTGGGTCCAAGCGTCCCAAACGCCCGAGTATAGGCCAAGCTAACCCAATCGCCCCTTGCAGTCCTCGCCACGGCGTCTTACCTATGAAGTTCACTCAAGAACTTGCCAGCGATTCGTATCAAGTCGAACAAGCAATCCTTGCGATTCTGCGATATCAATGAGATCTTGAACATCAAGGGATTGTCCACTTTTCTGAAGTACTGGTTCCAACTGTTTGACGGTAAAAACGCCATCCTCATCAGCAGCTCGATGCAGGATTTGCGGCAGGCCTGTAAACGAAACTTGGTCATCCGATTGAAACAATTTCTCATTTTTGACAAGTCGTTTACGTAACGAGTCTCGCAATTCATCGGGAGTGTTGGCCAAAGCCACTTCGATACGTAAATCAGCAGCGCTTTGTACCGTACAAACAACGATCGGGTTCTTACCCATTTTCTGACCGCAATGTGGGCATGAGTTCCCTGTGCCACGGTGACCATGGCAGGTGTTGCAAGCACTGCAACGAAGAACGTTCCACCCACGACCAGACACAGTTTGCCTTCTTGGCAACGGTACTTCAACGCTTCTCACAGAGAAAAATCAGTGTTGGACTTGCGACCACCAGGACGTAATGCTGGTGCAGCAGGTGCTTTGACATCGACTCGTTTTTGAGGAGGTTCGGCAGCTTGTCGCGTTAAGGCCTTTCGCACAGGCCCGGTGCCAGTGCGAGCACCAAGCGATAGTGAGTTTGGTAAAATGAGTGCTGCCATTGCAACTCCGTAGTGATCTGCTGCTGCAGTAACTTCGTCGACTGCAACATCGAATGAGAGCACTTCTAGGTCACGGCTAGCCAGTTTCCGTTGGAGGTGGCGGCGCAACAGCAATGTCGTTTCTTCGTAATCCATCTCAGTAGAAACGGTTGCCACGATAGCACAATTATCGCCTTCAGGTGTCACGCACGCTGCCCAAGCAACCCCTGCGCAAGCAGATGAACCGTTCCAGGCATATGCAGTCGCTAAATGGCATTCTACAAGAGAGCCCATTGGAAGTGGTTGAGGGGGCGTAGCGCCAAAACCTAAAGGCAACATAGCCCCTTTCATTTCAATAAGACGTGAATCACCAAGACCGAGTTCAACCAAACCTTGGTCGTAAGCATCCTCGCTGTTTTCACCCCACGGTGCTACAGCGGTCATCAGCCAACCAGGGCATTTTGCAGAAGAACCATGATTTCCATCGGCGGAGTACATAGTGTCACTACAGATGCAACGGGTTCATGAAGAACATGGTTGTGAGACACTCATGGCGACGCTTTCTCGAAGGCTTCTTCCATCTGCAGCCATTTTGATTTTACTTGTTGCCATCGGACTGAATATTTCAACGGGTGGAAGTGTCCTCACTGTAGCGATATTCGGGTTCGGACTCATTATGGTCGTGTTTTCATGGTACCTCTTTGAGGCGACATCCCGTTCGAATGAGCGGGGTTCTTCACCGATTAAAGCAAAACATGCTTCTGGTAAAACTCTGGACAAATTTGCATCAAGCGAACTCGACAGCGAACTTCCGGACCCTCTCGAAGCTGGATTCGAGATTCCACTAATGTGAAATCACATCAAACGAACTGTTTCGAGATTCTGAGGTGCATATGTTCTGCACTTGTATCGTTCACGCAGGGTTTTCCCAAGTTCATTGCATTTGTGATAATCTCCGTGATGGCAAATAATGTTGCGTGGTGTCGGAGAGATTTGGTCGACGAAATCAAGTAATTGGCGACGGTCAGAGTGCCCAGAAAAGCCATCAATGGTAACCATTTCACAGCCAATCTTGACGATTTCAGTTTTGCCATTGATGATCATTGGGACTTCACCGAATCCTTTCTGCAAACGACGACCAAGTGTTCCTTCAGCCTGATACCCAACAAAGCACAACGAGTTTCGGTCTTCGTGAGCCCAATTCTTGAAGTATTCCATAACCGGTCCGCCGTTGAGCATTCCCGAGGTTGCCAATACAATACAAGGAGAATTATCCATGATGATACTTTCACGCAATTCACGGCCTTTGACTGGACGGAACCATTCACTTGTGAATGGGTTTTCTCCGTCGTCCTTGAGCAGTGACTTACGCAAACTGCTGGTGAGATAGTCGGGGTGCGAAGCGTGTATTGCAGTCGCTTCCTGTATCATTCCATCCAACCAAACTGGCACTGGTTTCACATTTCCAGAGCGGAACAATTCATCAATCGCAATCATCACTTCTTGGCTTCGACCAACGGCGAAAACCGGACAAATCAGTTTACCGCCACGAGCAATTGTCCTTGAAACAATGTCTTGCAATTCCTGGTTGGCTTCTTGCCGAGATGGTTGGTAGTCACCTGAAGCACCGTATGTGGATTCGATAACGAGGGTTTCGACACGAGGGAAACGGGTGTTTGCAGCATCAAACAACCATGATTTCTCATACTTTTGATCTCCACTAAACACAATGTTATGCTTTCCATCACCAATGTGGAGGTGAACTGCAGATGAGCCGAGAATGTGACCCGCATTGGAAAAGGTGAGCTTGATGTCTGGAGCAATGTCTGTAGTTTCATCCCAGTCAACATCAACGACGTGCTTCATACAGGTACGGATGTCCTCCATGTCATAGGGTGCACGCTTTCCTTCCGCACCACCAACTTTGAGGTAATCTGTTTGGAGCAAGAGCATGAGATCACGGGTTGGAGGAGTACAGTAAACCGGACCACGGTATCCATACTTGAACAATACCGGCAGCATTCCAGCGTGATCAAGGTGAGAGTGGGTCAGTACAACCGCATCCAGCTTTTCCAACGGTAAGGCTTCGGGAGCAGTGAAGTACGGCATCGGGTCTGTATCCGATGCAATGTTTACGCCGACGTCGATCATCACGCGAGATTCGTTTGTCGTAACGAAGTGACAGGCTCTTCCGACTTCACGGTATGAACCAAGGGCGGTGACGCGAGCCCATGCAGAACCCGGACGTTGAGGTCGATGGATATTCAAGCCGAAATCCTTGAGCAACTTACGCCGTTCGTCTGCATGTGCATGTCGATATCCACGGATATCGTGAACCGTCTTGGAAACCAATGGAGGAGTTCGCTCAACGGTGACCAGCCATCCAGATTGGTCGCGGATTTGTTGCAAATTAATTCCTCTGCGACCAACTGCCTCTCCAGGATTTTGGCATTGGACCGTGATCTCACGGTAACACGCATCGAAGTAGATTTGATTGATATCGGCAGTTTCCGGAATGATTTCTTTGACAATTTTGGTAGCCTCTTCTTCAGACTTCATGATTGAAGCATCAGGTCGAAGAACAATCTTTCTCTTTACTTTTTGAGAGAGCTTAGCAAGAAGTCCATCCGTAGCAAGGATTCTGTTGGGTTCTGGAGTTACCAGAGCAATGTTGCCAGCTTCGAGTTCAACAGTGTAGGGGATGTCCTTTGGGACAATCTTTTGCACTTGGTCTTTCAATTCTTTAAATGTTAAACGCATTATAATTCACCGTATCCCGCGCTCGCACAGCAATGTGCAGAGACTCTCCCAAAGGGAGCGCAGATGAGCTGCGGGAATGTGAATCAAGAGAGAAGTTTGTCAATCTCGCCTTGGGAAAGGGCCACGTAGCCGTCTTTTGCGGTAATTACCGCCAAATCCATGCCGTTGCCGGAGGCGGCGTCACGCTGCCCCGATGCGTGAAGGGCACGGGCCGCGAGTTTCAATGCATCGGTTCGTGACATACCTTCGCTGAAGCCGTCTTCGAGGACACCGTACATGTAAGGAGAACCTGAACCGGTAGCACAATACAAGTCAGGAATTGAACCACCTGCAGAATCTATAGAGTAGACATGTCCGCCTTCATCATCAACGCCAACAATCAACAATTGAACCCAGTGTGGGCGTCCAGACAGAATGTTTGCGGTCAGTGTTGCAGCGCCACGTACGGTCATCTGTTGTTGACGGCGCAGTTGGAATAGAGCAACTTCCGCCGAGAGTGTTCGAGAAAGTGATTGAGCGTGTCCAACGAGACCAGCAGTAGTAAGTGCCAAGTTTTCGCCGATTTTGAAGAGTTTTTGCACACTCTTGTTGGCGATGAAATGGCCCATAGTCGCTCTGTGGTCAGCTCCAACGACGACACCGCCATCGAAAGTGATGCCTATTGTGCTGGTCCCGGTCTTCAATACATTCTGGTGTGCTTCCATTGTCATCAATCCTTTGTCTTGGTCGACACCTCTTGAACCTTGAGGCGCAAGTGCTAGGTATCAGCGGACCCTTATCAACCCCACGAGCCGACGGCTAGAGCCTTTAATGCATCAAAAAAGACCTCAATCACTTGGATTCATGCGAGTCTTCTTGAGGTGGAGGTTATGAGGGTGAGATATGCGCCGGAGGAGAAAAGCCAAGAAAGACGAAGCGCAGTCTTCCCTCGATGCTTTCACCAATATCGGGGCAGACTCTGAAACAGAGATGCCTACTATTGTCCCTTCGATGCCAGACCTTGATGCATTGACACGCGCTGATGAAAAGGCTCGGGAAACAATCGGCGATGTCGAAACGTCTGCCTTAGAACCCGAAGCCAGACAACCATTGCGAACATTCAACATGCCAAGTATGGAACAGCGGCCTACTGTTGCGATTCCTGAGGCAGAAGTCATCTACCACAAACTTGGCGAGATGTACCCGCACGCCCCTATAATCGATTCACGACATGGGCTGGTGTTGCACCGAGCAGTGCTCAACGACATCACTGGGTGCGGTCAACTCATGGATTGGGTTGCTGATGATCATGCCGTCATCGTCGAAATGAGCCGATTGATGAAGAAGACTGTCGAGTTCAACAGTGCCATTGCTCGACTCAACACCTTCATTGATACTGATTTAGGTGGCCAGATAATCCAGATGACTGACACCCGACTCATGCTGCTTCCACCAGGATGCAGAGGTGTTCGAGGTGTTGACATGGAAGCGTTTGCCGTTGATGCAAAAGAACTCGGCAGGCAGGGATTGTGATGGATGAACAAGACATCAACATTCCTTGCCCAATTTGTCACCAAGAAGGCCAACTAAGAATGGTCGCTCACGTCGACGAAATCCCTTACTTTGGGGAGCACACCCAAGTAACAGTGATGTGCCACGCATGCGGATGGAGGCAAACCGATTTCATCCCGGCTGAAGGCCGTAAAGCTGGTGCGTGGTCACTTCGAATTGACGATGTCAAAAAGTTACGAAGTCGAGTCGTCCGCTCATCTTCATGCACTGTACGAATACCTGAACTGGATCTTGAAGTGATGCCTGGTACCAATTCTACTGGATATGTCAGCAACATCGAAGGTGTTCTCAACAGATTTGTCGACATCATCAATATGGTTCGTCGAGATGTTGTCCGAGATTTATCCAGTCCTGATGTAGAGCAGGAAGAACTCATGCAATCGCTGCAAACACTCGACGGTCTACTTGAGTCCATCGAGAACGCCGGAGATACAGCGCAATTTACCGTCGACTTTCTTGACCCAAACGGCCATTCTATGATTCTTGATTCAGATGCTGATGAGAGAGAATTAACCGCTGAAGAACTGGAAGAGTTGCCTATCGGCCCTGACCCAGCGGTTTTTTCTTCAGACGATGTTGCCAATTAACGGGCATCCGAAGCGAGGAATTCCTCGACCAGATGAGCAGTTTGGTCACGCATTTCGTGTAAGTCGCCAAGCCATGACGTGGCTCGTTCAATGCACATTTGTTTCATCTCACCTGCAAGAATCTTCCCTGAACGATAATCAGCATTGATTTCAGCAAGGAACGAGTCGTCATCTTCAAAGAAATACATCATGTAACGGTATGCGACATCGATGTCGGGATTACCGCCCAACCGTCTGTGTTCTTCAACGGTAGATTGTCCTCCAGAGAAAGCACGCTTGATCTTCTTTTCAACAACTGAAATGTCGTCACCGAGGAAAAGAGTGGTTTTGGGCTTGCTGCTGCTCATCTTCTCTCCTGTAAGCCCGACTGCGAAATGATGGTAAGTCGATGAAGGTGCAAGAAGGCCCATACCACCAAGTGAACGTTCATAATCAAGCAACTTCATGCGAATTTTGGATTTATCTTTCGAAGTTGCACTTGGAACACGAACCGTTCCCTGCTTGGGATTCGACATGATATCGGAGTACCCAAGATGTTCGAGGCACTCAACAATTCCACCGAAGACGCCATTCAAGCGTTCCTTGTCAAGGCGACCGTTTGGTAACTGACCCAGAACTTCTGCATTGTCGTCTTGAACCGATAGCGTGATGACGACACCGGATGATTTACCGTCGTTCACATTGAACCAGTTTGTTTTCGATGCAAGACCTCGAGTAAGGCGCAAATGCGGGTCTTGGTCGACACCTACAGGCACTACGATAGGTCGAAGACCACCGTATTCATCGGTCTGTGGATGGAGTATATCGCCAACTTGAACCAACGGTGCTTGAACATGAGCCAAATTGGTTTCACCGTTAAAACCGTATATTGATTCAAATTCATTGAGGTTTGTACGCTTCCCAAGTTGGAACCCTAGCCTTTGGACGATTGGACGAGAAGACTGGAAGTATACATTGGTTTTCTCCGGGTCCAATCCGAGGGCTGCGTAATGAGAGATGTATTCTTCAAGCGCGATGCGTCGGCCTTTTTCTAAAGACACACCACGGGTTGCTTGACTTTCGAGATCTGCAACTGCGATTGTCACATCGCCTCCAAGCTGTTGAAACCATTTGACTTGGTCAATGACCATTGAATGGCCCATGTGCATTTGACCACTTGGCATAAGTCCAGTGAGGACCCCAAATGAATCGCCTTGCCGTTGTGCATCCAGAACGGTTTCCAGTTCGCGATGTGCGAACACAATACCTCGCCGGTGAAGACGAGATGGTTGAGGGAGGGAGACTGAATCCATAGAGGACAGTCCGAACTGTTCGATGATGCGAGAATAATCAGTCGATTGTGCACTTCCCCATGGGTCAATGACGACATCTTCTCCTGCCATGTTCAGTTCCTCTCAAACTGCGGTGAAGACTTCATGGCATCAAGGCTTCGCCCTTATTCTGCTTCAAACATCGATTGCTGAGAACCATAATGCTTGCCAGTATCTGAATTTTTATTGCCAAACGGGCCGAGGCCTTCTCGTTTGAGAATATACATCATCCCAGTGATCGTAGAAACCGTGATGATAACGGCCAAAAACGGAAGCCAAGGTGCTTCACCAAGTCCATCTCGAGGCTGTACAAGCCATGTAAACACGAGATTTGATTCATCCGTGAAGCGCTTTGACCACTTGAACAAGTCCGTCGTGTCGTGTGCAGCGATGGTTACGGCCGATGAGTAATTATTCCAAAATTGTGAGCGACCCACAACATCATAATCATCCGTCCCGTTGACGACAATCGACACATTGTGACCCCGTAGGACCGAAAGGTGAAGGTACTCCGATTCGGTGTGCGTATAACCTTCAGAAGTTTTCTTCACCCCTTCAAGCGGCTGCAACGTACCGTTTGCATCACGGACATCGACTACAGATTCAGAGCCAACATCGAGAATCCATGTCATTGGAACATTCCAAGCCAATGGTGCAACAGCAGTGCATTGCTCGGTCAAAAGTGACTCGAATTCAATGATTGTTTGGTTTGCGATCACCGAACTGGAGTGAGCAATTTCATAACAGTCATGAACATTCCAATACGACCATGCCTCGCCCCATGTTGTCATCCATGCTTGTGCTTCGAAGTCAAGATATTCCGCGATGTCCTTGTCGTGACGAATTGTAGCATCGTTGACTCGACCCACCCAATACAAGTTGACCAGTCCACCCTCTTCCACCGCAGATTTTACTTGCTCTTTCGAACCAATAATCTGCTCAAGACTTCCACCTCGTCGCCCAAGGTTGAACCAATCCCAATCGTCGACAGGGGAATCTTCTGATGTATGCCATGCCGTCGACGTCAAACCATTCATGTCACCCTGAACCGGAAAACCTTGACCTGCAATGGTCGTATGTTGACTCATTGTTAGGCCAGGTGGCGTAAAAGTTGAGACTGGGTTGGCGCCCCAGTGGCTAGCATCGACGCGTCCAGTGATGTACTTCTGGCACTCAAGTGCAACGGCACCTGGGTCCGCTTGCCATGACAGGTGCGGCATCCCGTAACAGCCGAACTCATCGCCATTATCGAGTCGTTCTTGAGCAAGTGCAGTTCGAAGCCAGCCGTCCTCCTCCCAACCAACATCAGCCATCGCTACAGGACTGAATGTCGAGGACAAGAGACAAAGAAGAACGGTGACAACAAAACCACGAAGGAACAGTCCGTGGGAGGCTCTTGCCATGCAACGCGCTGTGGAAGGAATGCTTTCATGGTTTGTATGGGTATGACTGAGTTCAAAATGAAGTGAAAGTGGCTTCTGCGGCTTCATAGAAAGGGAACAGTCAAAACCCGTGGTTGATTCCAATTTGCTATGACAGAGGCGCCATCACTCGAGGATGCATGGCAAGCCCTCGAATCGCACTGGTTTATTCCTCCCACAGGTGAAGTACTTCAAAAAACTCCTAGCTACAGTTTTCTTCGAATGTTTCTTTCCCCTTTCTTACGCCCAGTTCTAAACGCAAAATTGGTCGGATTGCATAACATTCCAAGAAAGGGGGCAGTGATTCTGGCAGCAAACCATTTGTCACACGTCGACCCGATTCTGGTCATTGCTGCAGCACGACGAACGACCCATTACCTGGCAAAAGACGGGCATTTCAAAAACGGGCTGCTTCGATTTGTTATGCGAGCAACTGGACAGATTGAGACCAAAAGAGATGAGGGGGGAGAAGGAGCTTTATCAAGTGCTGCGGATGTACTTTCCGAGGGCCAGGCACTCGGAATATTCCCGGAAGGAACACGTTCGAAAAGAACGGATGCACCGTTCCTACTGCCCGGTAAAACTGGAATTGCTCGTCTCGCTGCATCGTATCCGGGCGCAGTGATTGTACCTATTGCACTCACTGGTACACGAAATATGATGAAACCTCAAGATCACAAGTTGCCACGGCTTTGGAGGAGAATCGGGCTCTCAGCAGGTGTCGGCATTACGTGGATGCAATGGTTGGAACATGAGAACGGAGGCGGCATGACCTCCACACAACTTCTCGAGTTGGCAGAGATGGAAGACCATGAAATTCGTTCGTCTCTTGCCAACCTCTATAGAAAATTTACCGACCAAATAATGGCAAGCATTTCGACGCTTGGTGCTCCATAGTTGATGTACTGTCGACCGCTTACCCCTACGTGAAGCGTATAGACACCCAACTTGGAACCCTTATCCTTGGAGACATTGTTTGTCCAAAGCGACTGAAGTCAGAACTTCGAGGACTGGAACTGTTGTGTTCAATTGTCAATTCGACACCAATCTGGAGTCTAGAGATGGGGTCTGAAAAACCATTCATCATTTCCAACGACAACGGACCGACCATTCTCATCGATGTTTTTGAGAGCATTCGCAAGAAGATATGCGAAGGAGACCCACACATCACAGTCTACATGTCGCAAAGACCGGTGTGCATCTTGCGTGACAGCGATATTGTTGACACACCTTCCACAGACTCACTCGTATCACTTGTATTGCTGGGAATTGCTGGGTGGCCATACGATTCTACACCCAAAACCCTCAGGGAGAAATCACTTACTTCTTCGCACGGAAAGATCGAAAACTTCGGCCAACTTTTGGAGTCAGACCACAATCAAATGCAATCTGCCCTTCACCTCCACCAAGAAGGATTTACTCATGCTGGATTATCGGTACTCGCTCAAATGGCTCGGCGTTTGTATGTATGCAGATGTTGGCATTTTGACAAAATACGTTTGGCTCTCCAACCCATCCTCGAAAATTTCACAGATGCTGAAGTTCAAACCTACATTCAACATCCAGATGAAGAAACCGATGTTCTTTTCCTCGCTCCGTGAGATAGAATCACTCAAGAATGCTCAAGTGCTGCCGGTTACGACAATTGTTCGGTGAGTGAATGAAAGTCTACCATGACCTAATACAACGCATTCTTGACGAAGGTGAAGAAAAGGGGGACAGAACCGGCACAGGTACGCTTTCAGTCTTCGGACACCAAATGCACTTCGACCTTTCCAAAGGATTTCCAATGGTTACCACCAAGAAACTTCACCTCCGCTCCATTGTTCACGAACTTTTGTGGTTTCTCAAAGGCGATACCAACGTCAAATATCTACAAGAAAATGGCGTTCGAATCTGGAATGAATGGGCTGATGAAAACGGTGATCTTGGCCCAGTATATGGCAAGCAATGGCGTAAGTGGGAAGCAAAAGACGGCCGAATCATCGACCAAGTCGAACAGGCGATTGACATGATCAAAAACAACCCAAACAGTCGAAGAATTATCGTATCTGCGTGGAACGTCGGCGAGCTTGATGAAATGGCCTTGATGCCATGCCATGCATTTTTCCAGTTCCACGTCGCAAACGGTAAATTGAATTGCCAACTCTATCAACGCAGCGCAGATGTATTCCTTGGCGTCCCGTTCAACATTGCATCGTACGCATTACTCACTGAAATGATGGCCCAAGTCTGCGGGTTGAAGGCTGGCACCTTTGTCCACACACTCGGTGATGCACATCTGTACACAAACCATCTGGAACAAGCCAACTTACAAATCAGTCGAGAACCAATGGCTTTACCGAGTCTGAAACTCAATTCGGAATGCACGACCATTGACTCGTTTACATTCGAAGACATCGAAGTTGTGGGGTATGAACATCACCCACACATATCCGCACCGATTGCAGTTTGAGGCGAGATTCCATGTTCACAATGATTTTCGCTTGCGACTTGAACGGGGCCATCGGAAAAGACGGAGACTTGCCATGGCGACAATCGTCTGACCTGCAACATTTCAAGCGCATCACGATGTCGAAGACAATGGTCATGGGGCGAAAAACCTGGGAAAGTCTTCCCGGTAAATTACCAGGGCGTAGACACATCGTGCTTTCCAGAACACCTCGAGATGATGTGGAAGTTATGTCGTATGAGTCAGTCTTGGAACTTGGTGAATCTGAGGAATTAATGATCATTGGTGGCGGGGAGATATACCAACTGTTCATGGAGCATACGAAAGAAATCCACAAGACCATCATCAACACAAGAGTTGAGGACGCTGATGCATTTGCACCATCGATGGATGGAGAAGGTTTTCACATGATTGGAGAACGATTTGTCAATGCCGGCCCACGCGATGAACACGATATGGTATTCCAGCACTGGATTCGCTGATTACTCTTCGGGCTGGTACTCAGTCACTCGTAAGCCGAGTCTTCCTTGACGCGAAGGACGCTGCATGATTTTGGCGTATTTCTCTTCAAATGCTGCCTTCAAATCAATTTCCATGGCGAGGGAGTGGCCCATTAAGAGGAGCAAAATGTCCGCCATTTCTTCGGCGCATTCAGAGAGAGGTTTGCCCTTCGTGACAGCAGCAGCCAATTCACCCAACTCTTCGACGGTTAGAGCAATTCGGTAGCCCATGTCATGGCCGTTATTCTCTTCGAAATTGTGTTTGTCATGAAAAACTGCGATTTTCTTCATCATAACTTCCCATTCGTTCGTTGCTTCATGAGCCATCCAATCAGCCACTGACATTCCATCCATATCAAAGCCTACCATCGCCAGACTTTGAACTTGTATGAATCTCAATAACTACCGCTAGAGAGATTTAAGAACAGTAGACTGCTACGTACTGCCATGACAGTACCAACCACAATACCTGCAACTGAACGAGATTTGTTCGTCGAGAACGACACCCATGGATTTGAAGCAAAAGACGCCAATGTAGAACCAACAATGCACAAAGTTCTGGTCGATGGATGGCCAGCAAATGCCGGTGTTGGTTCGTTCGGCAACTACAGCACAAGGCTTGTAATCAAATTCGATTCACCGCATCCAGAGTTAGGGCTCGAGTTGTCAACGAAATACTTCATGTTCGATGATTCTCGCCCGGGGCATCTTACTTGGGGCCACAATGGCGCATCATTATCCATTCAAAAAATCATTGAGTGAAGTGCCGAAAACGGTGTCGAAGCGTCGGGCGCACAACTATATGTTGCATCCATGAGTTGGAAGTGTTGAACATGTCTGCTTCACAGGAACACGATGTTACCGGGCCAGTGACCTATGACCAGAAAGTCAAATTCCAAACGTTTGGATATCAAGGCTTACCGATTTTGTTCATTTTGGGCTGGTTCTTTTCTGTAGGTGTTTTAGTCGATGAAAAAGTTATTCACGCCCCGCCTTTTTTCTTCGTACTCCTCATCGTAACAACCCTACTCTTGATCGAATGGTGGTTTCGAAGGCGTTTCATTGGCCGGAACGAAGGCGAAGATTGGGTCACTGTTGGGCAACAACTTACGGATAAATACGTCTGGGCGGAGAAATATGAGATTTCCAAATTAAATTTCAGAACGGTCAAGCGTAATGCAGGAGAAAACGGTTCAATCAATTATGTTCAGTTGTTCTACGAGGGTGAAAAAATTCTCGATTGTCCGGGTTCTCAACATGAAGTTAAGGAAATACTCCCTGAACTCTACCCGCCAACAAATGATGTATCGGGTTACTTCTCTTCAAAATATCCGGTGGGACAGAGGAACTCATCACCCAAGGAAAAGAATGTTCGAACGCAATCGGATAACGAATCCCCCCCACCCAACAGCCAAACTCCTCCAAGTACAGAACCAACGAATTCAAACGAAACGGAAGAGCAAGGTAGCAACTTTTGGGATGATGTGAATGTCGATGCATCATGACCAAATCTCCTCGAAAAGGAAACTCGAATCGAGATAAAACTGGCGAGTGTATCACAGAAGTTATCCCTTCAGCAATTCAACCATGCACGCCCATACAGGCATCAATCGACGGTTCGCCTGCGATGAGACCGAATGATGGTCAAGGTCTGCGCCGGAATCACCAGGCTCGCGGCCTGCCGCCCAATTTGACGAGATACAAACAGCGACATATGGAAGTTTGAGTTCTCGAGCAAGCTTTGCTTCCCGTGGCATCGTCATCCCCACCATATGGCCGCCAAGCGTATCAATCGCATCGATTTCGGCTTTGGTTTCAAAGTGAGGCCCCTGAGCGAGCCAATAGGTGTAGAACATTCGCTCAGCATTTGAAAACGTTTGAACCGAGCGCAACACTTCACTCAGTCGTTGATTGATGGCAGCATCAAACGGTTCGGTTACCGATGTGAATACGGCTGCATCATCGTGAAATGTTGA
>Ga0257114_1000482_pt1 | contig 31649 bp, 58 predicted proteins | sample SI112_10mmetaG_FD_190149 | JGI IMG/M metagenome (GOLD analysis project Ga0257114, IMG submission 190149) | Marine microbial communities from Saanich Inlet, British Columbia, Canada - SI112_10m | ecosystem: Environmental > Aquatic > Marine > Inlet | place: Canada: British Columbia | collected...
AGGTGTTCACACTAATGACATCGACTTCACATTTGTTTTAGAAAACACTGATCAAACAGTAGATGAGGGATGGGATGAAATGTTATCTCACTTAAAAACTGAAGGGTTTAAAATATTTTTAGAAACCAAAGATTGTTTTACGGTAAGAGCTAAGTTCCCTAAAGGACACGTGAATGAAGGGTTGGTGGCAGACTTTGTAATGGCACGTAAGGAAGTAGGTTACATAGATGGTACAAGACAACCAATATTAGAATTGGGTACGTTAGAGGACGATTTAACCAGAAGAGATTTCACTTTAAATGCTTTAGCGAAAGATTTAGATGGTAACATTATAGATTTATTTGATGGACAAACTCATCTATCACAAAAGGTTTTGATTACACCCTTAGAACCAATTAAAACTTTTATGGATGATCCACTTCGTATGATTAGAGCGTTGAGGTTTTCCATCACTAAAGGGTTTGATATTCACCCTACTGTGTGGAATGCAATCTTCACACCGGGGTTAATTAAAAAGTTAAGTGAGGTAGTTTCACAAGAACGTATACAAGGTGAGGTGATGAAGATGATGAAACATGACACAGTTAAGACATTACGATTATTATCGGTTATTGATAAGAAAGATTCTAGTCTAATAGAAATTATGTTTAAAGATAAAATGTGGTTAATGCCAACCACTAAACACTAAAGAGTACACAACGGACAAGGCTATGGCGAGTGAGTTATATATTGTTAAGGGTAGGAGTTGAAAAACGTTTGGACTAACGACAATGATGACAACAAATCGGTGGGATGCGAGTGGTTGACCAGTACTCTTTTCATTTATTATTTTTTTCTATATATTTATTTAATAGAAACCTTTTAATATATGAAAAATGTGCCAAGTAAACTGAATTTGTGCACTCGTTTAATACTGGTAATATTGGGTATAGTATCCATAATTCTATTACCAATAATCTACGGGTGGGAAGGGAGTTATAGTCAATATTATCAATACATTCCTTTAGGTTTTACTGCAATTTTTTCTATTTTATCTGTCGGTTTATATGTACACAGTAATAGTGAATGGAAAATATCTGCAGTGGCGTTAATTTGTCTCGCAATATTCGATATGTATAACTTCCCTATTTTACATTATAGTTGTGCAATATTTTTCTTTATCTTCGCCACCTTTGCTATGTGGAATGATAAAAGAGTTGGGGGATTTGGTAAATTATCATTAGCGTTATATCCAACCATATTTTTTAGTTTAATGATATTCGAATTATTAGAAGTATTAATAATTTGTTCATTTCATTTAATATATATTGTAAGATTACTTAACACCAAAATAGAGAAAAAACTTATACAAGAAATTATTATTGAAGATAAAGATATTTAATAATATGTTACCCAAAACGTTTTATAAACAGAATATAATTAAAAGAAAAAAAATACAATCTAAAGTGAAATTATATACTATTACTTATGATTATATATTAAACCCATATTTTGGTGAATATATAAAAGAATCTTATGATCAGTTTGGGAATATTGTAGGTGACTTAGGATTGATGAAGTTAACTGGTTACTCAAAAGATGAAGTAGAAACCAATTTCCATAAATTAATGAGGGTATATTATATCCTACCCAAAAAAGTAAGAGAATATACTATAAAAGATATTACTCATTAGTAAACCCGTTCTGTAACCTATCTAAAATCTTTTTAAGTTGTGATGCCTCCTCAAAGTTTTGTATCTCTACGGCTTCTTCTTTTTGTTCTTCTAACATATCAATAATATTAGTGTTACCTAAAATTTGAATGAATTTTTCTTTTGCAGAATTCCTACCTTCAGGATTTTTATGTATCGTTATTATATATAAAACTGTCCCTAATAGCTCAAATAATAATACAAAAGAATTACCTTTAAAAAATAGTTCTTCACCTTTTAAGTTAGAAACTGTCCTATAAATTGACATTTTATCTGCAATAACCATAGGTATATTTTTTAACTCATTGAGTGGTATAAATTCTAAATTATATAGTTGTTCCTCACCCCCAATACCATCAAAATCTACTCTTATATCAATAAAATCTTTATCTCCATTTAATTGTATATAATCAAATATCTTATAAGCTTTTAAATACTGAATTCCCTTTTCTGGGTCTACTCTTTTACCCTTCTTTTCCCACTCATCAATAAAAATATCTAAAGATGATCCTTTCATAGTTTCTTTAAAAATAATGTTTAGATATTCTTTTTCTTTTATTACGTGATTGAAGAATGTCTTAAAAGTAACTCCAGATTCAAACTGTACTGGACAATCTAAATAATTTATTATTGTATCCACTTCTTCTATTTCTTTACTAACTTTATCTACTAAGTGTAAAGATCCATTTTTTTTAAATAATATTGTTCTCATCTTAACTATAAATAGGCAGTATTTGAGATAAGTTATCCAACTTATACATTCGACCATCTACTGTTGCACAAATATCCCAGCCAAAGAAATCATTAGTACCTAATTTTTCTAGTATACCCTCGACATCACTATATCCTTCGATTAACACACCACCTTCAGTATTAATATTATATACATTTTTTATTAGCACTTTTTTACCGACTAACTTTAACTTACGATTCATTTTATGTGAAATTAATAAATAGTTTTTTCTTCCTTAACTATTTTTTCATTTTCTATTTTGTAATACTCCACACTACTCCTATTATTTTCTTGACTACCTATAACACCTTCCCAGTTATTGTGTCTATTATTAACCAAATAGAAATTCTTGAAGTCATCTCCGTACTCTTTCTCTAATTTATTTTGTAATTCAACTATTAATGTAGTAATATCTTTGTTCATAATTTTAATTATATTATATAAGTATATGTTATTTTATTAAAAAAGTATCAACAAACATAAGGTAAATAAATGAAACTATCAATAATTGACTATTTAAAGAAAATAATCTATATTTGGTATATGAATGATAAAATAAAAGAATCAATAATTTCTTTTTTAAATAAAAAAGGTTTAATAAAAGAAAATACATTTCATGAATTATCGGTGGATAGTGAAAAATTAAAGAATATACGATCCATAATAAATGATTCTTTATTGGAGTGTAAACGAAATATCATTAAATCTAATATAAATCTTTTAAATGAAAGAATATTTAAAGATGATTATGAAGGTGCAATTCAAGTAATAACCAATACTAATGATAAAACTTTTTTTTATGATTATTTGGATTCAATCAATGACTTATTACTTAATTCTCAAGAATATGAAAAATGTTTTAGTGATGAAACAACTTACGCCTCTACTATAAAAGATAACTTTTTTTTAAAAGATCAACAAGTAGTAGATTTATTAAACGAAATATATTTGGATAATAAATAAATTTTTTGTACTTTTATAATATGTTAACAGAGAAACATATTATTCATTTCATAGAAAAAGGTAAAAGTTTTTTTGATAAATACGTTTCATACACTAATAATCCTTTAGGTATACCCTCAGTAATCAAAGTAAAAAAAACTATCGATCCAAAATGGGTTTTAGGTTCAGATAAAGTTACTTCTACTTGTTACTGTGTAACTAAATCAGTTGAGAGACATTACTCTTCATTAACTATTGCTAAGTTAATAGAATCACATATGTACTTACCCCAAAAGGATTGTCAACAAATTGCAGAATATATCGTACAAAAAAAGTATGAACAATATATAGATTTTGTGATGTCTTCATAGTTTTTTCATATTTATGAAAAAAAAGACATGATATATTTTATTTTTATTATCCCCACCCTTATATTTGGTTTAGTAATTTATTTACTATTAAGAAAAAAAAAGAAAAAAGAGATGAATTCTATTCACAATGATGGGAGAGTAATGAACGACTTAAAGTTTTTAAGGGAACAGTTATTGACTGAAACAAATCCTAATACTCGTTTAGAAATAATGAAAAAAATTGAACTTATATGTAGTTTATATAATTAATGAGTAAATTACCAACCATACATATTAATACAGAATCGGAAGAACAAGATTATCTTAAGAACCATAAAACAAATTTGCATATTAAAATAGTAGACACCGTAGATTTTGCACATGATAATAACATAGATTCAATAGAGGTAGTAAAAGTAGTAAATAATTTTCGAGGTGTTACATTTGTATTGTGTGTTACAAAAGATAATTGGGAAGATAGTTTAAATAAATCTTTATCTCATTTTATAGAAGAAGAAAAATATGAATTATGTGATAAAGTACATAAAATTTTAAAAAAAATTAGTAATGAGTAAATTAGACTTACACGGTATAAGACATCATGAAGTACCTAGAAAGGTAGATATATTTTTAGGGGAACAGATGCAAAAAGGAACTAATGAAGTTAAAATTATTATTGGTCATAGTGATCAAATGAAAAATATTGTTGATAAAGTTTTGAAGGATTATGGTTTAACATCAGAATATGGTTATATATCTAAATCTGAATTAATAGTTAAACTTTAATAACATTTATTTGACAAAAAATAGGGTTACAAAACTTTTACAAATCTATTTAGAGAATGGTGTAGATGTAACCTATTTATCTATTGTATGCTAGTTCAATTAAATGTAATACTTTTTTTAAAATTATTTTTACCACCATTTATTTATATAATGATATTATATCTAACTGCACCTAATAAAACCTTAAATCTAAAAATTGCTGCACTATGTTTCTTTGGTGGAATATTAGCTACCAATTTTGTTCAAATATATTACGCAATCATAAATATTGTTGCAACTAATCCATTTGATTTACATTTTTTTTCAGTCGCACCTAGAGAGGAAATTTGTAAATTATTAGTCTTTTCTGGTTGTATGTTAGCAGTTAAAAAACAAAGTATACATCCTGTTGCCACTATGTTTTATATGGGTATAGTTGGTTTAGGTTTTGCAACATTTGAAAATTTTATGTATGGTGTTAGATATGGTGAGGACATTGTTTTATATCGTGCTATTACGGCAACATTAGGACATTTAATCTTTGGTTTATTTTTAGGTTATTGGATGGGATTAGGTAAAATTGATTTAGGTAAATATGGTAATCGTTCTTTATTTGGTTTTTATATGTACAAATATAAAAAATTAAAAATGGGTGTTTATACTTTAATTGGTTTATTATCGGCAATATCATTTCACGGTTTATGGAATTATAACTTAACAGTTAGTTGGGTAGCGTCCGCACCCATTATGATATTAATGGTAATATTTGGGTTAAGTATTTCTAAATTTGGTGCAACAGACTTAAATAATCATTATAGAAAAAGTTTGAAGAAATTATGAAATGGAGTGGATACGAATGGATAAAACAAGAAAGATGGGGAAACATTCATCCTGACAAACCTATTTGTTGGTATGATCCTTCCGCAGTGTCTGTTGATGAAAATGGATACCTAAACCTCAAAACACATCACAACCCTAAAGAATTTGAATCATTAAACCTAACTAGTAATATAGGTGTTGGTTTAGTATCATGTACTGAAAAATTTGGGTATGGATATTTTGAGATAGAAGCTAAACTACCGAGAGGTAAGAATTTATGGCCTGCATTTTGGATGTGGTCTTGTGATTCTTGGCCACCAGAGATAGATATTTTTGAAGGGTATACTAGAAGAACTAATGGATACTTTTCTTTTGATTTTTTAAACCCTTTTGGGTTCTGGAACGTCCAAACTAATTTTCATTACGGTGATGTACCTAATAATATTAGTGAAGGTGCAGAAACTCATTGGATGGGGTTTAAAGATCCTTCTAAAAATTTTATGAAGTACGGGTGTTTATGGGATAAGGATAAAATACAAATATTTTATAATGATAAAATGGTTAGGGAGATAACTAATCCTTATGTGTTACGACACTTTATTTTCACCAATATGAATGTGATTATAAACAATAGTGTAGACACCAACGCCAACCCTAAAAGTAAAAAAGAATCTAACTTTATAGTTAAATATTTTAAATATATACCTAAAGAAAATTTATAATAAATTTCATTTATTTATCAATACTTATACATTATATTAGTAGTATGGATGAAATAAATTTAATAAAACATATGGAAAATGCTATGAATAATTCCTATGATTTAATCACCAACAATAAAAGTATTGAACAACTCGTTATAGAAAAAGGTATTTCGGAGTTAGTATTTGCACATAATGTGGAAACTAACCCAACTAAAGAAGATATAGAAAATATGTTACATTATTTTACAGAATCAGAAGATTATGAAAAATGTGTAGTACTATCAAACATCAATAACAATAATTAAATAAAAATAAAATGGAAAAAGAACAAATTTACGGACTAGTTAGACATGGATTGACGGCAGTAGGTGGTGTCTTAGTAACGTTAGGTTACATAGATGAAGATATCATACCTGAAGTAGTCGGTGCAGTAATGACGTTGGTAGGTGTAGTATGGTCATATCAAGCGAAAAAAAAATAAGATATACCTACAACTTATCGTAGTATTTAACCCCACTAAATGTGGGGTTTTTTTATATTAAAAAATAATAAAAAAATAATAAAAAAATAATATAACAATTCCATTAAGTTGTATATTTAATTAATGGAATGAATATATGTCCCAATTAAACGGCAGTTCATTTGAATAAGAATAATATATGGATATAAGTGATATTATGTTTAATGAAATTATAACTATAACGATGACGTTATTTGCGGTGATAGACATATTTGGATCTATCCCAATAGTACTAGATTTAAGGGAAAAATTTGGGAAGATAGAAAGTCTTAAGGCAACTCTTATATCTTTTTTTATTATGGTATTGTTTTTATTTACCGGTGAAAGAGCATTATCCTTTTTAGGTATTGATGTGGCTTCATTCTCTATCGCTGGTGGACTTATCTTATTCTTTATGGGGTTAGAGTTGGTTTTAGGTTTAACCTTCTTTAAAAGTGAACCAGATACAGAAGGTTCATCTATAGTACCTTTAGCTTTCCCTTTAATTGCGGGACCAGGTTCATTAACTACTATAATATCTTTTAATTCTCTTTATCCTTTTTGGACTATACTAATAGGTATTGTTTTAAATTTGATTGTAGTATATGTCACTCTAAAGTTTAGTGGGAAACTATCTAAAGTGTTAGGTAAGAATGGTATGATGGTATTGCGTAAGGTATTCGGTATTATATGTTTGGCAATCGCAATCAAAATGATTAAATTTAACTTGTTTTTATAAATAGATAATATTTATAATTATGAGTCCTAAGAAAAAATTTATAAAAAATGTAGTGAACAGTTTAGTGGGCGAATCCAAATTAAAATGGAAACCAACTAAGCTTACTTTTCATAGAGATGGTGGGTGGAGAGATGTTAGGGTTTCTGTACCCTTTAATAATCATTCATATACCTTATCTAATTATTTTAGAGGAGAAGGAACACATCAACAACTATTCAAGTCGGGATTTATTAATTTTACAGAAGACACCTATGCACTATCTAAAGGGGAAACATACTTTGTATATGAATTATACTTAAAAGAGATGTATACAAGAATAAGTGACTTCATAAAAGAAAACACCATAGATGATGGACCCGATGAAAATCCTTTTGCAATTAACGAAGAAAACATATTCAAAAAGTATGGTAGAAAACTCTATTCCAAATTTACAGACACACCACACGTAAGTGAAAAGTTCGTAGAAAAAATGGCAAAGTACATAGAACGAAGGTATGAAGAAGTTATCAACGTAACATGGACTTATGATATGTATCAAAAAATAGAATTAAAAGTCTATATTGATGAGGATGACGGTCAGAGAACAGACATTGGTGTACACCCATTAGAATATAAGATTAAAAGTGAATTATCTAAAGATTGGCATCTTGGAATGGATAAAGATTCACACCTGTGGTATTATATTAAAGTTATAAACCTTAACAAGGATACTAAACTTAGAAGTAGTGTTAAGGAATCAATAAATGAATCCTTTAATAATTATGATGAAACTATACCCAACGAAGATTTTAAAAACTATATAGATAAGGTGGTTAAAAGAATGGTTGACAAAACTGATATTAACTTATATATGTCGGATTATGATCCGTGGACAACAAGTAGTCCATGGTTTGGTAATTTTATCACCCCACAATTCCCTAACGATAAAAGGTATAAACTTAATATATCTTGGTTAACAAACGAATATTTAAAATTCCCATCTTCAGTTATTACATACTTTATCAATGAATTAATTGAGTCTTATAGTTTTTCTACAAGAGGACAATTAAACTATTTCGATTCTCAGTACTATAAAAAGTTAAAAGAAAAGGTGGAGATATTAAAAATTCCTCTTATAGAAAAAAGACGAAAACAAAAGGAAGAATACCGCAAAAGATATAATCTAAGGGAATCTAGAAAGGATGTTAAAAAAGAAATGGATGAGATACAAAGGGTAGTACAAGATTTAAGTAGACACCATAATTTTAATACAACAGTAGAAGATGTGTCAACAGAGATAGAAAACGCAACACCACAACCTTTAAAATATCAAATATGGAATCAATTAGAAAATAGTGAATCAGTAGATATTAATAGAGGAGATTTTGATGAAGTATTTAAAATTGCGAACAAATACCAAAAAGGTAATCCATTAAAATTAAAAAAGAAATTTAATGAGGGAAATTATCGTCCACCTATTATTGCGAGATTTGATGATAGCTACTGGTTAGTGGCAGGAAATACGAGATTATGTACCGCTAAAGCGATGGGAATCAATCCTAATGTTTTAATTATAGATTTAAATAAAACATACCCTGTCGATGAGTCTAAAATACCATCAGTAATTAAACAATATCTTAACGAAAATTTAATATAAATTTTTAACAAAAAAATACCCCAATATACACTGAAAAGTAAGGTTTTTGTAATTGTTTTGTAATATTTAAATTGTACCCATAACCTTTTATATTTTAGGTATACTTATATAGTGAATTGAGGAAATTGCGCAATAAAAAAACACAATTCAAAATAATAACAATCAAACAAAAAACAAAAAAAATGCCAGAAGAAATGAATGCATTTGAAGGACCAAAAGGCGGTCCTTTAGAAGGATTAAACGGACAACAGAGAATAGATATTGATAGCCAATCGAATATCAATACCTCTGAGTTTAAGACGAGAACAGACGCCAACATATCAAAAGTTGAGACAACTTTAGGTGGGCAAATTGCTGAAACAGATGAGCAATTAAAAAATACATCTGAAGAATTATTTAGTTCAATAGATGAATTGGATACAAAAACTGCAGAACAAATCGATGATGTAAAAAGTAAATTAGAAGATCAATTTCAAGCAGTTGCAAAAGTTATAGGGTTAAGTGAAAATGAAGATGCACCTGAAGAGGTATTATCTGCATTATCTAAGTTCGCTGATCAACAAAAATGGGCAGTAGCAGTAATTAAAGATGAAGAGTCTTCAGAAGAAGATTTATTCACTGCGAACCAAATTTATAAGCAATGGGGTGAAACTTTCACAGTAGGTGGATTCATTAAATATATGATCAACCCAGAAACTATGAAATTAGGTACATTATCTACTGAACAGTATAAAGAATACGAAGAGGAGATTAACTCAATGATTTCAGATAAAGATTCAACTGAAGAAGCTAAATCTAAGATTTTAGCACAAGCTGGTGAAGAATTAACGGAAGAAGAAAAACAAAAAGTGGCTAAATTAGACGCTGAAATTTCAATGTTGGAATCAGATATAAACAGATATACTGACGTACACCCACAAACAGGTTTAAGAATAACTGACTTTGATGGTGGTATGCAATATTGGTCAGATAAAGATAATGAGTCTGATAAGGCATACAGAGAAAATTTATCTATGAACGTAGTAGGTTTTGGTAACGCAAAAGACTATTACAGACAGTTAGAAGATAGTTTTAAAGCTGCAGCTGAAGAATCAGAAGTTACTTTAGAAACAATTAGAGAAGCTGAAGATAATGGTGAACCAGTATCTGAAGATTTACGTTTAAGAGGTGAAGCAGCAAATTATTTCGGAGACCATTTCGGTTTTGTATCGAATATGATAGGAGTATATGCATTTGCAGCCTACAGAAGAACATTCAGAATGGCTGATTTCACAAAAGAAGCTTACGCAGAATATGGTAATGCTTTTGAAGATAATAAGATGCATGTTGGGGAATTAACTCAAACATTGGCAGACTTAGAATCAGAAGTAGAACCAGATGAGGATAAAATCAATGAGGTAAAAGCTAAATTAAAAAAATCCACAATGTGGTTTGAAGATTATGCTTGTCTTGATGAAGTAGACGGTGATTTTGTTAAATGTAACCCTGGTTATATTAAATGGCAAATTGATACTGACGATGAGGAACTAGATTCAATAATCAAAAACATTGAAGACAATGTAATTGGTTATGGAAATGCTGGTGAGTACTTTAGAATTTTAAAATCTAGATTTGAAGCTGCAGCTGAAGAAGCACAAGTTACTTTAGAAACAATTAGAGAAGCTGAAGATAATGGTGAACCAGTATCTGAAGATTTAGCGGCAAAAGGAATGGCTGCTAATTGGTTTATAGATAAATTTGGTGTAATTTCTAATTTAACTGCGGTAAGTATGTTCAATGAACACACTGACGATTTCCTTATGGCTAATTTCACTGCAGAAGTATATGCAGAATATGGTAATGCTTTTGAAGATATTAAGATGCATGTTGGGGAATTAACTCAAGAATTGGCAGACTTAGAATCAGAAGTAGAACCAGATGAGGATGAAATCAAAGAGGTAAAAGCTAAATTAAAGTTATCAGCTAATAAGTTAGAACAACTTGGTTGTAATGATGAAGCAACAGGTGAACTTATTAAATGTGAATCTGGTTTTGTTTACTTTGAAGAGGAAAGTCATAATATAGATGAAGAATCATTTAGAGAGGAAAATACTGAAGTTATTGGTTTACATCCATCAACATCAGTAACCGATTCTAATGACTTAAAAGTGGAATTCAAAGCTGAAGCTGAGAAATACGGTGAAATACTTGATTCTGAAGAGTCTACTCCTGAAGAAAAAGAAGAAGCAGAAAGATTTAAAGCTAGATTTGGTTTTAGAGTTAGTGCGGTTGCATTAGCATCATATGAACTTTTCCTAAGAGAAGAAGATATTTCTGAATCATTATCATTAGTGGTATCTGATATTGAAAGGGTAGCAAATGATATAGTTAGAGATATTGAGAGAAATAGTAGAAATACTAAATTAGTTAACGCGGATGTATATCCAGCTCCATCAGGAGAGGTTAGCCAATTTGAAGTTCTACACTTAGAAAGTGGGGAATTTGATGTGGCTTCAGTTGCATTAAACGGTATCATTCAAAAAGAAGGTATCCATTATAGTACTGAAGGAACTACAATTAATTTCATATCTTCACCATCATTAGGTTCAACTATAACTGTTGTATTACATGTAGAAACTTCTATTGATTTATCTGATGTTGATATAGATACAATAGGAAATGTTGCTGCTAAATTACAATCTGGTAATTCATATTGTATTAATATTGATAAAAGAGTGAGAAACTTAAAAGGTGATACTGAAGAATTAAATGATTACGAAACCAAACAATCAAAACTTAAAGATGTCGCAGTAAAGTCATTAGATGAATTAAATCAATTAGAAGTGGATATGAAGACTACTATGTCTGATTTATATCTAAACCTATCTGAAGTTGAAGCAGATACATCTGAAACACAAAAAGATGTGGATGAAGCAAAAGTTGCAGAAAAACAATCTAAAGAAGAAATGGATACACTAACTAAGGAGTCTGTTGAGTTAAACGAAACAATTTCAAAGATGGAGTCGGATATAACTAACGCGAAAAGATCCGCTGAGTTAAACCAAATTAGATTATCTGTTGAAGAGGGTAAAGCTTTTCCTGATCAAGATACTATTGACGCACTTAAGGTTGAAATAAAGAGCTCTAAAGAGTTTATTGAAGTTTCAACTACAGAGTTGGAGTCAGATAGAGCAGAATTAGCACAAATCTCGAAAGATTTAAAAGATGCAACTTCATCTTATGAATCTTATAAAAGAGAAGTTGAGGACCTATTAATGTTACTTGAAAAACATACATATGTTGTAGCTGATATTAAATCTCAAATTACTATTTTCGAAGGTCATGGTAAACTTTATTCTATCTACACTACTAGAGTAGAAAAGACGATAGAAGAATGTGAATCATCAATTGATGAAACAGTTGCAAAACGTGCAGAAATAGATAAAATTATTATAGAAATTAAAGAAGATCCTAAATGTTCTAAAAATAAATCGTAACATTTTTAAAATTCAATAATTTTAAAATTCAATAATTTTAAGTTTTAAATAAAAAGGGGGTTAATACCCCCTTTTTTTATTGTTTAATAATCCAGTATAATTCATTTTGATTATAGGTCCTCTCAACAACATCGATACCTTTATTCTGTAATTTAAGAGGTATAAACCTTAAAGATTTTTTATATAAAAGAAGACATCCTACAGGTATTTCATCATACAGTTTCTCTATTAGATTATTTGGTAAGGCAGTATTATCTAAATATATTACCGTAGCATCACTAATATCAGCATCCATAAAATTATCGTTAATAAAAATGATATTATTTTCGGTAGGGAAAAATTTTTCTTTTATATGTAATGAACCATTATATCTTTCTTTACTATACTCTATTCCTACAGATTTTTTCACTTTATATTTTAAACCTATATGTGCAACCATTTTACCTAACCCTGAACCTAAATCAAAAAAAACGGTTTCATCATTGAAATGTGTTATGAATTTTTTTACTAGTAAATCTACACCTTTCATTGTTATTTCACCATATATTGGAAAACCTACCTCACCCTCTTCAAAATCAGTAAGATTTTTGAATCTAAGGTAAGGAGATACTTGATATATTTCTTTTAATATTTCTTCCATATAAATTTTATTAATAAATATCGGTTATTTTGGTTATACATCATCAACAACTAAAAATGGGTATGAAATATTAACCTAACATTTGTTTTTTTTAAAAAAAATTATTATATTTGTATAAAATTACATAACTATGGGAAAAAATAGAACGTTAGAAGAATTAAGACAAACAAAGGATTCTGTCTATAAACATCCTACATCACATAAAGATTTTGAATTTGCAACGCATAGGTTTACAGAAAGTAAATTAATAGAGTATATTACAGAATGTGTTGAGATTGTAAAAATGCAGGTGGACGAAAAAGATTTAATAGAAATAGAAAATTTTGTAAAAAACAATAAATCATAACTATGCCTAAGATACAGAAATTCGAAACAATAACTGATTGGCGTTGGTTGGAATGTGAAATCACAGAAGAACAAGCGAAAGAATATCGTGAGTACGAAGAAGGCAATGTAGATGAACCAGAGTGGTTATGGGATCTAGACTTTGATTTAGTTAGAGACAAACCTGCATCAGATGATTATGAATATACACTAATAGAAGATGAATAAATTCATTTTTATATTTCTATTATCTTCTTGTAGTATCATAGAAGACTATAAACATGTTGGTGAAGAAACAATTTCCGGTACAATGGAATACGAATTCCAACTACATGAACACATTAAAGGGGAAGATAGTCTACATCATTGTTTTTATTATTATGACACAATAGTAGAAAACTACGAACTAACTATAGATAATTTTAAAAAAATAAAAAGATTAGTATGGTACAGAAAATAATGATTAAACTATTGTTGTGGCGGAAAAGACATATTGCAGATGATGTCCCACAACATTTAGACGATTTATTTGATAATAAAAATACAAACTAAATACGAATACAAATAGATAATATATAAAAAAATAAAATATGGAAGAAAAAAGAATGATAGAAATATTAAAGTTACAGTTAGGACTTAATATTACAACAGATATAGTTGAGTTTGATAAAGTAGATTGTACGGTGTATAGTGAATCTACTGCCGATGGATATGATGTCTACATTGTAACCAACGATTCTAAATCACCACATATTTGTGAAGACGTATATTACTATGATCATGATATTGCAGAAAGGATTTCGGAACAAATAAGATGGGGGGATACATCATTCTATATTGATGATTGTTTATATGAAGATTGTTACATTGAGGATAAGTTAATAGAGATGTTTACTGAAACAGTGGAAGACATAGTTAAAGGTGATGTAATAACTGAAGAAGAAAGAAAGTTCTTAATTGAGGAGTATGATTTAGAGGAGAAAGTGGTTGGGGCGAAAAAATAAATAAATAGTGTTTAGTGAGAAATAGGTTACAGATATTAAAAGATTACTTAAGATATAAAAAACATAAACAGTATGTTGAGTCTAGAGTGGTTGAACTTAGGAGTAAGATAACAATGGAATCTATAGAGACAGGATGTGCAGACAAACACACCAGAAGACTTTTTTTGAAATACAATGAGTACCTAAAAAATATAGAAAAAAAATATAGATAATATCTTAGTTTACTAAAAATGAAACACATTTTCAAACCATACGGAATACCCTCAAGTATTAAAGAAGAAATAATAAGTAATTGGGAAAAAATAAAAGATGACTATCTTTCCTTAGAAGATAGTGATAGTATTGATTATGAAGAAGATAATAAATTTTACTCAGAGAAAAATAAATGGAAAGTATTTAAATTAAGAAATTACCCTTTTGGTGAAAAGTTAAATGAACATAAATGTGAATATACACATAAATTATTGGATAAAATACCGAGATTAAAAGGTGCGGCGTTTTCTACACTAAAACCTAATTCTAAAATTAAGGCACACAAAGGGTTAAAAGATTCTACGATAAGACATCATTTAGGTTTAATAGTACCATCTGACACATGGATTAAAATAGGTGGTGAAAACCACTTTTGGGAAGAGGGTAAAATATTTAGCTTTGATGATTCTATACTTCATGAAGTATTTAATTTAAGTGATAAGAAAAGAGTTATATTAATATTTGATGTACAGAATAGGTTTTCTTTAAAGTGGTTTTTATTAAAACTATTGATAAAGTTAAAAATAATTAAAATAACATGAAAAAAATATTACTATTTTTTTATCTTTTTTTAAAAGATAAAAATAAAAAACTATTGTTAGTGAGATTAGATGAAATATTATTTTCTAATACTGATGTTCGTAATCATCCAGTTAAGGTAGTATTTTCCACTTCACATAACGACAATCATATTATATGGAATGATGATCAAATGAAGTTAAAAGAAGTAATTAATAATGGTGGGTTTAAAGATGATGGTACATATCCACTAATTTCGATTACGAGAGATAATATAATTATGAACGGTAATCATCGACTAATTTGTCTTAAAAAAAAATATGGTGGAGAACATAAAATAAGGGTCAATAAAGTTAATATGGATTGGCATAAAGTAGTATGGATAAAAATAATATTAAGTGTTTTAACCTCAGATAAATTGAATAAAAAAATAAAAATAAATTTTAGTTTTAAGGACATTTTTAAAAAAAGGTTAAAAATAAATAAAAATTATAAATCTAAAAAAGATAAAAAAATTGATCCCAGCATCTTAGTAGATATAATTATGCGTTATGAAAATAATGTAACAATTACGACTGAAGAATGTGTTATTTATATAGACAAATGGAATATTATATCTCCACCTAATTATAAAATTATTTATAGTTTAAAATAGTATGAAAAGGTTAATTGGTAAAATATTATTATGGTGGTCATATAAAAAACCAAAAAAAAATAAAAGAAAGACAATTTGGGAAATTTAAATAATTATAAGTATGGTTAAATTATTATCAATAATATTCAGTATTTTTTATATACCTTATATGGTGTTTAAAGAAGAAGAAACGGGAAAAAATTGGAAAGTAAAATTAAACTTTTTAAAAATTTTTACAGTTATACAAATAAAATATAAAAAAAAAGTTAGGTTAGGTGATTTAAAAATAATAAAAGTGACATTAGATAAAAACTATTTTAAAAAAGAATATATCATAAAAGATTTAAAAATGATTGATACTAGTAATTTTACTTTTAAAGATATGTCTTGGAATGATAAACAATTAAATTTAAAAGAAATAATTAAAAATGGTGGTTATGTGTCGGGACTAAATACATATATAAGCACCACTAAAGATTATGTTATTATAGACGGTTATCATAGAGTAGCATCACTTAAAGAAAAATATGGTGATGATTATAAAATTACAATTAAAAAAAATATTTATAATTATAAAACACTATTTAAAAATGTTTTACACTATATGAAAGAAATAGTTAAAGATGAAAAAGTAGAAAAATTAACGTCTTTAGAAAAATCAATTATTGAAGGTGTACCTTATGGCGGTGGAAATCTTGATAATATAAAAGAAGAAATTCATAAAGTGTTGGTTGAAAAAGATAGTTCCAGTAAGACAGATTATATTATATTAAATATATTATGGGATAATACATATAAAAACAATAAAATCCCTATAGATGAATAAAAGAATTAAATTACTTTTAAATGAATTTAAGTTTCTTCAAACCCAAGAGAAAGATACTAAAGATCTTCTAGAAGAGTCTCAAAAAGAGTTTACCAAGGGTGTTCACCAATACATGGAAGAAAATGGTGTGAAAAGAAAAGAACCAAAAGAGGTTGATACTGTAGAAAAAAAAGAAACAGATTTAAAAACTAATCCACCAGATAAATATAAAAAATTGTTTAGAAAAATAGTGAGTAATACCCATCCTGATAAATTAGATGATGGTATTAGTGAAGTAGAAAGAGAAACATTTAAAGAAGTATATGAGGAAACAGTAGAGGGATACCAAAACGAAAATTATGCCCCTCTATTGTTAAATGCAATGAAAATAGGTATTGAGTTAGGTAACGAATTCAATGATGAAATAAATATGATTAATTCTATAATTAGTGAAAAAAAAGAATCTATAGAAAAGATGAAAAGAACGTATGCTTGGATTTATTATAATGACCTAAAAGAAGAAGAAAAAAAAGAATATATAAAAGATTATTATTTAAAATATAAAAAAAATATATAAATGTTGTTTTTTTAATATAAAATTAGTATCATTATAATTAGATATGAAAAAGAAGATCATAAATTCAACAGAAACCTTTTTACCAGAATTAATGTCTGAGTTTGAAATAGAAGATAAAATTAAAATGTTAATTGTTACTTATAATTTTTGTAACTTGAAAGATATAGGAAAAATTATGGGACAATTTAACAAAGACTATGGTAGTAAGGTAGATAATAAAGTAGTATCGCAAATAATGAAAAATATAATAAAATAAAAAATGTCAATAAAAAATACATTGGAGACCACAAAAAAGAAAAGAAAAGGTGTCAAATCAAAGAGTAAAAACTCTAGGAGTAAGAAATCAAAAAATTATGTTAAAAAATATAGAGGTCAGGGAAAATAGTACTCTTACTAATTTAGAAGTTGCTAATCAGAAATATTACGATTACTTAGTTGATCGTATTGTTGATGGTACAGTGATTACGATGCAAATAAATAGCGATGGTGAAGAATGTATATGGTTTGTTTTTAAATTTGATGATAAATGTAACCATACCGCTTATAGATGTGGTAGCTATGATAAATGTACACTATTCAATGTTATAAATCCAACAAGAAGAATAACAAACTATTTAGTTGGTGAAAACATTAAACCAAAAGAGATAACTACTGTTTTAGATTTATTAAAATTAAAGTGGGAAGAAAAATATAGTATATGTTTTGGTAAATATTGTTATGGTTTACCACATGATCTTACAAAATACCAGTTACCTTTTAAATATACATTTTATGGGTAAACTAATAGAAGGTAAAGATTTTATCCTTAAAGATGGTTTTGTTGTTTTAACAGAATCTTATCTTAAGAATAGAAAGTTTTGTTGTGGTGCAAAATGTTTAAATTGTCCCTTTGAACCACAATATGAAAAAGGGGCAACTAATATTAAAAAATAGTTTTATGAAAAAACAAAATTGGGTACACGATAGAGCAACAGATGCATGGCAAGCATTGAGAATACACGGAGAATTTATTAAGGGTTTTGACGAGTTATTAGAAATCGGACCTTGTATTTCAGTATTTGGTTCTGCTAGAACAAAAGAAGATAACAAATTTTATAAATTGGCATGTGAGTTAGGTAGTTATGTTGTGGAAAGTGGTTACGGTGTAATAACTGGTGGTGGACCAGGTATAATGGAAGCCGCAAACAAAGGTGCACAAAATAAGGGAGGTAAATCCATTGGAGTATCAATAGAACTACCTTTTGAGACTTCCGCAAATGAATATATTAATAAGTTAGTAAGTTGTAGATATTTTTTCACACGAAAAGTTTTCTTCCTAAAATATTCACAAGCATTTGTTGCATTTCCCGGTGGTGTAGGTACGTTAGATGAACTCTTTGAAACAATAACACTAATACAGACAGGACATATGAGAAAAGTCCCAATTGTTTTAGTTGGAAAAGAATTTTGGGGTGGGTTAATCGAATGGATGAAAGGAACTATGTTAGAATTAGGGAATATTAGTGAAAAAGATTTAGATTTATTTTATGTGGTTGATACTGCTGAGGATGCAATACAATATTTAAATGAAAAATTAAAAGTTAACGAACCAAATTTTTAGAAACTATGATTAAGAAATTTATAGATAATAGAGGAGATTTTGTATTATTTGATGCACATCAGTGTGATCAAGTAAATGTAGTTACTAACCCTAACGTACACACATTTAGAGGTTTACATTACCAAACCCATCCACCTCAATCAAAAACAGTTAATGTTATACAAGGAAAGGTGTTAGATATATTATATAACCTTACAACACAAAAGTTAGAATTTTATCTATTAACTAAAGATTCCAAACCACTTTACGTTCCCAAAGAATATGCTCACGGATATTTAACATTAGAACCTAATACTATATTTACTTATGCCGTTGAGGGGGAATATAACCCCCAATCCGAATATAGTATTGTTTGGAGTGATGTACCATCATTAAAAGAAGTTATTATGTCACACGTTGGATCAATCAATCTTTTAACAATTTCCGAAAAAGACAAAAAAGGTAAATAAGAAATATACACATAATAATAAACAACTAATACCTTTAACAAATAAATGACTCTTTATTATAGTTTGGTAACTATTTATATAATATAACAACCATATAAAAACTAAAATTATGACTAAAGAAAAATTATTTGACTCCCTTAACAAACACGTTGAGGAGTTAGTGTCTAAATACACATCCGAATTAATATTAAATGCTGAAAAGATATTACAAGAACACAGTAATTCAGATAATATAACTGTAGAAGAAATAGAACAATATATAAAAGAACAAGAAGAAATGTTTTTAGATATTATGGAAACTATTTTAGACGACATTCGAAAAAAGTTAGAACAACAAAGTAGTAATCATGAAGAAACTAAAGACGAAGTTTTGGGTAAGGTACATTCTACTTTTAAAAGAATTTTTGGTGACATCATCACCAAACTGAGATCACTTATATCTTAATTACACAACTTTTACAATCCATTACCACTTATAGGTAGTATCAAAACTACTTATAAGTGAGTATGGAAAATTCATTTGAAAATATAAGATTTTTAGCGATTAAATTAGTTATTGGTGAGGAACTAGAAACTGATGAAGAAAAAGAATTCTATGAAGAAAATAAAATAGAAATCAATAGATTAATGTCTGATTATATTGACGATGAGTTCCCAATAGAAAACGATTTTTATGATGAATGATTTAGAAAATGTTTATTACTATGAACGAGGAGACTTGTGGATATTAAAGACGGGTGAAAATGATTACCATCCTTATGCATCTCTTGGTGTGGTTATTTTCATTGGGGACAAAAGACCTATAGGTGAACAAGTAGATGATCTGTTAGATTTAATTTTAATGAGGGATAAGTATCATCCGTTCTATGTAGAAATTCTCACTAGAATTATGTCTGGAGAATAATAACCGATTATTATTTATTATCTTAACCTAATTGTTTATATTTATATATAAACAAATATTTTGGTGCAAACAGAAAAAGGTTCAGTAATAAAAAAATCCCCTAAATATGGTGTGGGTAAACAAGTGGGTAACACTATTTATTTACATAAATCCGTGGAAGATAGATTACCACATAATATTTTAAATAATATAAAAGATACCCTACCTACTGATTTTACTTACGATATTGTTAAATATGATGAAAAAAATGGTAATATAACATTTATATCTTCACCAGATTGGGATACGTCTGAAGAACCTTTGGTGGGAGATGCAATACTAATTAGGGGAGACGGTAGTAAAAGATATATGAAACAAAAGTCATCACCACAAATATACCACCATAAATGGTTATTCGTAAATGACGATTACGGTGGGTTTAACGTTAAAGATTCAATAGAAAGAAGTGAAAAATGGTTAAAAATACCAAACATAGAATTCAATAAGATTGGATATAAGAATTATTGGGAATCTAATGTGATCCCACAGATAAATGAAAATTATGTTATGAAAAAAGAATTGATTGTAGAAATGAGTTATACTGATATTAGTGATGAAGAAATAATGAAAGCTAATAAATCTAGTAGAAGTAGTGGTGCAGTAGGACCTAAAGCCCTTACTCCTCGTATGGTATTACAATATATAAAAGATACTGGTAATAAGAATGTAAAAATATTAGATTTTGGATCCGGTAAAGATGCTAAACACACATACTCTTTAAGAGATATGGGGTTAGATGTAACGGCACATGATTTTAGTGCAAACATTAATGATGAACATCATGATCCTAACGCATTAGGTAAAACTTATGATATAGTATTCGCAAGTAATGTTTTAAATGTACAAGGTTCTGAAAATATGATGAGGAGAACTGTTGAGGATATCCTAAAAACAATAAGTAATGATAGTGTGTTTATCGCTAACTTTCCTAGTTCACCAAGATATGGGTTCGAAACTGCAAAACAAGCAAAAGATATTTTAGAAGATTATTTTGATGTGGTGGTAATACATGGAAGTGATGGTGGCAGAACTAGTAGTCCTGTATGGGCAATGACTAAAAAAACAGAAATAGTTGAATCTTTTAAATGGGGAGATATGAAAAAACAATTACTGAAAGAAGATAAGGTAGTTTGTCCAGAAGGTTTTATATTTGATGATGAAGTAGACAATTGTGTGAGAGTGATAGAATTACCGGAAATCAATGTAATGTCTTTTGAAAATGATTCTGATGGTAATATTAGAAAAAGTTTTAATAAATATGATAAAAGACTGATGGAGTTGGAGATACTTTTTGACGAAGAAGGTACTAATGTGGATGACAAATTTTATTACGAAAACCTTAAAAAACCAAAGGAGGGGTACACTGTAGAATTTTTTGACAACCTCTATAATTTAGTGAATACGGAGTTTGTTGAGAAATATAAAACATTTGAGATATATAGGAGAGAAAAATTTATTGAGGATATGGTAAGACCAATGGTAGGTAAACCATACGTTTGGGGCGAAATGGGTCCAGAATTTAATGATTGTAGTGGTTTAATGTGTCACGTATTCGAAAGGGGTTGGAAACATAATGCACAAATGTTATATGATAAATCCAACAATTTTAAATCTTTAAATAAAGCGAAAGTAGGTGATATTATTTATTTTAATTATGACCCTGATAATGATTATGATGAAATTAATAACCCTACAGGTGATAAAAACCCTATTGATCATGTGGGTGTAATATCGAAAAGAGAAGGTAATAAACTTTGGATGATTCACGCTTCTGGGGATTCAAACTGTACCGAAGAAAGATATGAAAAAAAGAAAGATAAATATGGTAAAAAGAAATCACCAAAAAAGTGTGTAGTTAAAGAAGTAATGTTAAGTAATTATTGGAGAAAAAATAAAGCTTCAATAGGTAGACTAAATGATTACAACTTTTAAAAAAAAATAGTATATTTATATAAAAACAAATAAAATGGGAAGAATTAGTAAAATTAAAAGAGACTTAATAATGGAATCTAATAGAAGGTTGTTAGGTGAACAAAATGAAAAATTAAGTGATGACTTTGTATCGGACATGGTAACCAACGTACAAGGTTTAGTAGTGCATAAGGTAGAAGATGGTGATAATATATCAGATATAGTTAGAAATAGTAGAAATGGGGGTGGCATTAATTATTTAGATTTTGATCCTAAACTGAATAATCATATAACAGATCCAAATAATATTTATCCCGGAGATGTATTATTATTTATGACAGATCCTACAGGAAAAGGTTTTAAAACCGCAGACGAAGTAGATGAATATATGGAAACATTAAATGAAAATGGTGAACCATTAAATGAGTTTTTATTAACCAGTGCATTATTAGCGTATAGACAAACTGCACAAGGTAAAACAAATAGATTAACTAAAAAAATTAGAAAAGCACTTAACGATAAATTTAGTGCACAAGGTGGTTTTAACTCGATAGTACAAGATGGTAATTTTAATAAATTTATTAGATGTATTAATTCTGCGGTTACTGCATCCGGTGAAGAAATAAAAGGTAAGAAACGTGTGAGTAAAGAGTTAGTACGTAATGCAGATTTTATTACAGGACAAAAGAAAAAAGCAGAAAGTGCAGAAGCTCTTATGGAGTTTGAAGAACAGTTTGATAAAAACATAAAAATGTGTACAGATAAATTTGACATCAAATCGGAATACGTACCAAAAATAAAAGAGGTAATGATGGAAATAATTAAAAAATTCCAACAACAAACTTTTCATATATGATGAAAAAAGTAATATGTATTAATGATAAACAATTACCTTTAGGTGCGGAAGTAGTAGAAGGACAAACTTATACTGTAAGAGAATCGTTTATTAATAGTTTTGATCAGAGAGCATATATGTTAATTGGTGTTAGAAACAAAGGTAGAACACAATTTGGTTTACCATGGAATGGATATAACTCAGAAAGATTTCAAGAATTAGAAGGTGTAACACAAGAAGAATCACAAGTTGCACATATGTTGAATTGATATGAAAAAAGAAAATAACATTAATTAAATTTATGGATAACAAATGGGTTAAATTATTGTTTAGTTTATCTATTATGGGCTCTGCAATTCCATCCATCTATCAAGACTTTACTTACGGTTCACAAGGAGAATGGACCCACTATGGAATGATGTTGGTTGGTGTACTATACTTAACAGAATCAGTTTTATGGACATTAGACTTATGGAGAAAAAAGAATTAGAAAAAAGGATTAAAGAAATAGAAGATGACATCTTCACAGGTAAAGATATTGATATCAAAGAGTTTTATTTATTAAAGAAAATATTAATTGATAATAAAAAATATCATCATGATTTATTAGAATTACATTTGATATTGGAGTCGATGTTAGACAAATCTAATAATGAATTAATGAATAAGAGATTAAACCTTTTAACGATATGGTCAACCATATTTTTACCTCTTTCATTTTATACAGGATTATTTGGTATGAACTTCGATGATGTACCATTCTTAAGTAACCATCACGGTTTTTGGATATTCACTGTACTCACTATCGGAACTGCGGTTGGTATGTGGGGATATTTCAAAAAACACAAATGGTTATAATGAAATAATATTTTGTTTATATTTATTTATATAAAATAATATTATATAAAAAACATAAATATGAGTTTAAATAATAGAAAATTTGTTTTCAGAAGAGTAATGGATGTTGCATCCATAATATTACTATTGGCGTTTTGTATACTTTATCCGGGTTGGGTGAAAGATGGTTACTTAGATACGTGGTATTTAAAGATTGCAGTGGCAATTGCTGCCTACGGTGGTTTGATTGCAAATGTAGTGTGGTTATATAAAGATGTTAAACGTAGAGGATGGTAATTTAAAAGAATAACCATATATTTATAAGTGTGAGAGATATCATTCGTAAAATATTAAAAGAACAGACTGAAGTTACTATTCCAAACAACAAAAAAGAATATGTGGATAAAGTATTGAAAATGTGGGAAACTGATCCTATGAATAGTAAACAATTTGTAGATACTTACGCTATTGATTCTGATATGGCACTTTACATTAGACAAAAAATTGTGGAGGATTTAAAAAATGTACCTATAGGTAAAAAAATATGGTTACTTGATAAAGATTTTCCAGATATTGGTACTGGTAATTATGATTTTAAGTTTACTATTGATAAGATAATAGATTCTTTTGATCAAAACAGTGAGTTACCACCAGCAGATGAAGCATGGGTAAAAAATATGATTAAGAGAGGAAATGTAGATGTTATATTAGAAGAGGAGATAATGTTAGATGCTACAATATATCCTGAAGGAAGTGTTCATATAGACGTACAAGAGGATGATGGGGAATATGAATTAAAAGAATTTTCTATTTATGATGCGTTAAATGATAATGATTTTGGTTGGGAAGTAGAAAGCGAAGTAAAAGATATTATATGGGAATACATTATGTCTTTTTCACCATTATTAAATAAAGTGAGACCAGAAATAGAGGTAATCTTATTCTCACCAAATTAAATAATAAAAGATATATGAGAGATAAAATACGTAAAATATTGAAAGAGTCTTATTATGATGGTGATAAACTTTATAGTAAGGTTTATATTGAAAGGGTTTTAAATAGTGCACCGTTTAGTGTTAAAAAATATTTAAATCAGTTAGAGGAAATAGATTGTATGGATGGTAACGGTAAACCTCATAAGTGTGTAAGAATACCACAAGTTATATACGTTTATTTACAAGGTAAATATTGATTTTTTCATTTAAAACTACTATATTTAGTAAAGATGAAAAAAAATAAATTATCAATAAAGGATATTATGTGGTTAATACCCATTGTAATAAGTGGTACTATTATAACAATACTTTGGTTTCCAGTTGTATTGTATAAATCATTTAAACATTCATCCAATAACAAAAAATAACCATTTTATAATGAAAACCATCGGACAACACACAATAAGTGAATTGATGCCTCATATTAAATTAGTTGCTATTGAGCACGGACTTAAAGTTAATAGAGTAGAAGATTTTAATATGATAAAAAAGATATTAGTTCAGAGATTCTATAGTATCCCTATGTGGGATTAATAATATTTTGATTATGGAAAACCAATCTACTATGTTTGTAGGTGAGGAAATACAAAAGTTTTCTTACCTAAAAGAACTAGACTATCATGTCAATAATTGGTATGGTGGTGATGACTATTATCATCATTATGGTGGTACAAAAGAAAAATCTAATTCAGATAGTAAACTAAAAGTCATATATCAATATGTTGGTGATGAATTATATAATATATTGTGGTTAAACCTATGTAAAGAAAGAAAAAAGTATAGTGATTATATATTTTTCCATAGACTATATAAGACTATTGATATGTTATATGGTTTAATAGAGGATGGTAATATTAAAGATAAATCCACAATTAGGAAAAAGAAATATAAAATAGAAAAGATTACTTTTGAAGATATTAGTGAGGTGTTTAGAGTATCTAACCATAAACAATATGAAAGGTCATTCCTAAAAAGAGGTTTTGATTACCCTACGGAGAGAAAAAATGAAGGTATTATCCATAGATTACCTACTTCATATCTAACCAATAAAATTATTGAGATAGGTGATGGTGATTTAGACAAAGACAATGAGGTTAAAAAAGTAATTAAGTATATCACTACCAATATTAGAGAACATATAGATACAGTAGATGATATTGATAAATATGATATTGTTGCAACTGAGAGTATGTCTAATATTATTAAAGAAGGTGATCGTATTGAGGTAAAGAAAAACAGTATTAATATTAGTGATTCATTTTATAGTGAACCATTAACTTCTCCAGTAAAACGTAGTGGCTCTATAATATCTAAAAATGAGAATTATTTAAATATCTATAATAGTATTATTGGTGGTGTATATAAAAATTTAAATGGTAAATCTTTAGGTAATAAAATATTAGAATTATATAAGAAAAACATTAAAGGTATGATGTTAGAAGATTATGTCTTCGTACCGATAGAAAACATCGAACTTTATTTATCTAATAAAGGTAGAGCTTCATCACACCAAAGACTAACAATTAGGTATAGGTTTATAGACGATAAAAATGTTAAATTTTTAAACTCCTCAAAAAAATTAAGTAAATTTAAAGAAAAAATTAAATTAAGTAATAAAAAAGAGTATTTAATATAAATCACTTTTATATTATGAAAAAAAATCTATTAATTTTATTATTCCTTATTATCAGTTTAGTAAGTTGTAAACAGTATCAAGTAGTACAAGAACTCAATGTTAATATGTACCATATGTACCACCCAAAACATGGAGTTGAGATAATATTAACCAAAGATACTTTGGTTGTTGGTAAGTGGTACAAACTTAAAAGATTAAATACTATAGAAGTACCAGAAAAAAAATAGTTTTGGATTTCTTATTTTTTATTTCTATATTTGTAATATATGAGATACCCCAAAGAAGTAATTAGAAGAAACGTTAGAGTTAGAGAACTCTTAAACGAAATGGGGAATTATAAACAGATAGATGAACATACCCATCTTTATATTAATTGGTGTAAAGTACCATCACACACCATTAAAGAACTCATAGAGTTAGAGGTGATGGATTTATGTCGGCATAGATTCTTACAGTCACCTATGAGTGGTAGAGAAAGAAATCTTTTAATTCATAGACACAATTAATCTATTCATATATTTATTACATAACTTTTACAATACTTTAATAATAGGGTGATAAATATCCGCTATTTATTATTAAATAACGACTATATTTAACAACCAATATAATATATGAAACATCTACTACTAGTATTATTACTCCCTTCACTCCTTTTAGGGCAAACTAGAACATTTCGTCCAGACAACGAAATTTATATTGAAGCAAATACCGGAATTGGTATTTCGGGTGGAAACCCAATCATCCCTAACTTTAGTACAAAAGGTTGGGAAGTTAGCAATCTAACATTCCAATCATTATCTATGGGTTATGTGTTTGATTTTGGTGGTTACAGTTTAATTGATATGTCAGCCGGAGTTTCTTTTCCTGATGTATGGACTGCAAAATTTGGTATGGGGTCTTATTACGATCATGGAGGTAAAGAAAATGCTAGTATTATTTTAGGTGTTAGGGTTAATCCAGGTATGATATATGCTCAATATAATATTAAAATTAAACAATTAGGATTCTTTACTTTATGTGTAGAAATGGGTACTGGATATTGGGGACGGGGTGAATATATTCACGCCCTTAATGTAGGGTGGAGATGGCCTTTAGTTTCTTGGGATAAAAAAGAAAAAAACTGAAATAGAGAAAGAAATCTTTTAATTCACAGACGCAATTAATCTATTCATATATTTATATTATATGAAACATCTTATTCAAAAGATACTTAAAGAAGAATTTAATCCTGATGATTTAACATCACCAGAGATTAACATGTCACCAGAAACAGAGTTAGAAGTGGCAAGGTCTAAATATGGGTGGAGAACATATATCCCACAAATAAAGAAAAGAATCGCATTTAGTATAGTCCCCGAATCATGGAATTTGTCGGCAGGTGTTAGTGAAACAGACATAGAGAGTAAAGGTCATGGATCTTTTGGTGATGATCCACATATTAATTATGAACCATATAACTTATTGAGTAGTAGTGACATTGAATATTTTAGACCTTATTATCAACCCAAAACAGAAAAATTGGCTCATACGGCACCCGATAAAGGTAATTATGAATTATATGACGTTAAAGATGCAATTGATAACCTAAAGAATTATAGTGAAGAAGCGGAGAAAGTTACTGTAGAATTTAAAAGGAATATAGAAAGGTTATTTGCAGATTATAAACAAAAAATAAATGCAATTGCAAACAATTCAGATTTTACTGATGGTGATAGGAGGATTAAAGTAGTTGATGTAGATAAAGGGGGTAATCTTAAAAGTGAAGATGATTTCAGAAAAACAGGTGATGGGTGGTTCGATCAACCACGACATTTCAAAAAAGATTTAGATAAAAAACGTAGGGAATTTTGACATACTAAAAATTAATCTTTATATTTGTATAAAAACGGTATGAAGTATTTAACATTTATCTTATTAACAACAATTATAGTTTCTTGTAAAACATCAAAAAGCGCAGAATGTGACGCTTACGGTGAATTACTTAATGATTATTTAAACATTTCTGAAAAATACACTGAATGTCAAATAGAAAATAGTACTATGTTAGATGAGATAATAAGATTAGAAGAAGAGAATCAAATATTAGGTTCTTACGATGCGTCTAAATCCATTAAAGATTAAAAAAAACTATGGACAAATTTAAGTTAACTAATGATAGAGTTGAATGGATGAATATAATATATGATATTAATAATGATATTGATGGATATAAATTAGTTACTAAAGACAATATTCAAAACGTTCTCACGGAACGGTTAATCAAAAGGGGAAATGATCAAAAGATAGTTGGTAAGTGGTTTGTCTGTGACACAGTAAGAAATAAAATTGTACACAATTATGAAAAATAAAGAAGAAATTGCACTTATGTGGATAATAGTTGGGTTGGTAGTGATCCCACTATGTATTATGTACCCACCGATAGTGTTGGTTGGGTTATTTTTATATGCATCAGTTAGATTATATAAACATTATACAACACAATGAAATACATAACACAACACCCGATTAAGAAATCTGATTTAGGGTTTCATGGAAACCTATTCGGTGGTAAGTTATTAGCGTGGTTGGATGCCGCAGCAGCATCATTTGCCTGTGAATTTTGTGATACACCACGAATGGTTACAAAGTCAATAGATAAATGTGTATTTAACAAACCAGCAAAAGAAGGTCAATTACTAAAAATATATGGTTTAGTGGATGAAATAGGTACAACTAGTATTGATTTAAAGTTAGAAGCTAGATCTCACAATGTTTATAACGGTAAACAAAATGTAATCTTAGCAACTAATATTACTTTTGTTAGAATAGATGAGATGGGCGACGCAATCCCTATCTCAGAAAGGGTTAAAACTAAAAAAAAATAAAATAAATTTGTTTTTTTAAAAAACTTTTCTTACATTTGTTATGAATGAAACTTTAATATAAAGTCCTACACATATTAAAGTCCAAAAAAAAAAATAAAATGAGCGAGAAGGTGAAGTACAGAATGTATGGGTTAGTACCATACAATATTAGTCCAATACAACAAGGAATCCAATTCGGACATGCAGTAGTAGAATACGGTTTAGAATATGGTCATAAATCAGATGATCCTTATTTACAATGGGCAAGAAATGATAAGACATTCATTATCCTAAACGGTGGAACTACAAACCGTAATGAAGATCATTGGGGTACACTTAATCAATCGGTCTTAGAACTTGGAAGACTAAGAGTTCAATATACAACATTCTATGAGCCAGACTTAGGTGATCAATTAACTGCGATAGTCTTTTTAGTAGATGAAAGAGTTTGGGACAAAGAGAAATATCCTGAATTCAATAAGTTCTTAGAGGTAGACCACACAAATTTAGAAAAAGACTACTATAAACAACTTTTCGGTGATGATACAGATCAGATATTAGGTATTAGAGAATTCCTTTCTAATTATAGATTGGCATAGATAAGGTTAATTCACCTACCTGTTTAAATGGTGAGTAAAATAGAAATTAATATGAAAAAAGAAACATTATTCAAAATTTTGGGGTACGTCTCCATAGGGTTGGTACTCTTATTTACACTTAAGTTTATTAAGATGTTACCGGCATTTTTAAAAGTATTGGCTCTGGCGACCAATGTAGTAACAATTTATTTCGCCTATAATAATTTAATTAATAATAAAAAAACAAAAAAAGATGAAAATTAATAGTATTTTTAAAACAGTAGGATTGAGTATTCTTGGTATCACACTATTAAGTGTAATATTCTCAGCGTGGGTTGATGTAGATCCAGGACAAGAAGGGTTTTCTTACCGACCTTATAACGGTGGTGTAGATATGAAAGCGAGTTATACGGAAGGAACGTATTTTATCGCTCCGTGGAATGATGTAATCACATATAACATTCTACAACAATCCAAATCATATGAGTCCACAGTAATGGATGTCAATGGAACGGATATTTCCGTAGAGGTAGCGGTTAACTTCTCAGTTAAGAAGGGACACGCATCAAAACTACACCTTAAACACGGTGAAGGGTACATCCAGTTTATAGATGATAAGGTAAAAGGTGCAATTAAAGATGTTGTGGGTAGATACACATATCAAGAAGTATATTCTACAAAGAGAGAAGCCTTAGAAGGTGAGGTAGAAGAAATATTGATTGAGGACTTTAAGGGTAATTACATTGTATTTCATTATGTAGAGATTGCGGATGTAAACTTACCAGCAAACATCGCAACTGAGATTACCAATAAGGAGACTCAAAAGCAGAAAAACCTTACCGCACAACAGAAACAACAAGAACAAATATATTTGGCATCAGCTAAGATGGAAACCGCTAAAGGTGATAGTGCGAAGGTAGTAATTAATGCCAATGCAGAGGCACAGTCTATTAAGATTAAACAACAACAGTTGAGACAGTCTCCACAATATATCGAATACTTAAAGGCTAAACGATGGGATGGACAAATGCCGAAAGTAGTTGGAACAAGTGGTGGTTTAATTATCGACTTAAAATAAGAGATATGTTACAACTATTTTTAGCTTTATACTCCATAAGAGTTATATGTTGTATGTTAATAATCCTCATATTTGAAAAATGGGATCTAAAAGAAACCTTTAGAATAACTACCCCTAAACAGGCAGTAATGTTCATATTACTACCATTCTATATACCATATTTCTTTTGGAAGGTGATAGAGAATAAATTTAAACAAGAAGGGGTCTAAGACCCCTTTCTAAACCAAAACAAAGATGATTCTAAAAAAGCAGAAATATAATTATCAACAAGGTTTTGATTGGGGTAATTGCAAACCTCTTGAACACTTTTACATTGAACATGGAATAAAATACATATTGTTCGGATTTATTAAATGGAAGTGGGTAACAAATAAAACATCTAAAACTAAACCAAAACAAAGATGAGTAAAGAAGATTTTATAGAAGGGGAATATTATATCGCTAAAAAAGATACTTGGTTTATTGAAGGGACAAAGTGTTTATATGTTGAACATGTATATGACGATAGAGGAACATTTGTGGGTAAAATTAAATTAGAAAACACTACAACTAAATCTTGGTGGAATAAACATAAAATAGGTGATATTATCGAAGATAGAGAAATGTGTGGGTATGATGAATTTATTAAACCAAAACAAAGATGATGAAAGAAGAATTTGAAACATTTGTAAAAAATAATAGAGGTGAAAGGTTTTTAAATCGAACTAAGAGATCAATGAGATTATGTGGAGAAAATAGATTAGATTTATGGTTACGATCTGATTTTATGAGATTTTTAACAACAATAACTAAAGAAAGACTTAACTAAACCAAAACAAAGATGAGTAAAGAA